>JADEYI010001357.1_pt1 | contig 19160 bp, 14 predicted proteins | sample 8542331 | NCBI WGS metagenome assembly JADEYI01 (sample SAMN16510988, study PRJNA670497) | mine drainage metagenome | isolation source: biofilm near Copperflume 1 | place: Germany: Marsberg coppermine Kilianstollen | collected 2018-02
CCAGCCAGTAACCGCCGTTGTCCGCAGTGGCCGCCATACCCACGATCGGCTTGTTGAGCTGAAGGCCGCCAGTGGAGCCGTAGAAGGCGGCTGTGCCGTGGGCGAAGATGCCGCCGTCGGAGGCCACCAGCCAGTAGCCGCCGTCGGTCGAGGTGGCCGCCATGCCCACGATGGGCTTGTTGAGCCTGGTGGCCCCCTGCGAGCCGTGGAAGACCGCGTTCCCGTAGCTGAAGATGCCACCGTCGGATGCTCCCAGCCAATACCCACTGCTCGGAGAAGAGGTGACCGTGGTGATCCCACCGGGCGGTGGCGTCACCGGTGGCGGCGCCGAGCTCTGGTAGAAGACGGTCACATTCCCATTCAGCGCCCAGTGGCCCTGGAAGTACGGCGTGGAGAGGGAGACGGCGGGATTGCTGTAACCCGAGCCACCACCCCCACCGGCGTTGGCTTCGCCGCCGCCTCCTCCGAAGTAACCGCCGCCCCCGCCGCCGCCGCCGACGTCACCATTCCCGCCGGTGGGTGGCGAGCCCAACCCTGTCGGGCCCGATCCACCCGTGGCCGCGCCGCCACCCGGAGAACCGGCAGCGGGAGGGGAGGTCGTGCCTGGCTGTCCTCCCGGAGAGCTACCGGCCAGACCGGCGAGTCCGTTCCCGACGTTGTTGCCAGAGGCCGGTCCACCTGCGCCTCCGGCGCCGGTGACACCGCCACCACCACCGCCTCCGGCGGCCAGCAGCAGGTTGCCCGTCGAGTCGAAGATCTGTGTCGTGCCCCCACCCCCGCCGGCACCGGCTCCCCCGTTACCGCCGCTCATCCCCACGCCGCTGATGCCCCCCCCGGAGGTCGGGCTCCCCATCTGGCCGACCGCGATCCTCAGGCTTTGGCCGGGGGTGACCGCCAGGACCTCATTGACCGTTCCCCCTGTCCCGCCTGCACCGCCTGTGCCAGCACCGCCCTGGGCCCCGCTGGCGTCGAAGCAGACCGAGTTGGCGATGGCATTGGACGGGACGATGAACGACTGTGGTTGGGCCCGATAGCTGAACACGACCTTGACGGGGTTCGGACCGAACGTGGAGCTGTAGGCCTGGCAATCGGTGACCTGCGGGATCAGCCTGGGTGCCGCCGAGGCCCCTGAGGCCGTGGCGATCACTCCGAGAGGAACCATGACGAGAGCGCCCGCGAGGAGCGCCGCTCCTACCCTGGACCTCTGTTGGCGCTTACCGCCTCCCTCGTTCGAAGCCGTGGATGCCGCGCCCCGGTACCGAAACTGGATCATCGGGTAATCCTCCCTGTTCGCTTTTCCGACACCCGTCAGAAGGCATGCTTGGCGAGCTCATCGAGACGGTGAAGACGCTTGGACCCCTTGGCCCGACCCCGAGCGGACCGTGGGGTTGCACGAATGTAGCAGCTGCCCGACGGCACCCGCAGCACCGACAGTACCGGCCGTCTCGTTGGCTGGCAAGGATCCCTGAGGATCAGAAGAGGACCGGGGTGAAACTGGTCGAGCAGGTTTTCTGCACCCCTCGCAGGCTGGCCGTGGCGGTCACCCGGACCGTGAATCCGACCGGAGCGTGGTTGATGGGTAGATCGAAGGTGACGGCGCCTCCGCTGTCGGCCAGTCCCCCATGGGTGCTCCGGCGGGAGTAATAGGCATCGAGCGCCACGTGGGCGCCGGGTGCGGTCTGGACGGTCACCGTCTCCGCCGTCTGACCCCGGCGCGGGGAAGGATTAGAAACCGACACCGTGCAGCGGGTCAACGGCGTCGGCGGCGCGGTGGTGTAGGTCTGGCCCTGGCCGGCGGAGCTGCCGCCGGAGTCGATGCCGCCGTGGGCATTGCCGCTCGGGGCCCGGTGCGTCGAGGCCCCATTGGCCACGGTGATGGGAAGCGGGAGCCGGGTGCTGCCCCCCCCGCTGGTGGCGGCCGTGATGACGATCGTGGCCACCGCGGCCAGACCCACGATGGCCACGGTGCGGCGGTTCACCCGGCACTCCCGGCCTTGGCTTGGTCGATGATCGACGCCAGTGTGTTCAGGCTCTGGGTCCCGAAGCGCTCGAGCGGCACGATGTAGGTCCCTTCGTCGATCTCGTTCCAGCTGATCACCATCCAGCCGTCGGGCTTGGCCGTCGAGTTGCCGGCGAAGATGTCCTGCATGGTCTTGCCCCCGTTGCGGGGCACACATCCGGTGCCCCCGCCCAGCACCTTGTTGTAGCCGGGCGCCAGGGGGCTGAAGAACTGTTTCTCGGTTCCATCGGGGTTGGGGGTCGAGCGCACCTCCGTGGCCAGCTGGGCGATGTCCGAAAACGAGGCCGAGTTGGTGACCGGGTTCTGGCTCGACCAGTAGTACTGGTCGGCGTCGAAGTCCGCCGCCTTGGAACTGTTCCAGGTGAGCCAGTTCTCATCGCCCACCAGGTAGAAGGTGGGTCGCCAGCGGGCGCTGAACGCGTCGAGCACCGATTGCGGATACTTCCGGCTGCCCATCATGATCAGCGTAGGACGCCCGTTGCTGCGGTCGAAGGCGGAGTCCGTGCCGTAGGTCGCCTGGAGGTAGGAGAGGTCGTTGTTGATCTCGTCCTGGGTCCGGATCCGGGCTGACGAGATGTAGGCGATCCAGAGGGAGAACGAGATCCCGGCCCGATTGGCCTGGTGCACAGCGGCCACCAGCATGGCCAGTCGCCGGTTGAAGGCCGAGGAGTTGGCGGTCTGGTGCGTTTGGCCGGTACCGGCCCAGCTCACCGCGAATCCGGTCAAGCCCGTTTGTGCCGCCGTGGACACATCGCTCTGGATCTGCTTGGCATCATCCTGGGTCCACAGGGGCGAGGCCACATCGGTGAGCTGGTTGCCCGGGTAATTGTTCGTGACCGTGCAGCCGTTTCCGCTCAGCGTGGCCGGAAGGGGAGCCGGGGCGGCCGAGTACGGATAGGCCGGCCCGAGCCGCGCGTGCCAGTGCTGGGTGTCCCACCAGAGGTAGTAGAAGGCGAAGACCCGGTGGCTGGGAACCGGGGCCGCTCCCGTGGTGGGCGGCGCGGTGGACGCAGGCGGCGGGAGTGTGGTGCTCGAGGTCGGCGGCAAAGACGCGGGGGCGCTGCTCCCACAGGCCGAAAGGGCAACTGAGCCACAGGCCAGCACGAGACCCAGTCCGATGGCTCGTCTCCGACTAGACGAGCGCCGCACCGGTCACCCCTTCGCTTGGCTCCGGTTCACTGTGTTCGGACGCGTCACTCGGTTCCGAGTCGATTCGCGCCCGGTCCCGCCTCCGACGGCGCCCGACGACCCCGGCAGCCACGATGACGGACACGATGGCAAACGCCAGGGCGACCATTTCTGCGAAGTCTCCCGTGGTGACGACGAGCTCGGTCTCCGTCTGGTCGCGCGAGAGGTGGATGGTGGAGGCGAGTGGTATCAGGCCACCGTCGACCTTCACCCGGTAAGCCCCCCGGGCCAGGTTGGGCACGGTGACCCGGTGGTCAGGACCCAACGGCACGGTCCGAACCGTCCCGTCCGGGTAGGTCAGCTGGACGGCCGAGCCGGCCGGCTTGCCCGCCAGGAGGTCGTTGGCATCGATGGTGAGCGAATGAAGGATGACCGGAATGGGCCAGGTTAACGATCGATCCGTGGTGAACCGCAGTTGTCCGCTGTTGACGACATTGACGCCGCGGACGGTGACTGACTTGACCGAGTAGGAAACCAGGCGACCAGTCACGCCGTTGGTCACCTTGTGGGGTCGGCTGGCCGGCAGCCACACGGGTTGGTGCTGCAGCTGGGACCGGCTCAACTTGACGGTGCCACCGAGGCTGTTGTCGAGCGTCACCGATGTGACCTGACTGAGCAACAAGGACTTCTGTTGCGGGGTCAGCAGATTGACGGTGACGGCACGGTCCTCGTCGAGCTCGACGACCAGTTTGCGCGCGAATGGTCCGTGGTTGGGGTCGTTGGCCACCCGGTCCAACGACACCCGGGTATCCGGGGTCAGCAATTGCGAGGGAAGCGTCAACTGCTGGGCGATCGAGGTCAGGCTCGGAACCGGCACGACGGAAGTGCCGCTCGCGTCGGTGGAGGAGGCGATCCCGTCCAGGCTGAAATGGACGTTCGGCAACTGCGGCACGACCTGGATGGTCACCGTCTTGGGCGCGGGGGCGGCCTGAGCCGCCGGCGCGGCCCCGATGACGGCCGCACCGGAAAGCAGCGCCAGGCCGGCACAGCCGAGGAGACGGGCAGGGCGCGGGTGCCTCACGGCAGACCGTCCGAGGTCCAGTGGGACAGGGCGTCGAGATCCTGGCGGCGGGACCGCATGAACGCCAGCACGATCAGCAGGCCGGCTCCCAGGAGGGCGGCCACGTACAGGAAGTAGATGGTCTGCACCGCCGGACGGGGTACGACCACGGCCGTAGCGGACGACGGGCTGATCGAAGGTGTGATCGGCTCCTGGTGCACATTGAGGCCGGTGAGGATGCTGTTGGAGCTGGCGTCCAACTGCGTGAGCGGTGCGAGGTGGAAGACGCTCTCGATCATCGCCGGGATCGACGCCGTGTCGAGCTGGGTGCTGTCCACTTGGCCGGCACGCGCATACGGGGAGACCAGGATGGTCGGCACCCGGACGCCGACCACTGTCGGTTGGCCACCCTGTCCTGCCTGGCCGATCGTCGGGGGGACAGCGTGGTCGTACCATCCGCCGGAGTCGTCGTAGGTGAGCAGCAGTGCGGTGCTCTTCCACGCCGAGCTCTGCATCAACGAGTTGATCAGCGAGCGCACGAAGGCTTCGCCCTGGGCCGGATTCTGCGGCGAGCGTTCGGAGTCGATCGAACTGGTGATGTAGGAGACGGCGGGCAGCTGGCCCTTGGTCAGGTCGTCAAAGTACTGGCTGGTGCTCACGATGTGTGCGGCGTCGGGGGCAGTGCCGGTGAACGACGGCATGGTCAACAGGGGGGTCCGGGACTGCTCCCCGGTCGTCGGTGCATGGGGCGCACTCTGGCTCGGCTGGACGTAGTACTTCCAACCCAGGTGAGCCTGGTCCAGCCGGTCGAAGATGGTCGGGACGTTGATGGGCCCGGTCACCTCGTTTGACGTCTGGCCGGCGTCCTGGGCGGCCACCGAGACCAGGCGGTTGGGTAGGGCGCCGGCCTGGGACGACGCGAAGAAGCGGTCGAACAGGGTGAATCGGCTGGCCAGACTCCAGTAGTAGGGGAGGTCATCGCCGTTGAGGTATCCCATGGCCAGCGAGCTGATGGCAGTATTCGACTGGGCGGTCACGAAGCCGTCCATCTTTCCGCCGTCGAATGCCTTCTTGGTGACGACCTGGTTGTCGCTCAGAGCAGCCCGAGCCTGATCGGAGCTGAGATGGAAGGGCTTCACGCAGCTGTTCGAGTTGACGGCAATCGGCTGGCACGCCTTGGCCGGGATGCCGTTGACCTTGGGCCGGGTACCGAAGTAGTTGTCAAACGAGTGGCCGCTCTGCATGATCACGATCACATGCTGGATGGCGCCGCCCGATGACGGCGCCGCGGCCGCCGAAGCACCGGCCCCGGACACCGGGCCGGTGACGGCAGCGACGGCCGTGAGAACGGCCACGGAGCCCAGCACCCGGGAAACGCGCCGCGCCCTCACGGGTGGACCTTGTAGATGACGATGATCGGGCGGCCGCCTGCGCGCTCCGTGTGGATAGGCAGCCCGTGGTAGCGGGCGACCAGCACCTGCAGCCGGTGAGCCGACGAAGGAGACCGGTCGGCCGAGTAGGCGTCCCAGACCAGATAGGAGAATTGCCCGTTGCGGACGCTCAGGTCCGGGTTGTAGATGGGGGTGTAGGCCGGGTTCCGGTGGAGGGGGTCCGTGCTGACCGAGAGCCCCTGCGCCGGACGGTGGCCGTAGTACTCGAGGATGTTGGCCACGCTGGGACCGATGGTCATCAGCTCCGACCCCGGAACGAGATTGGCCCCGATCCACTTTCCGGCCTCCCGGCCCCCGGAAACCCCGCCCTGTCCGGCCAGCGCCGAGGTCCCGCCCAACGGGAACATCACCGACCACACGCTGGTGAGCAGCGAGGCCAACACGATGGCGATCACGGCTGGTCGGGCAACGGTGCCCGTGTAGCGGTCCCATCGGGCGGGCAGGTGCCAGGTCGCCAGGCCGCGCGCGGCCAGCAGGGCCAGGGCCGGAGCGATCGGCAACAGGTACTGATATCCCTTGAGGGGGTAGACCTCGAAGGTCACGAAGGGAACCACGATCCATGACACGAGCAGCAACTCGCGCCAGGTCCGGTTGACCTTGAAGAACAATCCGCCGGCGGCGGCCGCCACCACGGCGAACCCGATAGCAGCGGGGATCGCCGTCAGATAAAAGGTCTCGGCGTGATTCGATGATCGGGTGAGTTGCCAGGTGAGGTAGCTCTGGCCGGTGGAACTGCGGCCGGCCAGTTGGATGGCCAGGGGGAAGGCCAGGCTCACCGCCGCCAGTACGCCCACGGTCAGCGCCACAGCACGACCCGGTCGGCGAACCTCTGCGCTCACCAGGAGGAAGAGGATCATGCTCCCGGCGAGGACGATGGCAGTTTCCTTGGTGAGCACGGCCAGGCCGAGCAGGGCCGCCGAGGCCGCAAGCCACTCGAATCGTTCGGTGCGGACGAATCGGGCCAGCATCCAGAAGGCCAGGGTGATGCACAGGACGGCGGGCCCGTCGAGCAGTAGCTGGCGGGACACGATCACGTGGTACGGCATCAGGGCCAGGATCAGCGCGGCGAGGACCCCGGTCTTCGGCCCGTAGAGCTCCCGGCCGATCAGGAACACTGTCCCGATGGTGGCTACACCCAAGAAGGCCACGACCACCCGGCCGCGAAGGTCTGGGCTGCCGGAGCTGAACAGGGGCGACAGAAGGGTCGGCAGCAGCAGGGGATGGGCCCGGAAGACCGGGAACTGATTGACAAAGAGCGGATTGCCGGCCAGAGACGCCGATTGGCCGGCATAGACCGCTTCGTCGGAGTTGAACCCGAAGGCGTTGAGATTGATCACGCGGACCAGCAGGCCGGTCACCAGCGTCAGGACCAACCAGGCCGAGGTGGGCACGTGCCTGGGCAGGCGCCAAGCCGCGGCCGGCCGCGGCTCCTCTATGGGCGGGGCGTCCACCCTCGCCCGCTCGTCACTAAGGAGCGTCACTCCGGCTCCCTCCCAAAAATGTCACAGCCGCCCTGCCAGCGTTGTTGAAAAAATGGAGTCAGGCTTCAGAGCCCGACAAGGGATCCGCCTCGGTAACGGTCTGCTCGTCCACGGCGAAGAAGTCCGTGCTGTTGGGCACCATAGTCGTGAGATTGACAGACGACACCTTCAGGTCGGACTGCGCATCATGTCCGGCCTTGACGTTCCCATGAGGGGCGATAGCGGCAGAGATCTGCTCGGCCCACGTGAAGTCGTCCGAGCCGAGCCGGTGGATCTTCACGCTCTCCATGGCACTGACGAGGATGAGGCGCTCGCGCTCCCGGAGCTCGTCGTAGCTCAAGCCGCCGACCGACAAGGCCTCAGCCAGGTACCGGTAGGGAGGAAATCCGTATGCATCCTCGGTGTTGTCGAGCAACTCGACAATCGCCTCGGACTGGGGGACCAGGCTGTGGTGGGCCACACCACGCTCGATGATGTAGAGCTGGTCGATCGTCGTCTCCGTGCTGAGCTCACACGACACGAGGCGCTGCACCGGGTACTTCGGCGGCGGAATGATCCGCTGCGTCCAGCCATTGACGGTCATGATGGGCACGTTGTGCTCAGCCAGCCTCATGGCGAAGCCGCGGCCCTCCTTGGAGTGCAGGCGGCTCTGGAATCGCAGCCAGGCCCATTCCCGCTTGCTCAGGTCACCGGCGTCGACGGCCCGCAGGGTGTGCTCGCTGATGGTGAGGGGCTTCGGGAAGCTCTTGGCGTTCCCGGCGCTGTCGATAATCGTCATGTCGTCGGACAGGAAACGTCCCTCGCTAGTCCGAAGCAGTTTCAGAACGGTGCCAGTCTTGCCGGTGTCGGTACGAGCGGACAGCATCACACCTCGGCCATCGACGTCCATGCAGGCGGCGTGGAGAAGCATGTAGCCGCGGTCGACGAACACGAACCGGAGAAGAGCCTCGACCACGTTGGTGTAGAGCACATGGGGGCTACGAGCCAGGGCACGGCTCGATGTGACGAGAATCTGAGAGCCGAAGTGGATGGCGAAGTTCGCCGACGCACGACCCAGTTGCTCCTCCCACCGGATCGTCTTCCCGTCGGCCGAGCGGACCATGCGGGTTCGTGCCCGCGGCCGGCCGACCGAGCCGAGCTTGATGGCGATATCCGGGGCGGTGCCCTCACCGAGTCCCTTGGCCTGCAAGAAGTGGAGAAGCTCCGGCAGGACGACATCGCTTCCGATCGTCACGATCCCATGTATGTCGTAGTAGTGGCGGAACGATGTCACCACCTTCGGCTCGGGCCGTGACGTGCGTCCGTCGACCCCTTCGACCGCAATCTCGATCGGCCCCACAATCGTGCTCGACGCACCTTCCTGCACCATTTTCTTCTCTCTCTCTTCCTCGTAGATGAAACGATCGCTGACACCGAATCGGACTAGGAACACGGCAAGAAGGGTGACTACGTTGGCCAGGAGCTGGGGTACGTGGACGACAGTGACCAGAAATGCCAAGAAGGGCAACCGGGCCAGCATCACGGTGTTGTTGAGCACGCTGAACCGGAGGTAGCGCCCCAGCAGGCCGCCGGACCTTCGATCCGAGAAGACGATCGCCTCCATGCCGATGAAATTCCACGTCGTCGACACCTGGGTCGCCACCGCCGCGGCAGCCAGGTAGTGCAGGTGGCCGAAACGTACAAGAAGCCAGAAGGCCACCGTATTGACCACCAGTCCGGTCAACCCGACACCCGCAAACATTGCCGCCCGGTTCTGACGGGCGGTGAGCAACGTGCCGGCACGCAACCGGGTGAGATGGGTGACGAAACGGATCCCCTCCCTGAAGCTGGCCTTGCTCACCCCTGAGTACCGGGGGCCGAAGGAGAACCCGACCTCGGCGACGGTCAACCGGCACCGTGCCACCGCCTCCAGCAGGATCTTGAATCCCACTGGCCGCAAGCTGTCAATGTCCACTGCCGCCAGGCGCACAGCGAAGAACCCGCTCATCGGATCGGAGATCTCCTTGAGGCGGCGCGGGAAGAGCATCTTGGTCAGGCTCGTGGCCAGCCGCGACACGCCAACCCGGGACCGGGTGGCCAAACCGTCCGCGCCACCGTTCTCGCGGTAGCGGCTGGCCACCACGATGTCGGCGTCGCCCCGCTCGATGGGCCGGATCAGGTCGGGGATGCTGTTCGGAGGGTGCTGCAGATCCCCGTCCATCACCACGACCACGCGTCCCACTGCCAGTCGAAGGCCTGCGACGACGGCTCCCCCGAGACCGCCGATCCGCTCGCCGGGCCCGCGATGCATGGTCAGCACCGGCAGCGTCGCCGTTTCGGCCACCTCGGCAATCACCTCCGGGGTGTCGTCGGTGCTGTCATCGACGAAGATCACCTCGGCTCCCGTCGGGAGTGCCGCGGTCAACTGGGCAATGAGGGGGGCGATGTTCTCGCGCTCGTTGCGAGTGGGAATCACCACGCTGATGTCTATGGTCTGCACGTCAACTCCTCGATAACGACCGTGACTCCGACACCGATCGGACTAGTTGTTTCATTGCTACCCCACTCGCCAAGACCAAATACGGTCCTCTGTCGGGGATCCATTCGCCCAAAGCGGAAACCCTTCATCATGCGAACATCACCGCCCCCCATCTCTGGAGCCCCAACGCACTCCGGCCTGCGGCCGCCACAGTCCACGCTGAGGTTCTCACCGCTCGATTCCGGATCGAACCGGGCACGAACCGTCGGATGGGACGCACGCGTCCCATTGCGACCGCTGCCGGCAACCGCCGGAGCGCCGCGTCCTTTTTTGAGTTCCGCCAGCGAGCCTTGGTTGCATCAACAGTCACCCTAAAGGTGGCAATCGAGGTTAACAAGGATCAAACGCCAAGTTATCGCTTGGTTAACACCGATCGGACGGACCGCAGTTGAGCAACCACAACTAGTGGCGAAAATACGGGGCCGGCGGGCGGGATGCAGCGGCGGGGGGGAGAGTTCCTGGACCCTCCGCCACGAGCGAGGCGGTATCCGACGACCCGGTCAGCCGTGACTGGGACCGTTGGCGTTCTTCGTGCGGTCGCGGCGCACCCGACGACGCTCGGGCAGGGACGTTGGAGCCTCTTCGGCGATCAGGCCACAACGGCGACACTCCCAGCGCCTGGCCGGCGGATAGGCCAACGCCCACCAGTCGTGGGTGGAGTATCGGCAGACAACTCGATCGAAGAGCCGATGCACGGCGGTCATTGTACCCCCCTCATCTGCACTTTCAATAGCGGCACACGCCGATGGAAGCCGGTGGCGAGCGCCTCGGAACAGCGCCTCGTCGACCGTCAGCCGAGTGTCATTGCGAGGGGGATTCCGGGTCATCTGGCTGCTCCAATTGACGGCGTGGGGGGACTGTTTCGTGTGGCCTGAGGACGGAGCCGATGCCCACGGAGGTCACTCCGTGCGTCGCTGAGCACCGCTTCAGCTCTTCGTGTTCGGGATCGGAGTGCGGGAGCGATGACCACCTGATTCTCCATGGCGCAATGGCTCCCTGTCATCGTCCCATCGATTTCCCTTATTGTCAGCACGCGGGGCGGGTTCAATCCCTCGCCTCAGCATCGGCACTCCGGCCCATCCTCTTTAGGGGTTGGGCGTACTCGCCCCCTTTTGGGCGCTCGGCCGGTGAGACGGAAGCTGAAGCGGACCGGAGGGTGATCGCCAATTCGCCCTCTGGTCCCCTATCGATGGAGTTGCCCGGCCCGTTGAGATCCTGGAATGGTTCTCGAGGGGTTTGCCCCGCCCGTGACGAGGTCCGATCCGCCGGCACCGACCAAGGGCGCCCCGGTGAGCAGACAGGAGGACAGGCCGACGATGGAGGGGGACCAGGCGCAGACGGCGGCGGACCAAGCGTCTCGGCCCAGCCCGTGAAGGCGAGCGACCTGGAGGCCCCCAGTCCGGATCATCGCCCTGTTGTCGCCTTCGATTTCGACGGGACGATCACCCGGAAGGACACGCTGCGGCTCTTCCTGACCCGCATCCGGTCCCGGCGGGCGGTGGCCAGCACGTTCCTCCGACATGCGCCCCAGCTGGCCCTGGCCCTACAAGGAGGCCGGGCGCGGGATCGTGCCAAGGCGCTGATCTGCCTCGATGTCCTCGGCGGTCTCACCCGCACCGAGGCCGAGAGTGCGGCGGCAGAGACGGCGGAGGCGATCAAACGATCGTTGATTCGGACCGATACCAGTACCCGGATCCGTTGGCATCAGGCCGCGGGACATCGGATCATCGTGGTGAGTGCTTCATTCGAGGCATACGTCAAGATCGTGGCGGCCAGCCTCGGGATCGGCGAGGTCATTGCCACGGGTTGGGAGGTCGATCCCGCACAGGACGTCTTGACGGGAAGGCTGGCGGGCGCCAACGTTCGCGGGGATGCCAAGGTCGATCAGATTGCCAGCCACATCCACGGTCCCTGCGATCTGGCCTACGCGTACGGGAACAGCAGCGGTGACGCCGCAATGCTGGCGAGAGCCACGCATCCCATCTGGGTCGGGCGCCGGCACATGCCCGAGCTCCTCGAGGAGCCGCCCGCCGGAGATTCGATCCAATAGCTGACGCCCTCCGCCCTCGGCGCCGTCCGAATCCATTGGGGAGGCCTTCGCGTGCCTGTAGCATTGGCACTTCGTGTGAGCGCCCATCCACCCGAAGTTCGGAGTCCGACCTCGTGGACTAGGTTTGGTCGCTTCCACGAATTGCAGTTGGAGGGATGCGAGAGCGGACGAATCGGACGGTCTCGAAAACCGTTGTGTCGCAAGGCACCGTGGGTTCGAATCCCACTCCCTCCGCCAAAAATTCCAGAGGTTCGGATGCCGTGGATCGTCTCTCAAGTCCTGAGCACGCAGCGCGGCATGGACATGGGGTCGGCCGACTTGGACTGGTCGAGGCAGTGGCGGAAGGCCGAATCAGAGATGTGGGGAGGTGGGCCGAGGGCATCCAGCTGCCAGGACCAGACGCCGCCGCTGAAGGTTGGGGGCCTGCCGATCGCCGATGACAGGTACCCCGCAGCCGCCGTGCTACCAGGTGAGGCCCGCACCACCACGACGAGGAGGGGCAGCCATTCGGTCATCGAACGGCGCAGGTTGCCAACCGCGGTTTGCGTGAATGCTGGGGGCGCCTGGGGGTTGAGTGGGGATAGGGCCTTGAGGACCGGGAAGGCACCGCCGATGGGTGAGAATTGTTGCTGGTGCACATGATCCCCGCCAGGAACGAACTCCCATCCCGCGATCAAGGAGTACGAAAATCGCGCCTTGGCCTGCCAGAACATCGAGTCTGAGTAGAGGCCGTCCGAGAACGGCAGCGCCAAGACCGTGGCCCCGGGCAACTCTTCTGGAGCCTTGGAGAGAAACCACGGAGGCACGCTCGGGGTGGCCGTCGCCAGTGGCAGCGTGTATGTGACCGCGATGGGGGCGAGCACTCCAACCGCGATGCCGGCCAACGAGGCCGCTCCGAGTCGGCGCCAGGCGCGGCTGTGTGCGAAGCGAGCCGAGTTCTCTTTGACCAGGATCCACCAACCCTCGATGGAACAAGCCAGGAGGAGCGCGACGATCACGTCGATGACCATGGTCAATCGCCCTGGCACGATGCTCGAAAGCAGAGGCAATCCGGCAACGATGTGCCACAGCCCGGTCACTTGGATCGAGATCAACCAGAGAAGCAGAGCAGTCGCGGCGAGTAGCACTCCCAGCCGACGGCTCCGCCAGACGGGCACCGACAGAGCCAGGAAGACGAGAAGGGCGACACCCAGGTATGCGACCGTGGGTCCACCGGCGCCCAAATAGCCCACCGCCTGTTCCGCCGCATTGCTCTGATGCAGACCTGTTCCCGGATTGACGATGGCACCCAGGGGTGCTCCCGTCCCGACTACCAGAGGCCCCTCCACGTGTTGCGGCCCGAAGGAGAAGACCCAGAGCGGATAGGCCAGCGCCAAGCCGGCCACGGCTGCTGCCGGAGTCAACGCCCGCACCAATGGTTGCCACAGTCTCAGCACACGCCTTGGCGCCATGGTCAGAGCCACCAACGCGGCTACGGCGCCGGCTATCCCGGTCAGTGCGATCGTCTCCATGCCGATGAAGAACTGGAGGATGGTCAGGATCCCCAGCTGCACGCCGATCTTGACCGCCCTTGCCTTGGGATCGGAGATGAGCTTCATGACCAGCAAGAACACAAGGGGTGGATAGAAGGCCCACGTGAGCTGAAGGTGTCCAATGACCGTGTTCCGCAGCATGAACGGGCTGAATGCGTAGAGCGCACCGGCGATCACGCGGACCAGGAAGAGTCGGGTCACTCTGCCCGCAGCCAGAAACAGGGCCACACCCGACGTGACGGGAGCGAGCAGGTTGGCGAGGTTGAATGAAGCCACCGGGCCCGCGATCATCGTCAGTGGTGCGAAAACGAGCGAAAGCAGCAGTGCAGAAGTATTCGCCAATGCGCTCACTCCGCCGCTGCGCGCGAAGAGCTGCTGACTCAAGAACGGAGTGTGTCCGTGCTGCAGGGCCCAAGGCACCCATTCCATCCACCAGACGCCCTGAGCCGTGTCTCCGCATCCACACGTAATTGATGAGGTCGGGTCGCCGGTGACCCACACATGCCACCAGAAGCCCATGGATATGGCGAGGTAGACGACCGCGGCGCCAATGACATGGGTGAAGGGAGACCGGCGAGCTCGCTCGGCACAGTCGACTCGAGGTTGGGAGCGATCTGCAGGTCCCTGGCGTCGATCTCTCAGCAGAAGACCACCGCTGGAATTGGATGCGGTCAACGTATGGGAACGCCTAAGAGGAACGCCGAGTTCTCGGGCTGCGGACCGTTGTCGAGAGCAGCACCTAGCCCGCGAGGCAATGGGGCGGTATCGGTCATTGGGCGCGCCGATACTCCATCTCTGGACTCTATCGATACCCGGCGTGCAACGAAATTCTCTGTTCAGGCAAGTCAAAGCGTCGGTCGTCGAGCTGGCAATCGATGGCGAAACGGCAGCCCCCGGCCCGGGCCCGTCGCATCCCGCGAAGCTCGTCGATCTCGAATGGGAGCGACGGTCCGTGCCCTTCGGGGGTCCCTTCCATCGTGTCCCAGGTGATCGCGATAAGCGCCAATACGCCGGCAGATGCAAGCCACCATTCACAGCCGGCCGACGGACTAGAGGGCGTTACATATGCGACAGAGTCGCTATTGGGTGGTCTTGGACCGAAGGCGAATTTCGGCCCATCCACCTCGAATCCCACTGCCTCCGTCCAACTACCCGAGTCAATTCCAGGCAGGCTATTCCCGCAAAACCGGGCGTTCGTCGTACACGCTGAGGTCTTGGAAGATGGCGACACTACGACGATGCACTGTCTACAGGAGCTGTGGAGATGCCATAACCGAAGGCGCCACCGCCCTGGCGCCTCGCACCCTCAGCCGGTGGCCTCGGGACGCATTATCGGGAAGAGGATGACGTCCCGGATGGCCTCTACTTCGGCCAGCAGCATCACCAACCGGTCGACACCGACACCGATCCCCGACGTGGGAGGAAGGCCGTACTCGAGCGCCCTCACGAAGGCCTGGTCGGCCGGATGGGCCTCGAGGTCGCCATGCGCGGCAGCTTCGGCCTCGCCACGGAACCGCTCCTGTTGCTCCTCGGGAATGTTGAGCTCGCTGTAGCCGTTAGTGAACTCCTTGCCGTCGATGGCAAGTTCGAACCGGTCGGCCAGGGTGGGGTCGTCCTCGGAGTGACGGGCCAGGGGCGACACTTCGACGGGGAACCCGCACACGAAGACAGGGTCGACGACGGTGGGCAGCAAGATGCTGTCGTAGAGCTCGAAGATGAGCTTCCCAGAGCCCCACTCCGGAAGGAATGGAACCCCGTGGCTCTCGCAGACCGTTCGCACATCTTCTACCGGATCGGTGGGGTGCAGCCGACGGCCGACAAGCTCTTCCAGCCAGTCCAGCAGCTGCCTCCGTGGCCACGGCGGGGTGAGGTCGATGGCCCGACCTCCGATCGTGAAGTTCAGCCTGCCGGTGGCGGAACGGGCGGCCTCGAGGACAAGACGCTCCGTGAGATCCATGCCGTCGTTGACATCACCGAAGGCGCGGTACGCCTCAAGGCCCGTGTACTCCGGGCTGTGCCGGGTGTCGATGCCCTCGTTGCGGAAGTTACGGGCCATCTCGAAGACCCGCTCGTACCCCCCGATCACGAGCCGCTTGAGGTACAACTCGGGGGCAATCCTGAGATTGAGGTCGATGTCGAGGGCGTTGGAGTGGGTCTTGAACGGCCGGGCCAGGGCACCGCCCGCTTGGGGCTGGAGGATCGGAGTGTCCACTTCGATGAAGTCCTCGGAGACCAGTTGCCTGCGGAGTGCGGCGATGGTCCGGAATCGGATGTCGAATACTCTCCGGCTCTCGGGATTGGCCAGGAGGTCGATCTCACGCTGGCGGTACCGGGTGTCGGTCTCCGCCAATCCGTGCCACTTGTCGGGCAGCGGCCGCAGCGCCTTGGACAGGAGCCAGAGCTCGCGGACATCGACCGACAGCTCTCCACGCCGGCTGGTGATGGCCTCGCCCTCCACCCCGACCCAGTCGCCGAGGTCAAAATGGGCCAATACCAGTTTGGCTTGCTCGGACAGGACGGAATCCTGCATGAGCAACTGCACGGATCCGCTCACATCCTGGAGGGTGGCAAAAGACAGACGACCGTGACCGCGGATGCTGGTCAGTCGACCGGCCATTCGAACGATCTCTCCCGTGCGGACATCTGCCTCGAGGTCGTCGTGGCGCTGGTGCAGCTCTGCTGCCGTTGCCGTCCGATCGAACCTCGAGGGATAGGGGTCGATCCCCTGGTCGGCCAGAACGTCTCGCTTCTTGCGCCGCTCGGCACTCAGCGCATCAAGGGTCCGAGCTGCCTGCTCCCCGTCGTCCCCGGCGGACTCGTCTGTCACGATTTCACAGTCTTCCTCGGGTTCCCCCGCTGCACCGTCCCTGTTCAGGGAAGTCTGGCCGTCATCTTAGGCAAACGGAATTGACGGGAACCCTCGTCGATCTACCGGGCTGCCTTCTGTCGCAGCCGACGAACGCCATCGCCAGGATCCATCGACGTACGTGCCGTCGTCAGTCCGGACCCCCGAGTACCCGCCGGTGCCGTTGCCGGACTCACTGGAGTTACCCCGGGTCCCGGACCGCTGCGTTCGACGCCGGGTCACCGGACGGCGACTCCTCTGCTGCATGCCGATGGCCCGGTTCTGGCCCTCTCCTGATGGCGATGCCGCCCACCTCTGATCGGGTCACTGCCGCCTTCCGGCGTCGGGAACCGGCGCTGCTCTGTTGGCGTTGACGCCCCTGCTGATCAGGTCTTATGCTGCCGCGGCGCCCCTAGCTCAACGGTAGAGCAGCGGATTCTTAATCCGCAGGCTGGGTGGTTCGAGTCCCCCGGGGCGCACGGGGTAGACGCAGTTCCGTGATGGGGCGCGCCACGTGCCCTGGGTCCGCCCAGCGTCGAGCACGGAGAAGTCCGCGGCCACGCGTTGCTAACGTGCAACCCGACACCGGGCCGGAGCCAGGCTCTGGTCACGGTCAAGAGGCCGGCGATCGCAACGGTGGGTTGAAATGATTCGTGCCATAGCAGCGATCGATGATCGCCTGGGCCTGGCCACCGACACGGGGATCCCGTGGAATGTGCCAGCAGATGTCGCGCACTTCCGAGCGATGACGGCATCGTCCAACGTTCTGATGGGATACGCCACGTACGCGGAGTTCGATCGTCCCATGCCCGAACGGATCAACTACGTCGCCACGAGGCGCGTCGAGGCGTTGAGAACTGGATTTATGGCGGTGGACGACGTGGTGTCGTTCCTCTCCACCGGCCTTGTTGGTGACATCTGGATAATCGGCGGCGCCGCGGTCTATGCGAGCACCCTCCCGTTCATTCAGGAACTCTCGCTGACGCGCGTCCAAGGTGACTTCGGCTGCACCAAGTTCTTTCCGCCCTTTGAAACCTCGTTTCGGCTGACAGCGGAAGCGGTGCCTCCGGCAGCCGACGGGGTACCCGCAGTTCGCTTTCAAACCTGGCAGCGTGACCTGGGTCTCAGCAAATCAGAGGAGGCAGAGGACAGATCGTCGTCGTCGTAACCGGCACGGTCGTGGTGGTCGTCGTGGTGGTGGTGGTCGTCGTGGTGGTAGTGGGCGGCGGTAGCGGCCTCGTGGTGGTGGTCGTGGGTGGCGGGCCCCCGCCCGCCGGCGGCGTCGTCGATGGCGGCAGCGGTCCGAAGACCGGGAATGGCGACGGCAGGAACGACGGGAGGCTCACTGGTGCCGTCGCCGCATGACCTTGCGTGGCCGGCGCCGTGAATGGAAGCAGGAACGGGGAGGCCAGTGTCGCCCCCGCCTTGGTGGCGGGCGCCGGAGTCGGTGGCTTCGTGGTGGACGGTGCGCTGGGGGCGCTCCCATTGGTGATGATCGGCGGGGAGTCACCCGTCGGGGCGATCACCCCGACAGAGGACAGCACCTTCGTGCCGGTTCCGCCCACAAAGAACACGGTGACCAGTGCGCCGATGATGATGGCCCCGGAGACGCTCATCACCCATCGCCAGAACTTCTCGTCTTCTGGCATCGGGCTGTTGGGTTGCTTGTTGATGTGAGCACCTCCTCTCGTAGGCAGGATCCTTCTCCGCATCACGCCTTCCGACCACCATCAGATTTGCACAATCCGTGGCTGACGTCACAGACGAGGCGCGTCACACGCCGTGGTTGGGGCTGACACCCCACGTGACCTGGGAATTTGCCATCAACGGCCCCTTCATCGGCCACCGGCTTGGGCACCGTTCGGGGCGGTCACGCGTGGATCCCTCGCGGCCGGCCTCCCGGCCGATCCCCATCGGCAACCATCCCCGCGCTCCTCGATCGCCGTCGCTCAGGTCGCGTCGGCGCCCCGGTCGGCGGTGCCCTGACGGGTGGACAGCCAACGGTGGAGCCCGGCAGCATTGGAGTGCACGCCGTTCATGACCTCGAGCTTCTCGCGATGCTGCTCAGGCACACCGTCGAGGTCTGATTGGAATGCGGCGGACAGGGCGGCGGCAATGTCCTCTCCATTCTGGAATGCCGCCTCCGCCACGTCCGCCCACCTCCGCAAGGTCCCTTCGGCCTCATCGAGGACGCCCATCGGGTCGGCCAGGAGCCCGTAGTGGGCCAGGGCCAGGCCGGTCGGGCGCCGCTCGGCGAAGCGCTGCAGCGAATGGAGGGCCGAACCGAGATCGAAGTCAGGCGGAGGCGTCGAGGGCCGGAGGACCCCGGCGTCGGGCAGCTTCACACCCACGGCGTCGCCGGCGAACAGCACGCCGCTCAACGAGTCGTGCAGCGCTAGATGGTGCTTGGCATGGCCCGGCGAGTCGACGGCAGTCAACCATCGCGTCGAACTGACTCGGATTGCCTCACCGTCCTCGAGCACGTGGATCCGCTCCGCTGGGGTGGGGTCGAGCCGGCCGTAGAGCGAGTCGAGGAGTGGGCCGTAGACTCGAGATGCGGAATCGATGAGCTTGGTCGGGTCCGCCAGATGGCGCGCCCCCTTTTGGTGGACATAGATGGTGGCCCCGGGAAACGCTCGGGCAACGTCGCCGACCCCACCGGCATGATCGAGATGGATGTGGGTTACCGCCACCCCAGCCAGATCGGAGGGACCCAGACCGACGCAGGCCAGCAGGTCCAGCAGGGCAGGGACCGAGCTCTGGCTCCCGGTCTCCACCAACACCGGGGCATCGCCCTCGATCAGATAGCCGGCGGTGACGTGCTCCCATCCGCCGAGCAGCGTGTCGAGTTCGATGACTCCGTCGGCCACGGTGGTCCCCACGGCTGGGGTGGTGGGATCATCCGGATCGAACGGATGCAAGTGTCCATGACTCATGCCGGGCTCCCCGCGTCTGACCAGTGGTCCTGGGTCTGGTTCATAGCGAGGTCTCCCTGCAGTCTGAGTTGTCGGATGGCAACGCCCTAGGTGGCTGGTGTCTTATGGGGTGAAGGTTCCGCTGACCAGCGGCTGAGGA
>JADEYI010001358.1_pt1 | contig 19114 bp, 11 predicted proteins | sample 8542331 | NCBI WGS metagenome assembly JADEYI01 (sample SAMN16510988, study PRJNA670497) | mine drainage metagenome | isolation source: biofilm near Copperflume 1 | place: Germany: Marsberg coppermine Kilianstollen | collected 2018-02
CATGCAGCGGGCAGCGCCTTCGAGCCGAACGACGACGCGGCGCACGAGGCAGCCGAAGCCGCAGGGCTGCCGCCCTCCGGTCAAGCCCCCAGCTCGACGCCGACGGCACCGAACTAACCCTCTAAGGGCGGCCGCCGCACCGTCTCCGGGCCACACGCGGGCCGGAGGCGGGCGGCGGCTGCCCACCCCCTACGCGCCCCGCGGCGCGTGCGTCACCCTCTCCCCACCAGCCGTGCTCTGAGAGCAATCCGCGACGCGAGATGGCGTCAGGCTGCCTCTGCGAGGTCCTCCTCCGGGCGTGGCAGCAGCGGCAGCTCACCGCGGAGGTAGATGGCCTCGAGCGCCGCGACTACGCGCGGACTGAACTGCGTGCCTGCGGCTGCCTGGAGCTCCGCGACCGCCCATTCGGTCGAGCGGCCAGCCCGGTACGGGCGGTTGTTGGTCATGGCGTCGAGGGCATCGGCGACGGAGACGATGGTGGCGGCGAGCGGAATGTCTTCGCCCGCCAGGCCTGCCGGATATCCGCTGCCGTCCCAGCGCTCGTGGTGGGAGCGCGCCACGGTCGCGGCGAGCGCGAAGCCGGGACGGCTGCCGAGGAACTCCGCGCCCCAGACCGTGTGTTGCTTCATCAACGCCCACTCCACGTCACTCAACTGGGATGGTGAGATCAGGATCGCGTCGGGGACGCGGATCTTGCCGATGTCATGCAGCACCCCGGCCAGTCCGAGCTCGTCGGCGTCGTTCGCGCTGAAGCCGAGCTCCTGCGCGAGGGACGTCGTGAGGGCGCGCACACGCTGGAGATGGCGGCCCGTCGATTGATCGTGTGCCTCCGCCGCCGCGGCGAGCATGATGACCGTTTCCGTCTGGGACTGCGTCAGGCGGGTCGAGGCGAGCTGGAGATCGTCGACCAGCGTCGCCATCCGCACGATCGCTGTCACCTGGCTCGCCACCGCAGTCAGGAACTGGATATCGATGGAGGTGAAGGCGGCGTCTCGCTTGCTGCCGACCGCGAGCAGACCCACCATCTCGTCCTGCCAGAGCATCGGTACGACGACCGCCGACCGGATGGCGGCGGCGGTAAGGATCTGCCGCTGGCCGACGGTCAGCCGTTCGTCGTGCTGGGGGTCGTCGAGGACGAGGGGTCGCCGCGTCCGCCGCAGCAGTTCACCGACCGGGTGGCTCGCGATGGCGCGCTGCTCGCGGTTCCACGCACCGAGCAGCGCGTCCGGCAGCAGCGCGAAGGTGTTGGATGCTACTGGGGGCGCGCCCGGTTCGGTGAAGGCCTCGAAATGCACGGCGTCGTAGCCCGCACCGACGGAGAGGCGGTGCGACACCAGGCGCAGCTTCTCGTCGAGCGACCCGGGGGACGTGAGCAGCGGGACGATCTCCCCCACCATCCGCGCCGCGCGTTCGCTGCTGCGGCTGCTGCTGAGCGACAGTTCACCGGGCGCCGCCTGGCGCTGACGCTTCGCCGTGTACATGGCGCCGTCGGCGAGCTGCACCAGCGCGTCGAGCGTCTCCGCCTCCGCCGGATATTCGGCGATGCCGACGCTCGCGACGACGGGGATGCGCGCGCCGGTCTCCGGGTCGAGGAGGCGCGCGTCGCGGAGCGCGGCGACCACCGCGTCGCGGTACCGCTCGCCGGTGCGCCGGTCGGCGCCGGCGAGCACGGACACGAACTCGTCGCCGCCGTAGCGGCCGACCAGCGCGCCGTCCCGTTCGAGCGCCTGCGCGACGGCGCGGAGTGCCGCGTCGCCGGCCGGATGTCCGTAGGTGTCGTTGACGGCCTTGAGGCCGTCGACGTCCGTCACGGCGACGACGAGTGGTGACGGTTCGCCGGACACCAGGCCGCGCAGCACGTCTGTGATGCCGGCGTGGTTGAGGACGCCGGTGAGCGGGTCGCGGCGCGCCTGCTCGCGCAGCATTGTCTCGGCCTGCCGCCGCTCCGTCACGTCGGTGGCAACACCGACGATGCCCGTGACCGCACCCTCGCGGTCGCGCACCGGGGCGTAGTACGTGTCGAAGACGATGTCCGCCACCTCCGTGGGCGCCGTGAAGGCGTCGCCGGAGAGTGCGCGCCGGATGTTCTCGATGACGCGCGGGGCGTCCCGGTACACGTCGAAGACAGAGCGGCCCACGACCTCCCCGGGGCGCAGGCCGAGGGACGCGAGGCCCTTCCCTTCGGACAGCGTGAAGACGCCGGCGGCATCGAGCGCGAAGAGCACGACGGGGGCGTTAGCCACGACGGTGCGCAAGCGCGCTTCGCTGACCTGCAGCGCCTGATAGAGGCGGACGCCGCTCACGGTGGACGCGACCTGCGCGGCGAGCCCTTCGAGCAGCTCGGTCTCCGCGGCCGTGAAGGCGAGCGGCCGTCGCGAGGCGATGGACAGCACACCGAGCGCGCCGTCCCTCCAGCGGAGCGGGAACATCGCCGTGGAGCGGATGAGCAGGCGGGCGAAGTAGCGCCGGCCGGGGAGCGGGATGCGCTCATCGCCCTGGGCGTCGGCGAAGAGCATGGGCTGGCGGGTCCGCAGCACGGCGTCGCGCACCGGGTCGGGCTTGCTGCGGGCTGCCAGCCAGGTGCTCGGCTGCCCGGCCGGACGCCTGCTGCCGTTGAAGCAGCGCACGGTGACGGCGCCCGCGTCATCGACGAGGTCGATCGAGACGTGGTCCACCCCCGTGATGCGCGCCGCGGTGTCGGCGATGGTGCAAAGCGCGGCCTCGAGGTCCTCCGCTTCGAACATAACGCGTGAGATGTCGGTGAGCGCGCTCAACTCGTGGCGGTCGCGCTCGGCGCGCGCAAGCCCGTACCGTCGTTCGACGAAACGCGCGAGGAGCGGGACGGCGATCTCGAGGAACGTCCGGCGGGCGCCGCTGATCCCGCGCGGCCACGGGCCGCGGGCCAGGAGCATCTCCCCGGCGCCGCCCGGCGACGGGAGGAGGGCCGCGACATACTCGCACCGGCGGCCGGCGTCGAGACCGGGGCATCCCTCCACGCGACCTTGCCGGACCGTGAAGCCGCAGGGAGCCCCGCCCGATGTCAGGTCGCGGTGGATGAGCCACAGCGCCAGGTCGCTGAGCTCGGCCCCCGGTGCGGCGCCGACATGTTGAAAGCGCCCCGCCTCGCCGTAGACGAAGAAGGCGGCCGAGGCGCCGAGCGCATCCCGGACGATGGCGAGCACGCGCTCTGCCGCCTCGTCGGTGGCAACGCCGGACGTGGTCAGTGTGGCGAGCGCGGCGAGGTTGGGCATCGAGCGCACGTGGCGGCCTCCGGCATCATCGGCGATGTCCTGTGAGGAAGGATCGGCAACACGACGGGCCCAGTGGAGTCCGGGCGAGGGGGAAGGCGGGAGGCGGGAAGCGGGAGGCGGGAAGGTGGAGGCTGGAGGTGGGAGGCTGGAAGCTGAAAGCTGGAAGCTGGATGGCGGGGGATCCGTTGTGCCGGCGTACAAGACGGCAGGCCGCGAGGGCCGGAAAGCCGGGGATGGGAGCACATCATCACCCGCGCGGGCGCCGCCCGGGTCCGAGGCGTGCGAGAAGGATCGGCAGGCGGAGAACGAGGGGGAGCGGCCGCCGCCGTGGGCTCCCGGCTAACAGATGCATTGCGCCTCATCCGCGGTTCGCCGATCATGGTGGCATGACTGACCAGTCAGACAGAGCGCCGGAGGGGCATGACCCGGAGAAGCGCCGCCGCCTCGTCGAGGCCGCGGCGGAGGAGTTCGCGCGCGTCGGCTTCGAGCGCACCGGCATCGAAACGATCGCGCAGCGGGCGGGCGTAGCGAAGGGGACGGTGTACCTTTACTTCGAGAGCAAGCCCGCCGTCTTCCTCGCGGTCCTCCAGGAACTCCGCCGCCGGCTCGATGTGATGCCAGTCGCTGCCGCCGCCGCCAGGACGACGCCAAGGCTCCGTGCCTTCATCCGCGCGCACCTGCTGCTCGCCGATGAGGCGCCCGACCTCTTCCGCTGCTACACCAGCGCGCTCTTCGGGGTGAACCGCGACTTCCAGGGTGCGGCGCTCGAGATCTTCGCCTGGCAGACGCAGGTCCTCGAGCGCCTGCTGGCACCGGCGAACCGGGGGACATCGAGCGCGCAGCGTCAGCGGCGGGCCGCGCTCGCCGCCGGTAGCATCCTCTCGGCCGCGCTCGTGCGTGGCCTGCACGGCCGGACCGGCCGCTCCACCGCGTTCGAGGAGGAGAGCGTCCTCAGCGGAGCCCTCGGCTCGTGAGGACGCGCTGGATCGCGGGCTGGCCTGGCGCGCTGCGTGAGGGGGACTGGCGCATGCGGCTGCTTGGCGGCGAGCTGCGCAAGTGGGTGATCCTCGGCGTCCTGATCGGGGTCCTCGTCGGCCTCTCCACCAGCCTGCTGCTGTTTACGATCGACGGCGCCACACGGCTCCTGCTGGGCGGCGTCGCCGGGCTCACGCCGCCGCTTCCAAGCGGCGAGGGCAGCCCGGCCGTGACCGGCGCCGCCAGGCCGTGGCTGTTGCCGCTGGTGGTCGCGGTCGGCGGTCTGGCGAGCGGCGTCATCGGTGTGCTGCTGGCGCGCGAGATCGAGGGGGGCGGCACCGACGCGGCGATCGAGGCCTTTCACGAGCACGGCGGCAAGATCCGTGCTCGCGTCGCGCCGCTCAAGCTCCTGGCGTCCGCGATCGTCCTGGGCTCGGGCGGCAGCGCCGGTCGCGAAGGCCCGAGCGCGCAGATCGGCGCCGGCGTGGCGTCGTGGCTCGGCGAGCTCTTTCGCCTGACGCCCGCCGACCGGCGGATCGTCGTGGCGGTCGGAATGGGTGCGGGCATCGGTGCGATCTTCAAGGCGCCGCTTGGTGGCGCCATCCTTGGCGCCGAGATGCTGTATCTGCGGGACTTCGAGCTCGAGGCGATCGTCCCGGGGCTCATCGCCTCCGTCGTCGGCTATAGCATCGTCAGCGGCTTCTACGGGTTCACGCCGGTCTTCGGAAACGGCCTGGGCCTGCGCTTCGAGAACCCCGTCTCGCTTCTCTGGTACGCCGTCCTGGGCGTGGCAGCCGGACTTACGGTGATCGCCTACGCGCGCGCCTTCTTCGGGCTTCGCTCGACCTTCCGAGCGATGCGCCTCCCGGTGTGGATGAAGCCGGCGATCGGGGGGCTGGCGGTCGGGCTGATCGCGCTGGCCTTCCCGCAGGTCCTCTCGCAGGGGTACGGGTGGCTGCAGATCGCGATCGCAGGGAACACCGCGCAACTTGCCGTCGGGACGATGCTCGCGCTCGTCGTGCTCAAGATCCTGGCGACGTCTCTCACGATCGGCTCCGGGGCGAGCGGTGGTGACTTCGCGCCGGTGCTCTACGTCGGCGGCATGCTCGGCGGCGGCATGTGGGGGCTGCTGCACGGGCATGTCGGCGGCATGCCCGGCACCGCCGCACCCTTCGTGATCGTCGGCATGATGGCGCTCCTCGGCGGCGCCGCGAAGGCGCCGATCGCCGTGATGATCATGGTCGCAGAGATGACGGGTGAGTTCTCGATGCTCGTGCCGGCGATGGTCGCCGCGGGGATCGCGTACCTCGTCTCCGGCAACACGACGCTCTACGAAGCGCAGGTCCCGACGCGTGCGGACTCGCCGGCGCACCGTGGCGAGTACACGATTCCTCTCATCCAGGCCCTGACCGTTGGCCAGTCGATGCGGCGCGAGGTCGTGAACACGACGTCGTCGGAACGTGTTGCGGAGGCCGAATCCCGGATGACAGATCGCGGACTGCGCGGGATGCCGGTCGTCGATGAAGGGCGATTGGTGGGCATGTTCACCATGACCGATGCCCTCCGCGCCGGCCGTGACGGCGCGCTCCAGGTCGGCGACGCAATGACGACGGATCTCGTCGTCGCTCATCCTGCCGACTCGCTCCACACGGCCCTGCAACGGATGGCGCGGGCAGCCGTCTCGCGGCTGCCTGTGGTGGAGCGCGATGCACCGGACCGGCTGATCGGCATCCTTGGCATGCGCGACGTGGCGGCGGTCCTCGATACGGAGGTGCACGCGCTCGCCGGCGGCCCGCGGAGCGCGTCTGAGCGGCCGCTCGACGACCCGCTGCGCCAGCTCCTCGTGAGAGACGCGATGAGCCGCCGCTTCGAGGCGCTGCCGCAGACGCTGTCGCTGAAGCGCGTGGCCAACCGGCTTTCGGCGTCCGGCCGGCAGGTGGCGCTGCTCGTCGACAGAGCCGGCGCGCTGCGCGGAATCGTCACGCTCTCTGACCTGGAGCGAGCGGCCGGAGAGGAAGCGGACGATCCCGTGGACAAGATCGCGCACCACAATGTGATCGTCGCGCGGCTGACGCAGAGCGTGGCGGAGGCGCTTGCTCAACCGGGGGCGGAGGGGCTGCGCCAGTTGCCCGTGGTTGAACAGCGGGGCACGGAGTTCGTGCCGGTGGGCATCCTCAGCCGGAGCGACGTCCTCGCGGCGTACCTCCGCACGCGAGATCGGCAAGCGTGGATCGCGCAGCGCGCGGCTGAACTCGTCGATCACGAGGACGGGCGCGTGACGTCGATCGAGATCCCGGTGACGCATGACGCGGTGGTCCTGGGCAAGACGCTGGCCGAGCTCCAACTTCCGCGTGACGCGGTGGTCACGGCCGTGCTACGGGGCGATGTTGTGGTGATCCCACGCGGTCAGGTGCAGCTCCAGGCGGGCGACCGCGTGCAGGTACTCACCGCCCTCGAGGCGCGCGACGAGGTGCTGAAACGATTCGCGGGTGCGTCTTCGCGGGGACCGGACGAATCCGGATGACGCGCGCCCGCCGCGGCACCTCACGAGGTCGGCTCCAGAGATGTGGGGACTGGAAACTGGGAACTGGGAACTGGAAACTGGGAGCTGGATCGGTCGTGCCGGCCGTGTTCGTCAGGGTGACCAATCGACCTGGAACCGCTCACGGAACCGGACCAGCACCGAGAGGATGGGGCGGCCGGCGATGGCGAGCAGGGCGACATTGGCGATGGCGCCCCAGGCGTCCCAGCCGGCCGACGTCAGCAGATAGAACGCCCAGTAGTGGCGCATGGTGGCCACGAGGCCGAGGCCGGGCCGCCACGATGTGCTGTCCCCGGTCGCGACGTACGGCCAAAACCAGAGGTTCATGAGGGCGCCGAAGGCGAAGCCCCAGGCGGCTCCGAAGCACAGCAGCAGCGCCATCTCGACTCTGCGATGGCGTGCGAGGGAGGGCCGAAGGGCGCCAAGCCAGCCGCTGGTGAGCCCCAGCCAGCCTGCCGCGAACATCTGAAACGGCACCCACGGCCCGAAGCCGCCGGAGACGAACGAGGACACGAAGAGCGCCATCGCGCCGAGCAGGAAGCCGAAGCGTGGGCCGAACACGTAGCCGGCAAGCATGATCAGCAGGAAGAACGCGGTCGCCCCCGCGGGCAGGCGTGGGACGCGTAAGACCGCGGCGGCCACGGCCAGCACGGCGAGGGTCGACGCCAGCTTCGCATTCATCGCACCGGACGACAGCTCGATGAGGAAGAGGATGGCGGAGAGCGAGATGAGCGCGCCGAAGATGAACGGCGCGTCGCTCGCGTGGGCGGCGTTCGCGCCATCGTTGGGCGCGCTGGCAAGCAGGAACGGGTAGAGGAAGGCGGCGAGGCCGGCCGCGCTCGCGGCGAACAGGGTGAGTGACGAGACAAGCCGATGCGGCGCGCCGCGAGCGGACACGGCCGGCGCGGCCACAGCGAGCGCGCTAACCATCGCGTTGCCTCCGGCGGCGGAACATGAGGCCCGCGAGCGCAACGAGCACGGCCGCGAGGATGAGGAACGCGATGAGGCCTCGTCCGCCCGCGGACGAGGGAGAGGCGCCGCCCGGCCTCGCCTGCGCGGCGTTCGCCTTGCCTTCCGCGGGACCGATGATGATCCCGCTCGCCGCCGTCGCCGGGGCCGCGGCGCTCGGCGACGCAACCGGCTCGGCGGTGGCCGACGGTGCGGGCGTCACGCCGGGCGCCCGCGCGGCCGCCTGCGCGCCGCTCACCTCGCTGATCGGCGTGGGCTGCCCCACGGCTGCCGCCGCACCGGCCGGACTTGCGGCCGCCCGCGACGCCACGGTCGCGGGCGGCAGGCCGGACGGATCGGCTCCCGGCGTGGGGGAAGCGGGGACGGGCGTCGGCGATGCGGCCGGGCTCGGCGTCGGCGCTTGTGCCGTCGGGGTCGGCAAGGGCGTCGGTGTTGGCGTCGGGTCCGGGCAAATGAGCCCCGGCGCGTCGGGCTTCGCGTTGCTGCCGTAGGCCCAGCCTTCGACCGCGCCGTCGGAGACGACCGAAGTTGATGCGCCCACGGGCGACAGCCGCCACGCCCCGGCGGCGTACTGGTAGTACGCCCAGGAGCTGCCGTGGCCGAGGCAGGTGCTGTAGCTCGATGCGTCCGTGCTGCCGACGCCGTCGATCGCGCAGACAGCGGCGCCGAGGCCGCCGCCGCTTGTCACGACGGACAAGGGGGAACGTTGCAGGAGTTCGAGGCCGCTGATGCTGGCTTCGGTGAACTCGACGCAGAACCGCATCGTCGGCGTGCCAGTACCGAACGTGACGACCAGAGCAGCACGATGCAGCGGGGCGGGCTGAGCGCTGAATTGCGTCCCGGACGGGCCGTACGGCTGCCGCGGCGCGATGCAGGCGGAGCGGAGCTGGCCCGATGCGGCGGCGGCGCTGGCCGTGAGGGCGCGGGTTGGCCATGCCGCGCAGAAGACGATGGCGAGCGCGATGACCAGGCCGCGGGCGACCGTCGTGTGGCGCATCAGCCCTCCCGTCGGATGCTCGCGAGCGTTCTCACAGGACGCTCCCGATCGGTGTGCTTGCGTTGCCAGCCCGGCCGTTCGCGGCGGCGATCGCGTCCTCGACGGTCAGCACGCCGCCGCCGAACAACTTGTTGGCCTGCGTGCTAAAGGTGATGGAATCGGACAGCACTTCGGCCGCGGGACCGTCCGCGACGACCTCGCCCTCGGCGAGCAGCAGCACGCGGTCCGCGACGGCCGCTGCCAGCTCAACATCGTGGGTCGCGAGCACGATCGCCGCGCCGCGGTCGCGGCGGGCGCGGAGATTCCAGATGAGCAACTGCTTTGTGTCGTAGTCCATGCCGCGCGTAGGCTCATCGAGCAAGATGATGCGCGGATCGCCGGCGAGCATCGCCGCGATCGCGGCGCGCTGCCGTTGGCCGACGCTGAGGTCCGCGGGATGCGTGGCCGCCAGCGCCCGCAGCCGCCACTCATCGAGTACCGAGTCAACGTCTCCGGCTCGATGTGTCCCGTTCAGGACGTCGACGATCTCCTCGCGCACGCTCTCGCGATACAGGAGCGATGAGGGGTCCTGCGCGACGAATGCGAGGTCCGCGTAGCCGTCGCGGAGGCCGGGGTTGCGGATGACCTCTCCCGACCGGGGACGAAGGAGGCCGGCAAGCGCGCGCAGCAGGGTCGTCTTCCCGGCGCCGTTGCGGCCCATGACGGTGACGATCTCGCCGGCACGCAGCACGGCCGACACGTCTCGCAGCGCATGGTGCCTGGCGAGGAAGACGTCCAGCGCGCGCGCTTCCACCATGCGCTCGCCGGCCGCGCTCGGCCCCGGCGCCGGCGCGGACGGCCAGACGGCCCGTCCGGGAGCCGCGCGTGGGCCGGCGAATCGCCGCGCTTCGCCGACGGAGAGCGGGACCGGAGACCAGGCGAGGCGCCGTCCGATCCGCGTCACCGGCGGCGCGTCCTCGCGGTCGAGCAGGATGTCGCGGGCCGTCCCGACGCGTACGGGGCCGTCGCCCGGCATCAGCATGACACGGTCGACGTATTGCGCGAGCCGCTCCAGCCGGTGCTCCGCGATCACGACGGTGAGCCCGGCATCCGAGCAGAGATTGACCGCCGCGTTCAGCACGTCTTCGGCCGCCTGGGGGTCGAGCTGAGATGTCGGCTCATCGAACAGGAGGACGCGCGGCTGCATGGTCAACACGGCGGCGATGGCGACGCGCTGAAGCTCGCCGCCGGACAGGCTGCGCAGCTCTCGCTCACGCAGGGGCGCGATGTTGAGCGCGTCGAGCACTTCCTCGAGGCGCTTGCGGATGAGCGTGCGTGGCGCGCCGAGGTTCTCCAGTCCGAACACGATCTCGTCCTCAACGGTGCGGGCGACGACCTGTGCCTCGGGTTCTTGCATCACGAGCCCCGCCAGATGCGCCAGGTCCCGGGGCTGGCGCGTGCGCGTATCGATCCCCGCGACCCGGATCGAGCCTGAGAACCGGCCGCCGTGGAAGTGGGGGACGAGCCCGTTCATGCAACGGAGCAGCGTCGACTTGCCGCCGCCCGATGGCCCGATGAGTGCGAACATCTCGCCCTCGTCGATCTGAAAGCTGAGGTCTTCGAACACGGCCCTCGTGCCGCCGCCGTACGTGAACCCCAGGCGTTCCGCCTGGACGATGCCGCTCATGGCGACCGCCGCAGGAGCTCAGGCACGAGCGGCGCCGCCAGCAACACACAGGCGAGGCCGGCCAGCGGGTCGAAGCCGGGCGCGGACGCGCGCGGGAAGGGGAGAAACACCAGGCTGCCAGCGCCCGTGACCCGCAACGCGGCGATGATGCCGAGCGAGGCGAGGCATGCGCCGACGACGAAGAGGTCGCCCGAGCCGAAGCGATCGGGACGCAGCCGGACGGTGCTCGAGCCGCGCCACTGACGCGCGACGATCGCGAGGAGCGTTGCCATCCCGGCGAGCACCACCAGCGCCGCCACGGCAGGCATCGGCGCGTAGTAGTAGGCGAAGGCGCCGCCAGCGGCGGCGACCAGCGCAGCGACGGCGATGAGCGACTCATACGGACGTTGCACGAACGCGAGCCGGCCAAAGCCGCGCGCGTCGAGCGACTCCGCGCGCTGCACCGAGCGCTCGAGCGACTCCCGCAGCAACGGGATCGCCAGGGCGGGCAACGCGGCCCACCGCGCGCCTCCCTGGCCGCGGGTCCTGCGTGCCTCCTGCATCATCGCGAGGCTGTCGATCGCCGATGGTACGAGGAGGAGGCCGACGCTGAGGATGACGCCGAGTTGGGCGAGTCCGGCCGGCGCATACTTCAGCAGACGAAAGTGGTCCACCGAGACGTTGAAGGCCCAGACGACGATGAACACCGCGCTCAGGCGCACGGCCTGGCTGGCGGCGTACGCGAGCGACTCCGCCGTGATCGGGCCGCCGAACCGCACGCCGCCCAGCCAGTGCGGCACCGTCAGCGTCGGCAGCCCGACGAGCAGCGTCGTGCCGCTGCTCCCGGAGATGAGGTTCAGCGGGATGGTCGCAAACGCGAACAGGGCGCCGATGACGAGCACATAGTCGAGGCGCCGGTCGTCCGGCCGGTGCGCGGCGTACTGGCAGAGAGCGGCGAGCCCGACCAGCGCGGCGTACAGGGGGTTCGACGTCAGAAACACGACGGACAGGGCGACGGCGAACCAGCACGCCCAGACCAGCGGATGGAGGCGAAACTCCTTCCCGGACGGGCCGTCTGGCCAAGCGCTGCTCTCCCGGACGGGCTGTCCGGCGCGCATCGTGGCGTTTCCCGCCTCCGCGGCGATCATCAACGGTGTCCTCGCCATCGTAGGCCGATGCCTGTGCCGGCGACCATGAGCCCGGTGAGCAGGAGAGCGGCCACCGACCAGGTCTCGTCACCGGCACGATGGCCGGTGCCGGTGCTCGGGAGCCGCACCGCACCCAGCACGCTCGAGCTCCGCGTCGGGAGCGCGAGAGCGCCTGCTCCGCCGCTGGGCCGCGCGGTCGCCGTCGCGACTGGCGTCGGGGGCGCCACGCTCGGCGTCGCTGACGGCGTGGCGGTCGACACCGCAGCCACTGAGGCGGTCAGCGTCGCCGCAGGCGTTGCGGTCGCCGTGCTCGTCAGCGTCGCGGCAGGCGTTGCGGTCGCCGTGCTCGTCGGCGTGGGGGTGGCGAAGGTCTCGGGGAACGGGACCCCGGTGATGCCCGGCAGGCCCTGGTACGTTGACAAGGCGTTATCGGCGCAGGGAGGGACAACGCAGTACTGGAGCGCACCCGTGGCCGGGTCCTGCGATGCGAGCAGCGATGCGAGCGGCGTCTTCCCTGCACCCTGATCCCACGGGCCGCCGGCGCCGAGGTTCTCGCCCGCGGCGACGAGCGCCTGCACCACCAGCCCGGTCGAGCCGGGATCAGAGGCGCCCGGCGCCGTGTACGGGAACCCTCCGTCCGGCGACTGGCTGCCGTGCAGGTAGGTGAGCGTGCTGGTGATGTGGATGTCCGACGATGCGATGCCGGCGCCGATCAGCGCGCGGACCGCCATCGCCGTCGAGTTCGTATCGACGCCCCAGCCGGTGGAGTACTCCCAGCCGCCGCCAGCCAGCTCGAGCGACTCGAGGTAGGTCACCGCAGCCGCCGGGACGGAACGGTTGAGGCTGCGTTCCGCGAGCATAAAGAGCGTCTGCGCGAAGACGTCGGAGCCGAACTTTCCGGTCGCCGGCGTGTACTGCGCTTCCATCACGGCGACCGGGTCGATGCCACCAAAGCTCCGGGGGTTCTGGCGTAGTGTGGAGATGCCCAGGACAAGCTTCGCCGCCCCACCCGGTTGACCGCTGTAGGACTGCGCCTGCGACGCCAGGTAGTCGACGGGCGACTTGCCGCCGTTTGTCACGGTCGTCGGATCGATCCCCGCGGACGCGAGCGCGAAGGAGGCGTCGATCGTGGCGCCGGCGTCGGAGGTGGCGCCGAACGCCGGGAAGCCGCCGTCCGGGTTCTGGAGTGAGCGGATGTACGTCGCCGCCTGGCTGATTGCCGTGGCATCGCCCGCCGCGAAGAGCTGCGTCGCGAGCAGCGCCGCGACGGCGGCGCACGCGACGACGAGCGCAAATCGTCTGATCACGCGGATCCCCTTTCGTGTCGTCTGAGATGAGAAGATGAAAACCCCGAACCGAAGGTCCGGGGCGGCGTCAGGTCTGACGTGACATCTGTCCTGCCCCTTTCGTGCGAAGGCATCGGAGCTGCTTGAGGCAGGTATTCTGGCTCGTGTCCGCGAGGACACTTACAGTTGCGCGACAGCGCCGGCTTCACACCGGCTTCCCCTGTCAGCCCTCGGTCGTTGCGACCCGGGCCACCTCAAGCGCACTTCTATTCAGTTGGACACGACTATACGCTCCCCGGCGCAGCGCGTCAATGCGTCCGATGTGCCTTGTGGTTGGCCTGAGAGTTTGTCCGCCGTAGCTGGCCTGTGATGTTGTCCTCCCATGGAATGGCCGGACGGCCCGTATGGGGAGACAGTCAGGAGTCCGGGCATTGCATGGGCAGGCGTCGGGGCGCGCCCCTGTGTCGCGGCGCCCCCGGCACCGCGGCCGGCGGGAAGCGCCCGCCGGGCTGTGTTATTATGTAGGCTCCGCGCGTTATCTCATACGAGCCGCACACCCCGGGGGCAGAACAGCGCGACGGGGCCGGCCTCGGGAGACAGCAGATGGCAGGCAGCAGTCGACGGGATCGCCTCTTCTCGTGGACGTCCGGCGCGACGGCCTGCGCCGCCGCGGTGCGGGCGGCATGAGGGGGCCGCGAGCCACGCCGGACGCACCCCTGCCGGCCGGCGGCACAACGGGTCGCCCGCGTCCGGCGCCGCCCCGGACGGCCGGCGCTGGCCGCAGGCCGCTGCTCTCCATCGTCGTGCCCACGTGCAACGAGCGCGACAACATCGTGCCGCTGGTCGACCGGCTGGCGGCGGTGCTCGCCGGCACGCAGTTCGAGCTGGTCTTCGTCGATGACAGCACCGATGACACGCCGCAGGTGATCCGCAGCCTGCACCCGCGGTTCCCCGTGCAGCTCATCCACCGCCCGGCTTCGGAGCGGACCGGCCTCACGTCGGCACTCGTGCGGGGCCTCCGCGCGGCGCGCGGCGAGTATATCGCGTCCATCGACGCGGACCTGCAGCACCCACCGGAGAAGATGCCGGAGATGCTGGCGGAGGCGCAGGGCAGCGGCGCGGATATCATCATCGCGAGCCGGTACTGCGCCGGCGGCAGCGCCGCCGGGCTGCCGGGCCGCAGACGGCACCTCGTCTCGCTCGGGTCGAAGTGGTTCTCGCGTGCGCTCTTCTACGAACGGCTGCGCCACGTGAGCGACCCGGGCAGCGGCTTCTTCCTCTTGCGCAGGAGCGTCATCGAGGGCGTCGACCTGCGGCCCGTCGGCTACAAGATGCTCACGGAGATCCTCGTGCGCGGGCGCTGGTCGCGGCTCGAAGAGATCCCGTACCGGTTCCAGGCGCGCCGCACCGGCGCGAGCAAAGCCGGCTGGACGCAGGGCGTGCAGTACCTGCACCACACCTTCCGCATGTTCGTCGAAGTGCCGGATGTTGCGCGGCTCTGGAAGTTCCTGGGTGTGGGTGCTTCCGGCATCGGCGTGAACCTCGGCCTGCTCTGGGTCAGCACGAGCGTCCTCGGCCTGCCGCCGCACGCGGGCTGGGCGATCGGCAGCGAGGGGTCGATCCTGTCGAACTTCTGGCTCAACCGGTCGTTCACGTGGCGCGACCGGCGGGACCGGCGGAGGTTCGGCGTCCTCATCGACGCCGGGCGCTACCATCTGGCGACGGCGATCGGCGTGACCGCGAACTTCGTCGTGTTCACCGCCGCGATCCACCTCGGACTGATGACGATGGCGGCGGGGCTGGCAGGCGTGGCGGCCGGGTTCGCGGCGAACTACGCGGGCGCGGCAGGCTTCGTGTTCCGGCCCCTGGCCACGGGGAGCCCGGACGCCGCCGACCTGGCGGCAACGGCGGCAGGCGAGGAGGCGGCATCGGCCGCCGGCGCCGCCGAGCAACAGGAGATCTCGCCACGATGGCTCTGACGGCCGTGCCCGGCGTCCCTGCCGAGGAGGCCAGCGCGCAGGCCGGGCGGGCACCGCTGGCTGCCGCGTTACACGAGCGCCGCCTGGAGCAGTTCGTGCTGCGCGCCGGCCTGATCTCGACGGGCATCGTGCTGCTGAGCCTGGCGTTTCAGACGTGGCAGGGCACGCCGCTGGCGCCTCACGTCATCGTGCCGCTGATCTTCATCGAGTACGGGATCGCCTTCGCCATGCTGGCGGCCGGCGTGTCAACGTTCGATCGGCTGGAGCGCCTGGTGCCCTGGATCGGGCTGTCGCTGCTGTTCGCGTTCGTGCTCTGGGCCTACATGACGATCCACGTGACGCAGCGCACCTACGGGACGGACAACGCGGCGCTGTCGCAGGTCGCCGCCGAGCGCTTGATCGACGGCGAGAACCCCTACGCGATCCGCGGCGTCTCGGTCGTGGAGACGGCGGCAGCGCGCTTCGGCCTCCCGCGCACGTTCATCACGTACACGACCGATGGCAGGCCGCTGGACAACCTCATGTCGTGGCCGGCCGGGTCGGTGCTCGCGCTGGTGCCCGGCCTGGCCGTCGGCGTCGGCGATGTGCGCTGGGTGACGGTCGTCTTCGAGATCCTCACCTTCGCGTTGGTCTGGTCCCGCGCGCCCGCGGCGCTCCGCCCGCTGGCCGCCGTGCCGCTGATGCTTGACTCGGACATGTTCCTGCATTTCACCGCGGGCGGCGTCATGGACTTCCTGTGGGTGGCGCCCGTGGTCGCCGCCGCGATCGCGCTGTACGAGCGGAAGCTCGGCTGGGCGGCGCTGCTCTACGGCCTCGCTGCCGGCACCAAGCAGCAACCGTGGCTGCTGGCGCCGTTCCTGGCGGTGTGGGTCTGGAACGTGCAGGAGGATCAACCGCGGGCCCGGCGGGTCCGTGCCGTCGCCGAATTCGGCGCGATCGCCAGCGTGGGATTCCTCATGCTGAACTTGCCGTTCATGGCCTGGGACTTCCCGGCCTGGGTCCGCGGCGTGCTCCTTCCGTTGCGCGACCAGGAGGTGTCGTTCGGGTCTGGCATCTCGGTCCTGACGCAGGTCGGCATCGCCGACCTGCCGAAGAGCTTCTACACGCTGGCAACCTTCGGTATCTGGGGCCTGTTGCTGCTGATCTACATGCTGCACTTCCGCACGCTGAAGCACGTCATCTGGCTCGCGCCCGCGATCATCATGTGGTTCGCGTATCGCAGCCTGCAGAACTACTTCATCTACTGGTCGCCGGTGCTGCTCATCGCCCTGCTGCAGTGGTGGGACGAGGAACGGCGGCGCCCGGTCCGGGACGCAGGCGGAACATGACGATCCGGTCGATCTCCGCGGCCGTCGGCGCCGTGCAGGCCGGCGTGCGGCTCCCCGCACTGCCGCGCACGCGCAACGCCGTCATCGCCGCCGCCACGCTGGCGCTCGTCGTGACGCTGGCGGTCGCGGCGGCGCTCGGCCAGTCGCGCGCGACGTTGCCCGTCGACGTGCGCGTGCTCTCGACGGGGGACCCGCTGGCGCTCGGCGCGACCAGCGAGGCGACGGTCGCGCTGCGGAATCACGCGGGGCACGACGTGACACCGCGCTTCTCGGTCTCGTGGCTGCCTTACCCGTACTACTGGCACATCGTCTCGGGGCCCGACGTGTTGCGCTCCGGGCAGTCCGCGACGTACAAGATCGTCGCACCCGACTCCACCTCCTCGCCTCCGGACGGGGTGCGTTTCCGGATCAAGGTGAACGCCGCGGAGAGCATCACCTACGCGATCTCGGCGCCCATCGCGAAGCCGAAGCGCGACCTGCCGATCGTCAACCCGGGCTTGCAGATGTGGACGCAGCGCGACCTGGCGACCCTGCTGTATTTCCCCGCCGGGTGGAACATTTACCAGCATCACGGCAGTGGCGACCGCACGACGATCGGGCCCGGGACGGTAGACGGCGTCGAGGCGACGCGCTTCCACGTCGTACAGGACGGCCTGCCCGACCCGGGGCTCTGGAGCGACACAGGGCTGATGCAGACGGTGCCGTTCCCTGACCAGCCGTTCGACGTCCGCGTGTTCTCCCGCACGCCGTACGAAGCGATCAGCGGCGGCTGGCTGCTCTCCGCGTTCGGCATCGAGATCCGCGACGGGCAGCGCTGGCCCATCTGGATCCTCTTCGAGCACACGGGCAACGGAGACCGCGAGTACGACCTGCCGAACGGGTTCCACGTCCGCGTGTACGACGTGCCGGCCGGCGAATGGACGACGAGGACGGTCGACCTGGTGGCGTTGTACCGCCAGTTGCACCGTTCGCAGCCGGCGCTGCTCTCGCTGAGGCTCTTTATCGCCGCCTCGAGCGACCGTGCGAACGATATCGACGGCTACATCGCGGGCATCGCCCTGCATGCCGCCGGTTCGCGCGACCCGCTGGCGGGCGCAGCTACGAGCGTCGCGACGCCGATACCCGCACGGTGAACCGGTAGGCGGCGGTGCTTGCTGTCGAGGGCGCGCCCGCGGCCCCGCCGATCGTGCGACGCCAGCGCTTGCCGCGCGCGGAACTTGACAGAGACGATTGACACGGGTGTTACGATCGGTCTGCCAACGCGCGGCCGCCAGGCGGCCAGCGCAGCGTGGCGAGCGGTCCAGTCTCCCCGCGGAGTGCGCGGTCCGCCGCTTTGCTGCCCGCTGATGACTGTCGCGAGAACCCCGCTTCTGACTGCTGATCGAGCAACCATGGGTGCCGTGTCTCTGCCCCTTCGGCGTCGCCTGGTAGCCGGTTTGATTCGGAGGGTGCTGCGAGACAGCATCATCGCGGGCGTCAACAAGCGGGAGGCGACGCGCCTGCCCGCGGGTTACACTGCGCCGCAGTTCTCTTGCGGAGGCGCGTTATGTTCCGGTTTGTGCTCGTGGCTGCCGCCGCGGTCGCCGTGGCGACGGCTGTCGGCATCTTCGCGCAGCCGCAGCGGGATCGCGCGGCGCTTGCCGGGAGCGACGTCGTCCCCGGCCACTACATCGTCGTGCTGAACGGTGGGGCGGTGGCGAAGGTCGTCGGCGGCGAGCACAAGGTGCAGGTCGAGGACGAGTTCGAGGCGGTGCTGCACGGCTTCAGCGCCGCGCTCTCCGACGCGCAGGTGCGCGCCCTGCGCGCGGACCCGCAGGTGAACAACGTCGTGCCGGACCGCCGCGTGCACGCCGTCGGCGGCGTCATCGACGCGTCGCCGGCGGCGATGGCCCTGGCGGCGCAGGCGGCGGCGACCGAAGTGGTGCCGACGGGCATCGCGCGCATCGACGACGCTGGCGCGCTCAACAACCCGTCGGTCCATGTCGCGATCATCGACACGGGCATCGACGCGACGCATCCGGACCTCAACGTATCGCCGGCCGGCTTCTCGGCGTTCGGCGGCAGCCCCGTCGACGGGAACGGGCACGGTACGCACGTGGCCGGGACGATCGGGGCGATCGCGGGCAACGGCATCGGCGTCCGCGGCGTGGCGCCGGGCGCGACGTTGCACGCCGTGCAGGTGCTGGACGCGACCGGGAGCGGGACGGTCGCGGAGGTGGTCGCCGGCATCAACTGGGTGACGGCGAACGGGCCGGCGCTGGGCATCCGCGCCGCCAACATGAGCCTAGGCGGCAGCGGGTCAGACACCGGTACCTGCGGCGTGACTGCGGGGCTCGTTGTGGACCCGCTGCACAAGGCGATCTGCGACTCGGTGAACGCGGGCATCGCCTACGCCGTCGCCGCCGGCAACGCCGGCTTAGACGCCTCGACGCAGGTGCCGGCGGCGTACCCGGAGGTGATGACGGTGTCCGCGGTCGCGGACTACAACGGCAAGGGCCCGCTGGCCGGGACGGCGCCGGCGACGTGCTCGGACTGGGGGCCGGACGACAGCTTTGCGGTGTTCACGAACTTCGGGCCGGCGGTGTCGGTCGCTGCGCCGGGCGTCTGCATCCTCTCGACCTGGCTGGCCGGCGGCTACAACACGATCAGCGGCACGAGCATGGCGACGCCGCACGTCACGGGCGCACTTGCGCTGTACCTGGCGGGGAAGCCGCCGCTGAGCCTTGCAACCTGGCCGTCGGTAAAGGCCGGCTTCCTCAGCGCCGACACGCGGCCGCAGAGGGACCCGGCGTGCGGCACGGTCGGCACCAACAGCGGCTTCACCGAGCCGGTGCTGTACCTCAACGCACCCAACACGGACTGCGGCGCGCCAGTCGGCGGACCCACGCCCACGGCGACCAGCACCGCCACGCCGACGGTGACGAACACGCCGACCGTCGGTACGCCGACTGCGACGAGTACGCCGGCGCCGACGGTGGTCTTCGGCCGCACGTC
>JADEYI010001359.1_pt1 | contig 19109 bp, 13 predicted proteins | sample 8542331 | NCBI WGS metagenome assembly JADEYI01 (sample SAMN16510988, study PRJNA670497) | mine drainage metagenome | isolation source: biofilm near Copperflume 1 | place: Germany: Marsberg coppermine Kilianstollen | collected 2018-02
GTGTGCGCGATGAGGCGTGAACATTTAGCACAAATGGTAAATGTTCAGAGATGGGATAGGGAAAGGACCCTCACCCCCAACCCCCTCTCCCATGAAGGGAGAGGGGGCTTGCTTCCTGGTGAGTATCAGGGGACACCCCTAATACCCCGTCAGGGGCATAGCCCCTGCACCCCCAACTCTGAACGTTTAGCACAAATGAGTTACTTGCCATAGCGCCTGGGCTATGATATAGCTTTATTTATGCAGGCTTCAATTATGACCGATCCGCGTGGGGAGGGTGATGACTTTGTGGTGGGGGGCGGGCGGGCGCTCTCTGGCGGTGGGGAAGCTCAGAAGTGGGGCATTGCGGGTGTGGGCTTACTCCTCTCTGTGTTTGCGGGGGCGCTTTATGCCCGTACGCTCGCTCCGTCGGTGATGCCGGGTGACTACGCGGAGTTTCAGATGTCGGCTGCCGTGCTGGGTGTGCCACACCCCACCGGCTACCCGCTCTATGTGTTGCTCGGCAAGTTATTTACCTTGCTTCCTCTTGGTGATGTGGCGTATCGTGTCAATCTCTCCTCTGCTGTTTATATGGCGGGGGCCGTGGGCATATTGTACGCGGTAGCTGTGCGCTTATTTGGATTGATAGGATTGCGGCGGATGTGGCCGACTGCGGCTGTGGGGGCGGGGTTGTTTGCTGTTGCTCCGACTGTCTGGTCAATGTCGCTGGTGGCGCGCAGCTATGCGCTGAATGCTTTGCTGGTTGGGTCTGTGATATTTGCCCTGATTAGCTGGCGGCAGAGCGGCAATCCTCGGTGGTTTTACGCTTCGTGCTTGCTGATTGGCCTCTCGCTCGTGCATCACGGCACTACTTATCTTCTTCTGCCTGGGTATGGCTTTTATCTGCTTTTTGTTGAGGTGGAGCGGCATCGCGGGTCACTTGAGCACCGTCCCATTCGCAGGCGCATGCTTGGGGTGTTGTGGTTTGTGGTGGGGATAAGCCCCATTCTCTTTCTTGTTTATCGCTTTGTTGGCGGCTCGCCCTATTACTGGGGGAATCCTACGAGTTGGAAGGACTTTTTCAATTTGCTGACGGGCGGCCCGTTTCACGATCAGGTGATGGGCTACGGCTGGGGGTCTCAGCTTGAGCGGTTAGCGTTCGGGATAGGGCAGCTTTCGGGGCAGTACACTCCTGTTGGGATAGCGGGGGGAGTAGCGGGGCTGGCTGTGTTGTGGCGCGCCCGCAGGGTGGAGGCTACTCTTCTCAGTGTGATGATGCTCGGCAACTTCTTGTTTGCGATGAATTATTCGCTTGTGGGTTATCTCTATTTTATTCCCACTTATCTCATCTGGGGTGTTCTGATGAGCATGGGGTTAGCCTGGGTTTGCTATGCGCTGGCACGCGCGCTGAGCAGAGTTTCATTGGTTGCGTTGCGAGCGGGCGCTGCTCTTGTGGGGGTGGCGCTCGCAGGCTCTATAATCTATATGAGTGCGCTTCGTTATCCGAATATAGACCAGAGTGGGCAAAGGGGGGTGCGCGACGCGGTGCTGGCCTTGCTTAATTCAGCGCCGCAGGGAGCCAGCATGTACCTGGACTGGGAGGAGCTGTCGGTGGTGCGCTTTTACCGCCTGGTTTATGGCATGCGTGCTGACCTGACGTTGCACTCAGGCGACCCTTCGGACTGGGCAAAGGGGGTCTATTGCGACCTGACGAGCGGCACTGCGGTTTATGTAGGCAACTTTGCAGGGGCGCAGCCTCCCCTGATCGCGCGCGACTTTGCCTTGCAGGAGGCGTCGGTGGGGTGGCGAGTGACAAAGGTTACGAACGGGGGGCTGTATGAGCTGCCCGCCTGTGGAACGTGCGCGACATGCCGCTAGGGGCTATTACGGGCACGCTATCTCACGACCCTGATAGGGGTGCTTCTGCTACAAGGGGGCGGTGGGGTCTCGACAGGGGGGATTTGCTGGCTGTTGGGGTGGTGGTAGTCGGGTATGTGATCGCGTTGCTACTGATGCCTTTGCAGCGCAATTTTCCGATTCTCGATGATTGGACATTCGCTCGTAGCGCGGAGAAGATTGTGAGCGGGGTGGGTTTCGTGCCGTCCGAGATTGCCCAGATGACACTGGCTACGCACGCATATTGGGGCGCTTTCTTCCTGGTAATTTTGGGGCCTGGCTTCACATCACTGACGATAGCCAACATGGTGATGAGCGTTGTAGCAGTTGTTACCTTCTACTTGCTCCTGCGGAGGCTGGACTTCACGGCGCAGCTGAGTCTCACAGGTGTAGCGGTGTTGGCGCTCAACCCTTACTACCTCAACCTTAGCTATAGCTACATGACGGAGATTACTTTCGTAGCCTTGCTGCTACTCACCTGCCTCTTTTACGTAGAAGGTTTGCGGGGAAGCGAAATATATCTGTGGGTGGGGAGTCTTTTCGCGACGCTTCTTTTTCTTGCCCGGCAATTCGGCCTGGCGGCGCCTCTGGCGGTTGTACTCTGGCTGCTACTAGCCCATAGGTGGAGTTGGCGCAGACTAGCCGCGGTTGCGCTGCTCCCGGCTGTTGCCGCAATTGTCTATTTTGCCTGGAGTAGGGGTTTCGGCACTACTTTCAGCGGCAGCGTAGGTAGAGAAGAAATCCTGGGTCTGGTGCGCGACCCGGGCACGTGGGTTACTCGGGCCAGCCATTTTATTTACCTGGAAACGTTCTTACCGGGATTGATGGTCCCGCTCTTTGTCAGGGTGCGGCATTGGAAGTTGGCTCTCTTATTGTCGCTGGCGGTGGCTCTGGTAGTTTTTGGTTTGTGGCAGGTGAAGTCGAACATCGTGCAGCAAGGGCAAGGCTCTGTAGATGAGCTTTCTTACGAGTGGCTGCGTTTGATGCTGCCTAACCCTGTGATCATTTACTGTGTAGGTGCAGCGTTGAGCACATGGTTAGCTGTGGGGCTGGTGGAAAGGGGCTGGCCCGGCGCTGTGGCCTTGCTCAGGCGCAAGCGCGAGCCGGACGGCTTCACCTTTCTCTACATTACTGGAATCATCCTTTTCACTGGCACTTATCTAGTAAGTTTGGGCTTCCTTGACCGCTACTGGATGCCGCTCTGGCCTATTATCATCGTGGCGGGATTAGTGCAATTCAAAGGCCGTTCTTTGGGCGGGCTTGGGCTGACTTTCGCTGTGCTGGCTGTCACCGCAGCTTTTGGTGTACTGCTGCACCTGGACCAGTACGACGCGCTCGCCGCTCGATGGCAGGGCGGCACCATGCTTGTTGCCCAGGGCGTGCCATACGAGAAGATAGAGAACGGGGCGGAATGGGATGGTTATTATCTCTACGATGAGGCTCTCAGCCGCCTGCCAAGTCACGATGTGTTGGTGATAGGACGTATATTCCCGCCGAGCAAGATAATAGATCCGCAGTATGTGATAGACACGAATAAGCTGCCCGGCTACAGTGTGATAGCGACATATCCCTATCTTTCCAGGCTTGGTGGTTGGAGGGAGCGATTGGTCATAATAATGGAGCGCGATTAGCTCTGCCTTTCTAGCCTTTTTAGGTGTACCAGCAGGACGGCTATGTCGGCGGGGGTTACGCCCGCGATGCGTGAAGCCTGGCCGACGGTGGCGGGGCTGAAGCGGGAGAGTTTTTCCTTTGCTTCGGTCTTGAGTGAGGCGAGCTCTGAGAAGGGGAAATCGGGCGGGATGGGGTGGTCTAAGAGCCTGTGGGTGCGGGCTATTTCGGCCTCTTGCTTTACGATGTAGCCCGCGTATTTGGCTGTTACTTCGGTTTGCTCGGCGGCTTCCTCGATAAGGGGATCGGTCGTATCGAGGTCGGGGAGGAGCACAGTGAGGGCGGTGTGTGGCGTGGTCTGGCGGCGCATGTACTCGAGCATGGTTGTGTGGCGGCCATGCTCCGGCGGCTCGTATCCTGCGGCGGCGAGGCGTGCGCCTACCGCGTTGGTCACAACTCCGTCCTCCAGACGTTTGAGAGCGCAAGCTATTATCTCCTGCTTGCGGAGGAGGTTGGCGTATCTCTCATCGCTGATGAGGCCGAGGGCGTGGCCAATGGGGGTAAGGCGCTGGTCGGCGTTGTCGGAGCGGAGGAGCAAGCGGTATTCGGCGCGAGAGGTCATCAGCCTGTAGGGTTCTCGGTGGTCCATGCTCGTCAGGTCGCCGGTCATTACGCCGATGTAAGCGAGGTGTCTGGGGAGGACAAGGGGCTTGCATTGTCTTATGCTCTCAACCATTTTAGCGACTGTCTCTTCGAGGCGGCCAGTGGCCGATGTTTCTGATGGGCTGTGATTGCCATCGGGAGTATCAACGAGAGGCATAGAAAGCCTGCGGCAGTAGAGAGCGGCGTTTATGCCGGCCATGATTCCCTGCCCGGCGGCCTCCTCATAGCCCGACGTGCCGTTGATCTGCCCCGCGAGGAAGAGCCCGGCCACCCTCTTGCTTTCGAGCCAGGGGGTTATCTCGCTGGGCGGCACAGCGTCGTATTCGACTGCGTAGCCTGTACGCATGAGCTCGGCGCTGCGTAGGGCGGGGATAGAGCGTATCATGCGCCACTGCACGTCCTCGGGTAACGAGGTGCTCGCCCCCTGCAGGTAGACCTCGTTTGTGCGCCAGCCCTCCGGCTCAAGGAAAAGCTGGTGGCTCTCTTTGCTTGCGAAGCGGTGGATTTTGTCTTCTATAGAGGGGCAGTAACGGGGGCCTGCCCCCTCTATTCGCCCGTTGAAGATAGGAGAGCGGTGGAGATTGTCGCGGATGATGGTGTGGGTCTCAGGGGTTGTATGCACCAGATAGCAGGCCATTTGCCGCCGCCAGCTATCTTTCTGATGGAGCTGGGGGAAGGTGTCGAGTGGGTCATAGATGGCGGCTTCTATTCGCTCATGGCTGAAGTAGAGGGGAGTGGGACTGCCGGGTTGGAGTTCTGTCTGCGAGAAGTCTATGGTACGAGCGTCAATGCGGGGCGGAGTGCCTGTTTTGAGGCGCATGAGTGGGAAGGATAGCTCTCCGAGGAGGGCTGGAAGCTCAGTTGAGGGGGCCTCGCCCGCTCTGCCAGCAGGTGTGGTGAAGTTGCCGGAGATGATGCGACCGCGCAGGAATGTGCCTGTGGTGAGGACCACTGTGCGCGCCGTGTACTCGCGCCCTGAGGCTGTGGTAATGCCAGCTACCTTGAGCCGGCCCTGTGAGGTTAGGGCTCGGTCGGCTGCCGCGGGGGTATGGTTCAAGGTGGTTACGATTTGCTCGTAGCCTGCCTGCCTGTGAAGGGGCTCCAGGATGAGGCCGGACACACTTCCCTGTTTGATGTTCAAGTGGGGTGTGGTCTCAAGGAGGGTTTTCATTGAGAGGGCGTAAAGTTTCTTGTCGCACTGTGCTCGCGGCACCTGGACGGCAGGGCCTTTGCGCTCGTTGAGCATCCTTATCTGGATGGAGGTGCGGTCTGTGTTGCGGCCCATCTCGCCGCCGAGGGCGTCTATTTCGCGCACTACGTGGCCTTTGGCCGGCCCACCCACCGAGGGGTTACAGGGCATGAGCGCGACAGTATCGAGGTTGAGGGTAATTAGCAGAGTGCGATGGCCCATGCGGGCGGAGGCAAGGGCGGCCTCGCAGCCCGCGTGGCCGCCGCCGACAATTATTACGTCGTATATGTCTGGTTGTTCTGTGTCGTCGTGCATGGGTTTACAGCCTGTTAGGGTGTGAAGCCGATGAGCGTTCGGATAGCCGGGGCTTTGCGTGCCCAGCTATATTTTACCAGAGTGGGGGCAATCCCGTCGCAGGAGATGTCACAGCACAATCCCGAAGGTAAGCTTGTTATGATGATTATCAGATACAATACATGGTGGGGAATCGTATATATATAGAGTAGGGTATATGAATGGAGGAACAAAGATGGCGAACAAAGTAATGAAATCAGATGCTGAGTGGAAGGAACAGCTTACCCCTGAGCAGTACCGGGTCGCACGCCGGAAAGGGACTGAGCCTGCCTTTACGGGTGAGTACGCTTACACGGAGGACAAGGGAGTATACAAGTGCGTCTGCTGTGGCGCAGAGTTGTTCGACTCGAAGAGCAAGTTCGAGTCGGGTACGGGCTGGCCTAGCTTCTACGAGCCTATCTCAGAGGAAAATGTCAGCACCGAGTCGGACAATAATCTGTGGGGGCGGCGCACTGAGGTGCTGTGTAGCGCCTGTGACGCTCATCTCGGCCATGTGTTCAATGATGGCCCCAGGCCGACGGGCCTTCGTTATTGCATCAATTCTGCGTCTCTCAAGCTGGAGAAAGAAGGCGCGTGAGGCGGAATCGCGGTGCATAGTGCGTAGTGGGAAGGATCCTCACCCCCAACGCCCTCTCCCATGAAGGGAGATGGGGCTTTGTATGGATGGAGGTATGGGGGTGTGAGGGGGCGCTTACGGCTCGGCCTTTACGCCCCTATGCTGAACGCTTACACTTTTACAGTTATTAGCTAGGCATATAGAGATAGGAGAAGCACAATGGAGAAAGCGACGCTGGAGAAAGCGACATTTGGAGCAGGTTGTTTCTGGGGTGTAGAGGCGGCTTTCCGCCAGATCAAGGGGGTTATCTCGACCTCGGTGGGTTATAGCGGTGGGTCGTATGAGGACCCATCTTACAGGGACGTTTGCACGGGAAGGACGGGACATGCCGAGGTTGTTGAGGTTGTGTACGACCCATCTAAGGTTGCTTATGATGACCTGTTGCGGGTCTTCTGGGAAAACCACGATCCGACTACAATGAACCGCCAGGGGCCGGATGTGGGCACTCAGTACAGGTCGGCGATTTTCTTCAACAGCCCGGAGCAGGAGGCCGCTGCGCTTGCCTCGAGGGCCAGTCTTGAGAGGAGCGGCAAGTACCGAAGGCCGATTGTGACGGAGGTTGCTCCGGCAACGCAGTTCTATCCGGCGGAGGATTATCACCAGCAGTATCTGGAGAAGCGTGGGCTATCCACCTGTCATATCTAGAGATAGCTTATAGCAAGCGTGAGGGATCGCGGGCGCAGTAGCTGTGTGTAACCTATGAATGGGACGTTCCTAACGTTTCGCCCTGTAAGGGTAAGTTTTCGCAAGATGCTCAATTACCTCTTATGTCTTGGTAATCAAACGCCCATCCCTTAACCCCCCTCCCACAGGGAAGGAGGAACTATTAGCTCAGGTTACGCAAGGGGAGAGAAATGGTACAGCTTGTGGAAAGGGAAGCCTGTTACCTGTGTCATTCTGAACGAAGCGAAGAAGCTAAGATGCTGGCCTGGCACAAAGGGAGGTGCTTTAGATACTTCGCTAAAGCTCAGAATGACAAGGGTGAGAGGGTATACCTACCCCAACTTGTCGCTTTCTTCACCTCTGCGTAAGGTGAGTTAGTACCTTTGTGCGATAGCTTTCCAACGCGCTCCGAGCTATAGTAAGTGCATATCTGGGGCTCCTTGCGGCTGGATCGCCACGCCAAATGGCCCGACTGTGGAGCCATGCAATTTCGACCTCGCCTCTGCTGTGTGGTCTGAATACCCAAGCTTCATATATGTATCCATAATAATGAAGAAGATAGAGTTTCACTACAAGTGGGATTGGCACTTTAGCGCAAGTCCTCAGGCGCTATGGCCGCTCATCTCCGATACCAACCGCTTCAATCGCGATACAGGCGTGCCGCATATTCGCCACGACAACAAGCGTAGCGACATTCCATCGCCGAATCGCAGGCAGCAGCTACGACTCCTTAGGTTTGGTGTGCCGCTAGCGTGGGAGGAAGAGCCGTTCGAGTGGGTACGCCCTTACCGCTACGGGGTGGTTCGCCACTACAGGAGCGGTCCTGTAAAGGAGATGCGTGTGCTTGCCCTGGCTGCCCTGCGCCCAGATGGCGGCACTCGCCTCACTTATGAGGTGTGGGCAAAGCCAAGCTCTATCTTTGGCCTTGCCGCTATTCCTGCCCAGGTGGGCGTTCTGAGCGCGTACAGCTTCAACCGGACGTTCAAGCGGTACGCCGCTACGATAAGCGCGAGCGGGCAAAGTGCGCTCGCGCTTACGCCGCCGGCTCGACTGGCGCCGGGCGCACATAGCCGTCTGGGAGGGCTGCGGAGCAAGCTGCTCAACGAGGGCGCAAACCCTTCTCTCGCCGACTTGCTTATAGAAACGGTGTTGCGAGCCGACGATGTTACGCTGGCTCGGCTGCGCCCCTATGCTCTGGCCGACCACTGGAAGGTAAAGCGCAAAGATGCATTGGAGCTGTGCCTGCTTGCCACCCGTGCAGGGCTGCTCGACTTGCAGTGGGACATTATTTGTCCCCTTTGCAGGGGTGCGAAGTCCCGCAGCTCCACTCTGAACGAGGTCAAAACCCAGATACACTGCGATAGCTGTAGACTCGATTTCACGGCCGATTTCGACCGCTTAATAGAGCTGACTTTCCGGCCTAACCCCGCTGTGCGTGAAGTGCATCTGCGCGACTACTGCGTGGGAGGGCCGCAAGTCACCCCCCATATTGTCGCACAGCAGCTGCTGCCGCCCAGCGCCGAGCGCACAGTGACGTTACCTCTTGAGGAAGGCCGCTACAGGCTCCGTACCGCCGAAACCCCTGGCGTGCAGATGCTCCTCGTAGGCGAGGGAGGACAGAGAGAAGTTGAGCTATGTTGCAGTCCCGAAGGCTGGTCGCGAGAAGAAGTTAAAGTGGGCAATCTGCCCAGCTTACATCTCAAAAATGCATCGGAGAACGAGCAGCTTTTTATATTGGAGCGGATGGCCTGGAACGATCAGGCCGCCACTGCGGGAGAAGTGACTGCCCTGCAACGCTTCCGCGACCTTTTCGCGGCGGAGGCGTTGCGCGCAGGCGAGCAAGTGTCGGTGGGCACACTCGCGATCCTCTTCACCGATCTTCGCGGCTCAACTAACATGTACCGCGAGATCGGTGATGCGCCTGCATTTGGGCGCGTGATGACCCACTTCGACGTTCTAAAAAAGATCATAGCCGAAGAAGATGGAGCCGTCATAAAGACGATAGGCGACTCTGTGATGGCGGTTTTCCGGCTCCCCGTTTCAGCATTGCGGGCTACATTGCGCGTCCAGGCTGCGCTGTCGTCGATCAACGATGGGTTGCCTCCTCTGCAACTGAAGGCCGGTATCCACAGCGGACCGTGCATTGCCGTAACGCTCAACGACCGCCTCGACTACTTCGGCACCACCGTCAATATCGCGGCTCGTTTGGAGAACCTATCTTTAGGCGAAGATGTAGTTATCTCTTCAGCAGTGCTGGCTGACCCGCAGGTAGCAGCCTTCTTTGCCGAAAGCGATGGCGAGCAGGTCGTCGAGCCTTTTGAAGCCACACTCAAAGGCTATGGGGACGAGCGCTTCGAGCTATGGCGCATACATAGTGGCGGTAATTGTGAATTACCCGCGCACACCCGCCAGCAGAGCTACCGCCCAGCCCGCCACCAGCAAGCCTCCAAACTGCATGTGAAGGCGGGCGGTCTGCCGCAGCACCACCTGTAGAGCCTTTGGCTCGCTCTCGGCGGCCACGATGAGCATGAGGCGCACTGCTAGGGGCAAAGTAATAGCGCTGATCAGGGTCAGCCAGGGCGCTATTCCCAACGCCACAACCACGATCAGCGACAGGTAGGTGCCACCCACCAGCACGAAATACTCGATGTTGGCACCTGCCCGCCCCATCAGAGTAGCCAGCGTACGCTTACCAATCTCGCGGTCGCTATCGAGGTCGCGCAGGTTGTTAGCATGGAGAATAGCCGCCACCAGCAATCCTACAGGAAGTGATGCAAGCACCACAGGCAGCGTCACCGTATGAGTCTGCACATAATAGGAGCCAACCACTATGACAGGCCCCATGAACAGGAAAACAGCTATCTCGCCGAGGCCCACATAGGCGAGCGCGAAAGGGCCGGCCGTGTAGAAAAAACCGACTAGCACGCTGATAAGCCCCAGCCAAAAAATGAAAGGTCCGGTAACAGCCACCAGATAGAGGCCGATAACAATGCCAATGCCAAAGGCAATCAGGCCGCCAAGCAGCACCTGCCTGGGCGCGAGGTCGCCACGCAGCAGCACCCCACCCGTACCAATTGAGGCAGGCCCATCAGCGCCTTTGCGATAGTCGTAGTAGTCATTGACGAGGTTTGCGCCCCCCTGGATAGCCACCGAGCCTGCGAGGGCCAGCAAGAGGAGCCACAAGTCCAGTTTGCCGTCGTATGCAGCGATAATGCTGCCGAGCACGACCGGGATCACAGCCGCCGTGTAGCTCCAGGGCCTCACCGCTCCCCACCACATGCGCGCCTTTTGCCTCACGCGCTCCTCCTTTATCCGCACACTCCTGACCTGCCACGGCACCAGCAAATACTCCAGCTCGTCGAGGAGCAACGTTATCAGCCAGCCGACAATAGCTATCACCACCAGGCCCGCCAGCATGCGGTCTATGGCGTACACTTCGTAAGCCTGCCATATGAGCCAACCTATACCGTCGCTCGCGCCCACGAACTCAACGCCAACGATAAGGGTCAGGGCGAAGCCCATTCCTAGCTTGATGCTGCTCATGATGCCGGGGAGACTGGCGGGCAGAGCTACCGTCCAGAAGAGGTCACTCTGCTTTGCGCCGAAGGTGCGCGCCACCTCAAAGTAGTGGACGTCAACTTGCATGACGCTCGAAGCTACATTGAGCACAACCAGGAAAAAGACGCTTACCGCGATAGTAAATATTTTGCTTTGCTCGCCGATGCCAAGCACAACGATGATAAGAGGAAGCAAAGCGATCTTCGGTATAGGGTAAATAGCCTCGGCTATAGGCTTGACAAGCGCACGCACAGGCGCGCTAATCCCCATCAATAGCCCGACAACCACAGCGGGTATGCCACCCAACAGGAAGCCCGCCCCTATACGCACCAGGCTGATGCCAACATTGCTGAAGATCTCGCCATTGAGCGTGAGGTTCTTCAGTGTCACCAGCACCTCGGAAGGCGGGGGGTAGAAGACCCTGTTGAGCCAGCCGACCTGCACAGCCAACTCCCACAGTCCAAGCAATACCAGAGGCGAGAGTAGCGAAAGCCAACGATTGCGGCTCATACAATCACCTCGGCGACCTCGGCGGCGCGAGCACGAGCTACCTCGTCGCGGAGCACCGACCAGACCTCCGTGAAGAGTTCGCCCATGCGTGAATCGGCACGAAGCGCCACCGCGTCGCGTGGTCGCTCGAACGGCACCTTCACTTCAAGGAGGAAGCGGCCGGGACGAGCCGACATGACGTAAACCCTGTCGCCGAGCGTCAACGCCTCTTCGATGCTGTGGGTCACAAATATGACTGTCTTTGCATCACGCTCCCACTGCTCCAGGAGCGTCTGCTGCAAGATGAGACGGGTTTGCGCGTCAAGCGCGCCGAAAGGCTCGTCCATCAAGATCACCTGTGGGTCGAGAGCAAAGGCTCGTGCCAGCCCGACGCGCTGCTGCATGCCGCCCGAAAGCTGCGAGGGGTAAGAACGTGCGAAGCGGTCAAGCCCTATCTCTGAGATCCAGCGTTGGACGGTAGTCGCCTGCGCAGCCCTGGGTACTCCACGCAGGCGCAGTCCGTAAGCCACGTTTTGCTCTACAGTCATCCAGGGGAATATCCCCGCATCCTGAAAGACCATCGCCAGCGTTGGCCGAGTTGGATCATCGCTAATAATATCTGCGGTGCCGCTCGCGGGCCTCTCCAGCCCGGCCAGCACGCGAAGGAGCGTGGTCTTGCCGCAACCGCTAGGGCCGATAATACAAACAAGCTCGCCGTCGGCAATCTGCATAGAGACGCCACCGAGCGCCTCTACAGGCCCCGTGCGGCTTCTCCCCGGATAAACAACTCGCAGGTCACAAACATTGATCTTTGGCTCAGATGTCTTCATGCTATTCATAAGATATACGTGTGAAACGTGAAACGTGAGGGATTATGGATAGAGTATCATTATCCCGAACTTACGCGATACGTATTACGCAGTACTCATCACGTCTCACGCCCCACGCTTCACGTTTCACGGGTCTACTTCTGTGCGTCAAGCTCTGCTGCTACCTGGGCGGCAAGCTGGGTGTTTACGAAGGGTGTCAGGTCAAGCGGCTGCTTATATTCCAGTTCGCCGCGCTGCAAGAAGTAGGTTTGCAGGGTGTTGAGGTCGTTCATAGGTATGCGCCCGTTGGGGTCGTATTGCGGCAGGGCGCTTTGAAGGGTCACACTGGCAGGGACTTTTGTATACTTCTCAATTATTGTGGCGATCTCCTGGTTCATGTAGTTGCCCTGTAAGTCGCGGGAGGCGCGCAGGTAAGCGCGCATAAAGCCGCGCGCCGCCTGCGGTTTACCCTTCAGAAGTGGATCGCCCATGTAAACAAAGGTAGAGGTAAAGCCGTTTATAAAGTCATCGGCAAGAACCTTGATCACTCCATTTTGCACATTTATCGTCACCAGCGGCTCACCCAGCATCGAAGCATCGAGCGACCCACTCTCAAGGGCGGCAGGCACAGAGCTAAAGGCGAGGGAGGTCAACTGTACGTCGTTTATGGTCAGACCGCCCTTTGCCAGAGCTTGAGAGAGCCAGTATTCGGTTGCCGCTCCAGTGTTGTTGATCGCTATCTTCTTGCCCTTGAGGTCGGCAATAGTTTTGAACTCACCGGCTCGCTTGGCGCTAATCACCAGGGGAGTGGTGTCAGGAGGGCGCTCGCTGTGCATGGGGGCGACTATAGTGAACTTCACACCGCGATTCGCAGCGTTGAACAACCCAGCCCCTGCGCCACCGACCGCCGCATCAAAGTTACCCGCAGCAAGCTGCACCACGGAGTCGCTGCCGCCCTGCACAGGAGTCATAACGACATTCAGGTTCTCATCCTTGAAATACCCGCGCTCCTGCGCTACGAAAAGAGGGGCGAATATCATGACGGGCACATAGCCCAGGCGGATTGTCACAGGCGGGCCTGAGGGAGTGCCGCCCACAGCAGGCACCGACGCTTGAGCCGGCGCGCTTCCGGTCGCCGTCGGGGACACAGGCGTTGCGGTCTGCCCCGTATCGCATCCTGCAAGCCCTGCCAACAGAGCAAAGGCTGCTGCCAACTGAAGATGTCTTTGTGCTAGAAGCTTCATTAATTCACCCTCCTTAACGATTCCAGTGATACATAGATTGTACCAAATATCACAATATAAGGGAAGGTGTGCCAGGAGGACGCGTTGCCTGGCTGGTCAGTTGCCGGTTATCAGTACCTTTAAATTGCCCCAAAATGGTCTTGACAGAGGGGGCACCATAAGATGCTTCCTCCAGTCAGGTAAACACACCTGCTTCCACGGCTGGTGAGAAGGATTGCAAATTATCATTTGAATGTTCAAGGAGCAAGTACGAGAAGCAACGGCACCCAGAAGAGATCGCGGCGGATCAGGCGGGCCTGTGTTCGGAAATGCTCCGCACTCACGCCCAGAGCAAGCAGACATGTCTGCCAGGCCCGGCGCAGCCAGGGTAGGGCCGAGGCTTTCTGCACTATTCGTGGTTACATCTTCACTGTGCGTAACCAGGGTTTGCATCTGTTGAGTGACCTTGTTCAACTCTTTAGAGGTGCTCCTATCATCCCTATCTTGCCTCCCACTCAGGCTGAGTAGTTACAAACGTGAAACGTAACTACAGTGCCTTACGTTTTACGTTTTATGTATCGCGCCCACATCCGTGTATAATAGACAAACATAGACTCAATGAGGAGGACTACCAATGTCGGATATAATCGGAAAGCCCAATCCCTATCAGGTTGCGGTCGAACAGTTTATGATCGCTGCCGACAAGCTCAACCTCGATGATGGGATGAAGCAAATCCTCTCCAAGCCCAAGCGAGAGCTAACAGTCAATTTCCCCGTGCGCATGGACGACGGCACTTACCGGGTATTCACCGGCTATCGCGTGCAACACTCCCTCACTCGCGGCCCTGCAAAAGGTGGCATCCGCTACCATCAAGACGTAACCCTGGACGAAGTACGCGCGCTCGCTATGTGGATGACATGGAAATGCGCCACCGTCGGGATTCCCTACGGCGGAGCCAAAGGCGGAATCATCGTCGATCCCAAGCAGCTCAGCCTTGCCGAAACCGAGCGCATGACCCGGCGTTTCGCCGTCGAGATTGCCCCCATCATCGGCCCCGAAATTGACATCCCGGCCCCTGATGTGAACACGAACTCCCAAACGATGGCCTGGATCATGGATACAATCTCCATGTTGCGCGGCTACCCGATCCCCGGCCTCATCACCGGCAAGCCTATCGCGCTCGAAGGCTCGCTGGGGCGCAACGAAGCCACCGCTCGCGGCCTGCAATATGTCGTGCGCGAAGCGGTCAAAGTAAAGGGGATGAGCCTGCAAGGCGCTCGTGTGGTGGTGCAGGGCTACGGCAACGCCGGGGCCATCGCCGCCCGCCTCCTGACCGAGGACGGTGCGATCATCATCGCAGTGTCCGATAGCCGGGGAGGTATCTACAATCCCAGGGGCCTTGATCCGGTCGGCGCTCTCCGCCACAAGCAGGAGCACGGCACGCTCTCTGGCTTCGCAGGCTCCGACGACATCAGCAACGAAGAAATCCTGGAGCTTGAGTGCGACCTGCTCGTGCCCGCGGCCCTAGAAAGCGTCATCACGGGCCGCAACGCCGACCGGATCAAGGCCAGGATGATCGCTGAAGCCGCCAACGGCCCAACAGGCCCCGAAGCCGACCGCATCCTTTATAAAAAGGGTATCATGGTGCTGCCCGACATCCTCGCCAACGCGGGGGGCGTGACCGTCTCGTACTTCGAGTGGGCGCAGAATATCCAGGGCTACTACTGGGCAGAAGACGAAGTGAACGTGAAGCTGGAGCGCGTGATGAAGCGCGCCTTCCAGGACGTTTACGAGACCGCCACCAACAGCTCAGTTGACATGCGTACCGGAGCTTACATGTTGGCGATCTCCCGCGTTGCCGAAGTCACCCGCCTGCGCGGCATCTTCCCATAGTTCCGCGTCTTCGGCTTTAGCCACGATACCATCAACCCGCTAGTTGCGTGGAGAAAAGCTTTCGCCTCGCCTGTTGTGGGAGCAAGTGCAGCCACAGCTTGTGCTTGGCGACGGGGCCAGCTTGGTCTTCGATGACACTGTGCTTGACCACAAGCACGGACCCTCCATCGAGATGATGCGCCCATCTCCTCGACCGTTGTGCCAGCTCGGATACTGCATAGCACGCGCGGTGCTATGCAGTATCCGAGCTGCTGCCGTGTTGTTACTATTGACGGCATTTTGACGGCATAGCGCGCAAATCCAAAAACAGAGTTACGGAGGTTATGAGAGAGGCTGTTTCCGGTCGCTGAGCACGGTGAGTAAGGGTACAAGGGCACAAGGGCAACAGTAAGCACGAGAGGGAGGGTATACCCGGCACATGCCAGACCCCTGTACATCCACATCTACAGGCGTGCAGGAGCAGGCTCTGGTGGAGGCTGCGCGGCAGCGCGACCCGCAGGCCTTTGAGCGGCTGTACGCTCTGTACCTGCCTCGGGTCTATGCCTATGTGAGTGGCCGTGTCGGGCATAGGCAGAGCACTGAAGACCTGGTAGCCGACATTTTTCTCAAGGCGGTGCAAGCTCTTCCAGCATTTCAGTGGCAGTACGAAGGCTCCTTCGCCGCCTGGCTCTTCCGCATCGCCCGTAACGCCACCCTCAACTACCACAGGCACAGGGGAGTGGCCGAGCAGTGGGAGGAGCAGCAGATGCGGGACGAACTGCCAGCAGTGCTCTCCGAGGATCCCTCGCCGGAGGACGAATTGCTGCGGCGGGAGCGAGCCGACGTAATCCAACGTCTCCTGCTCTCCCTCCCCCATCGCAGACAGGAGATAATCAGCCTACGCTTCTTCGGCGAGTTGCGCAACAACGAGATCGCCTCGGTGCTGGGCCTGGACGAGCGCACCGTTGCCTCGCACCTCTGCCGGGGCTTGCGCGACCTGCACTCTCTGTGGCTCGCGGAGATGGAACCTCGTGTGCTCGTGGAAACGGAGCCGGATAGAGCGGAGGGGAGCGGGGCGACAGGTAGAGCAGGTGACAACATAGGTGACAACAATGGATAGCAGCATCAATCCGAACAACCCGTACAACCGCAACAATGCGCATGACGTGCATGACGTGCATGACGTGCATGACCAGGATTATCCACGCCTTGCATCTGAGGACGCTGATCTGTTGGTGATCGTTGACGCGGTACTCTCCAGGGCGGCGGAGAGGCAGTCGCCAGTCGGCGTTGGTGTCGCTAGCCTGGGCACTTCGTCGCTGCAAAGCTTCGTCAAGCAACTCGCCTCATCTGCCGACCGGCCTACCCATGCATTCAGCCACACCCTGCTGGAACGCCTTCAGGAAGAGCTTACAGGGCAACAGGGCCAGCATAATGTATCCAACCTGTCCGATCCTGCCGGTGATGCTGGCGCCCAGGACGTTGCTGCCTCTGCCATCAGTAAGAAATCCGCACCAGGCGCGCAGAAGCAAAGCCACGTAGCAGGCATACCAGGCATACCCGTCCCGCAGATGGACGGAACTGACCGCCCTGGAATGAAGGCGGTATCGTCGTGGCGGGCCGGGCACGCTGGGCGGCTCACAAAGATAGCTCTCGCTGCGGCGGGACTCGCAGCCATGCTAGTGCTGTTGCTCGGCTTCTGGGCAACACTCAAGCTGAGGAAGGACATAAGCACGCAGGCTTCGCAGGCAGGCCAGACGGCCACGGCCCTCTCCGCGCTGGGCACCAATGACACTGCCACGCCGCCTCTATCCCCGATACCTCTGCCGCACGTCAGCCCGGTAAACGTCCTCGACCTCTATCCAAAGCTCCAGCTTGTGCTCACTCGCACGGTGGGTAACACCAGTGTCGGGCCCGATGGGCAGCCTCTCGTACTGTGGTCGCCCGACACGTTGAATGCGAAGCGACTCGCCTCCACCGGCTACAACGTAGTGGCCGTGTTCGATGCCCTTTCAGGACAGCCCGGCTACATCGCCCCATTCAGTGGTGGTGAGGCGGCGCGCACGCTCCAGTGGTCCCACGATGGGCGCATGATCGCGGTGGGCCTGCCATATGATGAGGTAGTGCTGCTGGATGGGGCCACGGGCAGGAAGCTTCGGCGCATGTCTGGCCCTCAGCCGCAGGTGGTGAGTGGCACCCTGGTTGTGCCGCCCGACGCACAGATAGACAGCCTGGCGTGGTCTCCCAACAGCCGCCTGCTCGCCGGGGCAACCGCCTTCGAGTCCGGCAACCTCACGCAACGGCACGGCGAGGTGCGTATATGGGATGCCACGACCGGGAGCCTGGCGCGAACCCTCTCGCTCTCGGATCTCGGCCCCTATTCTCCGGCGTCCGGCTCACCGTATCAGCTACAGCCTCTAACAAAAGTGGCCTGGTCTCCTGATGGACGGGCGCTGGCTTCGCTCTCCGACAGGAGGGTACTGGCGGTCTGGGACGCCTCGACCGGCGCAAGGCTCAACCTGCTGCGAGAAGGCTCCTTCAGGTGGGAGGGATACTACCCTCGTGACTTCACCTGGGCACCGGACGGGCGCACGATAGCGGTTACCACCCAGTACAGCACAGAGATATGGGACCCTTACGCGGGCAAAGTGCTGCGTAGCCTGCCCGACCCGCCTCCTGCGTGGCACGCTCCGCTGCCGCCTCCCATCTCCACCTCTATCCCCGCGCTCGTGTCCCCAACCATAACGCCCACATACGTGTATACGGGCGAGCGATACGGCACGGTGCTGGGCGCTGCCTGGTCGCCGGATGGGAGCAAACTGCTGACATTCGACGATGACGCGACACAAGGAGGAGGCGCTGCGCGGGTCTGGGACGCGGGCAGCGGCAAGCTGTTGTACAGCAAGAGAGTGAGTGGGCAGTATGTGAGTGGCATGCTGGTGGCCTGGTCGCCCGATGGCCAAGTGCTGGTATATGGAGGCACAGGTTCTATCGAACTGTGGGATGCGCGGACGGGCACGAAACTGCGCGACCTGGATATCAGCTACCCGAGGAGCTTTGCGTGGTCGCCCGATGGCAGCTTGCTCGCGGCTTATGGTGCAGACAGAATATACGTGTGGGGAGACCCGGCGCTGGTGCCGACTCCCACTCCTACCCAGCCCATCCCGCCTACCCTGCCAGCTGCTGGCGTGCCCCTGGCGTGCCCCTGGCGTGCCCACGGTGCCTGGTGATCTCTCCACCGCGAACGGAAACTGCAGGGCGTGGGAAATAGCAGAAAGCCCCAGCGTTGACACTGAGAACGAGTTGTTGGCCGTTTCGGCGCGGACCAGTGACGACGTGTGGGCGGTGGGATACCACAATAGCGGAAGACAGACCTCCCCCACTGCCGCGCCTTTAACCGATGCCCCTGTAGATAAGACCCTTGTCCTGCACTGGGATGGGATGCGCTGGCGAACCGTAAGCAGCCCCAATGCGGGTAATAGCAGCAGTCGTCTCACAGGCGTGGCTACCGTTTCGGCGAGCGACGCCTGGGCGGTGGGCTATTCGGATGGCGATGCCGTGGTGGGCGCTTACGATGCCACGCCCACCACGGCTATCATCCTGCGCTGGGATGGCAAATTATGGTTGCGGGTAAATGCGCCCCAGGCGGGCAAGTACCGCAACGAGTTGTACGGATTATCCGTGCTGAACAAGGACGCGGTATGGGCGATAGGCAGATACACGCCTAGCCTGCCGGACCCCTCGATGCCTCACACAGGGGACGGCCCAGACGCCCAGCCTCTTATCCTGCGCTGGGACGGCAGCACCTGGAGCCAGGTTCCCACTGTCCCCGCCGGCAACTCCTTCACCGGCATAGCCGTTGCTGCTTCCGATGCGGCCTGGGCCGTCGGCTCGATCAGCACCGAAGGGAGCAACGAGCCTGTAGTGATGCAGTGGGACGGCATGCTCTGGTCCATAGCCGATGCTACAGTGCCCGATCCTGTTGTGAAGGGCGCTCCACGTATTGACAGCCTTGAGAGTGTGGTAGCCCCCTCGCCTGGCGAAGCGTGGGCTGTCGGATCGTATCGCTCAGGGCGGCCCGGTTCGGAGACGCTGATCCTTAGGAGGCTTCCACAGACAAGTTGATCAAAGGACCTGAGGCTTGATGGTGTAGTTCCATTCCCCGTGGAAGTCATCTTTGAACAGATTG
>JADEYI010001360.1_pt1 | contig 19089 bp, 19 predicted proteins | sample 8542331 | NCBI WGS metagenome assembly JADEYI01 (sample SAMN16510988, study PRJNA670497) | mine drainage metagenome | isolation source: biofilm near Copperflume 1 | place: Germany: Marsberg coppermine Kilianstollen | collected 2018-02
CCCAAGGGGTGGCCGTAGGCCATAGCCGCTCTGCGGCTAACCTGGAGGGGGTGGCAAAATATCCTTCCGGGCAACCTCATCATGGAGCGACTTAGGTTTTTGACCTTGAGTCTTTGGCGTGGGGCGTTGGTTCTTCGACGTTTGGCATCTTGCCCTTCAGTTTTGATTCGCTAGCCAAGGCCACATCTCGAGCAAATCCTTTACCGCCAAATCGGCTGTAAACCTGGAGTCCCGTCCCTTGAAGCCGCGTTCGACCCAGACCGACTTCATCCCGGCCTTAATTGCCCCAGCCACGTCACGTTCGGGGTTGTCGCCTACCATCATGCACTCCCTTGGCTCGACTTGAAGCTCGGAGCAAATACGGCTGAAGATGCCCAGGTCGGGCTTGCCGATGTCAATCTGACCGGAGATGACGGTAGCATCTACATAAGCCATCAAACCGCAGCCCTCGAGCTTATCGCTTTGCAGGTCGGGCACGCCGTTAGTGACGATGCCGATTTTATAGCCGGACAACAAGCCCAGCAACTTATCTACCTCCGGGTAGCGCGGGTATAAACGGCGCTCACTGATGAATCGCTCGACCAGAGCCTCGGCCAAGGCCTCGTCCTCGAGGTTTTGCTCGGCTAGGGCAGCTTTCCAGGCTGCCACCCGGTAATGCGGTGCCCACTCCTGCAGCTGGGCGATAGCTGGATGACCCTGGGTTTCGTAGCGCGCCCAAAGCCCTTCCCCGTAGCTGTGCCCGATGCGCTCGGTGTATTCATAGGTGGGCGAGTGGCTCCACAGGGCCTTGGCGTGCTGGGTAAAACTCAGGATGAGCGCGTCCAAGTCCAGGCTATACCAGGAGGCCGCATAAAAAGCACAGCTTCGCATGGCGTGGATAGAAACCGGGTGGTCGAGAATCAGGGTTTCGTCGAGGTCGAAGAGGATGGCCCGAATCACTTTGCCACCTTACTCGGCTCTAGTAGGCGCGCTCGAGCAGCCCCTTGGCTCCGGCTACTAGGGTTTCTTCGCGACTCCCCTTTAGGCCCATGCGAAAGCCCTCTTCCATAGCTGCGGCGTAGCCTTCTTGAATCAGCGCCGACTCGATGGCGATAATTTTTTCAAAGGCTTCCACCGATTCATAGACCTCTGAGCCGCGCAGGCTGTTGCGCATATGCTCGAGCGAGAGTTCTTGCACGATGCCCATGGCAGGCATGATGTAGCTGGGCTTGACCCCTACCGCCGCGTGAATCAGCCCGATTTGCGCGCGCCGCTGGGCATAAGCTGCATCGTACTGACCCGAGAACAATTCTTTGTACCAGCGGGCAAAACTCTGGTATAGCCGCTCGACCCGCCCCGGCACAGCCCACAGAATCTCGTGCATTTCGGGGTCGCGGCCCAGGTAGTCGTAGAAGGCCAGGGCCACTTCGGAGGCCATTGGCCCCATGCTCCGCTCGAGCTTTACCAGGGTTTGAACATGCCCTTCATTCAAACCGGTGCGGGTTTTGAGCTTCTCGAGCAAAGCCGCTGAATCCACAGGGACAATTGTACTGGGTATTTTGGCATTTGCCAGCGCAAAGCTTACCTTATATGAAGTAAAGCCCTCTCCCTCTGGGAGAGGGCTAGGGTGAGGGGAAGTTACCTCGAGGGGTTGGTCTGAGGACGGGGGTTGAAGTCGGCGGGGATATCGTTTTGCAGGCCCATCAGGCGGTCGGTGGGGGTGATGCCCACCGCCGCGCAACCTTGCCCGTCGGTGCTGGGGAACGAGCTAATCATGGACTGAGGTATCTGTACGTAACTGGCTGGCAGCGGTGCGGCCTGACCGCTCAGGCGGGCCGGGTCGAAGGCCGAGAGCAGGTCGCCGATGCCAGGGGTCAGGGCATCGACAGGCCCTAGGTTATCCTGACCATAGAGCTTTTTGCCCTGTTCGCGGGCCGCCAGTTCGTCAGGGAGCTGGGCCAGCGGGGTCAGGTTGTACAGGGTATCCACAAACTTCACCACCGAAGCATGGTCGCCAGTTTCGTGCGATATGGCGTGGGCCTTGGCATAGGGTGAGAGCACGATCAGAGGAACCCTCGGTCCATCGCTGATCACCACGCCATCCGGCCCCCGGCTCAGCACCGGCGGTACTACGTGGTCGTAGTCGCCCTCGGAGTCGTCCCAGGTAATCAAAATTGCACTCTGGTTCCAATAGCCGCTCTGGGCAATCTTATTGATAACTGTCGCCAGCAGGGCCTCGCTGATCTGGGCATCGGAGTAGGCGGGGTGGTCGTCATCACCCAGAAAGTTTTTTTGCACCGTGGGGTCGGGGTTGAGGGGTTTAAGCCCCAGGATGTTCTTGGAGCCGCCCTTTACATACACCACGTCGCCCTGGGAGGGCAGGGTTTTCTGGTCGAGGGCCTTGAACAAATCGTTTAGCCCCTGGAGGTGGCTTTGCATCTGGGGGTTGTTGGCGATGTAGCCGAAATACTGTGGGCCGTTGTGGTGGGTAATATACGAGGCGTGCTGGCCCTGGGCATCCACCGGGTCGGCTCCACCGACAGCGGTCTCCTGGTTATAGCCTTCCTCGTACCAACCCCAGGGCACTGTGCTTTTGCCCGAAGCTCCGATAGCGGCAACATCGTTTTTCACGTCGTCGAGGTCGCCCTGAGGATCTTTGTCCTGCTGGGTCACGTTGGGCAGGTTGGCCCCCTCGAGGGTCATAGGCAAACTGGCGAAGGTCAGATTGCTCTGGGTGGCGTATTCCTTGGGTGGGTTGCCCCTAAAGTCGCCGGGGTTCACCGGCATCTTCTGAGCCTGGGGAGTGGGGTCTAACTGTGAACCCCAAAAGGGGTCGGCATCGTTGAGCACCGGAACCCCTTGGCCTGAATCCCCATTGCCCTTGTAAGCCTGGTCGGGATGCTTGACCCACTGCGTAGCCCCAGTCTGAGCGGCGATAATGGACAAGTTGCCCGGCGTGGAAGGCCCGGTCATCTGCTGGAAGATGTGGTCGAATAACACGAAGCGGTTGGCGTAGCGCCAGAGGATAGGAATAGTGTCGCAGTCCTCGTAGGCCATCGCCAACTCGCCGAACTGCTTGGCCTTGAGCGAGGGCAGCCCCTTGGGGGAATACTTGAGTTCCTCGGTGAGAGCAAACCGATCCATCAGCGAGGTGTCCCCCAGCAAATCCATCTTGGACACTATGCGCGAGTGAGAATGGTCTATGTCGTCGGTGTCGGCGGCGTATTGGGCCGGGCCAATACGAAAGGGATGGATGCTGCCCACACTGCCGTCGGTGTTGATAATGGGCTGATAAAAACCAGGAGTCTGGGCGGCAGGATGCGAAAACAGCCCTTCGGCTCCAGGGAACGTGCCGAAATAGGAGTCGAAAGAGCGGTTCTCCTGGTAGAGCACGAACACATATTTGACCTTTTGCCGCAACAGGGCGATCTCTTGATCAGGGCTGAGGGCAGGCTCCTGGGCCGGGTCTATTTGTACGGGCGCTAGGGCGGGGTCTGCGGCCTGAGTCTGAGCCTGGGTGGTGGCCCACAAAAGCCCTCCTACTAGACTCCCGGCGAGCAAAATGGAGCTGAGCCAGCGATATGGTTTGCGCATAATCCCTCCTCGAGGTGGCTTAACGAGGCTGATAGCGGTTTACCAAACTATTATAGCCTCAGCCGCCATGTTTTCACCTCAAGGTCAGGCGGAGGTCAGTAGGGTAATGTTCTACAAATTGATGTTGGTTAACCGTCATTCTGAGCGAGCCTTTAGCCGTGAGCTATGCCGAATACGAAAAGACCTATTTTTGATACTCGAGGAATCCCCAGGCGCAGCCCAAGGGGATTTTTCGACAAAGAATGCGCAGCATCGAGGTTTTGTGGGGTTGTAGGGCACAGCCCCGGCGAAAAACGCGATAGAATCAGCTCATGCGTATTCTGCACACAGCAGATTGGCATCTGGGCAAAATCCTCAAGGGGCGAGATCGCACGGCGGAAATTGCCAAGGCGCTGGGCTCGCTGCTGGATTTGGTCAAATCCGAGCGAATAGATTTGGTGCTCATCGCAGGCGACCTCTTCGACCGGGCGGTGGTGAGCACCGAGGCCGAAGCCGCGGCCTTCGAGTTTTTCTTGGGTCTGCGGGAATTGGGGGTTGCGGCCTTGGCTATCGCGGGAAACCACGACAGCCGCGAGCGGATGGAAGCCCTCTCACCGCTCCTCTATCTAACCGGGGCGACGGTCTTCGGTGACGTGCGTTTTGCCGAGCAGGGCGGGGTTTTGGATATTCCCGGCGGGCGGGCGGCCTTGCTACCTTTCTTGTCAGAACGCCGTCTAGTTAAGGCCAATCACTTGCTCGAGGGGGATGGCAGCGTCTGGAAGGGGATTTATGGCGAGGGCATGAAGAAGATTTTTGCTAACCTGACCGGGGGTTTTGGGGCTGAGGTCAATCTGTTGATGGCCCACCTCACCGTGGAGGGAAGCCGCCTGGGTGGAGGAGAGTTCACTTTCTACACTACCAATTCCTATGCGGTTCGTCCCAGCGATTTTCCCCTGGCGGCTTCCTATGTGGCCCTAGGGCACATCCACCGCCAGCAGCCAGTGGGCGAGTCGCCAGTGGCCTGGTACTGTGGCTCGCTGGTTCAGCTCGATTTTGGCGAGGGCGAAAACGCCGATAGGGGTGCGCTGATTGTCGAACTCGAGGCCGGTGCATCGCCCAGAGTTCATTCGGTCAAGGAGCGCTGGGGTAGGCCGCTCAAGACCTTCAGGATGCAGCTCGAGCACCTCGACAACCGTTGGAGCGAGGTGGCCTCATTCGCTGGCCTTAGCAAACTGGTTTTGCAGGGCCAGGGCAATGCGGCCCTGCGTGAGCGACTTTTCCATGAGATGCCCGATTTGCTCGAGGTGGAGTTCAATACCCCCGAGGCCGAACTTCCCAGTGAAGCCCTTGTCGCGCCAGAAAACTGGGATTGGGCCGAAGCCTATACCCAGTACCGGCTCGAGGCCAGCGGAGCCGAACCCAGCTTGGAGCTGCTGCAAGCCTTCCGCCAGACCTACGAGGAAACCCATGCCGAGCAGAAGTAAGGTTTACTGTTTACCGTTTACCGTTTATCGCAAAGGCAGACCCCCCACGAGTTCTGAGGCCGTCAGCGATTTTGGGATTGCCTTGCCGCCTTTAGCGCCCCCCTGCATTCAGGGGGGCACCGCGAAGAGGTCGCTGTGTACGAAATTGCTAGGCGCTCGCCAACGTCGGGGGGTCGTTGTTGGGGTCTGCCCTCGCTTCCCGCTCCCCGCCCTTACAGAACCCGGAACCCTGCCTTATGAAACCTCTTAAGCTGCGCCTCGAGGGCTTTGGGGCCTACCAACAGGCCCAGGAAATCCACTTCGACGACGTGGAGCTTTTTGCCATCACCGGCCCCACTGGAGCAGGCAAGAGCACTATCCTGGACGCGATTACCTATGCTTTGTACAAGACCACCCCGCGCATCGGCTCCAAAGGGCTGGGGGAGCTCAAGCATCCTGGAGCCGGACAAGCCAGGGTCGAGCTTACGTTTGCCGTGGGGGAGCAGTCTTGGCGGGTAGTGCGGGTGCTGGGCAATGAAAACCAGAACCGCCTGGAATACTTGGTGGGGCCGGACTGGCGCACCCATCCGGCCTCGGAAAAAGTCAGGGAACTCGATAACCAACTCGCCACCATCCTGGGGATGGACTACGAAACCTTCACCCGTGCAATTATGCTGCCACAGGGCGAGTTCAATTTGTTTTTGCACGGCAAACCCACCGAGCGGCGCGACACCCTGATCAAGCTGTATGGCCTCGAGAACCTGCGTGCCATGCGCGAGCGGGTCGGGGAGCGGCTCAAGGGCCTCAAGGAACGGCTGGCTCGCCTGCAAGGTGAACTTGATGCGCTCGAGGGGGCCGAGGAAGAGAAAGTCTCCGCCCTGCGCGAGGAGATTGAGGGTCTGAAGCGGGAGGAGTTAGAGCGCAGCCGCCAGACTGAGGCCGCCCAAAAAACCCTGCGTGAGCTCGAGCGGCGCTTCGAGCGCTTCGGCGAACTCGAGTCGCTGCGGCGGCGCAAGGCCAGTTGGGAGGCCCAGGCTGAGGCTGTGGCCCACATCGCCCAGCGCCTGACCAAAGCCGAAATGGCCGAGCGGGTCTGGCCCCAGCTCGAGGGGTTGGAAGTGGCCCAGCGCGAGGCCCAAGAGGCCAGGACTGCCCTGATTCAGGCTCGAGCCCACTTGGAGAAATTGCAGGCAGAGCGGGCCAAAGAGCAGCAAGGCTTTGACCCACAAGAGCTGAAAACGCTCGAAACCCAAAAAGCCAACCTGCCACTTTTAGAAGCTCAAGAAGCTCGGCTGCGGCGCTACGGCGGAACCTTGGAGCTACAGACCAGCGACCCCTTGCTTTACGATGAAGACCGGCTGGAAGCCCTGCGCGAAGCCGAACGCAACCTCAAGGAGTTGAAAAAAGCCCACAGCCGCCTCGAGCGGGCCAAAACCGCCTCGGTGCAAGCTGGGGAAGATGTCACCCAGGCCCAGGGGCACATCGCCCAACTAGAAGCTCAGATGCAGCATCTGACCGAGCTGGGCAAGGCTGCTCGAGGGGAAGTTAGCGAAACCAGAGAGGCTCTGGCCTCCGAACGCACCCGGCAGGGTATTTTGGCTCACCGGCACGTGCTAAAGCCGGGTGAGGTCTGCCCGTTGTGTGAGCAGACCGTGCAGGTTTTGCCGCCCGAGACGATACTGACCGACTTGATGGTGCTCGAGGAGGCTGCTCGCCAAGCCGAAAACCGTATGGCTCAAATCGAGGCCGACTACAAGGCCGCTCAATCCCAACTCAGACAAGCTAAAGAATCCCTACCAAAGCGGCAAAGCCGCTTACAGGAGCGGCAGAAAGAAGAGCAGGGGGCTTCCGACGAGGTGGAGGGTTTGCGGCGGCTGCTGGAGGGTTTTGGTAGCTATGAGGAGGTGTCGCAAGAGAGCTTGCGCCGCTTGGGTGGGCTGGCCAAGGCACTGCGGGGGGTGGTGGGGCAGAGCAGCGTGCGAGACTACAGTGATGGCTTGCACAAGCGACTGGCTCGCCTGAGCGAGCAGGCCGAGAAAATAACCCGGCTGGAGAGCCAAATAGCCGAGAGGGAGGGCAAACTGCGGGCTTCGCAGGAGGTTTCGCGCGAGCGTGAGCGCCGCGCCGAGGGGCTGGGAGAGGCACTGGTGCTGCTTTTACAGCAAACCGGATTCGACCACCCCGAATCGGTTAAGCAGGCTCGGCTAAGCCAAGCTGAGGCTCAGGCTTTGAAGAAACGTCAACACGAGCACCAACAAGAAGGCAGTTTGGTGGTGCAGCAGTTAGCGAAGCTCGAGGCTGAACTGGGTTCCCAAGACCCGGTGACAGATAGCGCCGTGCGGGAGCAGAAAGCTGGCTGGGAAAGCCTCGAAGCCTCACTCGACACAATAAAAAAGCAGATTGGGGGCCGCCAGGCCGACTTCCAGCGTTTGCAAGAACAGATTGTTCGCAAGCGCGAAGCCCTCAAACAAAAAGCCACCCTAGACCGTGAAACCGACCTATGGGAGCAGCTTTCCAGCGACCTCAAGGGCGACCGCTTCCAGGATTTTTTGCTGCGGCATTATCAGTCGGGACTGTTGGGCCGAGCCTCCGAGCTGATCAAGGAACTCTCACAAGGACGCTACTTTTTGCGCCTGGAGGACGACGAGTACAAAGTGCTCGACCGTTGGACGGACACCCTGCGTCCGGTGCGCACCCTGTCGGGGGGCGAGAGTTTTATGGCTAGCCTCTCGCTGGCCCTGTCGCTCTCCGAGCACCTCTCGAGGGGCCGCATTGGGGCGCTGTTTCTCGATGAAGGCTTCGGTACTCTGGACGCGGAGACGCTGGATCAAGTGGCGGGGGTTTTGGAGGCGCTGCCCACCCAGGGCCGTCTGGTGGGCATCGTGACCCACGTAGAAGCCCTGGCTGAGCGGCTTCCGGCCCGGCTGATGGTAGAGAAGTCGCCTGCCGGGAGCAAGGTCTCGTGGCGGGAATGATTCGCTAAAGATGAGGGGACTGCGATTATACCGGCTTCACAAAGATGGTTCTCTAAAAAGCTTCGAATACTATCTAACCGAGCTCGGTATTAAGTATCTCCACTATAGATTTGCGCTTTAGGGGTTCCCCGAATCTGACGCTCGGGCTTTCAGGAACGGGCCTTTACCAAGTCATTGAACTGCGGATATAGCGCTAGTCAGATTTGGAGGTACTTAGACCATAAAAGTCACAGACAGACCATAACAATCAGAGAACCGCGATAAGATGCTGCAAGTTGCTTATGCGCACCTCTTCGACTCGAGTCGTTCGCAATACCCTGGTGGTTATGGCTGGAACCCTGTCCAGTCGCGTGCTGGGCATGGTTCGGCAGATTGTCATCAACAACCTTTTCCCGCCCCTGCTCACCGATGCCTTCAACTATGCCACCCGCATCCCCAACCTCTTCCGCGAGCTGGTTGCCGAAGGAGCCGTCACCAACGCCCTAATTCCAGTCCTGAAAGCCCTACCCGAAGCCGAAGGGCGGGCCTTCCGGCGGCAGTTTGCGGCCTTGCTGCTTAGCGTGAACTTGCTGCTGCTGGGGCTAGGGTTACTGCTGGCTCCCTGGCTGGCCCACCTGCTGATTGAAGCCAAGAGCGTTTTCAACCAGCCCTCCAACTTCGAGTTGCTGGTCTATCAGATTCGGCTGGTGGTGCCTTTTTTGTTGGGAATCTCGATGGCGGCATTGTTTTCGGCTTTCTTGCAGTCGGAGGAGCGCTTTGGGGTTACGGCGTTCGCTCCCATCGCCCTGAATATCGTTTCTATCATCATCATGCTAATTTGGCCGGGAAGTAGCACCGCTCTGGCGCTTTCTTATACCGCCGGAGCCTTCGTACAAGCCCTGGTGCAACTGCCTGCCCTCAAGGGATTTGCCCTCGAGTGGAAGTGGCATCCGGCCATCCAGGGGGCGCTGCTGCGGATGGGGCCATTCGCCTTTACCACCTCGCTACGGCAGTTTTTGAATCTAGTGCTGACTAACGTGCTCAGCCGCTATCCGCTGGGCGCACAAACCGGCTTTGTCAGTGCGGAAATCGTTTTTCAGACTGCTATGGGGATTCTGGCGGTCTCGCCCGCGATGGCGGTATATCCGCGCCTGACCGAGCTGGGCCATGCCAAAGACTATGCCGCCATGAGCAGCTTGCTCCGGCGCACGCTCGAGCGCCTGGCGGTGCTGCTGGGCTTTACCGGGGCCATGCTGGCGGCCCTGGCCCCCTGGATAGTAGGAGCACTCTATGCTTTTGGGGGGCTGGATCCCCACGTGCGGCAGTACACTATCCAGATTTTGCTGGCCTATGGTTTTGCTTTGCTGCCCTGGGGCATCAACCAAATCATGCTGCGGGCTTTTTATGCGGTGGGGGAGATCGCCAGGGCGGTGCAGGTCTCGGCAGTGGTGTTTGTGCTGAATATCCTGGGCTATTGGCTGCTGCGGAATGCGGGGTTGTTTGCGCTCAACCTGGCAACAGCGGTGGCCGGTGTGGTCGGTCTGTTGATTTACGCGCTACGGCTCGAGCGCCTGCAAATTCTCTCACTGCGCTGGGTGTTGGAATTTAGTGGGCGGGTGGCCCTGGCCGCGATACCCAGCGGTCTGGCGGCCCATTTCGTGGCCCGACTTTTCGGCTTTCCTGGTTATTTTCTGCACAACCTGCCGCCCCTCATCGCGGGGGGACTGGCCGGGTTAATTGTTTTTATCGTTGCAGCAAGACTTCTACGGCTTCCGCTGCGTCTGCGATGAGTTTTTAGGGTTGGACAGGAGTTTTTATGAATGAACCGGAAAAACTCGAGTGGTTCGAGCTTCAACTGCGCCTCAAGACCATCGAGGTGATGCTCGGCCCCAAGTATCGCGAAGCCCTGGCCCTGACCATCGGTACGCTCTACGACCCACAAAAACTGGCGGCAATGGCCCAGCGGCTCAAGGTTTCACCCGAGGGTTTACAGGCTCAGCTCGAGAAAATTCGGCTCGAGCTGGGGATTGGGAGCTTGGAGCCGAAAACTAAACCCTGAGGTCGTACACTAGGGTCGGGAGCGTGCCATGCCGGTCGCTAAACGCTTGATAACCGCTGAAGAGTTTGCTCAGATGCCCGAGAGCGAACACGCTAAGCTGATTGACGGTGAGGGGTCACGGCGGTGTGGTGGGTAACTTGATGTTCGCCCTGAAACAACGGGCAGAGCCCGAGGGCAAAGGGTACACCAGCACAGAAGAGGGCGTAATCATCGAGCGCGACCCTGACCGAGTACATGGTTCTGACGTGCTATTCTTGTCCGCCGATAAACTCACCCCTGAGAACGGCTCCCAAGACAGCTTCTGGGACGTGCAGCCTGACGGAGTAGCCGAGGTGGTATCCAGAAACGAAGGGGCCCATGAGGTAAGGCGCAAGCTGCGGGACTATTTGTCTATAGGTACTCGCTTGGTCTTGCTGATTTATCCCTCGACAAAAGAAGTTGAGGTTCACACCCCCGGCGGCCCGGCGAAAACTTATTACGAGAACGACACCCTCGAGTTCTCCGAGGTTTTGCCGGGGTTCCGGCTCGAGGTCGCAAAACTGTTCCAAAGCATTCCGGGCAAATAGTAGGTGCTGTCGTGATCCTTCCCAAAGTGCGCGACCCTCGCTTCATCACCATCCGCCGTGGCGGAACGCTCACAGATTCGGATCACCGACTTCTCGCCTTGTGGGCGGCGACTTGCGCTGAGCATGTGCTGCATTTATTCGAGGCGGTGCAGCCCTCAGACCCTCGGCCCTGCCAAGCGATAGAACAGATTCGGGCATGGACTCGAAGCGAATTCAAAATGATGGAGACCCGTGCAGCGGGTGGTCGTGCCATGTCTGCAGCAAGAGTGTTGAGCGGAGCCGCTCGCCATGCTGCATATGCTGCCGGTCAGGCGGCTGTGACAGCCCACGTTGCCGCACACGAGTTGGGGGCGGCGGCCTACGCGATTAAGGCCGCGCGTGCGGCTGCGCCTGAAGGTGAGGGCGAGAGCGCCGGTCGGCTGGAGTGCTTATGGCAACGCGAGCAACTGCCGGAGGCCATCCGCGCCCTCGTTCTGGACGATCAGCGGTTACGAAACAACATTTGCTGGTCAGTATTCGACTGCTGATGCGTGTTAGTGCATGTCGGCGTGGCCTACGGAGTCAGACGGTGGCGGTCTCTCGGGAACGCCCGTGCATACCGCACGTTGGGCAGCCCTAGCAGCTTCTGCGTGATGCGCTCGGCCCCGATGGCGAAGCCGCCGTGCGGGGGCATCCCGAACTTGAAGACCTCTAAATAGCCCGCAAAGTTGGCGGGGTCGTTGCTCTTTTTCTTCAGTTGCTCCACCAACATGGCGTGCTCGTGGACACGTTGCCCGCCGGAGGTAATTTCCAGGCCCCGCAGCAGCAGGTCGAAGCCCCTGGTCCGTCCGTCCCCCTCGGGGTAGGCGTAAAAGGGCCGCGCGACCTCGGGGTATTTGGTGACGAAAAGGAAGTCCACGCCCCATTTCTCCTTGGCCCACCCGCCCAAGGCTCGCTCGGCTTCCTCGTTGAAATCCGGGCCCACCGGCATCGAGAGTTCCTCGCGCAGGATGCGCCTGGCCTCGGCGTGCTCGAGCCGGGGCATCTCGGCCAGGTTGGGCCACTCCACCTCGAGCAGCTTTAGCTCGGGCGCGGCAGAGGTTCTGGCTTCTTCCAGCATGGCCCGGATGAGGTTTTCCTCCAAGTCCATGACATCGTTTTCGTCGGTAATAAAGCCCATCTCCACGTCGAGCGAAAGGTATTCGTTCAAGTGGCGGCTGGTGGCGTGTTGCTCGGCCCGGAAGACCGGTGCGACCTCGAAAACCCGCTCGTAGACCCCCACCATAATCTGCTTATAAAGCTGTGGTGACTGGGCCAAATAGGCCCGCTGCTCGAAGTAATCAATGGCGAAGAGGTTGCTGCCGCCCTCGGCTCCGGCGCTGACGATTTTGGGGGTGAAAATCTCGGTGAAGCCCTGGGAGTCGAGATACTGCCGGAAGCCCCGCACCAGCGCGGCCTGCACCTTGAGCGAAGCCCTGGCTTTCTCGCCACGCAAGCTTACGTAGCGGTACTCGAGCAGGGTTTCGGGGTTGGTGCGCCATTCTTCCTTGGGAATCTCGATGGGAGAAGGCTCTAAAGCCTTGGCAAAAAACTCCAGGTGGTTCGCTTGCACCTCGAGGCCGCCCGGAGCCTTGGCGTTTTGCACCACCCGGCCCGTGACCTGCATCGAGGACTCCGCAATTGGCAAGTCTACACCCTTGTCCACCACGATTTGCACGATGCCGGTGCGATCACGCAGCAGGGCAAACTGGATGCCGCCCAGGTCGCGCTTCCAGTGCAGCCAGCCTTGCAGCGTGACGGTCTCGCCGATTTGGTTTGTCAGTTCGTTGGCTAGGGTTCGTGACATTGGATTCTCCTGTGCAGCACGTCTCGGGCATTCAAAAACCCCCGGTACGCGAGAGCACCGGGGGTCGAAATGGTTTCGCCCCCTCAACAATTGTCGTCCGTGCGCCACAACATCTCGGGTAGTTTACGGGGCGGTTCTCATCTGGTCAAGCGCGGATGAGGGTTTGAGGTATGGGGGGACTCGAGCACGCAATCACAGCTTGGATAGCACCTCGAGCAAACCCCTGCCGTATTTCTCCAGCTTCAGCTTGCCAAAACCTTTGACCCCGGCCAAGTCCTCTAAAGTTCTGGGTTTGCGCTCGGCGATGGCCCCTAGTTCGGCGTTGGTGGCGACTACATAGGGTGGAACGCCTTCCGCTCGAGCCTTCGTGGTGCGCCAAGTGCGTAGGGCTTGGAAGATAGGGTCGTTGGAGAGTTCGGGTGCAGGAGCGGGTTTCTCAGCAGGTGAGGATTGCGTCCTGGACGGGGCTTGCTCAGGTTTGCTCGGTGGCGTGGCGTTAGCCTCGTAGAACACCAGCACCGACCACACTGCCGGATTGCCCTGAACCAGAGCGGAGGTGACTTGAATCGGCATGACCCTGGCCAGAAAAGCGTTTAGGCGCTCGAGGTCGGTTTTGTTCCCTAAGCCCAGGGTGAAGGACTCGCACTGCATGAGGGATAGTCTAACGTCGAAGGTCTAAAGTCGAAGGCCAAAAAAGCTGAAACAGCGTTCGGCATTCGCGTCGGTCACAGTTTCGAGTTCCTCCGCAGTCATTCCCCGCACCTCGGCCAGCTTGGCTAGGGTGAACCTCGAGAGGGCTGGGTGGTTTGGTTTGCCTCGATATGGCTCTGGCGGCAGAAAGGGCGCATCGGTCTCGACGATGATTTTCTCGAGCGGCAGACTTTTCGCGGCCTCACGCAATGCCTCGTTGCGCTTGTAGGTGAGCGACCCGGCGAAGCTGAAATATGCGCCCAGCTCGAGGCCCATCTCCACCAGCCTTGGATGCCCACTGAAAGCGTGTAGCACGGTTTTAGGCGGGCGATTAATCCGCAGCCACGCGGCGACCTCGAGTTCGGCCCTATGGTCGTCCTTGGCGCTACGGACGTGGAAAATCAGGGGAAGGTTTAGCTTTCGGGCTAACCCGTGTTGGAACTCGAGGGCTTTGTACTGTGCGGCTTTGGTCTGAGGATGCCAGTAGAAGTCCAGTCCGGTTTCGCCAATGGCCCGGACTTTGGGATGTTTAGCCAGATCCTCGAGGTCAGCCTCGACCTCCGGCGACAAAATGCCGACTTCGGTGGGATGCAGCCCCACGGCGGCCCACACCTGGGGGTTTTCCTGGGCAAGTTTCAGGCTGTTGTGGTTGCGCAGCGGATTGGTTCCGATGGTCAAAATGGCCCGGAAGTTGTGGGCCTCGCGCAGCGCTTGGGCGGTTTCTTGGGGCTGCATGAAGTCGAGGTGGCAGTGGGTATCGGTCACGCGGGTTCAGCCTCAATCCATCTTCTCGAGCCCGGCGAACTTCACCGCCAGTTTTTTCAGCCCCAGACCCGGAAACATCACCGTGACCTCCCCGCCCAGCGCGGCCACCACCGTGCCCTGCCCAAAACGCGGGTGCTTGACCCGCTCCCCGCCCTTGAAATCGCTGAGGACGGTCTTGGCTTTGGGCTCGGGCCGGGTGTAAGCCAGCACCGGCACCGAGGTATCGCCAAAAGCCCCAATCTCCTTGAGCAAATCCTCGGGGATGTCGTCCAGAAAGCGGCTGGGGCGGCTGTACTCGCGCTTGCCGTAGGTCTCGCGCTCCTCGGCATACGAAACGTAGAGCCTTTCTTGAGCCCTGGTAATGCCCACATAGAAAAGGCGGCGCTCTTCCTCCAAGTCCTCCAGCCTATTCAAGCTATTGCGGTGGGGCAGCAGGTTTTCCTCGAGGCCCACCAGAAACACTGTGGGAAACTCGAGGCCCTTGGCGTTGTGCAGGGTCATCAGCGTGACCGACTCCTCCGGCAGAGCCTCGCCTTTTTGGGGCTCCTCGGCCTTGGCGGTGAGGGCCACCGAGTCGAGAAAGTCCGACAGTGAGCCGCCTTCCTCCTCTTCCCAGTCCCGCGCAGCGCGCAACAACTCCTCGATGTTTTGCAAACGCTCTTCCCCGTCTAGCTCCTGCTTCAAGGCTTCGCGGAAACCGATGGCATCCATCACCTGCTCGAAAAACTGGGCCGGGCCGCTCTCGAAGGCGGTCTCAATCAGGCTATCCAGCATCTCCACGAAAGCCTGCACCTGTTGGGGCCGCGAAATCACGCTCTCGGCCTGACGCAGCGCTTGCAGAACACTGCTCCCGCTTTTTTGGGCGTGCTCGACCAGCTTGGCGACGGTGTTGGCCCCGATGCCTCTGGGCGGTGTATTGACGATGCGGCGCAGGTTGATGCCGTCGAGCGGGTTGACCGCAACCCGGCCATAAGCCAGCAAATCCTTGATTTCGCGCCGCTCGAAAAAGCCCACCGCCCCCACCAGCCGCACTGGAACCCCGGCCCGGCGCAAATGCTCTTCCAGAAGGCGCGACTGGGCGTTGGTGCGGTAGAGCACAGCGGTTTCTGGATACTGGGCCAGCTTGACGACTTCCCTCGCCACGAAAGCCGCTTCTTCCCTAGCGTTGGGCGCACGGTATAGCCGCACCGCCTCGCCCCCGGTTTTCACCGTACGCAACACTTTCTCCAGCCGTAGGGCGTTTTTCTCGATAACCGCATTGGCAACTTTGAGGATGGCATCGGTAGAGCGGTAGTTCTCCTCGAGCCGGAACACCTTAGCACCGGGATAATCCTTGGTGAAGTCGAGAATGTTGTTGATATCGGCGTTGCGAAAGCCATAGATGCTCTGGTCGGGGTCGCCCACCACCAGCAGGTTGGGGTTTTCACCCGCTAACAGCTTGGTCAGCTTGTACTGCACGGGGTTGGTGTCTTGGTACTCGTCCACGTGGATAAAGCGGGCACGCTGGCGAATTTTAGCTAGCACAGCGGGTTGCTCCTCGAAGAGTTGAATTGACAGCAGCAGCAGGTCGTTGAAATCCACGGCACCTTGGGAGCGCATCCCACTCTGGTATCTGCGGTAGATATCGCCTGCGAGTTCCTTGGGCACGCCCCCGATAAAGTCCGGGGCTTCGCCCAGATACTCACTCAGCGAGCGCCCTTGGTTTTTGATACGGTCGAGCATGGCTCTAAAAGGGCCGGGTTTGGCCTCGAGTTCCAACTCCTTCAAGATTTCCTTGATCAAAGCACTCTGGTCGTCGTCATCGTAGACCACGAAGCCCGATTTGAGGCCCACATACTCACCATAAACCCGCAAAATCCGCAGAGAGGCCGAGTGAAAGGTCGAGACCCACAGGTCTTTGGACGGGCCGCCGACCATCTTGGCCAGGCGCTCCTTCATCTCGCCTGCGGCTTTGTTGGTGAAGGTCACAGCCAGTATTTCGCCGGGATACACCCGTCGCTCCCGCAATAAATAGGCAATGCGGTGGACGACGGTGCGGGTTTTGCCCGAGCCTGCCCCCGCCACCACCAGGGCCGGGCCTTCGTAGTGTTTAACGGCCTCTTGTTGGGCCGGATTGAGTGAAGAAAGAAGGTCGTCCATCAGAGGGTCTGAGTCTAACACCCCTGCTGAGTTTTATGGGTGAGGCAGAACGAGGGCAGAAAGCGCCGATAGCTCATAGCCGACAGCTACAAAACTAAAACCGTTGTCATTCTGAACGAAGCCACAGCGCAGTGAAGAATCCCACACGCGCTCCAATACGACATTTCTCGGGCATCAAAAACGTCGTCCTGCACCCGAGCACCTGACGACCGACGCGTGTGTGAGATGTTTCGACTCCACTTTGTTCCGCTCAACATGACAACGCTTTAGCAAAGAAAGCCCCTCGAGGGAGGCGGTCTCGAGGGGGTTAAATGCGCCAGCTCACGGCAAGCTGGCGGGCGGAAAGTCCACCTCGGACTTTCTAATGCGGCCAGCATCACCTTAGCAAAGCTAGCGTTACGCCCCCGTTATCCAAAGACCAGGCAAAGCCATCACTCCAACTACACCGCAAAAGGAGCTGAGCATCCGGTAAACTAGCTCAGGTATGACCATCAAGTTTGGCAGCGACGGCTGGTGTGCCGTCATCGGCGAGGAATATACCTTCGAGAGCGTGGGCAAGGTAGCTCAAGCCTACGCGGCTTATCTGCTCGAGCACCACGGTAAGCGCGTGGTGGTGGGCTACGACACCCGCTTTATGGCTGGAAAGTTTGCCGCCCGCGCCGCGCAGGTGTTGGCCGCAAATGGCCTCGAGACCTATCTTTCCAAAAACTACTTACCTACCCCGGCGCTTTCCTATGCGGTGAAATACTTGGGGGCAGACGGTGGGGTGATGATTAGCGCCAGCCATCACCCGCCGGAATACCTGGGCTTCAAGCTTAAAGGCGCTTATGGCGGGACTGCTACACCTGCAATCGTGGCCGAGGTGAAGAAAAGAATCGGCGCAGAAGTGAGGCTCGACCCCAGCGCGAAAATCTCGAGCTTCGACATTCGCAAACCCTACTACGACTTCCTGATGGATCAACTTGACCTAGAAGTGCTCAAAACCTATGACGGGGTGCTTTACCACGACAGCATGGGCGGCTCTGGCGCGGGTTGGTTGGCGGGGTTTGTCAAACAGGTGGGCCTGAACCTCGAGCTGCGCGAACTGCACGCCGTGCCCGACCCCATGTTTTACGGGGTCAACCCCGAACCCAGCCCACCCAACCAGTTCACGGTGATGACCGTGCTCAAAGCCCAGGAAGGGGCTACCTTTGCTGCCGTCACCAGCGGGGACGCAGGCCGTATCGGGGTGGTGCTAGCGGGTGGGGTCAGTTTGGCCAGCCATCAGATTTTCGCGGTGTTGCTGGCGCACTTGCGCCGTAAGGGGCTGACTGGGAGGGTGGTACAAACCGTAGCCACCTCGAGCATCATCGAGCGGTTAGCAAAAAAGCAGGGGCTCGAGGTTCTCACCACCCCTCTAGGTTTCGGGCACATCAGCCAGGAGATGCTGAAGGGGGGTGTGCTGATGGGGGGGGATTCTGGCGGCATAGCCATAAGCCACTACCTGCTCGAGCCCGACGGCATCTACAACGCGCTGTTGCTTTTGGAGTCGGTGGTGGCAAGTGGCAAGAGCCTGAGCCAGCAGTATGCCGAAATCGAGGCCGAGCTGGGCTTTCGATCGCACTATGGTTACCTCGACGTGCCGCTGCCCTGGGGGCCTCAGCTCGAGCCAGTGCTGGGTCGCCTCGAGCCGCCACAAACCATGGCCGGTCAGAGGGTGGTGGGGGTGGAAACCCCAGACGGCATCAAGTGGAATTTGGCTGATGGGAGCTGGGTACTCTTCCAGATTTCTGACACTGAGCCGCTGCTCAGGGTGTATGGTGAGGCTCAGGATGAGAAAACCCTCTCGAGCGTTTTGAAAGAGGCCAAAGTCTTGGTGGGCACGTGATGGAGGAGCTTTGAGAGCGCTGGTTTGCTTGGTATGGCTGGCTTTGACGGTTGTGAGTGGTCAGGGTGGGGTAGTCGAGCGCCGGGTTCCCCCTGAGGGTGGGGTCTTGCGGCTTCCTGGCATCACTGTCACCGTGCCTCCCCAGGCCCTCAACCTGGCGGTGCGCTTTCGCCTGGAGCGCCTCAACTCTGTTCCCAAATCTCCGCCCCAAGATGGTGTGTTTTTCATCCAGCAGACGCTAGACCGGCAGGTGCTGGGGATTTACCGAATTTCCTCGAGCGCCACAAATTTTTTGCGGCCTATCGAGATCGAGGTGAAGGTCAACCCCCCCTACAAGCCCGGCAGCCCCTCGGTAGTGAGCGCGGTATATATCTGGGACGGCGATAGCTATGTGAGCAGCCAGGTTCCCGCTAGCAGCGAGACTTTTACCCAGTCCCGCCTACAACTGGGCCTGGGAGCTGGGGCCGGGGGCTACCCCGCAGGGTTGGTGGTGGTGGTGCTACGGGCCAGCGAGGCCAGCCTGAAGGCCACCTGTACCGAACACAAGGGCCGCTGGACGGGCTCGAGCTGCGAGAAGCGGTGAGCCCCCGTGGTGAATCCCTATCTGCGGGACTGGCGACTGGCCGACGTGCTGGCAGCCCTTACCCTGATGGGACGCTATCCCTATCCGAGCCTTAAGTGGCAGGACTGGGCCGAGCGGCTGGGCGCGGTGCGCAGCGCTCCCGACTGGCGTACGGTATTTTACGAGCACCCGGAGTTTTTCCGGCTCAGCGAGGAGGAGGCGGGCTGGGCTAGCCTGCGCCTGCGCTACGGCTTTGACCGCACCTACAGCCTCTCCGAGCGGCGCGAGTTAGCCCCCACCGAGATGACTGCCATGGCTGCCGATTCCGACTACAAAGACCTCACCCGCCGCCCACTCACCCCGGAAGAAATCGAAGCCCTGACCAACACCGCCATCGAGCTACACGCACGGGCCATCGCCCAAGCCGGAGAGCGGCGCTGGCTAATCCCGATTTTGTTCACGCTAGCAGGCACCTTGCTGGGAGCGATATTGCAGGCCGCACTCAGAAAATAGCGAAGCGGGTTGCCTACAGCACTCTTTACGAGTAATACCAACTTCACCTAGATAGTATTCCTAGCCGGTGGGGTGGGTTCTGAAAACTTGCATTAAGGGCAGTATGCAAGGGGGATACATCGAGATGCGGCTTG
>JADEYI010001361.1_pt1 | contig 19064 bp, 15 predicted proteins | sample 8542331 | NCBI WGS metagenome assembly JADEYI01 (sample SAMN16510988, study PRJNA670497) | mine drainage metagenome | isolation source: biofilm near Copperflume 1 | place: Germany: Marsberg coppermine Kilianstollen | collected 2018-02
CCCGAATAAGAAATTTCTCGGATAAAAAGTAATTGTACTTCACCGTTCGCTTACCCTTCCAATAAAAAGTTTAAAAGAAATATATTTACCATAAGGCTAGGTTGTCTTGATCCTCGTAAGCTTACAATGACAGCATTATGAACGCATTTTGGAAGCGAATAATTATTCAAACTACCCTTGGTCACAAGGGCAAGAAGTCTTCAAATAGAAGGACATACTCGGCTTTCGTGTTGGCGAAAGGATACCGGGAGTTTCTTATAAATGTAAAACGGCTTATCAAAGACTTCTTTCTAATCGCCATTGGCATTATCTCAGCTTCATTTGGATTTAAAGGTTTTTTGCTCACCAATCATTTTATTGACGGTGGCGCGACTGGGGTTTCGCTTCTTATTTCGGCCTTGACCGACATTCCGCTTTACCTATTAATAATTTGTGTGAATATCCCCTTCATTATCCTCGGTTACTATGCAATGGGTAAACAATTTGCGATAAAGACTTCTTTAGCCATAACTGGACTTTCTATTGTCTTGGCAACCATTAGTTTCCCTAACATAACCAACGACAATTTACTAGTGGCGGTCTTTGGCGGATTCTTTCTTGGTGCCGGCATCGGTTTTTCAATTCGTGGAGGTGCCGTGATAGACGGAACAGAGGTGCTGGCGATTTTCTTAAGTCGAAAATTTGGGCTAACCATTGGCGACATCATTGTTGCCATTAACATCGTAATATTTGGAGCGGCAGCCTATTTCTTAGGAATGGAAATTGCCCTTTATTCAATGATCACCTACCTCGCTGCCTCCAAGACCCTTGACTTTATCGTAGAAGGTATTGAGGAATATATTGGCGTGACCATCGTTTCCACGCACAGCGAAGAAATCCGGCAGATGATTATTCAAAAAATGGGGCGTGGTGTTACCGTTTACAACGGAAGACGTGGTTATGGAAAGCGTGGGGATATAAAGGAAGTAGAAATTATTTATTCGGTAATCACCCGACTTGAACTAAATAAATTGAATACTGAAATAGAAAAAATTGAGCCCACTGCATTTGTCGTTATGAACAGTGTAAAAGACATCAAAGGCGGCATGATTAAAAGACGTCCCTTAATACATTGATGCGCCATCTTTTCCATCTTCTTATTTTTCGAAGAAAAATTTATGGCCTTGATCACTTTAAAACCCGGGCAGCAGATAAAAAGTCATTAGATGCTTTCGCGACCTCCACAACATATAGTTAATGCTTGGCCGATTTTACGCCTAAATTAATATGATAAGTATCAACTGGAGACGATTTTAAATACTTCGTCCAGCATGGCGGATTGCAAAAATTCATAATACCTTGCGGTCAGAGAAAATTACTGGCAAAGCAGGATCAGATCTAAAACTTAACAAAGAATATGCGGTTTATTTATCATCTTATTATTGTGGTTGTCTTTTTTTGGGGCTATTCCTCCCTCCAGGCTCAGCAAAGTCAAAAACCAATTCGGGTTGGCATTGCCGGATTGACACATGGCCACGTGAATGGGATACTGAGTTATAAAAAGAATAACATCATTGAAATTGTGGGCATTGCCGAACCCGATCACCTACTTGCCGAACGGATGTCGAAAAAATATGGCTTTAGCATGGACATCGTTTACGGCAGCCTTGATGTGATGCTTGAAAAAACGAAACCCGAAGCCGTTACAGCCTATAACTCAATCTACCAGCATTTAGCGGTGGTAAAAGCTTGCGCACCACGCGGAATACATGTAATGGTGGAGAAGCCCCTCACCTACAGCATGGATCAGGCAAAGGAAATGCAAGCCTTGGTGAACGAATACAAAATCAAACTGCTCACCAACTATGAAACCACATGGTACGACAGTAACCACAAAGCCTATCAACTAGTCGATGAAGAAAATGCCATTGGCCCAATACGCAAAATGGTTGTGCATGACGGACACCAAGGGCCGGAAGAAATTGGCGTGGATCCGGTGTTCTTGGGATGGCTTACCGATCCGGTTCAAAATGGTGGAGGTGCACTGATCGACTTTGGGTGTTATGGTGCAGACCTGATCACCTGGTTCATGAAAGGTGAGCGCCCTACCTCGGTAATGGCCATCACGCAACAACTGAAACCTGAAAAATATCCAAAAGTGGATGATGAAGCCACGATCATTGTTACTTATCCTCATGCGCAAGGAATCATTCAGGCGTCATGGAATTGGCCAACCAGCCGTAAAGATCTAGAAATCTACGGACAGACAGGTTATATCGTTACAATGGACCCCCTGAACTTACGCTATCGGAAAAGTGAAAAGGACAAAGAAATTATTTTAGCTGCTGATCCGAAGACCTACCCGCAAGACGATCCTTTTATGTACTTGGCAGCTGTGGTCCGCGGGGAGATCACCTCAACCGATGATCTTTCTTCGTTGAAGACGAACATGATTGTGGTGGAAATTCTAGATGCTGCACGACAATCCGCTAAGGAAGGAAAAGTGGTTTATCTCAAGCATTAATCAGGCTGCCTCTTCAACAATTTGTTCCATCCGTGCATTGTCGCTAAGCGAATAGCTATTGAGAACGGCTCGTCCAGGATACCGCATGTAAGCATCATTACACATCACCAACCGTTCGATAACGCGAGTGCGCCCCAGCAGAATAGTTGATTTGCCAGTGGCCGATAAGCATTGAACTTTTTTACAGGCTAGATTCGTAAGGTCAAGGGTGCAATCCCCACTAATGTTACGTATCAAAAGTGTTTTGCAACGCCCTTGGAGTGAAATGATTCCATTACCTTCCATGTAAATCTCCAGGGTATTTTTTCTGCAAAGCACAATTCCCGACAGCTCAAAATCGCCTATGGCGGTTATTTTGGCATCGCCATAGTCGCCCAGCAGAATAGAATCAGATTGGTGGGTACCAATAAACTCCAAGATGCGAGAAGATGGGTCTGGGGAAAAAACTGATTTCTTTCGCTTTTTTAGATAAGTACTTATCATAAATCAAAGTACTTTCCTTAAATTACGATAGTCAATTTATGTATTGAAAATATAGAATAATATTTAGTCTATAATCTACAAACACTTGACATTTTGAGTGTTACCTAATAATTCTTTTCGTCAGAATATTAACCAAATATCAGGCTTCTGGCGAACTAGATCGTTTTTATCTCGCTGATTTTTGCATCAAACTCTTCGTTGGGCAGCAGTGAACGGCTCTTTACTTTCGTTTTGTAAGCATAGATTGTGTTGACTGAATAGCCAAGGATTTTCGCGATCTTCTCCGTATCCTGAATGCCCAGACGCATCAATGCAAAAATCCGAAGCTCCGTGTTAAGAATTTGATTATCCTTGAGCGTTATCTTATTCTCTTCGCTGAAATACGAATTGAAGGTGTCCACAAAATCGGGGAAGAGTTTCAGAAAGGTGTTGTCGAAGCCACGATAGAGGGCTTCTCGTTCGCGCCTAAGGTCAAGACTATCGGCCACAAACCGCAACTCATCAAACTTTCTGGCTGTTAGCTTTTGGTCAATAGATTTTTTTAATGCTTCGATTTTATCAAGGTAATCGGTATTGATGTTAAAATAATAGCCAATGTATTCTTCTTTAATCCGATCGGCTTCACGCAGTTTTTGATTGATCTCTTGCAGGCTTTTATTGGCTTCCATAATCTGATAGTCCGCTACTTTCAACTTCCGATATTGCCTTATTGTAACAAACACAAAAACCAAAACCAAGATAGCCACCACGGTGAGGGTGATAGAATAAATAAGCCATACTTGGCGTTGCCCTTCCGACTTACTTAGTCGCTCGCCAGCAATAATAGGGAGAAGGGACCCGATATGCACTTTGCGCTGCCGTGCCCCATAAAACAAAGCATCTTCCATCGATTGGTGAATTAATAAGTAGGCATCTTCAATATTGCCTTGCTGATAAAGCAGGTCAGCTAGATCAGTCATCGCAGCGGTCTCCTTGGTGGCGGTTTTGATATCATAAATGGAAGAAGTAATGAATGCATCGCGCGCTTTGGCAAAGTCATTCGTTTGCAAAGCGAGCATGCCCAGGTGGTGATTATTAACTGCCCGTTGGTGATCGGTCATTTTCATTTTAAACAAGAGGGCCAAGTCAGCCAAGGCTTTCTCCGTTTGAAAATTCATCAAATTTTTATAATTGCTTATGTCAAGAGAGCGGAATGACCCGGGGTAGCAAAGCATCAAGCTGAAGTCGAGGTATTGATTGGCCGTGAAATGGTATTTGCGATGGAAATATTTATCATTGTCGAAGTCGCCCAAGTCATAGTTGGCACGCGCCATGAGATTGTAATAGTCAAAACGGGAGCTATCGTCAAGCCATTTGACTTTTATCTGATAAAGGGTGTCAAACGTTTCTTTGTACATGCCGGCAGAAATCAGGATAAATGCTGTCTTTACCTTGGCATACTCGATCCTTTTCTTGTCTTTTAATTTAGAAGCGAGCGCGGAGAGGCGCTGAGCATAATTGATGGCTGAATCGTAGATAAAAACTTTGTACTCATGATAAAGATTATTGGTGAGATCAAAAATCTTAGGAAGCGAATCCGGAGGCGTTAGGGTAAGTTCATGTTTTAGTCGGATGATTCGTTCTTCCTTTGCCTGAACGAAGGTATCTTTCATCTTCACCATCTTCTTTAAAACCCGCATCAAACTATCGGATTGCCCCTTAGTGGAAAGAGGGAATAAGGTTAGGAATAAGAGGAGCCAACGAAACCGCATGTAAACCAATACAAAGAAAGGGTTAAGCTAATTGATTTTAGAAACAAGAACAAGTGGTTATTTTTTGAAAAAAAAAATATCACGCTCATTTTATTTCGTCAATTGTTTAGGTGTAACGCTAAAGCTCATCTTAGAAATGTTAACCCTAAACTAAGGCGGATCAATATGAATTTCCTCAAGCAAATCACCTCTACCCTAACAGTTCTTATTATCATTCCTATTTCCATCAAAAGCAATTGGTCGCTGCATTTAGGATGGAGTATTTTAGGCATGTTCCTTTTGATAATGGGGCTTTTGGTGATGGTACCGACCATTTTTTTCTTTTATTCGAATAGAAAAAAGCACATTTGGCCCATGGTCTCCAACCAAAACATTGATGCTTGTTCGTATTTATAAATATGTAAGAAATCTAATAATTCATGGGCATACTTACTTTAGTTTTGGCCAAGGGTTACTTTCCTCAACTCACCATCTTGGTAAAACTCGGTTCTAATCAACTTATCTTCGCTATCAAAAAACATTTGCGTTCCATCCTTTTTTCCATTGACAAAACTTACAATTGATTCGACAGAGCCATTTTGATAATACCATGTCCAATTGCCTGATCTTCTATCTTCAATAAAGGAGCCTTCTGCACTTACCTCTCCTGTTTCAAAAAAAGTTTGGAATTTGCCTTCCAAAAGGCCATTTACATAGTTGCTTTTTTGAATCATCGATTTATTGACCGAAGATATTTTCCATTCACGAGTCCGAATACCTTTTAAAATCTTTCCTTCCTCTTTGATAGCCCCGGTAGAATCATTGTAGTAATTGGCATAGTTCCCATTTCCGTTAACAACCATTGGCTTTCCGTCAAATGACCATGAGTTTACAAGATAATATCGTTGGTCTTTGAACTCCCCTTCTTCCAGCAGCCTTCTTTGAGTACCAAATATTTTCCATAAACCAAAGCGCTGCCCCTTAGATATTGTTCCTGTTTCATAGTTATCACCTTTAGGATAATAACTGGTATATTTTCCATTGCCGTCCTTTACAGTTTGAATACCATTCTCCATCCACATATTCTTGATCAGTAATTTTCCGTTACCTCCATAATCCATCTGAGCGCTCAGAGATCCGTCCTCAAAATAATGAGTCCATACCCCTCGTTGTTCTCCACGGTAAAATTTGCCTTTCGATCTCAATTTGCCGTTTGAAAAAAAGATCTCCCAAATACTGTCAGGTTGATCCAAGTAATAGTACCCTCTTTGACTAAGATTTCCATCTTGGTAATAATATTCCCATAATTCCGACTGCCTTCCATTGTCATATTTGCCTGTTACACTAACTTTTCCGTTGGGATAGAATTCCTGATAGCTACCATGTTGGTTGTCGAGTTTGTATGAACTTCTTCGGTATAACACCCCTTCTTCATTATAGAATTCCCAAACACCATCTTGCTTGCCGCTTTTAAAATATCCCTTTTGTTGAACTTGACCATTCTCCCACCAATAAATCCATTGTCCATTTTCTAAACCATTTTCAGAAGCTCCTTGATAATGCTTCGCCCCAGATTCGTAATTGAAGGTGTGTGTACTGCTTGAATTTTTATAAAGACCTACGGCCCCCAATGAAATCAAAACAAATAACGCAACAACCGTTGGAATCTTGAATTTTGAAAACGGCAAGGTGGTTGGTTGATCTGATGAAATGGTCTTCACGTCTTCCGATGAAATTTTCCTAAAAGCAAATCTGTAACCCTCATACCCTGCAATTCCATAAAAAACAATATCCAAAGGCGCAAAGCCTTCTGCAAAAATCTTCTTTGTTAGTGTGAGATTGAGTAAAGAAATCACATCGAGGTAGGTCATTTTTTCTGCTTCTGCGATGAATGCCAATTGGCTGAGTAGGTTTCCAATAGCACAGCCAAACAACGCGAATAAAATGCCAATAACTCCAAAAATTTTATCGATTCCAGAACCGTAATATCGAACACTGAACCCCGCAAGGGCACCAACGCCAATTGCCATATATCCGATTTGATATTTAGTTGAAACGGTAACCAGTGCCCAGAGGATAGCACCAACAATTGCAGCTGCAGCCCCTCCAACAAGAGCAAATACGATGTCTTGTTGATCTCGGAGTTTAGTTATTACATTATCTTCTAATTCATCTAAGGTAAAATAGGAAGTTTCTTCAATAACGTTTTGGGAGGGATTACCCTTTTCTTGCACAAAGTTTTCACAGTTAACTTCAAAGTCGGGAATTTTCTGAGTGACGCCACAAATAATATCCAACTCTTTATTTAACTCCCGATTCTTACAGTTTTTACAAAAGATTAGCCGTTCTTCCTTCGTCATATTGAATTAAGTTTTGGTTAATTGTAGGTGATAAACATAATTCTAAAATCTTAAAAATGATAACGAATTTAAAGACTTTGACTGTTTATATCCGATTCGCCAGAAAATTTCCATGAAGTAAGGAAGAAAACTGCAAGGACTTCGCGTGGAATGATATAGATAGGTGAATGAAATATAGGTTTTAAAGCAAAAAATACACGGAGTCCTGATGCAGAGATTCCCGCTAAGAAATAAAACATAATTAATATGGTGAGCACGAAAAAGGATCGCTAAAATTTAGCGATCCTTTTAACGATAAAAGTTTCTATTCCCTCCTATACTTTTCAGTCCGCGCATCGTTAATTATACCCTTCCAGTTCAGGCCAAATGCGAAATCGTACTTGCCCCCCTCAGAATCAACATGGCACACCATATCCAAAGGCACATCCTCATTTTGTTTTTCGACAGTCTCCATGTTAGCTGGAATTTGTAGCGGCAATAAGCCTGAAGGTTCCTTAGCACCAGTGAGCACATCCAACACTGCCTGATCTTGCACCGTGAAATTCACCACGATTGCGTTGGCCATTTTTTCAAACTCCGCAAACACAGAGGGATTGGCAAGTTGCACCGATACGATAACGGGTTTGCCTTTCATTTTTCTGTAGGTATCCGTAACCATATTCAAATCAGTTGTATTGATGGCTTTCGACTTTTTGTTTTTGTAGGTTCTGTTGGTGAATTTTTCTAGCGGGTCTCCTCCCGCCATACTTGGATCGCGTGAAGCCGTTGCCGTGTACGCACCATATTGCAAACTGATCGGCACATATCCTGTGGACCCTTTCTTTGCTTCTTCCGCACTATAGCCATTGCCAGAACTGGCTCCAGCAATACAGACGAGTGCGAAGTCTGCTTCATCGGCATTTTCTGTTACCGTGAAATATTTTTTAACAATATCCAGGCTGATTGGATAGTCCAATTTTTCCGGAATAGGGATACCCAAAAAATTTCTGCCTGCGGGGGTGAACCGTTTAGGTATGTACACTTTCTTTTGTTTTTTCAGCGGGAGTACATTGTTCTTATTTTTTAGCATTACAATGGATTTCAATTGTGCCTCATATCCCGCTTTCATAAACTCCGGATTGCCAACCGTTGTTTTTGTTTCGTCTATGCTCAGGTAAGGATTTTCAAAAAGCCCGGCCCTGAAAATATTCCGTAGGAGGCGCACGGCAGATTGTTCAAAGCGCTTTCGCATAAATTCATCACCATGCTCTTTAACCCCCATCGCGTAAGCTTCCAAAACTGGCCCTTTGTCATTATTGCCACCAAACTGATCAACACCCGCCATCAAAATTTTGTAATGCCGCTCACCGAGGGACAGGCTTTCTACCCCCCAGCATTTTCCTCCGATGAACACATCAATAGCCGTTTCATTCGCTGTTACCGACCAATCGGTGCAAACCACTCCATCATAATGGTACTTTGTTCTAAGTAAATCGTTAATGATATAAGAATTATAACCGTTACCAACGTTTTCTTTGTTCTTTGTATCTTGGTTAAATGAAATCGTATAGTAAGGCATTACAGCCGCAGCCATTCCAGTTTTTCCCTGTAGTTTAAAAGCACCTTCCGTAAAAGGGATCATGTGCATTTCAAAATTATTGCCAGGGTACACCGCATACTTCCCAAATCCATAATGTGCATCTCTGCCACCCTCGCCCGAACCGCCACCTGGCCAATGTTTCACCATGGCATTTACACTGTGATAGCCCCACCCATCGGCAATTTCAGCCTCTCCGTCAGAGGTTTGAAAACCATCCACATAGGCGCGCGCCAAATCTGTAGCAAGTGTTGGCTCTTCTCCAAACGTGCCGCTGAACCGGTTCCATCTAGGCTCGGTGGCAATATCAATTTGCGGGGATAGTGCTGTCGAAATTCCTAAAGCGCGGTATTCTTGTGCGGCCATGTGACCAAAACCTTTAACCAACTCAGGATCAAAAGTCGCGGCCATACCAATCGAAGTTGGCCACATGGAAATTTTTCCACCCGCCCCTGCATTAAATTCTGCATTGGCCACCGTGCCGTGCCGCGGATCTGAACTGGTGTTAATTGGAATTCCTAACCCAAGACCTTCTACGAAAGCCTGCGCATTATTATTCCATTGGGCAGCTACTTCAGGGCTTTCCACCATGGTAATTAACACATGACGCAGATTGTCTTCCCTGAGGAATTTCCTTTGTTGATCGGAAAGATCAGACGCTTTGGCACCACTTTCTTCGAATGGTTTACTCTTGTAAGTTCCAGCCATAAAGCCGCTGCTTCCTGACGGAATCCGTTGGTGACGGCTATACAACATTAAACCCGCAATCTGTTCAATTGATAATTGTGTAGCCAAATCCTTGGCGCGCTCATCTACCGGCAATCGCCAATCTTCATATTTGTCGAGTTTGCCATTTTTGTTCAGGTCTTTGAAGGCAAGCCGATCAGCAGTGATAAGTTTTATTCCAGATGAATCAGCATACCCCAATGTTTTGCCACCTTCATTCTTAACCAACTTGATTCCATTTGAAGACGTCTCCGTCCATTTTGAACCGCAAGATGTCAGAAGCATCGTGGATGCTGCAAACAATAGGGCGAGGAAACCATTTTTTTTCATCGTGTTAATTTTTTTATTTAATTGAATCGTAAGTCAAGCCAAATCCAAACGGAAATAGCGGGTTCGCTGAATCATAAGGAACATCTTCTTTTTGTTTCCGCACCGCTTCCATGCTAGATGGAAGTTCGATGGGCAACTTTCCTTCCGGATTATATTTTCCGAAAAGCACATCCAACAAAGCCACATCGGTGGCACCAAAATTGGCAATCAGTCCAACGCTTTTCTCAGCAATTTCGGGGATCACAGCCGGACGGTCGAGATAAATATCCACGATGGTCGGTACTTTTTCGATCAGGTTGATAATTTTTTTCCTTTGCTCGCCTTTAAAATCAAGGTCGCCATGATGAAAAAGACTTTCAACAAAACCTTTTCGTGGTTGAAAAGGTGTGGCTATTCGGATGATCGCAAAGTCAGCCTCTTCGGGTTTGTTTACTATTGTGGCATAGTTTGCAGCCACTTTCTTGTCCATACCTTCTACATAAATTTTAACAGAAGATTTCAGCGGCAGAACTTTTTCTTTCTTGCCATTTTTTAAAAGCACAAGTGACCTTCGTTGGGCATCCAGCCCTTGTTTAACAAACTCCGGCTTGCCAACTACATGGGTTGCCTGCTCAACGTCAACGTAAGGGTTGTCAAACAAACCAATTTTAAATTTATCGCGGAGTATTCTTGCTACCGAAACGTTGATGCGATCTTCTGAAATTTTTCCATCCTTCACCAACTTCACCAGCATTTCAGGGAGGCTTTCTCCGCCAAACTGATCTACACCCGCGTTGATAATTTTAAGCATGCGGTCTTCTTGTGAAAGGTTCATCACGCCATGCGCCTTGGCTGGGAAATCGATCATTATATTTTTCACATCGGTGATTAATCCCCAATCGGTACACACCACGCCATCAAAATGATATTTGTCGCGCAATAATCCAGTAATGATATCCTTGTTAAAACTAAAACCAACATTTTCAGACGTCTGATCCATCGGCACGCCATAATAGGGCATGATCTGGGCAGTACCCGCAGCGAATGCCGCTTCAAAGGGGATAAGATGATACTTAAAATTATTTCCGGGATAGACCTGACCTTTCTGAAATTGAAAGTGTGGATCAAGACCTTCTTTCTGTGGACCGCCCCCTGAAAAATGTTTGGTCATACAAATCACACTGGAGTTGGTCAGGCTGTCACCTTGAAATCCTTTGATATAAGCATAAACCAATTTGGAAGCTAGTTTTGCATCTTCTCCAAAGGTTCCATTGATCCTTGGCCAACGAGGTTCAGTTGCCAGGTCGGCCATAGGATGCAAGGCTAGCGTGATGCCCACCGCGCGATATTCTTGTCGCGCAATATCACCAAATTGTTTCATCAGAACGGAATCACCGATGGCAGCAAAGCCCAACGGTTCCGGCCACAACGAAAAATCGCCAGCCGTGAGACTGGCTAGTTCGTTTTGCGTAAAATGGTTGCGCGGGTCTGTACCGATCGTTATTGGAATTCCAAGCCGTGTTCTTTCGGCAATCTTTTGCACATTATTATACCAAGTTGCCAACTGGGCAGTATGCGGAGTCTGCAGAAGGTTAAAGTGGTTCATCTTTTTGCCAATGATCGATTCGGAATTGGCGGGAAGAACAAAAGAGAACATGTTGCCAAACTCTGGCGACTCCGCTAGCACTCCATCACTGCTTGTTTTGATAATATTAAAAAACAGGGTGCCTGCCTTTTCTTCGAGGGTCATCTGCTTGACCAGATCGGCCACGCGTACATTTACGGGTTTCCTTTTGTCTTCATAAACATCGAGTCTTCCGTTCTTATTTAAATCGCGAAAATAAACTCCATTCACTATAATCGTGGACGCCTCACTCCCAAGTTGCTCCAGGTATTTGGAGGAAGAAATATTGGCGGAAACAAAAACGTATCCGATTCCAAGGATAACAATGGCCAAGAGTGCAAGAAGAGTATATCCTGCTATTTTCAAAAATCGCTTCATTGATTTACTTCCAAATTGATTTCAAATAACTAATACTGGAAGCTACACTTTCCATACCGTTGGCAGGCATGTCGTGTTCAACAAAGGGATATTCAAGCCCAGCAATTTTGGCATTGGCAAAAATTCTTTTGAAGTCAATGACGCCACTACCAACCGGTAGAATCGTTTTAAATTCTTTGTCCATATCTTTCACGTGCCAGAGTGGAAACCGTCCGGGATGCTTTTTAAATAAGTCTACCGGATCAACCCCGGCCTTCGAGCACCAGGCCAAGTCAAGTTCCATCTTGATTTCCTTATTGAGATCGGCAAGGAATAAATCATAGGGAACGATACCATCTACATGTTCAAATTCCATGTCGTGATTGTGGTAAGCCAACACAAGCCCGGCCTTCTTGCACAATTCATGAGTCTTATTGAGAATCTCAATCGAGCTCTTTACGGCATCAGCCGTTTTTGTATCAATGTTGGCACACACTAAATATTTTGAACCACCGGCAGCCACTTCGTCCACCAACTCCTGACGGTCATCCTTGAGGGTGCGCATCTTTGGAAAATTTGCAGGCATCTTCATATCAGGAGGCGGCACAAATGGTGTTCCTAGCACATGATGCGAGCGCCAGGCCAACCCATTGTCTTTAGTGACTTTGGCAAACTCCTTTGGGGTTAATCCGTAGTAGCCACTTTTCATACTAAAGGCCGACTCCACTGTTTCGTAACCGAGGTCAGCTAGTTTTTTTAATATGCCCGTAAGGTCATTGTCTATTTCTTTGAAGAACGTAAACAATTGCACCCCTACTGGCCATTTGAGGGAAGACATTCCCCATGATTCAGTTGAGGCTAAAGCCCAGCTACCAAGCGCCAGCGCGGAAGTATTTTGTATGAATTTTCTTCGATTGATCATATCCGTTATTGTTAATTTTGATTTTTGAATTATACAAGTATAAGAAATATTTCATTGTGTATTAGATACACATTAATAATTTTATATTAGCGGTATGGCAAAACATATCCCAGAACTAGACCATGATTTCTTAAAAAACGGCCATACCATTTATTTAAGGCATTTGTCGGTGGATTGCGTGATTTTTGGATTCCATGAAAACCAGCTTAAAGTATTGCTGCTAAAATGGAAATCCGGTCCTTGGTGCCTACCCGGTGGATTTGTTAAAAAAAAGGAATCCCTTCAGGATTCAGCTACTCGAACCCTCTTCGAGCGAACTGCGCTCAAAAATATTTTTCTACAACAGTTTCACACCTTCGGCCAACCTAAGCGCGAAAAAGGAAAAACGAAGGATCAAAAATTAGTGAACACCTGGCTTCAAGATCGTTTTGTTACCGTTGGCTATTATGCACTTGTCAATCACTCAAAAGTGAAACCCCTTCCTGATATTTTCTCCGATGAATGCCAATGGTGGGATATCAAGGTCGTGCCAAAACTTCTATACGACCATAACGAAATACTAAACAAAGCCCTGGAAACCTTACGGTCGGATCTTTTTTACCATCCAGTGGGTTATAATCTTTTACCAGAAAAATTTACTATGCCCGATCTCCAGCGGCTCTATGAAACTATTCTTGGGCAACCGATAGACCGAAGAAATTTTCAAAAGAAAATCCTGAGTTTGAATGTGCTGGTGCGTTTAAAGGAACGCAAAACCGGGGGCGCTCACAAAGCACCCTTTCTTTACAAATTTGATAAAGTGAACTACGAAAAAGCATTGAAGGACGGCTTGACGCGTGGCTTTTGAATATTAGGTTATGATTTATTTTTTATCTGCATTGGCCCTGCTCTAAATTCACCAACCAATATCATTAAATTTGACCTCTCAAAATTTTAGATGAAATACTTACTTCTCAACGAGGAATCTGATCGAGTCTTTTTTCGTCAAATAGCCATTTCTGATTTTAATGCTTGGCTTCCTTTTTTTAAAAACCCTGCTTCTTTTCAGCATTGGAAAATGAAACGTGAACTTCCTGAAGAGGAATGTAAAAAATGGTTTGCACGGCAAGAAGAACGCTATCTCCGTGATGAAGGAGGAATGAATACATTGATCGAAAAAAATACAGACAAACTTATTGGGTACGCTGGCCTGCTAGTACAAATGGTAGATGATCAGTCAGAATTAGAAATCGGTTACTCCCTCCTTCCAGAATTTTGGCACAAAGGTTATGCTACCGAAGCTGCCAGAAAATGCTTGGATTTCGCTTTTGAAAATAATTTCGCTGAATCACTGATTTCGATCATCAGCTTATCGAACACCCCTTCAGCTAAGATTGCCACCAAGAATGGAATGAAAATTGAAAAACGAACTACCTACAAAGAAAACGTGGTGAACATTTTCAGAATTGACAAGGAACCATGGAGAAGTAGTAAAACGATTTAACAAAGAAGTACTTGAGCACGCCAATCGTAATTTTATTGAGCGGGTAAAGGAGGAAATTGAGCTGACTTTCGACCTTAGTGAAGCCACTTCGAAAGCGGGGCCGGAAAAGTTGAAAAGTGCTTTTGATCGAATGAACCCAACAACCTAACGGTTCGGTTTCCAGCGGTGAGCTGACTATCCAATTTGTACTTCGTCAATTATCCATCAACCGATTGAGTCTATGGCGTGAATATTCTTTGGCCATTGAATGGTATCCTCCGAAGCTAAGTATTGCTTATCAAATGCTATCACGATGGACTTGCCTTTGAAATAAACATCAACAGCTCACTAAACTATCCGGCCAGTTCCGGCCAGATTTCTTTAAAGTCACTATCCGTTAAGATATTTTCAAATTTGTAATCTAACGATATCGACTTCATTACTGATTTGCATTCCTGCAGTATAGCCAGACATCTCTGTCTATCTCCTAACTTTAGGGCCACCTTGGCTAGCCCAACAAATGGAGCCGTATAATGCCCCTCACCTACCTGCTTGGCATGAAGAAAAATTGATTCGGCTTTTTCTAAAATTTCAGGCGACTTAAAATCGTAAGCCAAGCGTGCATACTCAAGCAGATACTCACCCCAACGGAGGCTCAGGGTAATACCATGTTCGTATTCAAATGTTGTTGAAAAGAATTTCAACCCTCCCTCAAAGAGTTCAATGAGTTTGGCCTGATCGTATTCACCTTTACGGATACGTGCCATCGACAATAGCTCATTGGTGGCATACACAGAAAATGTCCATGCCGCAGGATTAATGGCATGTGCCCGTGCAAAAAAATCAAAAGCTACTTTATGAAAACGCAATTTCTCCAATCTCAAATCGCTGCCAAAGTTTTCAGCAACCTTTTCAAAAGATCGCCCCAATTGATTCAACTGCTCCGTGTTATCGGTTTGATAGTCTGCAACACATTCCAACAACTCAATGGCATGGTTAGTTGTTTTTTGCGCATAGTCATCTGCAATGCCTCCTTCACTATACTCCAATATCTTAAAAAGACTATCTGACCATTTCAAATAAATAAAAGAATCCTTTTGCGCAAAACCAGATGCTAATGTATTGAACTGATCCATAAATATGCCATGCCATTTTTGACTCGATGGAAAAGATAAACCCAAAAGTCGAAAGCTTGCTTGTAAAAAGTTATTGAGGACTTCTTCAGAATAACTTGAAAACGCAATTGTAAATAACTGTAGAATTTCCGTAAGCCCCTTCGCTTCAAATTGCTTAGTGAGCATCATTCTTTCCAGAAGCGCATTCGCAAGGTCTGCATTCAGTCTTACATCATCGTCATGCTGCAATGCCAAGGTGTCTTCATCAATTGCTTTTTGAATGTTCGATAGCTTCCCAGCAGAATCGGTTTTTAAACTGGAGAGATACTTATAACAAACCGCTTTCAATGTATACTGAACCTGGTCCGGATAAATCTTCTCCAAAGAAGAAAGGATCTCAAAGAGAAAAGAAACAAAATCTTCCTTATCTACATCCCGTATTCGGTCGCAATCAAGATCAAATAAAGCAACATGATACAAGGCTAGGTAGGAATCAACCACTGCTGCCTTATTAACAATAAGCTCCGGTTGACTCAACTGCCGAACAAAGTCGTCCAACTCGCCTAGATCGTGTCCGCTTGCCAGCTGTTCGAGTTGCGCTTCTATTATTTCCTTTTCCATTTACGCATTATCTCTAACGGGTGACTTCTGGTTTATACTTCTTCATGCAAAACGAGTTGCTCAGGGATGCTCAACAATTTCAAAATAGTAAGGGTAAATCCCTCTATCATTCTGCCGGAAAGTGAAAACTTCAATCTTATGTCCTTCAATATTCAAGCTTACAGGCTGGGGCGGCAGTTGACCAGACCGGAACTCTATCGGGTACTCTTTTTGCGATTTATCGCGCACGACAAATTTGTCGATGGTAAATGAAATCGTGACAGGTGCATAATCACGGAACTCACTTCCCAAATATTCGATGGAGAGATATTCAAAATTAAGGGAGAGCCCAATGATCTTTGGAGTCCTTTTGTTAAAGGCTGGAAACAACAAGGCGTCAATATCGTTACAGAGTTCTGTTTCAATTTCATTCTTGAAATTAAATCCAGTACTCGGTGTCTTAAACCCATGTTGAATTATTTCAATTGTTCGAGATGGACTTTGTCCTTCAAACATTAGCTCAATCAGCTCGGCTTCTTCATTAAAACTCTTCATTTTTTCACCAGCACTAGGGATGGCTTCAATCCGAGCGATAAACCAATTAACAATATCGGCATCCATTATTTTCACGGATCTTACGATCGTAGTGTCAGCAATGCTCTTATATTTCTTGATTTCAAGCGAATTAAAATTCTTTTCTGAAAACCAGTCTTGCTTTTGTTCGGTCAGTGCCATTGAATAATTTATAGTAGTGATAAGCGTCAAGATAATGTAAAGGGATGACTTCATTCGTGCGTGAATCAAAAATACCCGTCAATGTTTTGCAGCGGCTAAAAGTAGCTACAATATTTTCAATATATTTCCCAGATTCAAAGAAATGTAATAGCTTTATTTACATGGCCGAAAAATTAGCGCGCTCTTTAGGACTACGATCGACCATTTCCCTGGTGGTGGGCGGAATCATCGGCTCTGCCATTTTCATGAAGCCAGCACTGATGGCTTCGCAGTTGGGCTCTCCACTTTTGTTGATTTTAGTTTGGACCTTGGCAGGTGGCATCACCTTTCTGGGCGCATTGACCAATGCAGAAGCAGCTGCCATGATGCCGGAAACAGGCGGTCAATATATTTTTTTTCAACGCATGTTTGGCGATTTCGTTGCCTTCTTATACGGCTGGTCGGCCTTTGCCGTGTTCAACACAGCCGGAGCCGCTTCCATCGCGTACGTATTCTCCATCTATGCGGAATATTTTGTTCACCTCCCTCGGCTTCCAAAAGAGACTGAACAATTGATTTACCTTTACCTTCCCGGAATCGGAAAAATTTTTCCTTTAGAAAATATAGGCGTCAAATCATTGACGATACTTTTGATTTGGCTGCTCACGTTCGTCAATTACCGGAGCACTAAGTCAGGGGACAACGTTCAAACAATCTTTTCTTTTCTCAAAGTGGCGGCAATGGTTTTTCTTGTGGTCGGCATCTTTATTTTCGGGAAAGGTTCCTTTTCAAATTTTAGCCACAGTCCTTCTCATGTCGGGTGGCCACTGGTTCTCGCTATTGTCGCGGCTACTTCGGGGGCATTCTGGGGTTATGATGGTTGGAACAACATTACGTTTATGGCAGGAGAAATAAAAAACCCTCAACGGAATTTGCCGCTAGGGTTGCTGCTGGGTTTGTTGTCGGTCATTGTCATTTATATTTTAATGAACCTCGCCTACATCTATGCACTACCTATCGAAACGATCGCTTCTTCCTCATTTGTTGCATCCGATGCCGCCTCAAGATCTTTCGGGTTTGGTGCGGGCGCGCTCATCGCCCTGTTGGTGATGGTCTCCACTTTTGGTTGCACCAACGGAAATGTGCTGGCAACTGCCCGCGTGACTTTTGCCATGGCCCAAGAGAAACGATTTTTTAGCGCGATTGGAGAGGTGCATCCTAAATTCAAAACTCCGGGCAATGCACTCCTACTTCATGGCGGATGGACCTCACTGCTGATTCTTAGCGGTTCGTTTGATATGCTTACAGATATGCTCGTGTTTGTAAGTTGGGTCTTTTATGCCTTGGGAGCTGTTGGCGTAATTGTTCTACGAAAAAAAATGTCCGATGCACCACGGCCCTACAAGACCTGGGGCTATCCCTGGGTGCCGCTGGCCTTTATTCTGATTTCAATTTTATTCATTGTTCTTACTTTGTACAATGACATCAGAAGCTATTGGGATGGAACCTCGCCACTAATTAATTCTTTATTCGGCCTGGTTCTCGCATCGTTTGGAATTCCTCTTTATTTTTATTTTAAGAAAGACAAACAATAACGGAGAGATTTTCGTGAAAAATAAATTAGTCTTTTTATTTGCCCTCGTATATCTGATTTCCATAGCGTGGCTTTCATCAATCTGGTACACTAACTATACTTCATTTCATTTCTTCGATGATCTTTTCGAATGGGAATACCTCGATAAGTTTGGTCATTTCTTTGCTTCGTTTCAATTAGGAGTCTTTTTTTATAAATTTTTTGGAGACACTAAAAACCTAAATCCTTCGTTAAGAAAAAAATGGATTTGTTTTACCGGGTTCATACTCTTACTCCCAATCGAAATCCTTGATGGCTTCTCACTAAATTACGGAGCCTCTCCTGCCGATTTATTGGCCAATGGCCTAGGTAGTTTATTTAGCTACGGTTACGTCACTTATCAATTCATTTCCACCTTACACCCCAAATTTTCATTTCATTTCACGGCATTCAGTTTGATTCGTCCTGAGATGTTAGGTTCTTCATTTTTACAACAAACCGTTAAAGACTACAACGGCCAAACGTATTGGCTCACCGTTGATCTCAATAAAATGCTCGGTTCAAAAATTTTACCAAACTGGCTTATGCTTTCCATCGGATACGGAGCCGAAGGGCTACTGGGTGGCCATGATAATATTTGGGAAACTAAAAAAGGCGTGCAAGATTTTTCTTCGCTAGCACGAACAAAACGCCTGTTCATCTCGGTGGATATCAACGTCACTAGTTGGCGATTAAAAAACAAATTTCTACGCTACTTGCTAGCACCTTTTCTACTGATCAAGTTTCCCGCGCCTACCATTGAAATTAATTTTGAGCGCGGGATTATTTTTCACCCAATATATTTTTGATCGCTGGGCGAAAGATGTAGGTCGCGCATCGTAATCCTTTTTACAATGTACCCTATGCTCAAGCCCAAAGAGGCAAAGCCAATCATGATGTACACTAAATTATCTTGACCCACATTGCAGCTATCCGGTCAGAAGTAGCTGTGTTTGAGGAGGTTCTATTTT
>JADEYI010001362.1_pt1 | contig 19062 bp, 13 predicted proteins | sample 8542331 | NCBI WGS metagenome assembly JADEYI01 (sample SAMN16510988, study PRJNA670497) | mine drainage metagenome | isolation source: biofilm near Copperflume 1 | place: Germany: Marsberg coppermine Kilianstollen | collected 2018-02
GGCTGTTGCTGTGCCAGGTGCTACCGCCGCCAACGCCGCCTGTGATTGTCTCCCAGACGCGGTTGCTGCCGAAGATCATGTGGGTGCAGCCTGTGGCCGGGCAGTCATTCTTGTAGATTTCGTAGGGTGAGGTGAAGCTGCGCGGGTCGCTAAGCCAGCCGCCACTTATGTCTATATAGTTGCCGTTAGGCCCTGTGGTTGACATTTTGACGTGGCTGGAGTTGTTCTCCTGGTACCAGCGCCCGCCTGTGGTGGTGCCTGTGACGGGGTCAATGCGGGCATAGAAGCCGTCGCCGCCGACTTTAAGCTGCCACAGCGCGGGGCCTGGGTCGCCCGTGTTGTAGGTGACTACGGACGAGCCGTTATCCTGCGCGCCGCCATTCGCGCCCTGGGCGGTCGAGTTGGCGAAGTTGGCGGTGATGTCACCTGAGTAGAACTCGATTGTGTTGAGTGTGTCGTTGAGCTGGGAGAAGGTTGGAGTGCCTGCGTTAGCATTGTTAGTTACGTAAGCGCCACCGTCGCTGCCGGCAAGCATGCTGGAGGATGAGCCGGGCACGTAGAAGAGCGCGTGCTGGTCCACGTGGACAGTGTTTCCGCCATTGTAGCCGCAGGTGACATCATTTAGCGTGGTGCCGCCATCGGTTGATTTCCAGATGTCGAAGGTGTCCATGAAGAGGGCGTCGGGGTTGTTGGGATCAACGGCGAGGCCCTGGTCATACCAGTTCTGGGCGTAGTCCATGCCGCAGCCCGCGAGAGCATTCTGGTCCGAGCGCTTCTGCCAGGTGGTGCCACCGTCAGTGGTGCGCCAGAGGCCTAGTTGCCCACCTCGTTGCTGGCCGTTCACTGTCTGGATCGCCTGCACCTGGGCATAAATATAGTTGGGGTTGCCTGGGGCCATTGCTACATCTATGCGGCCTAGAGTGTTGCCGCCTGTCTGGTAGACGGGAATGCCGCTGCCTGTGCCTGCCGGCCAGCCGTTGGTGGGTGTGGTGAGGAGGGTCCAGTTGGCGGGGCAGCCACTCGCGGGCATGCTGGTCTTATAGATGCCGTTGGCGCCGTTCTCCGCGAGGTTAGGCTGTACTGTGGTGCTGAAACCACGTGTGCCGACTACTACGAAGAGGTCGGTGAGGCTGCCATTACCGCGCACGATCAGGCCTGTGATGTCCTGCCTCTGAGTGGGATAGGCGTCAGGCGCGCACGGGCCGCTCCAGTTGTCGCCGCCATTGTAAGAGAAGTAGACGCCTGTCTTGGTGCCCGCGATGATGTTGTTGGAGTTGAGCGGGTCAACGCGAACCTTGCCGATAGCCTGGTACTGGGGGTAAGTGCCCGCGGGCCCAGGATAGTAAGGGCCGAAGACGTCAGCGCCTTTGGTGACCCAGGTAGCTCCCGCATCGGTGCTTTTCAAAACGCCTGTGCTTCCCATGGAGAAGGAGCCGTAATTCAGGTCGCCTGTGCCCGCATACACTATGTTGTGGTTGGATGGGTCGATGGTAACGCTGTCAATTGAAACCGTGGAGACCGCCGGATCGTCGAGGACGGGGGTCCAACTGGTGGTGGCGGTGCAGCAGTTGGTGGTCTTCCAGATGCCGCCGCCTACCGAGGCTATGTACGCAACGTTGCTGGTGACCGGGTCTATGACGATGTCGTTGATGCGCCCCGATACGTGTCCGTACGAGTAGCAGCCCTGGCAGCCGTTGCTTTGTAACGGCTGTGGGCCGAGAGAAGTCCAACTATTGGGGTCGAGGACAAGGGGCGACTTGCTGTTCGCTTTGTCGTAGGTCACTATACCCGCGGGTACTGCCGATTGTATGGTCTTGTCCTTCGCGGCGGCATTCAGCAGCCAACTGCCGTCGAATTTGCCGGTAGGGTATGTTACGCGCGTGTTCCAGTAGTCTTCCAGGGCTTGTAGCTCAGGGCCGTCACCCTGCGAAGCCTGGCCTGGATTGACCGAGTACGCTTCGTCCGGCTCGTTGAGGGCAACCGCCGGTGCTTTCTGCGCCTTCTGCACCGTAGTTGATCCTTGCCAGCGCAAAGCTCCAGCGCCCGCTCCTGCTGCTAGTAACAAAAGCAGTAGGGCCAGCAATAAAGTGCGCCTTGACCTGATTTTAGACATCTGCTCTGCTCTCCTTATCCATTGCATAAAAACCCGGCTAACGACGAATGTGCCATGTGCACAACAGGCGTCACTTGTAAAGTGAGGGTAAAGGAAGGCCCTCCGTAATGCGAGGTGGTAAGTACTAAAGAGCGCCGGAGTGCAGAGCCTAGAGGCTCTGTAAGGGCTGGACGCTTCTGGCGCGGCACAATTGGGCTAATTATATCGGTTTTGTTTTGGTATTGCAAGCAGGCTACCCCCTGTAAGTGTTCAGGATCAGAAGAGCAAGGAGACCCTCACCTCCAACCTTCTGCGCAAATCAGGGTTGGCACGCTACCTTGTCTGGCAGTTAGGGAAGAAAGCGTTTGAGACTATCTTCGATACCTGCCCTCTTGTGGCGTTGTTCTGTGGGCGGAAGTATGGCCTGTTCGCAGGTGGGTTGCAAGGCTCCCCTGCCCCGCCGCACGGGTAGCCCCCCATGATGCTTCTGCCCGCCAGCCTTTCGATCCACCCATAGAAGGGATTGCTGGGTGGAACATCCTCGAAGCTCTGGCCTGCCGGTGGGTCGTTATAGCCTGCGGCGTTGCTCACGATCTTGGAGATTTGCCCTCTTGTGGCGTTGTTCTGTGGGCGGAAGTATGGCCTGTTCGCAGGTGGGTTGCAAGGCTCCCCTGCCCCGCCGCACGGGTAGCCTCCCATCACTCCTCGCGTAGTCATACGTTCGATGTAGGGGTAAAAGGTGCTGTTGGGCGCGACATCCTCGAAGCTCTGGCCTGCTGGCGGGTCGTTATAGCCTGCGGCGTTGCTCACGATCTTGGACAACTGGCCTCTGGTGATATTATTACCAGGCCTGAAGTAAGGATTGTTCTGCCCGTCACACGGCTCGCCTGTCCCGCCGCACTCGTAGCCGCTCATGATGCCCCGGCATGCAAGACACTGAACATATGAGTAGAAGGTGCTGCTCGGCGGCACATCTGTGAACTGGATGCTACAGGCTTGCGGCGTCGCGCTGGCTGTGGCTGTAGCTGTCGTCATCAGTGCGGTTGCGGTGCCTGTGGGTGAAGCCGTGCCTGTCTCGGTCGGCTGGGTTGTTGCTGTGCCCGTAGCTGTGCCCGTAGAGGTGGCGGATGGCGTGCCGTCATCGGTGTAATGCAGCATTGTGCCTGCATCGCCGACTATCCAGCCGTCACTCGCCGATAGCATATAGATACCGTGAAGGCTCTGGTTGGTCGGGTTGTCCACAGGTGTAAAGCCTGTGCCATCGTAGTGGGTGATGGTGCTGGGGACAGAGCCTGTGGCCCAGCCGTCTGTTGGCGAAAGGATGAAGATGCGGTCGAGGGGGTATGTGGAGGTGTAAGCACGGGTCCACTGAGCGCCATCATAGCGCACTATATATGTGGTAGATGTGAACCCTATAGACCAGCCGTCGTCGGGCAGCCTGAAGAAAAGGTCGTAGAGGGTATTGGAGACGGGGCGAGGGGTATAGGCGCTCCATGTGCCGTTGAGATAGTGCAAGGTGAGGCCAAGCGCGCCTGTAGCCCAGCCTTCAGTAGTGGAAACCATCTGTATAGCGAAGATGTTTTCTCCGCTGGATTGTGTGTAGCTGAGGGTCCATTGAGCGCCATTCCAGTGATATATTCTGGCGAGGCCGCTGACCCATACATCGTTGGGACCTGTCGCGTCAACTCGGTTGAGCGTCACGGTGGAGTTGAACTCCAGGCGCCAGGTAATGCCGTTGTAATGGAAAACGTCGCCTCCGGCATTGTTGTTCCAGCCTACAATATAGCCGTTTGTGGGGCTGAGCATAAAGACGTCCACCAGGGTGTCGGTGGTGCTGATGCTCGAAGAGGGCGACCAGGCTGTGCCATTGTAGTGGAGCAGTGTGCCGCCGTCGCCTACTGCCCACCCGTCTGTGGGGGAGACCATATGCACGTCGCGCAGGTTCATGCCGGTGACAGGGTTCATAAGTTGCCATCTGAGGGTGGCAGAGCTTGAGGGTAGACTTTGGCCTCTGCCTGAGTATAGCTCGCCGTGCGCTGTCTTTGCTATGAAGAATGCCGTTGTTAGCGCGAGCGCAAAGAGGGTGATAGCCAGCCGCATCGCCCGTGCACTTTGTCTGCATGGGGCATTGTGCTCCAAGATCGCCCGTCGTCCGATCATTTTCTCTCCTCTTCTGCCCATCGCCAGAGAGGGCGGACCTCCCTGGGTGTTGCGCAAATTCTGCCGCATTATAAGGAGAGTTGGGAGAGAGAGTCAATAGATGCGAGGTGTTTAAACTTGACTCACTCAACCGCGCTCTCTATACTGGGCTTACCACTTGCCCTTACAGCCCCTATTCCAGCCCTGATGCGGCTCTACCGCTCTGTAAAGTGCCTTTATGGAACCTTCTACTGCTGAACAGAATCCCGACCCGCCGAAGGCGCGCGTATCTATCACGCAGACTGCACCCCTGACACCGCAAGAGGCCTCGGCTGCGCCCGAAGAGGGCCAGGTTCCCAAACCGCGTGTCAAGCGTAAGCGGACAACAATGGGGCTGATAGCTACCGGTATTTTCATCCTCTTGCTCCTGGCATTGTCCACCTGGTGGTTTATCTCACGCGATAATGGCGCTATGACGTCGCAAGGTCTGCCGAAGGAGACGATTGCACTTATTAATTCGTCCACTCCGGTGGCGTTGCAACTGCCTGCTGCGGCGCGTGACAGCGCCGGTGTTATAGAGATCGCGCCCGACGCGGAAGGCCGCAGCCCGGCTTTACAGGAGGCAGACCTCGCTCTGGAGGAGGGACGCTACGACGCGGCTATCTCTCAGTACTCGGCGCTGGTGGCGGCGGGAACTCAGTCAGAGGCGCGTGATGCGCTGTGGGGGCTGGCGGATACCTATTCGCGCTCCGGGCAGAACGATCTTGCGATACGCGCTTATTCTATATTCGCGGGCCTCAGCGACCCGCGGGCTGTACGCGCTCTTTACAAGCTGGGGCAGCTTTATGAGGCCAACGGGCAGGATAGCGATGCGCTACGTCTCTACCAGGAGTATGCGAGTCGCGGCGGGCCGTCAGCAAACGCCGTGAATCTCCTGGCGGCTCGACTTATGGGTAACGCGGCGGGCGCTGAAGCGATCTACAAGGCGATAGTGGATAGCAACCCTCAGGACGCGGACCTCAGAGATGCGCTCTCCGGCTGGGCGGTGGTGAAATCAGCGCGAGGTGATCATCTGGGGGCGGCCAAGCTCTACGACCAGCTGGCAGCCGAACGTAAGGCCCACCCGCGCCCGTTGCGCGATAAAGCCGGTAAGCCGCCGGAGGCGTTGGCTGCGGAAGAAGAGGCGGCTGCTAACAAGCTGGACGATGCAAAGAAACGCTTGCTCGATTTTATAAAGGCCCAGTGCAAGGACGCGCCGCGCTGCTCTACTGCCTCGTATTCATATGCGCCTTACTCGGCGCTGGAATCTCTGCTCAAGATAGAGCCTTCGGCTGTGGTGAGCGGCTCGGTTGCCCCTATGCTGGCGGGCAATATCGCTTATAACGCCGGGTATGCGGCCCAAGCCATAGCTTTCCTCAACCCTCTGCGCGCCGCCTCATCGTCGTCGCCGGATAGTTCGGCTGCATATTTCCTCACCGGCAAGGCGTACGAGATGTCGGGCGATGCAGCCTCCGCCTACAACTGGTACACCACCACAGTGCAAACGTATCCCGCCGCACCCGAAGCGCCCGAAGCGCAACGCCGCGCCGCCGGTGCGCTCAGTGACCAGTCGGAGTGGGGCGCTAGCATTGGCGCGTACGACCAGATGCTGAGCAGCTATCCAACCGCCCAACCTCAGATCACTCTTGCCAGGATTGAGGGCGCGATACTCGCCTACCGTCTGGCAGAGAGTGATAAGGCCTTGCAGTTCCTGGGTCCCCTGCTGACAACCGCGCCAGTTTCACCAACTCTGGCTGCTGAGGCGGATTTCTGGGGGGGTAAGATAAACAAGGCACGTGGGGCCTCGGATTGGAAAGGAGCTTTGAGTAAGGTTTCTGCGCTCGATCCTGCTTCCTTCTTCGATTTCCGCGCCCGCTCCATATCTGCGGGCGAACCGGATGGTGGGCCGACCGTGCCTACCTTCAAGGCGAGTGGCGTTTCGGCTGCCGCTCTCGGAGTAGATTACAACAGCGAGGCCGCTGGGCGTGCCGAGATGTTGGCCTGGGCCTCTACTTTGACAGCTACACGAGGCATAACTGCTACCGGCGCAACTCCTGCTGCCAGGGCAACCGCCCAACCCTCTCCATCCTCCCCGCCGTCGGGCCTCAATCCTTATCTTTCGGGTGATCCTGAGATGCAGCGTGCTGTGGCCTTACTTAATCTGGGCTACAGCAGCGAGGCCTATATCTCCTTTCGCGCTCTCGCCGAGCGGCTGCGTAGCAGTGGTGATGCGGCTGATCTGGCGGGGCTGACGCTCTACCTGCGGTATCATGCCGACACACGCACCGCGATGCGAGTTGCTGAAAGCCTTTTAGCTATGTGGAGCGGCAACCCACTCAAGGTACCGAAGCTGTTGCTTACGACGCTCTACCCTACGCCTTACAGCGGGCTTGTGATGGCACAGTCGTCTACACGTGATATTGACCCCCTGCTTGTCTATGCTCTCATGCGTCAGGAGAGCGAGTTTGTTCCTGGTGCGCGTTCAAGCGCCGATGCGCTGGGGCTTACCCAGGTGGTGCCTTCTACGGGCCAGGGGATAGCTGACCAGCTAGGCGACGCTGCCTTCTCGCCCGATAAGTTGTACCTGCCGTATGTGAGCATACGCTACGGCATATATTATCTTGCTAGCAACCTGCCTCAGTTCGACCGGAAGCTCCTGCCCACACTCGCTGCCTATAACGCTGGGCCAGGCAACGCTGCCCGCTGGCTTTCAGGCTCGGCTCTCATAGACCCTGATCTGTACATTGAGCGTGTTGACCTCTTTGAGACGGGCGACTACTTGCAACGTGTTTACCGGAACTATGGCTTTTACAAGCAGGTGTATGCCCCTTAGCTGTTGGTGCGAACCTCACAACGTAACTGTTCAGATTCAGGGTAGAACAAAGCTCAAGAGGTAGCTGTGCGCCCTCACCTGCCCTTACGTACCCTCACCCTCAGCTACCCTCACCCCCAACCCCCTCTCCCATGAAGGGAGAGGGGGCTTTACTCCTGGTGAGTATCAAAGGCTTAGCCCCTGCACCCCTGCTCCGAATAGTTATTTCGTAACAAAGCCTTGACAAAGAGTGAACATAGTGCTACTATAAAGTTGAAGGGAGAAAGATATGCTTCTCATAACAGGTGGCACCGGCTTTGTTGGCGGTTATATTTTAGAGGCGCTGGAAGGCAAAATGCCTCACGACCAGATTAGAGTGCTCGCAAGGGAGGGCGCCGACCTGGGAAAGCTGCGCTCACAGGGCTATGACACCTCTGCGGGGAGCGTCACTAACTTTGCAGATGTGCAGCGTGCTATGCAAGGCGTTGATAAGGTGATACACCTCGTAGCCATAATCCGCGAAGTACCTCAGAAGGGCCAGACCTTCGACCGGGTGATCGGGCAGGGCACGGAAAACATAGCCAGGGCAGCCCAGGAAGCCGGGGTCAAGCGTCTCCTCTTTATGAGCGCGCTTGGAGCAACCAACGAATCGACCGGCTACTATGTGAACAAGATACGTGGTGAGAAGGCGGTCAAAGCTTCCGGCGTACCTTGCACTATTTTTCGCCCGTCAATTCAGATTGGCCCCGCCGGAGAGTTTACCAATCTACTGAAACAGCTTACTGCCTTACCTGTGGTTCCTGTGCTTGGTCCGGGGAACTACCCTATGCAGCCTATGTATGTGCGCGACACGGCGCGCTACTACATGCAGGCTCTGGATGACGAGCGCTATATCAACCAGACCTTTGAGGTAGGCGGCCCTCAGACTTTCGACTACAACGACATGGTGCGGCAGACACTCAGGGCCCGGAATAAGAAGGGTATTCTCTTTCACGCGCCGCTGGCTCTTGTAAGGCCCTTCATCCCAATCATAGAGAAGATAATGCCTAAATTAATCACAACAGGCCAGTTCACAATGCTGTTGGAAGGAAGCGCCACAAAGGACAAGCGACTACAGGAGATGGGCGGCTTCGAGATGACCCCTTTCCTCCAGGCAATCTCTATCGCCTTGAAGACTCCTCCGCCCCCCACCTATGCCAAAGCCAAAGTGAAAGCAGCCTCTACTCATTGATGCGTGTGCTGCCGATGCGGGCGCGCCATGAGTCATATCGAATTTAATATTCGCCTGTGACCCAAGCAGCAGGGTATTCTTAAGGACCCCACTTGTGGAGAGGAGCTTTTAGTCTCGAAAAGGAAGAGACAACTCTGCTCTTTTCATCTAATCTATTCCCCTTCCCTGTGGAATGGGGTCAGGGAGATGGGAGGTTGGTTACCGCAATATGTGAGAAGGATGAACCTCCTGCAAAAGAAAAAGCCCGTCTCGTGCGAAACGGGCTTTTAGCTCTATATATATCATGGCCGTGACGAATTGCCTGCGCTCCAAGCATCCGGGTGGGCTTATCAGGCGGTAAGGGAGCGGTCTATCTGCCTCTTGAGCTGCTCTTTCGGCGCGAAGCCTACCAGACGGTTTATCTCCTGACCATCCTTGAAGATAATCAAGGTGGGGATGCTCTGGATACCGAACTGCATCGAAGTCTGCTCGTTGTCGTCGGTGTTCATCTTGTAGAACTGCACCTTCTCGCCGTATTCTTTGCTCAACTCCTCAACGATAGGGCTGACCATGCGGCAAGGGCCGCACCACGGCGCCCAGAAGTCTACCACGACGGGGCTTGATGCTCCTAATACTGTAGTTGAAAAATCATTGTCCTCGACGGTTGTTACTGTATGTGTTTCTGCCATTTATGATATATCCTTTCGCTACTTTTATGTGTGGGCATCGTTGCTCACATCACACTTCTTCGGCGACTTGCTGCCACTTGCTGCCACTTGCTGAGTGTACGGCGCTGTTAATTATATCCCACGAGTCGAGTTATAGTCAAGAAGTGGAAAGACAGAATGCAGGAGCAGTATGGTATATTCCTTAATAGCGGTGATCGGCCAGGGCTATTATGAGTAATCGTGACCCTGCGGGCCACCACTGACAATGAAAATGGGGGGAAGTTTGGGGACACCTCCAAGCCCAGCAGGGGAGACCCTGGCACACCCTATTTTTAGAGGGGCGTAGGCGATCTACATTAGAGAGGGGTGGGGCTTTATGGCAAACGGCCCGGAACGAGTGCAGCAGGCGCTTGATGCCCTGGGGCTTAAGGCTATAGTGGTGAGGCTGCCGGAGAGCACGCGCACAGCGCCGGAAGCGGCGAAAGCGGTGGGGTGCGACGTGGGTGCTATAGCAAAGTCGCTCCTCTTTATGGCCGATGGCGAAGCTGTGCTTGTAATCTGTGGGGGTAACAGACGGGTGGATCCCGCCCGCGTTGCCAGGCTTGTCGGCGCTTCACAGGTGAAGATGGCCCCTGTGGAGGAGGTGCGGCGGATCACTGGCTACGCCATAGGTGGCGTGCCTCCCATAGGACATCCTACCCATATTCGCACACTCATTGATAGAGAGCTTCTCAACTGCGAGATAGTGTACGCAGCGGCTGGGGCGCACGACGCTCTATTCCCTGTTGATCCGAAGCGCCTCCGCGAGGCGAGCGGGGCTGAGGTTGCCGATGTTACCAGCCGGGCTGAGTGTTGAGTTTCAATGAATTAGCCCGATTAATAACTTACCACTCCGTTCTTACCTCAGGTTGCATCCCAGGTGGTAAATGCTAGAGCAAGGAGGCGGCAAATGAGTCGCGCAATGGTGGTCGTAGGCGCGTTGTTAGTGGTCGTCGGCATAGTTTGGATACTGCAAGGGATCAATATACTTCCCGGCAGCTTTATGACGGGCCAACTCTTCTGGGCGGGGGCCGGAGCGATATGCGTTGGATTGGGCGCGGCGCTACTTTTTGTGGGTGGCAGAGGTGTGCGTCAGGGATAGGGGTAAGCGCCCACAGTACAAGCAGGCGGATGCAGAGGCGATTCGCAGGCAACAGCCCACTCTGGGGCAGAGGTCTTTTACGGCCAACGCCTAGTTGACGCTCTCCAGCACAAAGCCGATTTCCGGGAGCCTTGTATTCCTGGTTTCAATCTCTCCACTCGTAATTTGTGCAAACCCAGCTTCCTTCATCAGTACGGGCTGATCCTGTACGCCGCTATTCCACAGGCCCGTATGAGCCAGCCTTGTAGTCCGGCCATGTTGCTCTATCGGACGCCTGGTGTCAACGACGAGCAAGCGCCCTCTTGGCTTGAGCACGCGAGCAATTTCGACCAAGCCCTGACGCTTGAGGTCGTCAAGTAACTGGTGCATCATAAAGGTGCTCAGCACAACATCGAACGACAGGTGGGGAAATGCGATTTGCTCAATCACGCCGACCTGGAAGTCAATTACCAGGCTACGCATAAATGTTCAGATTAGATGTGCAGGTGGCATAACTCCTGGCGGGGTTACAGGGGTGATTAAAGCCCCCTCTCCCCTTGTGGGAGAGGGCATGGGGTGAGGGCGGGTGAGGGCAGATGGCGCAACACCCGCACGGATACCCCAAGAAGATTGCTCCACCTCAACTCCTCTGAAAATGAGAAGGGTAGTAGTATAGAGGGGTGCTAAATCGCTCGTATTTTCGTTCGTAATGGTGACCCACAGGGTCATGGCCTACTCTGAACAGTTACCCACTTTCAATATCTTGACGGCGCTACAAGGTCGTGCTATCATGCGCCTGGGTGATACCAAATATCAAATAAGTTGGTGTAATTACCGGCAAGTGGAGATGGGAGTTAGAGAATGCGGCGGGGTAAGAGTAGAAGGCGATTAGGAAATATCTCGGTTTTAGCTCTGCTACTCACGCTGGCGCTCCCCGCCTGTAGCTCAGGAAGCACGCCGGTAGCCGGCTCACCCGGCCCCACAGACACAGGCCAACCCACCAGGCTGAACGTAGTTACGACCACTACTCAGATACGCTCTATGGCTCAAGCCGTCGCGGGTGATCTGGCGACGGTACGCTCATTCCTCACTCCTGGGGCTGACCCACACGTCTTTGAGCCAAAGCCCAGCGATGTGCAGGCTATCAGCCAAAGCGCTGTGGTCTTCAAAAATGGCGTTGGGCTGGATAACTGGGTAGACAAGATCATAACTAATGCAGGCGGCGATAGGCCACTCGTCGTTGTTAGCCAAGGCATATCTGTGCGGAATGGTAGCAAAGACGAGCCTGCCGGTGACCCTCACGTCTGGTTCAGCGCAGCCAACGCCATGACGATGACGCGCAACATACGCGATGCGCTCATCCAGGTGGACGGTGCACATACTGCTACCTACAAAGCCAACGCCGATGCCTATATATCAAAGCTGGCCGACCTTGATAAGTACATTATGGCGCAAATTGCCACCATCCCAGTCGCCAACCGCAAGATGGTGACCAACCATGACGCCTTTGGCTACTACATAGACCGCTATGGACTGACATTTGTAGGTTCGATAATCCCTTCTATGTCCAGTGAAGCGCAGCCTTCCTCGCAAGATGTAGCTCAGCTGACGCAAAAAATAAAGGCTGAGAATGTCAAGGCGATATTCCTCGAAAGCTCTATCAACCCTAAATTAGCGCAGCAAGTAGGCGCTGACGCAGGGGTGAAGGTAGTAGACACCCTATACGGTGACACCCTGGGCGAGCCAGGCACACCGGGTGCGACCTACGAAGGAATGATGCGCTACAATACCGACACGATAGTCTCAGCGCTAAAATAGGTCGTTGTGGTTTGGGTTGGCCTCGGATTACCCCTGAAAACATTGAAGTTGGCGCAAAGATGCGCTAATATAGACGCTACAGTACGCTGTACATGCCTGCGTGCAAAGACTATCCCATTCGGTAGTACAACGGTCGTGTTTGCTTCACTCAGGGGCTGAATGTCAGGCCAGCCTGCCGGGTTGCGGCTGCGCAGGCATTATGAACGTCGGGCATAGGATAGGGGAGGGTTATGCCAGGCAAGAACGAGCCACACGACGAGCAAAGCAGCGAAGATCAGGAGTCGCTCAGGCAATCCTCTTTGCACATAGGGGCTGATGAGCCCCCCATCAGTCAAGGTGCAGATCAACAGGCGAACGCAGGGTCCGTCCCCAAGCACAAGCGGCGGATAATGGCCGCAGCAGGCGAGATAGATGACGCCTCTGCATCTCTACCTGAAAGCGATCACACGAACGAAGGAGCCGAAGCTGCGTCTCGCCACAGCCAGAGTGCGGGCCAACAGCCGTTCAAAACGAACATATTCCGCCAGGAAGTTATCAAGGGCAGCCACCCTGGCGATCGCTACGTTAGATACGGGCGCAACATAGGCCCTTTCAAGAGAAAGTCGGGGGGCGTTCTGGCCGCTTCTCTCGCGACTGAGCAGCCGAGAAGCCGATTCGGGCGCGCCTTTAACCGCGTCAAGCAGGTGATGATTGGGCGGCCTCTCAGCACCGAGCAGTCTATCCACGAGCGCCTGACCAACGTCAAAGCGCTGGCTGTGCTGTCGTCAGATGCTCTCTCCTCTGTCGCATACGCAACCGAAGAGATACTGCGCATCTTGATTGTTGCGGGAGTCGGCGCTTTCTCCCTTGCGCTGCCCCTTGGGGCGGGCATTATCGCTCTGTTGGCGATAGTAGTTACCTCGTACCGCCAGACAATTGCCGCTTATCCACGCGGCGGCGGCTCATATATAGTCGCTAAAGATAACCTTGGCACTTTGCCGGGGCTTGCTGCCGCCGCGTCAATTCTTATCGGTTACACCCTGACGGTGGCAGTGAGCATCTCAGCTGGCGTGGCCGCGCTTTACTCCCTCTTCCCAGCTATCGAGCCATATAAAGTGGAGCTGTGCGTCGTGCTGGTCGTGTTGATTACGATAGCGAATCTCAGGGGGTTGCGTGAGGCGGGCAATATATTCGCGGTGCCCACGTACCTCTTTATCGCGGGGATGCTGGTACTGGTGGTCTTTGGTCTTATGAGAGTCTTCCTCGGCGTGGGCGGCCCAATTCAGTATGTGCCCCCAACCGGCACCCTGGCGCTTGGCACCGAGGGAGTGACCATTCTTCTGCTACTGAGGGCCTTTACTCAGGGTTCCGCCGCACTTACTGGAGTGGAGGCTATAGCGGATGGCGTGCCCGCCTTCAAAGCGCCGGAGGCCAGGAACGCTCGTACAACGCTGCTCTGGATGGGCGGGCTTTCGATAGTGATGTTCGGTGGGATTACTTATCTAGCTACTCACCTTCAGATCAAGCCAAGTGATGCGGAGACTGTGGTGTCGCAGATAGCCCGCTCGGTTTTCCCGCCTATCTTTGGCTTGAACCCGCTGTGGTACTTTATCCAGGTTGTCACGGCGCTTATCCTTGTGCTTGCCGCTAACACTGCTTTCTCCGACTTTCCACGCCTCTCTTATTTCCTGGCGCGAGATAAATTCATGCCTCACCAGTATGCATTCCGGGGAGATCGCCTCGCTTACTCCTTTGGTATTGTCACTCTTGCGGTGCTGGCTTCAGTGCTGATTATCGGCTTCAACGGCGATACCACCGCACTTATACCCCTCTATGCGATTGGGGTTTTTAGCGCATTCACCTTTTCGCAGGGCGGCATGGTAGCACGCTGGTGGCGCACAAGGACATCCGGCTGGCAGCGAAACCTGGCTGTAAACCTGCTGGGTGCGCTCACTACCTTTGGAGTCTTCGTCATATCTTCGGTAACAAAGTTTCAGTATGGCACCTGGATTGTGCTCTTGCTCATCCCGCTCATTATGGCTATGTTTCTGGCTATTAACCGGCATTACCGCCGGGTAGAGAGTGAAGTTGCCACTCTGACGCCGCTCCACGTCGCGAGCTACAAGCACAAATTCATAGTGCCTATCGCAGACCTGAGCGCGATGGCTCGAAGGGCGCTGGCATATGCAGGGTCTCTGCACGCTGACGTCATCGCGGTGCATGTGGCGGGCGATGACGACCCGAACGAAGTTGACCGCTTCGTCGAGGAATGGCGAAAAAGCGCATTTTATGGAGAGATGCAGTTGGTGATACTGGAATCGACCACCTACGACCTTGTGAATCCGCTTCTCAGATACATCGATAGGCTCGACCGGGAAGCCGATGATGACACGATGACTATCGTGCTGCCGGAGTTTATCCCTCGTAACCTGGGGGAATATTTGCTCCACAACCAGACGGCGTTGCGCCTCAAGCTGGCATTGCTCCGCCGCTCAAACACGGTCGTGGCAAATGTACCCTACACATTGGGTGGGAGCCGGGGGCGGAGCCGTGCCGCCGACAGGTTGGCTGTTGCTCAGAGGCTGTGGGTGCCTGTGGCTGCGTTGCTGGCGCTGCTGTTGTTGATTTATAACTTGTTCTTAAGTTGAGCGCTCTTCATTACTCAGCCAACCCGCGGTCCCACGACCGATGATGGGACCACAGAGGCGCAAAGTGGGCAAAGCTTCTGTAGGATTGACGGCGCAGAAGGTATAAAGGCAGTAGTCGGCCGTTCGCCGCGCCTGGAGAGGCTTTATCCAGGGCAGGAAGCCAGGAATAGAGGCACTGAGAAGGAACCGTGCGCTGACAACTAAACCTGAAATTACAAAGCCTCTCCTGCGGGGGTGGTTCCATGCTGTAGCATCTGTGGCCGCCGTCATGCTAACGGTGGCGCTCTGCTGGATGAGCTATGGCGATTGGCCGAAGTTGCTCTCCATGTTGGTCTTCGGCCTCAGCATGATCGAGCTATACACTGTGAGCGCTATCTATCATATGGGTTCATGGAGAGAGAAGCCCCGTCGTGTGTTGCGTGTGCTGGATCACTCGAACATTTATGTGGTGATAGCGGGAACCTACACTCCAATCTGTGTGAATGTGTTGACAGGGCCTATGCGTACCCTGTTGCTTACCGCTATATGGGCGCTGGCGCTTGGGGGTATTGGCCTTTCCATTTCATCGTACGGGGTTGCTAAGCTCCGGGTGCGGATACCGCGCTGGGCAAGCACAGTTCTTTACATTGGCATGGGCTGGGTCTCCATCCTTGCGTTTCCTGCGCTTGTCTCAGCGCTGCCGTGGGTCGCGGTGGCTCTGCTACTCTTCGGAGGTCTCCTCAACACTGTAGGAGCGATTGTCTACGCCAAGCGGTGGCCCAACCCTTTTCCAAGCGTGCTGGGCTTTCACGAGATCTTCCATCTTTTTGTGGTCGCAGGCGGGGCTGTTTTTGCGGTTGTTACCTGGGTTTGGGTGCTGCCTTTTACTAGGGCGTAGCTGCTCTTTCCTTTGTGGGGCTGTCGAGTGTAGATTCCTGTAGGTGATCTATTTATTTCCCACCAACGTCGGGTCAGGCTTCGGCGGGCGCTGCTATGCCGGAGGTGAGCAAAATGCTGTTGTGCCAGGGGTCTTCGATAACAATGCCACCCTCCTCCTCACGGTAGGGTACTCCCGCCGCGTTGAGCCGCGCCAGTACGGGCGCGAGCGCATCCACATCAGGCAGATGGACAGTAAAGTAGCGCAAACCTGCACTACCCTCCGGTGCAGGACGTCCGCCGCGACTCTGCCATGTGTTCAGGCCCAGGTGATGGTGGTAGCCGCCTGCGCTCACAAATAGGGCGCCCATCCTCTCCCAGTCGAAGATAACATCGAAGCCAAGCACACCATGATAGAAGTCACGTGCCTGGGGGATGTCTGCGACTTGCAGGTGCATGTGCCCCAGGCGGGTACCGGCAGGCAATCCATTCCAGGGTCGCAGGTCGGCCTGAGCCTCGGCGAGTAGAGCATGGAGGTCTAACGGATCTGTGGCCATCTGTAGCTGCCCATTGCGCTGCGGCCATTCATCTCGTGGGCGATCCCGGTATATCTCTATGCCATTGCTATCGGGGTCAGAGAGATAAAGCGCCTCGCTGACCAGGTGGTCCGAAGCGCCGCTAAGTGGGTAGCCACTTTCAACCAGGTGTAGCAGCGCCCGTGCCAGGTCGGCACGTGTGGGCAGCAGTATCGCAAAATGGTAAAGGCCGGTGGCGTTTGGCGGCGCGGGCTGCGCCCCTTGTTGCTCGTGCAGTACGAGTAGCGGCGTGGTGGCCGCGCCGAGAATAGCATACCCTGTAGCTTCTTGCAGCAGCGAGAAACCGAGCACCTGCTGATAAAAGGCCAGGGAGCGTGCCAGGTCGGACACAGTAAGCGCCAATCTGCCAATGGCGGTGTTGGGGTGTAGCGGCGTATCGGCACGCACGGTGTTCGGTACATTTACATTTGTTGTGTCCATAATTATTTTCCTTGTCTTTAGATTGTGTTCAGAGCAAGCGACCTTGCCCGGCTTATATTTATCATCACACCCAACAATCGGCGAAGGACGACCAACGTCCACATAACCTCTGCTCCTGTATCTCATACGGTATAAATCCTATAAAATCTCCATCTTCTCTGTGGCTCGTCCGTTGTCTGCCGTTCACTATGGAGGTGAGTTATCATCTCATGTTACGCATCCTGTGTCAAGTTCAAAAGAACTACGACCGGTACTATGCCAGCATCTTAGATTCTCCACTGCCATCAGAATTAGAAGTGTGTACCGGATTTTGGTGCGAAACTCCGTCAGTGGCCTCCAGCTTGAGACGAGTAATGCAATAGAGGAGAGACCGATGACACAGGGCGTACACACCCTGTGCGCCCTGTGTCACAGAGGAAGGTGACAGAGAATAGACAAGGGCAGGTGGCGTTGCGTGGCACTTCTAAGGTGCATAGTAGCTGCGGTAGCGGAAATCACCGAGGAGGGAAAGAAGGACGTCGTAGGGGGATTGGTTCTCCGGGTGCAACTCGAAGACAGCACGCTCGAAGTACTGCACCAGGTACGGCTTACCATTGAGGCTGCTCGTTTCTACGAATTCGTTGGAAATGGGGTAGCCCTGCTGTTGAAGCCCGCCATGGGCTTGCCAGTAGTCGAGAAACTTACCGCCGAGGCGAGCACCTGTCTCCGGGAAGAGCACGGAGCCAGGGCTTGTATTAGCGTTCTGTTGGGGTGCGCCGCCCGGGTACTTTTTTCGGTACTCGAAGCTGCCTAGCTGAGAGAGGAGCACATTATAGGGAGGTTGGTTCTCAGGGTGGTACTCGAAGACAGCACGCTCGAAGTACTGCACTGTGTATGTTTTACCGTCGAGGTCGCTCTTTTCCTGCATCAGCTCAGAAATAGGGTAGCCTTGCTGTTGAAGACCGTTATGCGCATTCCAATAATCAAGGAAAATGCCTGAAACTGTTTTGCCCGTCTCAGGGAAGGTCAAGCTGTTGTCGCCTGGCAACGAGAGAGATGTAGGTGGCGTGGGGGAGGGCTGGGGCGTTGGGGGCAGGCTGCTCCCTACGGGGAGGCTCCAGGCGTTGAGGTACGCGCCGGAGAGCCAGTAAACAAAGCCGTTCGCCACCGCAACTCCGCTATTGCTCGCCCCCTGATTTGCAGGGGTAATTACTCGCAGAAGACGACCGTTAGTCTCATCGAGAATACGAAGAACGCCATTGTCATTCAGGAATATCAGGCCATTAGCTACAGCCATGTTGCCGCGACCGTTCGCCTCGACATCAGGCCATCTGTTGCTGCCGTTGGCAGGATTGATGGCAAACAAGCGGGCAGACGCTCCTACAATAAAGAGGGTACCCCCGGAGCCAAGATTAGGGTCGTACGCGGGCATCATACCTATTTGCACCCCGGTCGGGCGCGACCAAAGCGCACCCTTGCCTATACTCTCCAGAGCGTACGCATAAAAGGTGCCATTCTTATGTACAGCACCCACGAGTGAGCGGCCGGTGCTGTCATGAAAGAGAATAGGTGTAGTGCCGAAGTCGAAGTCGCCACTTGTCTGCCCTTCCTGGTGCGCGCTCTTGACGCCGAGGGTCAGCGGGTCAAGTAAGACGATGGCCTGGTTGTAAGGCCCCACGTAACCCTGGAAATCCTCTCCTGTGGCTACCACCAAAGTTGAGCCGTCGGGCGACAGAGCAGGAGAGTTCCAGATGCCTGCGCCTGCATAGCCCTCAGGTACGAAATACTGCTTGGCGACTACAGCGCCGGTAGTCAGATCGAGCGCGCGAAGCTCTCCTCGGATAGAGGGGTTGTCGCAGCGCGACGCCATGCCCACATAAGCGCGCCCGTTGGCGAGCAGAGGAGAGGACCAGGAGTAGCCGCTTGGCCCAACGTTCATGGGGTTGCGCCAGAGGAGCGTGCCGCTGTTGGTGTTCAATGCATAGTACGCATCATCACCGCCACCCACCACCAGCGTCGTGCCGGAGATGGCTGCGGTAGAGCCGATGCCTACGCTGGTGCATGTGGACTGATAACCCAGGTTGGCAGACCACGCAGGAGCACCCGTTACCGCGTTGAAAGCATAATAATTGTTCCCTGAGGGGTTGCTGCTGCCAACGTAGACCTTACCGTTGGCAACGCTGGGGGCGCTGGAAGTAGCCTCCCCAGCATAACCGAGGTCTGGCGATTGCCAGCGTGATACCAGTCGGCCAACATTGTCAACGTTAATTACAGACTCGCTGGCGTTGTAGTTCGTGCGGGCGGTATCATGCCCGTACATAGGCCAATCGCCTGGGGAGGCTGCCCCGGATAGCCCAGGTTGAGGATCGCTGGCGGAAGGCGGTGCCGCCGCAGCGCTGCCCAGGAGAGATGGTACAGACAATAACCCCAGCATGATAAGCAGGCAAGCTGCTGGTAAAAGTAGTTTCTTTGGGTGCATGCTCAGGGGAAGAAGACGAGGTACAGGCGCTGGTATAAGCGTTACCCGGCTCCCGACCGGAGTTTCCAGGCGCTCATTTGCGTCTCTTCGTCGCCGCTCCATTTTACACTATCTATCCCTACATGTCACCCTCTCAGGGCCTGGTAACTGTTCAGCTTCAGGGTGGAGCAATCTTCCTGGGGTATCTGTACGCCCTCACCCCATGCCC
>JADEYI010001363.1_pt1 | contig 19049 bp, 11 predicted proteins | sample 8542331 | NCBI WGS metagenome assembly JADEYI01 (sample SAMN16510988, study PRJNA670497) | mine drainage metagenome | isolation source: biofilm near Copperflume 1 | place: Germany: Marsberg coppermine Kilianstollen | collected 2018-02
GCCTGGGCTTCGTCCACCGTGACATCAAGCCAGAAAACCTACTCGTTGACCAATGGAACCGCGTGAAACTGCTGGATTTCGGCTTGGCGCGCATCGAAGGCGTACGCAGCATCACACAGGCGGGCACCGTTGTAGGCAGCCTCTACTATGTCTCGCCAGAACAACTGCTCGGCCAGAAGGTGGACGGGCGGACCGATGTCTATGCACTCGGCGTCAGCATGTATGAGATGCTGACGGGCCAGCGTCCCTATGTCGGGCAGACGCTGACGGAGATGAGCGATGCCATCCTCGCGGCGGTGGCCGTGGCGCCTAGCCAGATCGAGCCGTCCGTGCCCCCGGAGCTAGAGCGCATCATCGCGCGGGCGATGGCTCGCGGCCTAGAGCAGCGCTACCATAGCGCGGGCGAGCTGTATACGGACCTGCGCGCGCTCCAAGCGGCCCTCACGGCCTCCACCCAGTTCCAACCTCCCCAGCGGACGCAGCCACAAACCGCCCCCACACCACCGGCCACCGCCGAGCGCGGCACACCTTCCACCGTCTATGGCGTGCCCCCACCTCGGCGCGGCGCCACCCCCGCGCGCCCGCCGCGCGCCACGCTACGCCCCATGTCGCTGGAGCCAGTACCGGCGGAGCAGCGCGACAATCACCTCGCCTACCAGCCGCCGCCGCGTGACCCGCGCACCTAACCCCCGGCCCCGTCCCTTGGTGACGGCATTCCGCCTAGAGACTGGCGTGGGCAATCGTCCCGAAGTATACTGTAGAGGATGGTGACCGGCTTTCGTGCATAGAGTGTTTTATGTAAATGCCGGCGCGAGAGAAGCAGGAGCGGGACCTATGGCGGAAACAACCGAGCGCGGGCGAGCGAAGGGCAAAGTGGCGAGCGCCGCGAAAGCGACGACGAGTACCAAGGCGGTGACGAGTACGAAGGCGACGATGAGTCCAAAGGCGACGAGCACCCCCAAGGCGACCAGTACCGCGAGCGGCGCGGCCATGTCCGGCGCCAAAGCGGTAGGCCAGTTTGCCGGTGGCGTGCGCCAGCGGATGGCCATGGCGCTCATGCCGCGCCCCGAACAGACGGGGACGGGCGCGCGGCCTCGTGGCGGCATGATGCGCATGATGCTTGGCATGCTGGTCTTCCTGCTCGCCGCTGAGGTCCTCGGCCCGGCGCTCTCGCTCGTTGATATCAAGTTCGGCTTGCGCCTAGAGCGCATCGTGATTCTGCCGAAGAGTGTGCCGCTCTTTGGCGGCATGACCGCGCTGTTACTGGCCTATTTCCTGGTCATCATCGGCCTCTGGTTCGCCCTGATGCGCTTCAATATCATTCCCCGCGATCCCTTCGGCGTCAAGACGCAGCGTAACGCCGAGCGTGCCCGGCGCACTCAGGCGATTTCCGTACGCCAGGGGCCAGCGCGCACACGGGCGGAGCGCCGCCATAACGCCATCACGACCGCCGCGAAGTCCACCCCCAGCGTGCGCCGACCCGTCGCCGTGGCGCGAGTGGCGACATCCCCCAGCACGCATGACGACGCCTACGAGCAGGCCCGCGCCGCTGAGCGCGCGCGCCGCCGCCGTGCCGCCCGTCGCTAATGCGCCGCGCGCGTGGTCTCGCGGTCAGGTAGCAAACACAGACGCCGTGGAAGCCAGGCAATCCACTTGCCAGGCCTTCACGGCGCTCATCGTGGCGTGACCCTCACGCGCGGCCCCTCATCCCCAGCCAGACTGACATGCGCCTGGTGAGAGGCCAGCGCGGCGAGAAAGCGGGAGGTCCGCCACGTGCGCTGCCAGGTCCAGTGCCCACGCCTCGGCTGGAGTGGGAAACCGCATCGCCCGACCCTCCACCAGGCCGCGCCTACACGTCCAAGTTCTTCACCTGGCGGGCATGCGCCTCGATGAAGCGGCGGCGTGGGGCCACGTCGTCACCCATGAGCATCGAGAACGTCTCATTGGCCTTGATGGCATCCTCGATCGTCACCTGAAGGACCGTGCGCGTCGCGGGATTCATCGTCGTCTCCCACAACTCCTCCGGGTCCATCTCGCCCAGACCTTTGTAGCGGTTCACCGCCGCGTTCTTGTTCCCCAACTTCGCCAGCGCCTCGTCGCGTTCCTGATCGCTATAGACGTACTGGCGACTCTTGCCCGCCTGAATGCGATACAGCGGCGGCTGCGCGATATAGAGGTGGCCGTTGGTGATCAGTTGCTCCATATGCCGATAGAAGAACGTCAGCAGCAGCGTGCGAATATGGCTGCCATCCACATCGGCGTCGGTCATCAGGATGATGCGCCAGTAGCGGAGCTTCTCCGGCGTGAAGGACTCGCCGATGCCCGTGCCCAGCGCCGTGATGATATTCTTGATCTCCTCACTGGCCAGCATGCGGTCCAGCCGGGCACGCTCAACATTGAGGATCTTGCCGCGCAGGGGCAAGATCGCCTGGAAGTGACGGTCCCGGCCCTGCTTCGCGCTCCCGCCCGCCGAGTCACCCTCAACGAGATACACCTCACAGCGCTGCGGCACGCGCTCAGAGCAATCGGCAAGCTTGCCAGGCAGCGTCGTATCCAGCGCATCTTTCCGCCGTACCAGTTCACGCGCGCGCCGCGCGGCGTCGCGCGCGCGCGCCGAGTTCAGGCATTTCTCGATGATGCGCCGCGCCTCGGAAGGGGTCTCCTCCAGATATTTGGCCAGCGCCTCAGCGACGGCATTCTCGACCTGCGTGCGCACCTCAGCGTTGTTGAGCTTGCCCTTCGTCTGCCCCTCGAACTGCGCCTCCGGCAGTTTGACGCTGATGGCCGCCGTCAAGCCTTCGCGCACATCATCGCCCGTCAGATTTGGGTCAGCATCCTTGAGTTGACCGGCCTTGCGACCATACTCGTTGAGGGTGCGTGTCAGCGCTGAACGGAAGCCAGTCACATGCGAGCCGCCATCCACCGTATTGATGCCGTTGGCGAAGGAGAAGACCGTCTCGCTGTAGAGGTCGTTGTATTGCAGCGCCACCTCGACCAGGGTGCGGTCCATCTGGCGCTCGATATGCACCGGGCGCGCCATCACAACGTTGCGATTCTTATTCAGATGCCGCACAAACGACTTGAGGCCACCATCGAAGTAGAAGGTGCAATCCTGCTCTTGGCCAAGCCGCTCGTCAATGACTTTGATCGTCAGCCCGCGGTTGAGATAGGCCATCTCGCGGAAGCGCTGCGCCAGGGTCTCGAAATGAAAATCCCCCGTCTCCATGATGCTCCGGTCCGGCTGAAAGGTCGTCTTCGTGCCAGTACCGCTGGCCACGCCCACGACACGCGCGGGGGCCACGGGGAGGCCCTTGCGGAACTCCTGCATATGCAGCTTGCCATCGCGTCGCACCTCGACACGGCAATAGGACGAGAGCGCGTTCACCGCGGAAACGCCGACACCATGCAGCCCGCTCGATCCCTGCTTGTAGCCCTCACCACCGAATTTGCCACCGGCATGCAGCGTCGTCATCACCACTTCGAGCGTTGAGAGCTGTGGGCGCTTGGGATGTGGCTCGACAGGGATGCCGCGCCCATTATCCTCCACCGATGCCGAACCGTCCGCATAGAGGAAAATGGTGATGCGGTCGCATATGCCCGCCATCGCCTCATCCACACTGTTATCCACCACTTCATAGATGAGTTGGTGCAAACCGCGAATATCCGTACTGCCGATATACATACCGGGGCGGATGCGCACCGGTTCGAGACCCTCAAGAATCTCAATATCTTTCGCGGTATAGTCACTCTTCGTAGCGTTTGTTACCGTCGCCATAGTGTCTTCTCTACCTCCTTAGGCTGCGCTCCGGCACTCGCCACATCGCGCGATCAGCCACGCGCACCGGCACGCGGACAGCAGCGAGGGAAATCCGGAGGGAGCGGCACATCGTGTGTGCGCTGAACGATCATCGGCGGCGGCTCGGCCAACGCGCCCGCTCGGCCACCGGATAGATTCCCGGCGACTGGAGCAACTGAATTGGGCAGGTTGGGTGGAGCAAGGGGCGCTGGGATGTGTCCGCGAAAGGCCGCCTTTGTTCAACTTCACGCTCCTGATCAGGCAGGATGACTGACACGGCACGCGTGCCGCTCCACCTCTTTATAGTACCACATATGACCCCGAACCGGTAGGTGGACAGTACTCCTAGAAGCCGCTTCCCAAGCGGCATGAGTGTTTTCTGGCTGCCTGCCCATCGCGACGCCAAAGCGGCTCTGGCGACCTCTTCCCTAGCGCCGTGCCAAAAGCGGCAATTGACCCTCCACCATACGCCTCCTTGCGCATGCCGCACTCACCCCTCCAACTCACGTACCAGCGCCTCTGGCTGTGTCACCGGCAGCCGACAGACAAAGCCCTGGCAGACATACGCCGCTGGCTGCCCCGCCAGCAGACTCCGGCCCGCGAGCAGCGGCACGACCGTGGCGGCCCGCGCGTCATCGGGCGCCGCCTGCGCCAAGGCCAGGCGCGGCAGATAGCGGCTGTTGATGGCCCGCCGCAATGCTCCCGTCGCCGCATGCTCCGGCGCGCCTATCAGCGCCACCTCATAGAAGGGACCAACGAAATCGTCCAGCGCGCAGAGCAAGTGCCCAAAAGCGAGCGGCTGTTGCGCCATCGCCGGCACCAGCGGCACGAGAATCCTGGCGGCCACGTCGCGGTAGCGCCCCTCGCCCGTGAAAGCGGCCAGCCGCACCAGCGCCTCCGTGGCCAGACTCATGCCCGATGGCGTGGCGCCGTCGGCCAGCTCGCGCGGGCGCCCGATCAGCCGCTCGTGGTCAGCGGCGGTATCGAAGAACGCACCCGCCGCCTCATCCCAGAAGCGCGCCAGCATCTCCTCGGCGCGCGCGCGCGCATCCCCGAAGAAACTGGCCTCCCCCGTCGCCTCGTAGGTACTGAGCAAGCCATTGACCAGTGCGGCATAATCCTCCAGATAGGCATCGAGCCGCGCCTGCCCCTGTCGCCAGCTCCGACGCAAGCGCCCATCCACCAGCATGCGCTCACGAAGAAAGACCGCGTTGGCCACCGCGGCCTGGCGATAGTCTTCGCGGTCGAGGATGCGCCCCGCCTCAGCCATCGCGCGCTGCATCAGACCATTCCACGCCGCCAGCACCTTATCATCGCGCCCCGGCCAGACACGCCGCGCGCGCACCGCATAGAGCCGCTCGCGCGCACGGGCAACCGCCTCGCGCACCCGCTCCTCGCTCAACCCCAGCGCCGCGGCCACGCGCTCGACCGGCTCAGCGAGATGCGGGATGTTCCTCCCTTCAAAGTTCCCCCCCGCGCTGACGCCCCAGATCCGTTCGAGGATGGCCATATCCTCAGCCCCCAGCGCGTCTCGCATCTCCGCCGCCGACCACAGATAGAACCGGCCTTCCTCCCCCTCGCTGTCGGCATCCTGGGTCGAATAGAACCCGCCGCCCGGATCGGTCATCTCGCGCAACACATAGTCCAGAATCTCCTCGCAGACACGGCGGTACCCCGCCTCACCCGTGAGCTGCCAGGCGGCGATATACACCGGCGCGAGCAGGGCATTATCATAGAGCATCTTCTCGAAGTGCGGTACGAGCCAGATGGCATCAGTCGCATAGCGGTGGAAGCCGCCCCCCACCTGATCATAGATGCCGCCCCCAGCCATCTTTTCCAGCGTGAGCCGCACCAGCGGCAGCACGCGCGCGCTCACGCTCCCTGGCGCGGGCGCGGCACCCCTGGCCACCCCTTCGCGCGCGAGCACGCGCAGCAGAAAGGCCAGATTCATCGGATGCGGGAACTTAGGCGCGCGCATCAGCCCGCCATTGACTGGATCGAAGGAAGCCAGGTGGCGTTCCGCCGCGTGGAGCAGCTCCCGCGGGTCCACCTCGGTCGCCGTGGGGAGCGAACCCCCAGAGGCCGCTAGCGGCGCCTCGCCGCGCGCGCGGTAGAAGTCACGGAACGCCTGGGCCTGACGCTCCACCTCACCGCGCTGGGTACCATACGCCTCAGCCACGCCACGTAGCACCTCAGCGAACGCTGGCATGCCATGCCGCCGCACCGGCGGAAAGTACGTCCCGCCAGCGAAGGGCGCCGCGTCAGGCGTGAGGAAGACCGTCATCGGCCAGCCACCATTCCCACCGTTCAGCGCCTGCACGGCATCCATATAGAGCGCGTCAATATCGGGCCGCTCCTCACGGTCCACCTTGATATTGATGAAGAGCGCATTCATCAGCGCCGCCGTCTCCGCGTTCTCGAAGCTCTCGTGCGCCATGACATGGCACCAGTGACAGGACGAATAGCCCACACTCAGGAGCAGCGGCCGATCAAGTGCCTGTGCGCGCTCGAACGCCTCCGGCCCCCACGGATACCACTCCACAGGGTTGTGCGCGTGCTGAAGCAGATACGGACTGGTCTCGTGGATGAGCCGATTCGTCTGCTGGGGAATGGGTGCTGACGACTCCTCGCCTGGCGACTCCTCGCCCATCGTGCGGCCTCCTGCTCGATACCCTCTGGATACCCTCGGTGCGCGTCATGCGACACCCACCCACGCCACCAACTGTTTATCTGTTTATAGTATATGCCCATCGCGCATGCGGATGATACGATCAGCGCGCGCACCAATATCCGCGGCGTGGGTGACCAGCACGAAAGTCTGCCCCCGGCCGCGGTTCAACTCGACGAAGAGACTCATGATCTCATCCGCCGCCTCGCTATCCAGGTTGCCAGTCGGCTCGTCGGCCCAGATGATGGCCGGGTCATTGATGAGCGCGCGCGCGATGGCCACACGCTGGCGCTGCCCACCAGAAAGCTCAGCCGGGCGGTGGCGCGCGCGCCGCGCCAGCCCGACCAGCGCCAGCATCGCCCGCGCGCGGTCCCTGGCTTGGCGCGCGGGCGTGCCCAGCACCAGCAGCGGCAGTTCCACATTCTCGACCGCGTTCAGCACGGGCAACAGGTTGAAGTTCTGGAAGACAAAGCCCATCGCCCGCGCCCGGAAGTCCGCCCGCCGCGCATCGTTGAGCGTGGCGAGATCCGTGCCCGCGATCTCGACGCGCCCACAATCCACCGTATCCAGGCCCGCCAGGCAGTTGAGCAACGTCGTCTTGCCCGAGCCACTTTGGCCCATGATGGCCAGCATCTCCCCGCGCGCCACCGTAAGCTCGATCTCCTCCAGCGCCGTCACCGCGATACCGCGCGTCCGGTACGTCTTGCAGACGCCGACGGCGCGCACGATGGGCCGCTCCGGCTCCCCACCCGGCGCGCCGTCTGGGATGTCCGGCGTATGCGATACCTGCTCGTGAAGAGCGGTCACGTCTCCCTCCTCAGCTTCCATCCTATACCTGCTCGCTCGGCTGCTCCCGACGGCTGCTCCCGACGGCCCATCACTCATAGCGCAGCGCATCCGCGGGCGCGACCCGCCCCGCCTGCCAGGCGGGCAAGAGCGCCGCCACCAGCGACGCCAACAACGCCGCCCCACTGATTGCCGCAAGCTCTGTCCGCGGCAGAATCAGCGTCAAGCCCGTCTGGAACTGCTGGAAGAAGCCCACGGCAAAGGCGTTGCGGCACAGCACAATACCAAGCACCAGGCCCAGCCCCGTCCCCAGACCACCGATGAGCAGCGCCTCCACCACGAAGAGCAGCGCGATATGCAGGCGATGGAAGCCGAGCGCGCGCAGCATGCCGATCTGCTGGCGCCGTTCCACCACCGCGCGCGAGCCAATCACGATGAGCGCCGCCATGCCGATCAGCAGGGTGATGCCCACCAGGCCCAACAGGATGCGGCTGATGAAGAGGCGCGGGCCGTTGACATCCACTAGAATATCCTGAATCACCGTCGTCTCGAAGCCGTTCTCCAGCAGCGCCGAGCCAATAGTATAGGCCGCGGTATGGGCGTCGGCGCCAGGCCGCAGCGCGAAATAGTAGTATTCATTGCCGAATGGGGCTAGCCCCTGCTCGATCGGCGCGAAGGTTTCGGGCGAGCCAAAAAGACCACGACGTAACCCATAGGGATTGGCCACCAGCCCGATGACCGTAACGCGCGTCACCGCTCCCCCGCGCAGATCACCGATCCAGAGCGGCGTCTGGCCGATGCGTCCGGGGTCAGCGGCGACGTAGCGCAGGCGCAGGGTAAATTGATCGAGCTTATCCTGGTCGCTCGCCACCGCCGCGAAGTCAGAGAGTAACCCCAACTGCGTCTGCGGCGCGATGTTCTGCCCGCGCTGGGTGATGATACTGGAAATCTGCGGCAAGCCAGAGAGGATGGGCGGCCCGATGTATTGAGCCGCCGTGGCGGGCGGCGGCAGTCGCACACCAAGCGTCGCCGCGTCCTCTGAGCTGAGCGCGCCAATGTCAATCACCACGTCCCCTGGCTGATCACGCACCGCCGCCCACACATCGGCGTCGCTCGCGAACCCCGGCGCGCGCGCGATCAGCGAGAACCCGGTGCCATCCAAGAACGCGCCTTGCATCTCCGCCGCTGGATAGAGACTCCACCGCGCGTTCAACGTTCCCGGCTGAATCACGCCAATGGGCACGGGCCGGGCCGCGCTCGCCGCCTCCAGTCCGCCACCAGCCGCGGATACGGCCTTTCGCAGCGTCTCCCGCACCTGCTGGGGCGTATCGCTGGGCGTGAAGAGCGACTGGCCGATGATGTCATAGCCAGTGGCCTGCGCTGGCAGATCCGCGCTCAGGCTCGTCGTCGATGCGGTCACGCTCGCCATCACGACCATCGTGAAGCAGATCAGCGAAAAGAGCGCCAGACCTATCCCCGTGCGGAAGCGCTGCGACGCCGGATAGACCAGCGCCACCGCCGCGACCGGACGCAGCCGACGCAGGCGCGCCAATGCCCACGTAACCGGCGCGAAGAGCAGAGCGAGGCTGGGCACGATGGCCAGCACCGCGCCAAAGACCATCATCACGCCAGCCACAAAGAGCACATCAATATCGCCCGCGAACCGCGGCAGCCCCAGGCCACGCAGCACATCGAACGGCAGCGCCCAATAGAGGGCCAGCCCCCCGCCGATGAGCAGCGCGCTGATCCGGTCCACCGTCGCCGTCGCGCGATTCACCAGGCGCAGGCCGCGAGCCGGCTCCTGGCGGCGGGCACGGCGCGCGACCAGACCCAGAGCGAGCCAGCGCAGCACCAGCACCACACCCACCAGCACACCCGTGAGGCCGATGGAGAGCGCCAGCACGTTATACTGACCGATCGCCCAATAGGCCAGCCACGCCCCCAACACCAGCGGCGCCAGCCCGCGTGTCACGAGCGCCTGCCCCACGCCAGACCAGGCGGCGAGCGCGGCGCGTGGCTCCTGACGCACCCGCCTAGCGGCACGCACCGCCCGCGGCAGCAGTCGCCAGAGCGGCTGCGCCATCGTGGGCGGCTCTGGCAGATCGCGCAACGCGGTGGCGATCGTCATGCGGCTCACGACCCAGGCCGCCAGCGTAATCGTCGCCAACGTCACCAGCAGACCAAGGCAGAAGCCCGCGATCAGACTGCCAGGATCGAACTCCACCCGCAGCGGGAAGCCGAGCCGCGCCACCGTGGGCGCGACCAGCACGATGATGGCACCCCCCAGCAGCAATCCCGCGAGCGTGCCCAGCGCCGCCGCCACCAGATCATACGTCGCCCCCTCGAAGAGCAGCGCCCAAACCACCTGCCCCCGCCGCATGCCCAACGCCCGCGCCACACCCAACTCAGCCCGCCGCTCCGCCGCCAAGAGCACAAAGATCAGAAAGATCAGCAGCAGACCGATGGAGAGCGAGAAAAGGGTAAAGAGCAACAGGATGCGCCCAAAGGTCTCCTGCGCCGCCAGGGCAAAGTGAATGCCGTTCTGCTTGACCTTCTCCACCCGCAGAAAGTTTGGCAGATGACCACTCAGGCGCTCTGCGATCGCGTTACTATAGCGCACGCCGCTGATGCCATCGCCCGTATTGGCGATGTAGATATGATTGAGTGCCCCCGCTTGCCCCGCACGCTGGCGCAAGGCCTCAAGCGAAGCGATGAGCGCCGGCCTGTCGCCGAGTGGCCCGCCCTCCACAATGTCGCGGACCACGAATGGCGCCCGTTGCCCCGGCCAGTAGCTCGAATAGAGCGAGATGGCATCGCCCACATGCGCGCCCAGCAGCACGGCCACGCTGCGATTGAGGTAGATGTCGCTCATGCCCAGCGCCTGGATGGGCGTCGGCGCGCCAGAAGACAGCGAGCGCAAATCCCCCAGCGGACCAGCCGCATCGGGCATGATGCCGATGCCAAGCACGCCGCCGCGTACCGCGCGCACGCTATCATCCGCCATTAACAGGTCAGGCACCGTAAAGGCCGGCGCGATGCCAGCGACCTGCGTATCCCCCGCCAGCGCGAGCTGTGTCACCACTCCATACGCATCCGGATACACCCCCAGCGGACCCTGCCCACCCACGATATCCTCATCCAGCCGACCGAGATTGAAGACCGCCACATTCTTGACCGCGAGAACGATGGTCGCGTCAATCGCGATAGCGGTGGAAACAAAGGTCGTCGCGAGCATCAGCCCAAAGACGATCAGCAGTGTACGTCCCGGTCGCCGGGGCACGTTGCGCAGGCCGATGCGGAGCAAATACGGCGCGCGCAGAGCACGCCACACGAACGGCAGCAGAGCGAGCGCCGTGGCGACCACCAGCGGTGTGGCCAGATCCCCCAACGAGAACTCGAAGATCGTATTCATCGCGCCTCTTCATCGCGCCTCTCATCGCGCCGCCGCGACCGCGCTAGCCCCGTAGATCAGGCCGGATCGCGTCCGCGAAGAGCTGCGCCAGACGTGCCGCTCCCACCACCGAAGGGTGCAGCCCATCAGCGCTAATGTATGCTGGGTGCGTCGTCTGATCGGCCCACGTAGCATAGAGATTGACGAGCCGCACGCCTTCCTCCGCCGCCAGCGCCTCCAGCCCGCCATTGAAGTCCAGAATCTGGCCACGCAATTTCGCCAGGTCGTCATGCGCGAAGTAGGGCAGCAGCGTCAAATCGGGGAGATTGCCCAGATAGATCCGCGCGTTGGTAGTCGCGCGCAACGTGGCGAGCAGTGACCGCATCTTCTGGAGTGAGGTAGCGAGCGGAATACCATCGATCACGTCGTTGATTCCCAGAAAAATCGTCACCACGCCTGGGCGCGCGTCCAGCGCCACCGGCACCTCATCGCGCAACGCCTCATCGGTCGTCGCGCCAGGAATCCCCAGGTTGATGAGATGCACGGAAGAGCCAAGCTGGCTGGCCAGCACCGTCGGCCACGACTGGCGCGCGGGGTCATCGGTGCCCACCCCAAAGGCATCTGACGCACCGATCGCTACATACGTGAGCGCTGAGACGGGCAGCAGCGGCTGCTCCGTCCGCGTCGGTGGAGGAGCCTGTGGTTGCCCCACCGATTGGCCACCTGGCCCACAGGCGGCCAGCGGCAGCGTCGCCAGCAGCAGCGCCGCCAGCGGCAAGGCGCCCCAGAAGAGATGCCGCATCTCCCCTGATGCCCGTCGCCTGCCGCGCCGCCCGTGCTCGCCCATCCTGACGTCTCCTCGCGCGCTCGCCATGACACGCGCTCTCTTGGATGGACGCAAAACGCGGGCCAATCACACCAGACAGGCAGCGCATGATACGCGGGAAACGGCACGGCGCGGCATCTACTCCGTGGCGCTCTCCTGCGCCTGCCAGCCATTGGCGGTGAACGTCGTCAACGTTTGCTGGTCGCTAGGCACGTACGTGACGATGGAATAAACCGAGGCGCCCGTGAAGACCGTCACGGTCGTGCGCAAGGTAAGCGCGCCCAGACGGCTGTGGCGCATCTGAAAGACAAAGCTCTGCGCTGGCCCCATACCTGGATCAGAAGAATCCGCGATGCGACGGAAATCAGGCAGCGTCCGCAGCGAGCGCCAGAGCGTACGGTATTCTGGCAGGTACGTGAGACTGCGCGTATTGTATTTGAAGTCAGCCAGCAGGCGCCGCGCCAGCTCCTCCCACGGGCGGAAGCGCGCGCGATAAGCCGGATCGAACACGACGGCGAGCAAGTTCTGGCTGTGCTGCGCCAGCTCACCAGGCGCCATCTCAAAGAGCCGCACCGCCGCTGGGTTCCAGGCACTCACCTGCCACAGACGATCCAGGCTGTGCGCGGGAAAGGCGTTATTGTGTACGAGGAGCGCCGCGAGCTCCCGCTGGTCGAGCAGGTCCATGCCCTCCGCTTCATCTTCGAGGTACTCACCAGTCAGTCGCGTAAAAGCCCGCATCAAACCCTGCCGCTCTTCCCCCCGCACCTCCAGCGCACGCAAGAGCGCGCGCGCCACGCGCACCGATGGCGCCGTGCGCTGGCCGCTCTCCAGGTGATAGATGTACGTGCGCGAAAGGCGGGCGGCGCGTGCCAGTTGGCCCTGCGAAAGCCCACGCGCGCGACGGAAGTCGGCGACCAACTGGCCAAACCCCTCACTGGCGCGCCCCTCACTGGCGCGCGCGGTGGCCTGCCCCGGCAGGTGGGAGGGCGTAGGAGATGATGACATCAGGCGGCTCCTCTTCATGACGGCGCCAGGCGCCAAGCGGTCGAATGAGACGTTAGCCAGTACCCCAGTATACCCTATCCGAGCGTTAACTGGCTACACGACATGGCACACGACCAGCGGATATAATGCCCATAGTGAGGCTGCCATATGCCACTCGCGCAGGAGGGTCCGATGGATGACCATCGCCAGGCCGATCAAGAGCAAGCCGTCGAATCCCCGGCGCGCGTCGCCATCACGCGCCCCTGGCTGGCGCACTATGCCCCCGGCATCCCTCCATCCGTGCCGATACCCAACCACCCGCTGACATGGCTGCTCGATCAGGCGGTCACGCGCTATGGCGCCAACATCGCCATCGAATATTATGGGACACGCATCCCCTATGTGCGGTTGTCATCGCTTGTGGACCGCTTCGCCCGTGCGCTCCGGCATCTCGGCGTGCGGCCAGGCGACCGCGTCTCGCTCTGCCTGCCCAATGTGCCACAGTTCGTGATCGCTTTCTTTGGCGTGCTCAAGGTCGGCGCCGTCGTCGTCCCCACCAATCCCCTCTACACACCGCCCGAACTGGAGCACCAACTCAATGACGCGGGTGTCACGGTCGTCGTCATGCTCGACCAGTTCTCCTCCACCCTCGCCACGGTGCGCGAGCGCACCTCCGTGCGGCATGTCGTGCTGGCGAACGTAGCCGACTATTTCCCTCCCACGCTCGCCGTCGCCTACCGGCTGAAGGAGGCGGTGGAGCGGCGTGGCAAGCCACATCGTGAGCGCAATGTCCCGCGCGCTGACGCCCCGCTCTTGCGCTTCAAGGATCTGCTGGGGCAGGCCCACGGGCGCGAAGGCTACGAAGTCTTCGCCACACCAGAGCTGGCCGGCCCCGATGACCTGGCCGTGCTCCAGTATACCGGTGGCACGACTGGCGTCGCCAAGGGTGCCATGCTCACCCACCGCAACCTCCTCGCCAACGCGCTCCAATGCTGGTCATGGAACGAGCTGCCGCTCGGCTCCAAGCACTCCTCGCTCTGCATCGCGCCCTTCTTCCATGTCTATGGCCTAACCGTCGGCATGAATCTGACCATCCTCAACGGCTCGACACTCGTGCTCCTCCCGCGCTTTACCCTCAAAGAAACGCTCAAAGCCATTCAGCGCTACAAGCCCGATCTCTTCCCCGGTGTGCCGACGCTCTATCTGGCGCTGGCGCGCGCGGTGGAGCAGAGCCACCAAGACCTCAGCTCCATCAAGATCTGCATCAGCGGCTCAGCGCCCCTGCCACTGGAGGTGCAGCAGCGCTTTGAGCGCGTCTCAGGCGCGCGGGTGGTCGAAGGCTACGGGCTGACCGAAGCCTCGCCCGTGACGCACTGCAATCCTGTCTATGGCGAGCGGCGCATCGGCACGATCGGCCTGCCATTGCCAGGCACCGACGCCGCCATCATTGACCCTGAGACCTGGCGCTTCCTCCCACCTGGCGAGCAAGGCGAGATCATTGTGCGCGGGTCACAGGTGATGCGCGGCTACTGGCAGCGCCCAGACGAAACCGAGAACGTCCTACGCGATGGATGGCTGCGCACCGGCGACATCGGCCTCATGGACGACGATGGCTACTTCACCATCTCCGATCGCGCCAAAGACATCATCATCGCCAGCGGCTACAAAGTCTTCCCACGTGATGTCGAAGAGGTGCTCTATCAGCATCCCAAGGTGCTGGAGGCCACCGTCATTGGCGTCCCCGATCCCTACCGTGGTGAGACCGTGCGCGCCTACATCGTCCCGCGGCCCGGCGAGGCGCTGACCGCGGAGGAGTTGACCACCTTCTGCCAAGAGCGCCTCGCCGTCTACAAGGTACCCAAGCAGTTCGTGTTCCGTGAGTCGCTGCCAAAAAGCCTGATCGGCAAGGTCTTGCGGCGCGCCCTGCGGGAAGAGGCCATCGCCGAGATGTCCACCCAGACCGCGCCGCCACCAACGGCGCGGCAACCAGAGCACGACGACCGACCATCGTAACGCATCCGCGCGCCACACCGCGCCCAGAGCAGCCGCGCGGCGCCCCGCGACCGGCCCACTCGAGTGAAGACACAGGAGACAGGCGTATGGCCATCGAGACCACGATTGAGACCGCCGCGAGCTTCCTCATGACTCCCGTCACGCGCGCGCATTTTCTGACGCCGGAGAAGTTCGACGACGAGCAAAAACAGATCCAAGAGGCCGCGGCGACATTCGTACAGCGCGAAGTGCAGCCAAAGTCCGAGGCCATTGACCAGCAGGAACCAGGCGTCATGGCCGCGCTCGTCAGGCAGGCTGGCGAGCAGGGCCTGCTGATGATTGACGTGCCAGAGGAGTATGGCGGCGCTGACCTCGGACTGGTCGTGAGCGCGCTCGTAGCGAGCCAGATGCGCCAGGCCTCCTTCGCCGTCGCGCACGGCGCCCACACCACCATCGGCACCCTGCCCATCGTCTTCTATGGCACCGACGAGCAAAAACGCGCCTATCTCCCGCGCCTGGCCACCGGCGAACTGATCGGCGCCTACGCGCTGACAGAGCCAGGCGTCGGCTCAGACGCGATGTCTATCCGCACGCGCGCCACGCTTTCCGAGGATGGCAAGCACTATATCCTCAACGGCGCCAAGCAATGGATCTCCAACGCCGGCTTCGCTGACCTGATGATCGTCTTCGCCAAGGTGGATGACACCCAACATACCGCCTTCATCGTGGAATCGGCCTGGCCTGGCATCTCGACCGGCGCGGAGGAGCGCAAGATGGGCGTCAAAGGCTCCTCGACCCGCACGGTCTACTTCGACAACGTCCACGTCCCAGTCGAGAACGTGCTCGGCGTGATCGGGAAGGGCTATAAGATCGCCTTCAATATCCTCAACATTGGCCGCCTCAAGCTCGGCGCGGGCACCACAGGCGGCGCCCGCTCCTCCCTGAATTTGGCCGCCACCTATGCCAACGAGCGCAAGGCCTTCGGACGCCCCCTGCACGGCTTCGGCATGATCAAGAAGAAGCTCGCCTACATGGCGGCCGAGGTCTACGCCGCCGAGGCGCTCGTCTACCGGACCATCGGGAACGTCGAAGAAGCCCGCGTCGCGGCGGGCGACGACCGTCAGGCGCAACTGGCCGCCATCGAGGAGTACGCCATCGAGTGCTCCATCGCCAAGATCTTCGGCTCCGAGGCCCTGGCCCTCTGCGTGGATGAAGGCGTACAAATCTTCGGTGGCTACGGCTTCATGGAAGAATATCCCATCTCGCACGCCTATCGTGACGCGCGCATCAATCGCATCTTCGAAGGCACCAACGAAGTCAACCGCTTAGTTGCCGCTGGCACCCTCTTCACCCGCGCGATGGCCAACCGCATGGCTCTCCTCACCGCGTTCCCTGGCATTGCGGATGAGGTCTCACGCGGGCACGCGCCCGACTACGCTGAGACCGAGACGCCCGCCGCGCTGCGTGAGAGCGTCAACCTCGTCGAGCGGGCCAAGCGCGCCGCCATCTATGCCACCATGAAGACCTCGATGAAGTTCATGGCCAACATGCGCGAAGAGCAAGAGTTCCTAGAGGCCGTCGCCAACCAACTCATCGGCGTCTACGCCATGGATAGCGCCGTGGGTCGCGCGCTCGACGCCGTCACGGCAGGGGGCGTGGACGCGCATACCCACGAGTTGCTGGCCCGCGTCACCGTGCTGCGCCAGTTTGCCACCACCCACGCCGCCATCGAGAGCGCGCTCTTCATGGCCTTCGAGGGCGACGAGCTGCGCGAGGAACTGGCCAAGGTGCGCCTGTATCTGGGCGACACCACGACGAACATCGTCCCCCTGCAACGCGAGCTGGCGGGCATTGTCGCTGAAAAGAGTGGCTATCCGCTCGTGTAGCACCTAGTACTCCAGGGCGACCCGCCGCGAGAACCTGAATCGCGGCAAAAACGGCAGAACCGCGCGATTGCCTCATCGGCTTGAGGCCAGCGACAAGGCGCTTCGCCCTCTCCCCGCCAAGCGTGTGGGAAAGGGGCCAGGGGGCGGCGAGGGGGGAGAGATCATGGCGGATCTTGGCGAGGTGGAGCGGCTGATGACCGAGGGCGTGCCATATAATCGCGTGCTCGGCATCCGCGTGGCCTCGATTGGCCCTGAACAGGCCGAGGTCGCCTTGCCAGCGGCACCCGAACGGCTGAACCACGTCGGCACCGTCCATGCCGCGGCACAGTTTGGGTTGGGCGAGGCAACGGCGGGCACGATGGTCGTCGCGGCCTTCAGCGACCTCTACGCCACGGGGATTGTGCCCTTGGCCGCGCAAGCGCAGATCGCCTATCTGCATCCCGCGCGCGGCGACCTGCTAGGGTCCGCCACGCTCTCCAGCGATGAGCAGCGGCGCATCCGCGTGGAGGTGGCGGAGAACGGGCGGGCACGCTTCACCATCCCCGTGCGCATCCTCGATGCGCGGGGAGCCGTCGTCTCTGAGGTGACGGTGCGGTGGGTGCTTCTCACGCCATCCAGCTAATCTCGCCCATGCGGGCGGGCCAGGGCGCCACATACGCCACACAAAGAGTAGCCGCATAAAGAGGACAAGAGGAGAAACATCCCTATGCCGGAAGCGGTTGTCGTCAGCGCCGTGCGCACGCCCATCGGGCGCGCGAATAAAGGCGCGTTGAAAGTCGTGCGCGGCGATGATCTCGCCGCCGTCGCCGTGCGGGGAGCCGTCCAGCGCGTCCCCAACTTCGATCCCCATCTGATCGAGGATGTGATCATCGGCTGCGCCTTCCCAGAGGGTGAGCAAGGCATGAACCTGGCCCGCCTCGTGACCGCCCTGGCGGGCCTCCCCGTCACCGCTGGCGGCACCACCGTCAATCGCTTCTGCGCCAGCAGCCTACAGGCCTTCAACTTCGCCGCGCAAGGGCTGATGCTAGGCAATGGTGACGTCTACATCGTTGGCGGGGTGGAGAGCATGTCGCGCGTGCCGATGGGCGGCTTCAACCCTAGTTTCAATCCAAAGCTCATCAACAATCCCGAAGGCATTGAGGTCTGTTGCGGCTTACCCAACGAGCGCACCACCGCCTTCGGTCAGTCCTATATTCCGATGGGTATGACCGCTGAGAACCTGGCGCGCAAGTATGGCATCAGCCGCGAAGAGCAAGACCGCTTCGCGCTCCGCAGCCATCAGAAGGCACTCGCCGCCATTGACGCTGGCGTGATGGCGCGCGAGATCGTGCCCGTGTCGTTGCCCGATGGCACCCTCTTCACCACCGACGAAGGGCCACGCCGCGAGACCTCGCTGGAGGCGCTGGCCAAGCTGGAGCCAGCCTTCCTCGCCGATGGCACCGTCACCGCGGGCAATAGCAGCCCGCTCAACGATGGCGCCTCCGGGGCGGTCCTGATGTCCGCGGAGAAGGCGCGCGAGTTGGGCATCGCGCCCAAGGCGCGCGTGCTCGCGATGGCGGTGGCCGGCGTGGAGCCAGAGATCATGGGCATTGGCCCCGTCTCCGCGGTGCGCAAGGCCCTCGCGCGCGCACGCCTCCAACTCGCCGATATTGATATCATCGAACTGAATGAAGCATTCGCGGTGCAGAACCTCGCCGTCATCCGCGAGCTAGGCATTGACGAGAACAAGCTGAACCCGCACGGCGGCGCCATCGCGCTCGGCCATCCGTTGGGCGATACGGGCTGTCGGCTGATCGCGACGCTCCTCAATGATCTGGAGACCGTGGGCGGGCGCCTGGGTATGGCCACGCTCTGCGTCGGTGGTGGCCAGGGCGTCGCCACGATTATCGAGCGGCTGTAGGGGGGCGCGCCATGAGCTACACCATCCAACGCGCGGCGGTGATCGGCGCGGGCATTATGGGGGCCGGCATCGCGGCGCTGCTCGCCAACGTCGGTATCCCCGTCACCCTGCTCGACATCGTGCCGCCAGAGGCCCAAGAGAGCGAGAATCGCGCCGCCCGCAACCGCATCACCCAGGGCGGGCTGGACCGCGCCATCAAGGCCAAGCCCGCCTCAGCCTTCTTCAGCCCGCGCAACGTGCGGCTGGTCACCGTCGGCAACGTCGCGGACGACTTTGAGCGGCTGCGCGAGGCCGACTGGATCGTCGAGGCGGTGATCGAAGACCTAGAGACCAAGCGCGCCCTCTACAGCCGCATCGAGGGCGTGCGCAAGTCCGACGCGCTCATCAGCTCGAATACCTCAGGGCTGCCAGCCGAGATGCTGCTGGCGGGACGCGGCGCGGACTTCCGACGCCACTTCCTCGTCACTCACTTCTTCAATCCCGTGCGCTTCCTCAAGTTGCTCGAGCTGGTGCCCGGCCCAGAGACAGACCCGGAAGTAATGCGCTACATGGGCGCATTCGCCACCGAGCGCCTGGGCAAGGGCGTCGTCTACTGCAAGGATCGCCCCAACTTCATCGGCAACCGCATCGGCTCGTATGGCTTTGCCGCGACGATCCATCGCATGGTGAACGAGGGCTACCGCATCGAGGAGGTAGACGCGCTGCTCGGGCCAGCGATGGGCCGCCCGCGCTCCGCCGCCTTCCGCACCGCCGACATCGCCGGAATTGATACCCTGCTGCATGTCGCCGATAACCTCTACGAAAACCTGCCCGATGACCC
>JADEYI010001364.1_pt1 | contig 19032 bp, 18 predicted proteins | sample 8542331 | NCBI WGS metagenome assembly JADEYI01 (sample SAMN16510988, study PRJNA670497) | mine drainage metagenome | isolation source: biofilm near Copperflume 1 | place: Germany: Marsberg coppermine Kilianstollen | collected 2018-02
TATCTCCCATGAAGGGAGAGGGGGCTTTAATCACCCTTGTAACCCCGTCAGGGGCAGGCCCCTGTGCACTCAGCAGGAGTAAAGCCCCCTCTCCCTTCATGGGAGAAGGGGTTGGGGATGAGGGTGCGTAAGGGTAGGTGAGGGTACGCCTCCCTCCACAGCTTCTCCTTGCAGATTGCCATACCCCAACTCTGAACTCTTACCCCTTCTTCCTGGCATTGAATTGCAGAGCGCTAAACTATATACTGCTCATGATAGCTTCTAAAACGCTACGGGCGCGACAGCGAGCTATGCCTTTTCGCTTCCGCCCCCAGGGGCGGCAAGGTGACATGCTCAGCTTTATTGTGGTGTAAAGTCGCCGGTTAGTAATTCCACCGGCTACTGGCACAAAGATTGCGGACCTCTAACCCAACACTCTTGCGCAGGAGCAGTGATGAGTAACAAACAAATCTCACTTGGGCTGGTCTTCCACAACCACCAACCTGTGGGGCAGGCTGACCAGGTTTTCGAGGAGATATACGAGCGGGCATACAAGCTTATGGTGGCCGCCTTGGAGCGGCACCCAGGCGTGCGCGTGGGCCTCCACTACACAGGCTCGCTCCTTGACTGGCTCACAGAGCGCAAGCCGCAGTTCATAGAGAGAATACGCACTATGGCAGAGCGCGGCCAGGTAGAGATCCTCTCCGGCGGCTACTACGAGCCTATCCTCCCTTCTATACCTGACAACGATAAGCATTCGCAGATATTGAAGCTGACAGATGCTGTGCAGAGCAACTTCGGATACAATCCTACCGGCATGTGGCTTGCCGAGCGCGTCTGGGAGCCGACGCTGCCCAGCCACCTGGCAGCCGCTAATATAGAGTGGACTATCCTGGATGATATACACTTCAAGATGGTCGGCCTCACTGATGATGACCTCACAGGCTACTTTGTAACCGAAGATGACGGCAGCCCCGTCAACGTCTTCGGCACCTCCAAACAGCTGCGCTACACTATTCCCTGGCGGCCCGTCGAAGAGACGTTGCAGTACATGTACAATGAAGCCGTAGCCGCGCCAGGCAAAATCCTCGTCATGGGCGACGATGGCGAGAAGTTCGGCGCATGGCCCGACACCTACGAGCACTGCTGGGGCTCGGATGGCAAGAGCGGCTGGGTAGATAACTTCTTCAGCGCCCTCGAAGCCAATAGCCAGTGGCTCCATACAATGAAACTCGGCGAGCATGTACATAACTTCCCGGCGGTAGGGCGCGTTTACCTGCCTACCGCCTCCTATAACGAGATGATGGAGTGGGCGCTCCCCGCCACGCAATCGCATGAGTTCACCGAGATGTACCACAAGCTGGAAGCGACAGGCGACGCCACCTTGCGCTTCATGAAGGGCGGCTTCTGGCGCAACTTTATGGTGAAGTACCCTGAGATAAATACGCAACATAAGAAGATGCTCCGCGTCCACGACAAGATAACAGCCGCGAGGAGTGCACCCGCCGAAGGTGGGCTGCAAGGCGAGTACGGCGACCTGGGGCAAGAAGACCTGTGGCGCGGGCAGAGCAACGACACCTACTGGCACGGCCTCTTCGGTGGGGTTTACATGACCGATGTGCGAGTGCGCGTGCAAGCATTTCTGATCCGTGCCCAGCAAGCCGCCGAGCGCGCGCTTTACGGCGACCGCAACTGGCTAGCCCCTGAGATAACCGATTTCGACCGCGACTCGCTGCAGGAACTGCTGATCGAAGGCAACGCCCTCAACCTCTACGTCGATCTGGCCGATGGCGGCTCGATCTTTGAGTGGGATTTGCGTCCACACAACTACAATCTCGCCTCTGTCGTCAGCCGCAGGCCCGAAGGCTACCACCTGACGCTCAAGGAGTTCGAGGAGAAACGGCGGCGTCAGAAGCGGGAGGCAGCAACAGGCACAAGCTCTCACTCTGCCTCTCACAACGAAGAAAGCGAGTCGCTCAATCCGCACAGCACAGTGCGTGTAAAAGAAGAAGGGCTTGACCGCTTCCTCAACTACGACCCTTACCGCCGCAACTGCATGATAGACCACTTTCTCGGCCCCGGCACTACGCTGGACTCTTTTGCCAAAGGGCTTTACAACGAGGAAGGCGACTTCATCTACGGCGCATACCAGGCCGAGATGGAGGAAGGCGGCGAGAATACCCTGCACGTTGTGTTGGCGCGCGATGGGCACATCACTACAGAAGGAGGGCGCAAAGCTGTGCGCGTAAGCAAGCGTCTCACCCTCAAGCCCGGGTCGCCCAACTTCCGCGTGCTCTACACCCTCGAAAACAGAGACGACACCGAGCTTTCGGCGGTCTTTGGCTCTGAATGGAATGTCAACCTTCTGGGGGGAGGGCACAACCCGTCGGCTTACTATCGTGTCGAAGGGCACGAGCTGGAAGATGCCGCCCTCGACTCGACGGGGGAGGTGCGCAACGTTAGCGCGCTGGCGGTAGGTAATTCGTGGCTCAATATCGAAATGGGCCTCAAGACCAACCGTGAGGCCACTTTCTGGCGCTTTCCACTAGAGACAGTTTCAGGCTCCGAAGCGGGCTTCGAGCGCACCTACCAGGGCAGTTGCATACTCCTTCAGTGGCTTCTTACCCTTCCTCCCGGCGAGTGCGTGGATATAGAGCTGGAGTGGTCTTCGCATACGCATGAATAGCTTTGGGCTGTCGATGCCGGGGAACTCGCCTTCAGCAACCAGCCTCGAAACCCCGGACCCAAAAGCTAGCTTACGAGTAGCCTTTGATGCCCGCATGCTTCACTACAGGCGTGCGGGCATCGGGCAGTATGCCATCAGCCTCTTGCGTGCCTTCGCCGCATCGCCTGAGATTGGACCGGAGGCGCGATTTCAGGTGCTGCAAATGCGCAGCGACGCCGAGCCTGTGGTGCGCAATTCGCGCTTCAGCCGCGTGCCAATGTGGACGCCGCCCCACAACCGCTTTGAGCAACCTGCTCTCGGAGTAGAACTCCTCAAGCTACGGCCACAGCCGCAGTTGATCCACTCGCCAGACTTTGTGCCCCCCCGCTACAGGCGCTGTCCCGCTGTGGTCAACGTGCAGGACCTGGCCTTCCTCAAGTTCCCTGAGCTTACTCTGCTTACGGGCGAGAGCAAGCGATATTATGGACAGGTGACACGCGCCGCTCACGAGGCTGAGGCGCTAATCGCCCTCTCACGTTCTGCCCGCGACGATATGGTGCAGATACTTGGCGTTGACCCGGCGAAAGTGGACGTTATCACTGCGGCGGCGGGCGCTGACTTTAAGCCCCCTTCCGACTTGCTCTTGGCGCAACAAGCAGCGGCAAAGACGTTCAACCTGCCGGGGCCTGACCAGGGGGGTTATATTCTCTTCGTTGGCACGATAGAGCCGCGCAAGAACCTCGCAACACTCCTTGAGGCTTACAGGTTGCTGGTAGACAGCAGGCGCGTGCGGCCTGTGCCTGTGCTAGCGGTCGCGGGAAGTGAAGGCTGGCTGCATGAAAAAGTGCTGTCTCGCATAGGTGCGCTCAGGCTGCAAGATCATGTGCGGCTGCTGGGGAGAGCGCCCGATGAGAAGCTGGCGGCTCTCTATCAAGGGGCAAGACTCCTGGCTTTTCCCTCTTTGTACGAAGGCTTTGGCATGCCCGCCCTCGAAGCGCTGGCCTGCGGCACGCCCGTTATCTCTTCTAATGCAGGCTCGTTGCCCGAGGTGGTAGGAGATGCAGGCATATTGCTGAATCCTCACGACGTAGAAGGTTGGGCCACCAACATGGAGCGCCTCTTACTGGAGACCGTGGAAGAACAAAAACTGAGGAGCGCAGGCCCACCGCAAGCAGCCCACTTCTCCTGGCACAAGGCTGCCGCGCAGACATGGGAGCTGTACAGAAGGGTGTTGGGGTTAGGGCGTGGTTATTAGTACGAAGCGCTATGTGAATAGCACCTGCAGATGACCCCGGATTTATACCCCCGCCGGGCGTCGTCTCCTGCGGCGAGCGCGCCACCGGTACACTATGTAGAGCACTATGGCGAGGAAAAGTATCATTATCAGGGCGGCTACAAGGGGCGCGGCTAGAGCCAGCACTGCCGTTGTCCCTGAGAGAATATCCTCAAGGAGGCTGATGATGGGGTTGCCGAGGCCGCCTGTGGTAGCTGTTATCACCGGGCGGCTGGTGGCCTTCACCACATGTACGCCCCCCGCCGACAGCAGGCCAAGTATAAAGCTGGGCACGGGATCGAGGCCACCCACAGCGCCGCTATGCGCGGCAAAGAGAACACCCCCCGCCACCGGACGAATGAAGGTGTGAATAATATCGTTGACAGTATCAATCGCTGGTATCTTGTCGGCGAATATCTCTATCAGCAGAAGGACGGCGAGGACGATAAGCACCCACGTCTGCGTGAGCAGGTCATAGGGCTTCTGCAAAGTAAGATTGAACAGGTGAAACCGCCCCGCCAGCCCTGTGATTAGCAGGGGCAGCCAGGCATTAAGCCCGGCGGGTGCGGCTAATCCGAAGCCAGACAATATACTTGTCAAAATATCCATAGGAGACTCCCAATGTTCGACGCGTCTCTACTGTGTATTACGTGAGAATAATGAGAGATGTTACATGCCCAGGCTTTTACGTAATATGCAATATGCGCTACGCACCGGCTCCCTGGCGGCTACGTAAACAAGCGCGCCCAACCACCCGGCCAGCGTGCAGCCTGCGTATGTTATACCTGCTGTGATAGCCCCGGCCACGATCGCGGCAGGGAGTGCGGCATCATGCACCGCGGACGCAATCTCAGGGCCAACTTGCCGGGCGTAATGCGCCCAATCGGTATTGAGCACTCCCAGCGCCAGCAGTGACAGTAAGAGTAGAGCCGCGAAATGTGCTGTTATCGCCCCCGCCAACGCGCCCTCTCTCGCTGCCAACTCGCTATCGTTGTCTCGCCACAGCGAAAGGTGCCCGGCCAGCACTCCGGGCAGAAGGAGCGCTAACAGCCAGGATAAGCCCAACTCATCTCCGGTCCACTGAAGTATACGTGAGTAAACTACGTAAAGTGCCGCAACCAGCGCCATACCGCACAGCCCAGCGACAGTATGTGGCCTCATGCTTATAGCCCTGCTCAATAACTCACCTTACATGACCACCGACCACAGCTCCCCGGTCAGTCCTCCTCCAACTGCTCAGGGCCGAGCAGCCTCTCGGTCAGATAACCCGCCAGCCAGGTGGCAAGGGTAGTCAACACCAGCGCCAGGATACCCTTTACAATTCTCCGCGTTGTATCTTGATCCATATTTGTGATACCTCTCTTTGTTTAGTGAGTGTGCATGTTACGTGAGCCACTATAGGTGCTCTACTTTTGTCTCCGCCGCAGTATGTATTACCTTCTATTTCTCACTCACCGGCAACCAGGGGCTCTTCTTGCGTTGGGGCTTCGCCTCGCCTTCCTTTTTGGGGCGGAGCCTGCGGACACGGGCAGTCTCAGAGCTGAACTCCGCGCCGACCAATATTATAACCGATGAGAGATATATCCAGGTGAGTAGCGCGAAGGTTGTGGCAAAAGGGCCATACCGAGCAAAGTTCGCGAAGGGAGAACCTACATAGTAGGCGAATATCTCTTTTACAATAGCCCACAGAATAGCTGCGACAAGAGAGGCGACCCAGATATCGCGCAGCTTCACATCGGCGCGAGGTAAGAAGCGGTACATCAACAAGAATACCACGAAGACAATGGCGATGGAAGCTAAGAAGTTGACTACTTGCCAGAAGATCTGATCACCCGGCACCCGGCCAATGATGGCAGTCGTGAAAGCGCGGCTGCTGGTGAGTGCGGCGGTGACGATAAGAGAGGCAAGGAGGACGAGGACCATCGCAAGCATCATCGCAAGGCCGGTGAGCCTGTTGCTCAAGAAGTTCGGGACTTTCTCACTTTGCCAGGCACGGTTGATTGAGTTGTCGAGGGCGCTAAAGGCACCGGAGGCGGAGAAAACAAGCGCGAGGAGGCCTGCAAGTGCAACCCAGCCTGCATTTTGCTGATTCTTGAAGGCAGTATTAAGAGCATCTTCTAAGGGTTGCACTGAACCGGGCAACACCCTTGCTACGGTCTCAAAGATGAAGCGCGTGGCATCCTGGGGATTCAGAAAAATGCCTCCGAGGGTAACAGCCAGGATCAATAAGGGGAAGATGCTGAAAAAGACAAAGTAGGTAAGTGAAGCAGCCATAGAGCCGACGTCATCTTTGCCGAACTCATGTACAGTTGCCTTTACTACGGTGCCGTACTCCCTAAGGTTCATTGAGAGCTTGCAGGTTCCGCTCTATTACTTCCATCGGATTGACGCCCAGAGATGTTAGCTCATCTGCCATATCAAGAATTATACGCACGCCTTCAAGGTTTACACCTGCCTTGGTAAGACGGCGTATGAACTGAAACCGCTGGATGTCGTTTTGCGAATAGCGGCGGCGGTTGCCCTGGGTGCGCGCAGGGAGCACCAGCTTTTTTTCCTCGTAGATGCGCAGAGTGCGCGGGTGCAGGCCGAGCAGGTCGGCGGCCACGCTCAGGGTGAAAATAGGCCTGTCAGTGGTGATCTGCGAGAGATTAGAGATACGTGAGCCTTTGCTCGCAGTAGAAGCTTTTGCGCCTCCTTTTGAGCCGCCCTTTCGACTTCTGTTCTCCTCCTGTGCGTCCGGCGGCCCCATCTCACCATTGGATGCGGACCCATCAATCTGCGCCAATTCGCCTGTATCCCGATCAGGATCACCGGAGTGGAAATCATCCCCCATCACAACCACCTCACAATCTTCAACAACACCCTATCTGGCCCACTATATCATATGCCATCAATAGAGGCAAGAATAAGGCCATAATCGCTGCCATGAAATGAGGAGTTTGGGGCAACAGGACAGCAACTAATCCCTGCTCCCAGGCCTCACTACCCTGGTGCATTAACTTGCGGGCGCATCCTGGGCGTGCTAGACTTTACGCAACCATTTTACGTCAACTGCGTCATATGTGTGCCTGGCGTAACACTTTACCGCCCATAACTGAGGCATGGAGGATTTGTATGCATCTGCAGAAAATAAGGATCGGGCGTTCTTTAGGATTATGGGTGCTGCTCACTGTCGGGGCTACGGTGGCTGGCTGCCAGTCATCGGCAGCAGTTACACAGTCTGGTAGCGTCACTGCTTTGCCCAACCCGCCTGCCGTTGTGCAGGCTACCCTGACGGCGGGGTCCAACATGGTGGGGAAGCAAGGCGTTGCCACAGCAACCGGCAACGCAGTTAGCGGTAAGGCGTCGCCCACCTCCGTTACGGGGGGCACTGTAGGGTCCGGCGGCCTTCCCGACATCTCGAGCTGGACCAAAGTTCAACAAAGCTCAGGAGGCGTTACGTACAGCTATTCATACCCGCCCGGCTGGAAGGAGAGCCTCTCGTATTGTGTGACCGGGGCCAACACAGGCAGCGCAGGAGGCGACTTACCGGCGGGGTGTGTGTCTACTGACTTGCTGGTGGGGGCAAAGGCCCAGAGCATGGGGCAAATAGCCGGTGATGCGCTGACGATAAGTGGACTGCATGCCATCAAGCAAGTGGAGGCCAGTCCGCGCAGTGGTCTGGCCTCCGCCATATATACCTTGCTCGTATATAGCGATGCAGGTGCTCCCCTATTTGGCTTCTCCTCCTCGATTGGCCGGGGCACAGACGCGGCCACCCAGCAGGCAATAACAGCCACGCTCGACCAGATAGCGAGCACCATAGCGATAACGAGCCAGCCATGAGGGTAATGAGAGTGAGCAGCAGAAAGCGCAACCTGGCAAAGGTCTGCTTTTTCGCTCTTTGTCTGGCTGTGGCGGGGCTGGGTACGGCTGGCATGGTATTGGGAACGTTGGCCGCAGCGCCCATGTCGGGCGGCTTTGGCATGCCGACAGGCGGCTACCTGAGCACGTACTTCCTGCAGCCTATAGACTACGAAGAGGGCGGGGCCTACTACGACCAGAGTAACAACTTCCAGTATGCCAGCTATGCATTCCATCATGGCATTGACGTATCGGCGGGGTGTGTAGCGGGCAGTTATCCTGTTTATGCCGCCGCTTCAGGCACAATTGCGCTGGCGCAGTATATTAACGACGGCTATGGCTCGCAGGTCGCCATTGATCACGGCTATAATCTCGGTAACAACGGCATGTACACTTATACCTTCTACAGTCACATGGGGAGCCGCTCGACGGGGGCGCAGTATATACTGGTATCGCCAGGGCAGCGTGTTGAGGCCGGGCAGATAATAGGCTACCAGGGCAACGACGGCGCGGTTTACGGCTCGTGCAACCCCGACCCGGGCACGCACCTCGACTGGGAGGTAAGGGTGAATAGCAACCCTCTCTCATACGACACCTCGATGCGCTACAACAGCACCGCCGCCAGCCCCGACTTCTATACCAATCAGCAGCTTACATATACAGACCCATCTCCGGCGAGCCATGTTGTGCCAGGTCCATTCTCACCCGACCCAGGGCCACAACCAACCTGGACGCCCGGCCCCTGCGGCATGCGCTTCGTTGATATACCTGATAACTATTGGGCATACCCTTATATATCCTACCTCTATTGTCGTGGTATTGTGAGCGGCTATGACGACGGCACCTTCCGCCCGGCCGACCTCAACACTCGCGGGCAATTCGCCAAAATGATAGTGCTCGGCTTCGGCTGGCAGCTTTATAACCCTTACTTCCAATCCTTCACCGATGTGCCGCCCGGCAGCACCTTCTACCAGTACATAGAAACCGCGCATCTCAGGAATATTATCAGCGGCTATGAGGACGGCACCTTCCGTCCCGGCAACTCGGTAACGAGGGCGCAGGCGTCCAAGATGCTCGTGCTGTCGCTGGGGCAGTCGCCCAGCTACCCACCACAGCCGACCTTCTGGGACGTGCCACCAGGCTACTGGGGCTACGGCTATATAGAGGAGGCATCCAACCTGGGCGTTATCAGCGGCTATAACGACGGCTCGTTCCGCCCCGATGTGCCCGTAATGAGAGCGCAGCTATCAAAGATGCTGGCGCTGGCGATGCAAAGGCAGAGCAGGTAGCTTCGAGCATTGACCTGCGTGCTATAATTGAGAAGGACCACTTGGATCCTGCAAAGGACCGAGATGGCGGGCAGCGTTTATTGTCTTGTGTTGTCTGCTCTTTGCGCACATTCCGCCCTCGGTGCTTTCGTAACGTTAGCGCGAGGGCTATTTTTATGGCTGCGACCCTTGATCGAGGTCGGGCAGGTAAGGAAAAGAAAATAGTGCACGGGCCGGTAGGGTTCATCGGGGCAGGCAAGGTAGGCACTGCTCTGGCGGCGCTGTTGCACGCACGTGGAGCAAATGTGATCGCGCTGTCGGGTCGCGATGTGGCAGCAAGCAAGCGGATGGCGAAAGCTGCGGGACTGCCTGGCGGCGTGCCCATGAGCCGAGCAGAAACTTTGCGGGCAGCCGAGATAGTTTTCCTGACGGTGCCTGACGATGCGATTGGCCCTCTATGTGAGGAGATAGCGGAGCTAGGTGGGTGGCGAGAGGGGCAGAGCGTAGTGCATTGCAGCGGTGCCCTTTCCAGCGATGTGCTGCAATCTGCGCGTGCCTGTGGCGCTCTGGCGGCGTCCTTCCACCCTTTGCAAGCGTTCGCCAGCCTTGAAGCCGCTATTCAGCATATCCCCGGTTCGACCTTCGCCCTTGAGGGCGACGCGGAATTAGTAAGCCGGCTCGATACATTTGTTGGTTTGCTTGGCGGCGTGTCGCTCCATCTAAGCGGAGAAGAGAAAGCGGTTTACCATGCTGCCGCGGTTGTTGCCTCGAATTACATGGTGACCCTTGCCGCCCTTGCTTCCGAGATGCTGGTGCGCGGAGGCATAGCGCCCGATAGTAACAAGGCGCTCGACTACTTGATGCCTCTGTTGAAAGGCACTGTAGACAATTTGCAAGCTCTGGGCCTGCCCGATGCGCTCACCGGTCCGCTTGCGCGTGGTGATGTTGGCACGGTTGCGCGGCATATATATGCTCTGGAGGCCTGCGCGCCTGAGATAGCAGGCGTCTACAGGCAGCTTGCGCTGCTTACCCTGCCGCTTGCTTTGGCTAAAGGGCACATTGACGAAGCACGTCTATTGGAATTAAAGAAGATCTTAGCAGAGTAGGAGTGGTCCACAGTCTATTCTTTTTCAAAGAGGAGGCGAAAGATGTCAGTCATCGAAGTACCGGTGAGCGGTGTAGCCGAAAAAGGCCAGGAGCGCGGAGGGCGCGTCACAGTCACTAAACTGAAGGCGATGAAGGAGCGTGGTGAGAAGATCGCAATGCTTACGGCCTACGATTATTCGACCGCGCGGCTGGCCGATGAAGCGGGCATACCTGTTTTGCTGGTGGGCGATTCGCTGGCGCAGGTGGTGTTGGGCTATGACTCGACCGTGCGCGTGACTATGGATGAGATGCTCCACCACGTCAAGGCGGTGAGCCGCGGCGCACAGCACGCGCTGGTGATTGGCGATATGCCCTTCTTGAGTTACAACACTAACCCTGATGAGGCGCTACGCAACGCCGGGCGCTTCCTGCAAGAAGGGGGCGCGCGTGCGGTCAAGCTGGAAGGAGCCTCTGTCGCGCCCACCGTCGAGCGGATGGTAGCTGCCGGTATACCTGTTATGGGCCACCTGGGGCTGACACCGCAGTCAATTAACGTCTTCGGCGGGCACAAAATACAGGGGAAGACGAGAGAAGCGGCGGCCCGCATTTTGCGCGATGCCCTGGCGTTGCAAGAAGCAGGCTGCTTCGCACTTGTGCTGGAAACGGTGCCTACGCCTCTTGCCTCTCTTATTACAGAACGGTTGAGCATACCCACCATCGGCATAGGGGCGGGCGCTGGCTGCGACGGGCAAGTGCAGGTGTTACACGATTTGCTCGGCTGGTACGCCGATTTCACTCCCAGGCACGCCCGCAAGTATGTTGATATGGGCACCTTACTCAACGCCGCATTCCAGGAGTATATGGCGGATGTAAAAGCAGGCCGCTTCCCAACCGAAGAGAATGCCTTCCCAATGGACGAGGCGCTGCTACGGGAGTTATGAATTAGCAATTATGAATTAGCAATTAGCGGTAGGCTATGAGGTGGTACAGTATGGGACAATTCATAATTGCTAATTCATAATTCCGCCGAAGGCGGGGGTGTGTCAAAAACAGGGAGTATGAGTATAATATAAGTTAAGAAGGCGAAATGCGCGGGTACGTCTGCGTACTCCATATATATTTACTTTTCAATGGAGAAAGGAAGTAACAAAGATGTCTGATGCTACACGTACGAAAGGGCTTGAGGGGGTAGTTGCCGGTAGTAGCTCTATCAGCATGGTAGAGGGCACCGAGGGCCGCCTCAGCTACAGAGGATATAAGATACAAGACCTTGCAGCTAACTCTCAGTTTGAGGAAGTGCTCTATCTACTGATAAATGGCGAGCTGCCGAACAAAGAGCAGCTTGCTCAAATCACCAGTACGCTACGTGAGAGGCGTGACCTGCCAAAGGAAGCAATGGATGTGCTGCGCGTCCTCCCCACAACTGGTGAGCCAATAGACGTGCTACGTACAGTGGCTTCGACGCTGGCATTGATGGACAAAGAGGTGAATAACACCGAGCACGACGCGGTTGTTGACAAGGCGCTGACGCTGGCCGCGCGCTTCCCTACTATTGTCGCTGCTTATAATCACTTGCGTAACGGCAAAGAGCCTGTCGCCCCCAGTAAGGAGCTAGGGCACGCAGCCAACTTGCTCTACATGGTGCGTGGCGAGAAGCCGCCGGAAGAAGACTCCAGCGCCCTCAACACCTATATGGTGCTGGCTGCCGAACATAGCTTCAACGCCTCAACCTTCACTGCCAAGATCGTGATCTCGACCCTATCTGATTATTATTCGGCTATCGTGGCGGCTCTTTCTTCGCTGAAGGGTGTTTCACACGGTGGGGCTAACCAGAAAGCTATGGAGATGATGCTTGAGGTTGGTAACGTAGACAATGTTGAGAGCTTTATCGATAATGCGCTGGCGACCAAGCGACGCCTGATGGGTATGGGCCACCGCATTTACAAGACCTATGACCCCCGCGCCGCGCAGCTTAACGAGCATGCTCGTATCGTGGCCGAGCGAAGCGGCAACACCAGGTGGTATGACATAGCGCAAAAGATAGATAATATCTCGCATACCCACCCTTATTTCAGCGAGCGCAAGATCTATCCCAACGTCGAGTTCTATTCCGCTCCACTCCTCTACACCCTCGGCTTCCAGCCTGACATGATGCCTGCCCTCTTCGGGTGCAGCCGCATCGCGGGGTGGTCAGCTCATATTCTTGAGCAGTTGCAAGATAACCGCATTATCCGCCCCAACGCCGACTATGTAGGACCCGAAATACGGGATTACGTGGCGGTGGATGGCCGGTAGCTCAGTAAGGACGCTGGAGCATTTAGCTCCCCTTACTGCTTTGCGCTACCCTGGCTATGAGGTTACATGCAGCTAATCTCAACAATAGCCGAAATGCGTGCCCTGCGATCCTCTGCGGCGAATGGGAAAATGGTGGGGTTGGTACCCACTATGGGCTATCTGCACGCGGGGCACATCTCGCATGTGGAGAGGGCGCGGGCCGCCGATGATCTGGTAGCGGTGAGCATATTCGTCAACCCGACACAATTTGGCCCCAGCGAGGACTTCAGCCGTTACCCGCATGACATGGAGAGCGACCTCAAGCTCCTTGAGCAAGCGGGTGTTGACTGGGTATTCGCGCCTGATGCTGAGGAGATGTATCCTCAGGGCTACACCACCTATGTAGATGTGCTTGGAGTGACTGCTGTGCTCGAAGGTGCCGCGAGGCTGGGACACTTCAGAGGGGTGGCTACCGTGGTGGCGAAGCTCTTCAACATTGTGCAGCCGCACCACGCCTACTTCGGGCAGAAGGACGCGCAGCAGGCAGTCGTCATACGCAAGATGGTGCGAGAGCTAAACTTTCCAGTGGAGATTGTAGTGGGCGAAACAGTGCGCGCAGCTGATGGGCTGGCTATGTCGTCACGCAATATATATCTGGGTACGCATGAGCGAAAGGCCGCCCTCGTGCTGCACAAGTCACTGGAGGCTGTTGGCGAATTATGGGACCGGGGCGAGAGGCGCGGCTCGGCCTTGCGCGAGGCGATGAGCCGGACCCTGGCCGCTGAACCATTGGCGCGCCCCGACTACGTGAGCGTGGCCAACCCTCAAACGCTACTGGAGCTTGATGACAGCGGAGATGCACACCAGGCGTTAGCGTCGTTGGCGGTAAGGATAGGCGATACCCGCTTGATAGACAATTTTGTCCTCGGCGAAGGGTAACAGAGAGTACCTCGGTGGTGGAAGGAGTAAAGCGAGTGGCTGGATTGGTCTTTGCCTCTATCGCGCCACATGGTGGTGAAGTGATTGCAGAGCTTGCGGGTGATGAAGCGACGAGCACAGCCGCCACACGGCAAGCGATGGAAGAAGTGGGCCGCCGCATGGCGAAGACGCAGCCCGAAACTGTGGTGGTGATCACTCCACATGGGGTGCGCGTCACTGGCGCTGTCTGCGTAATGACCACCGAGCGGGCCACAGGTATACTGGAAGGCGAAGATAGTCACGGCAAGGTAGAGGTGGAGATGGCCGTTGACACAGAACTGAGCCGCCGTATCGCGGAGCGAGCTTCAACTGCCTACAGCGTGCCGGTGGTAACGGCCATCTATGGCGCAAGCGGCGGAGATGGCTGTTTCACTCCGCTGGACTGGGGCGCTGTTGTGCCTCTCTGGTTCCTGGGTGCACGCTGGCTCATGCCGCCAGCCATAGTAAGCATCACTCCTTCACGTGATCTGACATTGAAACAACTATATGATTTTGGTACCGCCCTCGCTGAGGCCGCTGCCGAGACTGGGCGGCGAGTGGCGCTGGTGGCGAGCGCCGATTGGGGCCATGCCCATGCCACCGACGGCCCATATGGGTTCGACCCTGCCTCGGCTGAGTACGATGCAATGATACAGCAAACTATCAAGGCGGGCGCTCTGGATAGCCTGCTAGACGCTGACCTTGATTTCGCGGATAGGGCAAAGGTGGATGGCCTCTGGCAGGCTGTGATGCTGGCAGGTGCGCTGCACCACATACCAATGAGAGGCGAGCTTCTCTCCTATCAAGCGCCAACCTATTTTGGCATGCTGGTTGCGGCTTACGAGCCGGCAGTTAGCTGCTAACCCCGATCCATAATCCTCACCTCCGGTAGAGAAGCTATGCTACTTGCTATAGAAGTCGGCAACACAAATACCTCCCTTGGATTGTACGGCGCCGAGGGGCTTATCGCGCACTGGCGCATGGCTACGATACACGACAAAATGTCCGATGAGTGGGCCGCCGCGTTGATAACGCTGATGGGCGAGCGAGGTTACAAGCTTGGTGATGTAGACGCGGCGATTTGTTCGAGCGTGGTGCCGCCTGTTACAACCGCCATGCGGCAGATGGTTGAGGACCACCTTCATACTCCCTTGATGATTGTTGAGCCGGGGATGAAGACGGGCGTAAAGGTGAACGTTGACAACCCGCGTGAGGTGGGAGCCGACCGCATAGTGAACACACTGGCGGCGCACATGCGATATGGCGGCCCTGCCATCGTGGTAGACTTCGGCACCGCCACCAACTTCGACGTGGTGTCGCCTGATGGCGAGTATCTAGGAGGGGCTATTGCCCCTGGAATGAGGATAGCATCTGATGCCCTTTTCAGCTACACGGCGCAGTTGAGGCGTATCGAGCTGATAGCTCCGCGCTCCTCCATCGGCAAGAATACAGTGGCTTGCATGCAATCTGGCGTGGTCTGGGGTTATGTGGGGCTGGTAGAAGGGCTGGTAAGGCGCATCAAGCACGACATGGGAGAGCCTGGCACCCACGCTAAAGTAATAGCAACGGGAGGCATGGCGCGCCTTATAGCTGACAACACCGACTGCATAGATACGGTAGACCCTGATCTGACGCTTGATGGGTTAAAGATGATTTATGAGTTGAACAAAGGGGCGTGAAAATGAAGCGGGCACAGATAGGCGAGCTTGAAGTAGGCACGCTCATGGGCACACGCTCCAAGTAATCGAGCAGTAAATGTTGCAAAATAAGCGGATTATCCTGGGCGTAACGGGTGGGATAGCCATCTACAAGGTGGTAGACCTCGCCTCCAAGCTGGTGCAGGCGGGTGCGCTTGTGGATGTGATTATGACGGCGGGAGCGCAGCGCTTCGTAACGCCCCTCGCTTTCCAGGCAATCACCAAGCGTCCTGTGCGCACAGATATCTACGCCGACTGGCTGGGCGAAGATACCGGGCACGTAGGGTTGGCACACAACGCCGACCTGCTGGTTGTCGCGCCCGCTACCGCGCACACAATAGCCCGTCTCGCGCTGGGTATCTCAGACGATTTACTTTGCGCGGTCTATCTCTCGACGCGTGCACCTGTGCTGATCGTGCCTGCGATGGAGACGGGCATGTTCCTGCACCCGGCCACGCAGGAGCATCTGGCGACGTTATCCAGCCGGGGGGCGCAGGTTATGCAGCCGGGCGAGGGGCGGCTTGCTTCCGGGGCAGTTGGCATCGGGCGGCTGCCGGAAGCGCTGGAGATAGCCGCCGCTATAGAACGTACCCTCGCGAGCAGTGGAGTTCTGGCTGGGAAGCGTGTGGTGGTGACGGCTGGGGGCACTCAGGAGCCGCTTGACCCTGTGCGCTACATAGGCAATCGCTCATCGGGCAAGATGGGCTACGCCATAGCTGAGGCCGCGCGGCAGGCGGGAGCGGCAGTCACCCTGATAAGTGGCCCGGTGGCAATAGCTGTTCCACAGGGTGTCGAGATGGTCAAAGTGACCACGGCGCGAGAGATGGAAGCGGCGGTGCATCAAGCAGTGGCCGGGGCGGATGCGCTGGTTATGGCTGCTGCGGTGGCAGACTATGCGCCCTCTGAGGTATCCGAGCAGAAAATAAAGAAAACAGGCGCGAATCTCACCCTGCAACTAGCGCGCAACCCGGACATACTGTCTAACCTTGCTGAGAAGGAATTACCCGGGCTGGTACGCATTGGCTTCGCCGCCGAGACCGAGCATCTCCTTGAAAACGCACGCCGGAAGCTGGAGCGGAAGAAGCTCGATATGATAGTAGCCAACGAAGCGACAGCCAGCATAGGAGCGCCTGGCAGCGCGCTAACTCTCATAAAGAAAGATGGCAGCATAGAAACGCTGCCTCAAATGTCCAAAGAAGCCAGCGCCAGGCTGCTGGTCGAGCGGCTCGGTGAGATGATGAATGGTGAACGACCGCCGGCTGAGCACTGACGAGCGAACAAAAGCTGGCAAGTTAAAGCAAATAGACCAGCCCGCCTGCTGGCGATTTGCTGGTCTATTCGCTGGGGTTTGGGAGGACTGGGTTCGGCTGTGGCAGGCTTTGCGCCCGTAATGGCAAGGCGTTTTGTTGAAGTTATGCGCGTGTTTCTACGACGAGGCGGATCGCTGTGCGCTCTTCCTCGGCGATTACGACATCTATAAAGGCAGGCACGACCACTATCTCGATGCCGTTAGGCTGGAGATAATCACGCGCGATAGCCACGGCTTTTATAGCCTGGTTAGTAGCGCCTGCGCCTATCGCCTGTACATCTGCACGCCCGTGGTTGCGTATGACTGCGGCGATAGCTCCTGCCACGGCGCTGGGCCGCGAGTGCGCGGAGACCTTCAATATCTCCGACTCTTCGTCTACAGTTGTCTCGCCTGTCTCGTTTCCATAAGCTGGTGCGTTGTCTTCAATGTTCATTTAGATAGCCTCCATAAGGAGAGTGTTCTGCTTGCACGACGGAGCCACTTCTCTACGGAACCGTATGCCGCAGGTTAGAGCGTGTACGGGTTGGTATTCGCCTTTCTACCAGTCGCTGGTTGGCAAAGCAGACTGCAAGGTTCGGCCCCGAACCATCTGTCCAACCACAGTCACCTTTCCCCCTGAGTTTATAGCTTGTGCTCAGCAGGTAGGGCTGATGGCCCTACTTACTGCAAAAGCGATTAGGCCGAAACTATAACAGTCACGGCCTTTTTACTGATTATGCCTTTCGGCTGAGCGGTTCCAACTCGCATCAAAACTCACCTGCCGAAAGGCATAACTTTACTTGGCGTATTCTATAGCTCGGGTCTCCCTCACTACTGTCACTTTGATTTGCCCTGGGTACTCCAGGCTCTCCTCGATCCTCTTGGCAACATCTCTCGCAAGCCTCATCGCTCCCAGATCGTCTATTGATTCAGGCTTGACGAGCATTCTCACCTCGCGCCCTGCCTGGATAGCAAAGCATCTCTCAACTCCTTCGAACTGGTTGGCTACTGCTTCCAGCGCCTCAAGACGCTTGATGTAATGTTCTACGCTGTCGCGGCGTGCGCCTGGGCGCCCACCTGATAGCGCATCGGCGGTCTGGACTATCCAGGCCTCCACGGTTTCCGGTTCTTCTTCGTTGTGGTGCGCTGCTATCGCGTGTACGATTTTCTGCGAGCGGCCAAGCCGCTTCGCGATTTCAGCGCCGATGATGGCGTGCGGGCCTTCGACCTCGTGGTCTACAGCCTTGCCGATGTCGTGCAGCAGTGTAGCGGTCTTGGCAACATTCACGTCAGCGCCGATTTCGGCAGCTAAGGCGGCAGCTATACGCGACGCCTCGACCACGTGGTGCAGTTGGTTCTGACCATAGCTGGTGCGGAACATCAGCCTGCCCAGCAGCTTTATCAACTCAGGGTGGAGACCCTGAACATTGGCTTCATAAGCAGCTTTCTCGCCTTCCTCGCGCATCTGGTTTTCTACCTCGGCTTTGGCTTTGGCAACTACTTCTTCTATGCGCGCCGGGTGGATGCGGCCATCGGCAATCAACTTGAGCAAAGCTCTACGGGCCACCTCACGGCGAACCGCGTCAAAAGCCGACAGGGTTATCGCTTCAGGAGTTTCGTCTATGATAAGGTCAACTCCTGTGGCCTGCTCAATGGCGCGAATGTTACGCCCTTCGCGTCCAATGATACGGCCTTTCATTTCATCATTAGGCAGAGGAACAATCGAAACTGTGATTTCCGGCACGAACTCCGAAGCAGCTCTGGCCGCAGCCAGCGCCAGCACCTTACGTATGCGAGTATCAGCCTCTTCCTTGACCTCGGCTTCTACCTCGCGATACCTGCGGTTGGCATCTATCCTGACTTCTTCCTCGATCTCGCTGAGCAAGACAAACTTGGCTTCTTCAGCGGTCATACCGGCGATACGCTCAAGCTCTTTGCGCTGCTCTTCGCGTGCGCTGTTCATTTGAGCTTGCATCGCTTCGATTTCTCGCTCCTGGGCGCCAAGGGCTTTTTCGCGCTTTTCAACGGCTTCAACTTTGCGGTCGAGATTCTCCTCTTTTTGCTGCATCCTCCGCTCCTGGCGCTGCACTTCGGCCCGCCGCTCGCGGTATTCGGCCTCGACTTCGCCCCTTATCTGGTGCGATTGATCTTTGGCCTGAAGGAGTATCTCTTTACGCTGGGCCTCAACCTCCCGGATAGCCACCTGGGCTTTGTCCTCGGCAGTCTTGACCCGTTCTTCCGCCAGCTCTCTTTCTTTAGCTAGCGCCCCCCTCGATGAAAAGTACGCAGCTCCTGCGGCGACCGCGATAATCGCGAAGACGCCCGTAAGGAGCCACGCTATCCAATCTGGCATGGTACACCTCCGTATTTAGTTTTTAAGGTACGTCGCGATGACGTGATAGTACATCGTTGCGCCAGACAAGGCTAAAGCTTTGCCCGGGCAGGCCATAGAGTTCAGCAAGGGTCAGCCGGGGATACCGCCTGCCGGTACTGAAGTATGGCCCATATATCGACAGCGAAGCTGTGAATATAAAGTATCTAATTTATATAATATAACCTAAGTAGGTAGCTGTCAAGAGTTGCGCGCTTCGTAACTGTTCAGAGTTGGGGTGGAGCAATCTTCTTGGGGTATCTGTGCTGGCATACCTACCCTCACCCCATGCCCCTCTCCCTTCATGGGAGAGGGGGCTTTATTGCTGGGG
>JADEYI010001365.1_pt1 | contig 19028 bp, 15 predicted proteins | sample 8542331 | NCBI WGS metagenome assembly JADEYI01 (sample SAMN16510988, study PRJNA670497) | mine drainage metagenome | isolation source: biofilm near Copperflume 1 | place: Germany: Marsberg coppermine Kilianstollen | collected 2018-02
GTCCAATACCGTCTGGTCACGGGAATCGAGCGAGATGACGATCAGCGACGGTTCAAACGGGAGCCGGTCGAAAAGCTGGCCGACCCGATCGAGACACACCGTCTGGTGGCCGCGCCTTTCCGCAGCGAAGGCCAGCACGGACGCCGCGACAGCGTCCTCTGAAACGATAACCAATTTCACTTCGTGCCGGATCCCTTCTTAGACGGCTACACCGGGGTGAAGCTGTAGCCCACGCCGTGGACGGTGCGGACCATGTCTTCGAGACCGCCCGCATCACGGAGCTTGCGCCGGATCGAGCTCACGTGGCCCTTGAGCAGCGTTGCATCGTTGACGTTCTTGTATCCCCAGATCTGTTCAGTGAGGAACGCGTGGGAGAGCGCCTGGCCGGGGTATCGCACCAACTGCCACAGGATCTCGACCTCCAGCGGGGTGAGGTTCAGGCTGGCGCCCTGGTACGTGGCCGTCTGGTTGGTGAGGTCGAGCTCGAGGCCGTTGGAGTCGATGCGCTGACTTGGACGCGCGTCGGGAGCGACCTCCGCGCCTGCGCGGCGTAGCACGGCCCGCATCCGCGCGAGGAGTTCCGATGGGCTGAAGGGCTTGGCGAGATAGTCGTCGCCGCCCGCATCGAACCCGTTTACGACGTCGGCGGAGCGGTCCAGCGAGGACAGGAACAAGATCGGCAACTTGGGGAAGCTCTCACGGAGCTTCATGCACGCTTCCAAGCCCGATCCGTCCGGCAGCATGACGTCGAGGACGGCGGCTGATGGCTGCCGGTGGCGGGCGAAGTTGAGCGCGGCGCTGACCGTGTTGGTCACGACAACATCGTGGCCGCCGCGACGGAGCGTGTGCGCGATAATCTCTGCGTAGTCGTCGTCGTCTTCCAGCACTAGAATTGCCATCGTGTCCTCACGCCGAAAGTGGCCGCCGGGGGTCGCTGCGCTTGTCCAACTCCGTTGCCTCAGCGATGCCAAGGGCGCGCGCATTTGCCAGGATCCGTGTTCGGCTTGAGGCGTCGAGTTTCACCGCGAGCGCCCTGAGGTGACTGCGGACGGTGTTCGTTGAGATGGTGAGCGTCTCCGAGATTTCGAGATTCGACTTTCCTGCGGAAACCAGCCGCAACACCTCGCGCTCCCTGTCTGTGAGCCGGACGAGGGTATCGGCGTTCGCGGGTGCGCGCTGTTCCCAGCGGCGGCGTTCGGCCACAGCCTGCTGGGCCATGAGCTTCACCAGCTCGGAAGGGACAAACACGTGGGCGCCCGGCCGGAGAGCTTCGAGCGCCCGTGAGAAATCATCCTGGTTCGAACCGACAGTGAGCACCGCTGAGCAACCGGCTGCCAGCGCCGCGGAGACGCCATCGGGCAGCGAGGATTCAACAAGCACACAGAGCCAGCGGCCGGACTCACAATGGGTGAGGCGCACTCCCCCCCAGTCCGGGAGTCCCACGTCGTCCGCAACAACCACGCTTCCGGGACACAGTTCGAGTAGCAGCGCGCGCGTCATCCCGGCGAGCAGCGCACCCGAGCGTGTGATCGTGTGTGTCGCCCCTGTGGGGCCGCCTGTGTTCTCGTGAGGCTTCACGCTGTCCGAAAACATCCTGTCCTATTAGTCGGATCGATGGTGGCCGTTCCGGAGCCCCCGCGAGTGGGTCTTGCGAGCGCCAACGCCCGTCGCCGGGCCAGCGGAAGAGTTCGAACTGTTAAAGTCGCTGCTGCTGGTGACCAAATCGAACTCCGACAGGGTGCTGAAGGCTAACCAAGCATGGCCCCGTTGTCAATACTCCGCGTACACCGGAGCCGGCCCCCGGTGTGCGCCACGACGGCAGGGAATATAAGAACACCCTATTCTCTGGCGTCGTGGGGACAGAGAGTTCGACGCTGCGGATTCGGCCTTTTGAAGCTTGATTCCGGGGACCATGACACGCCAAACCAGCTTCAAGTCGTATAACACCGATAAGCCTATTTCGCGCTCGCGCCGACGCCGCCGCTATCGATTACACTTCGGCGACGTTCAGGTTGCATAACGCGGGCCGAGCGAGCGTGCACCTTCCAGCGCAGGGCCTTCCTCCCGATCTGCCGGAGACTTCCGGCGCCTTACTCTGCCATTACGCAAACTCAACTCGCCGAGGCTACGTTGCGTCCCGATGCTTACCGCAATGCGTTCGCCGTCCAGAGCGATGGAAGAGACGACCGAGACGACAGCAACTCCCCTTCGCGGCCACTCGCCGCGGCTTGATGCGTCCGTCGTCTATTGTCGCCCGGCGCTAAGAGCGCCCCTGCTTGGCTCCCTGGCGGAGCTGGGCGTGTTCGTCTCCGAGGTTGCCCTCACAGCGGGGGCCACCACGGTCTCGCCGGGGTTTTATAGCGAGCCCGACCTGCTGATCATGGTTTGCGGTGACGCGCCGGAAGACATCCGCCTGATCGCCAATTTGTACCGGCCCGGCCTGCCGGTACTGATTGCTCTCCTCCCGCCCGGCACGGACCAGTCACCGCTCATGGAGGCGGGGATCTTTGCGTGTTGCGACGGCGAGGGCTCCCGTGAGGCGCTCCTCTCGGTACTGATTCCGGCCGCAGCGAGGGCGCGCTTTGAGCGGCGGGCCCGGCCGAGGGAAACGCCGCTCTTGTTTGGCGACGTCGTGTTCCAACGAGAGCCGGTCGCGCTCATCCGCGGCGGGCGGGCGATCAACCTGTCGAAGTCCGAGGGCAGCGTGCTGGCGATGCTGGTGGCGGCGCGCGGCGAGCCCGTGGAGATCGTCCGGCTCGGGCAGCAGGGCGACCGCGTGCTGACAGTTGCAAACCTCAAGACGATCGTGATGCGGATCCGGCGAAAGGTCGCGCACCTCGGTGGCGACCCGACCACGCTCAGCTCTGTGCGGGGATTCGGCTATGTCCTTCGTTCGTGAGGCGCCGGGGCCGGGGCCGGGCTGTTTGTGGCATCGCACCGCGCTGGGGTGAAACGAGGACGATCTCCACACTGAAGCGTCCTGCGTCCGTCCGGCGATGAAGCGTGACGGGCAACAGCACCGCGAGCTGATCGGCGATGTGTGAGCCGAGGCCAAGGCCCGAGTGCCTGGAGCGCTTTGCCAGTGTGTTCGAGATTTCGATGGCGAGGCCGTCTGCGCGCGGGCCGATGCAAATGTCCAAACTAGTGCCCGGCTCCGCGTGATCCTGCGCGTTCGACAGCAAAGAAGTGACCAGCGTCTCGAACTGGTCTTGCGATGCTTCGAAGGCGAATTCGTCGGCCGTGCCTTCGACGGCGAGGCGGGCCGACAGCCCAAGTCCCTGCAGATCACCGACGATGCCGCGCACTGAAGCTGCGGGCGCAAATGTGGAGCGCTGGACGAAAGAAGCAGCCTGGGTGAGGGCGAACACCGTGTGGGCGGTCCGGAGCAAGCGTTCCGCCGCACCGACGATGGCTTCGCAGCGCCCCCGGAGGAAATCGTCGGTGCACTCCTCGGCAGCGCAACGGGCGGCAGTGGCCATGAGACCGAGAGGCGCCCGCAGTTCGTGGAGCACCATCGTCACCGGATCGTCTGTGGGCCCGTTTACCACTGCTCAACTACTCCGCTACGGCTTCTACCGAGGGCATCATCCTATTCGGGAAAACCCTGATTCGTGAATCACCGCAGGCGATGATCCTGTACCGGCCGATTGGACTAGGACGGGGACTAATCAGGACGCGCGGTGCGTCACCGCGCGGTCACCGGCGGTAGCCGCACGCCACCACCGGGCAACTTGCGATCACCGTTGGTCGGACGTTGAGCACACGTGGGCGAACGGTGAAACCCCTCCCAAACTCTTGTCCGCTCCCACCGTCCATGACAGGGTGGTTCCGTGATCACTACGTTCATGGACGGCCCCGCACTCCGTATCTTCGCCTATGGAGCCGCGGCCTCGGTGGCGTTTTTCGCAGCGCGGAGCGCCCAGCCTCGCCCCGTGAAGAGCTTCTGGCTGGGGATCTCAGCAACGCTGATCGTGCTCGGTGCCACGCGGCTATTCGGCTGGGACCACTCGCTGGCGGGCCTCGCTCGTGAAGACGCCTACAAGGGTGGTTGGTATGGCGGTCGCCGGGCCGCACAGCAAGCCACCGTCGCGGGACTCGCCGTTACGGCGGTGGTGGCCTTCGCAGCCATCTTCTCGGCCCTTCCGGTCGCGCGCGGGCTGCGGAGCATCCCCACCGTAGCAATCCTGGCGCTGGGCGCGTTCGTCGCCATCCGCGCGGTCTCGCTCCACAGCGTTGACAGCGTCATCGATGAGAGCACGCTGCTGGGGATCCAGCGCGGCGCTGCGATCGAGTTGTCCCTCATCATCCTGGTCGCTGTCTGCGCGTGTCTCAGCCTGGGGCGTGCCGGACGAACCCGCAGGGCGCAGAAGCAGCCCCTCAGCCCGCCCGCATCACGAGGGCCTGGGGACCGCCTCTCTTCGGAATAGCCGGCGGATGGGCACATACCAGCCCGCGCCGATGGCCCACGCGGCGATGCAGGCGGACCCCCAACCGAGCAGAGCTCCGCCAATGACATCCGTGACGGTGTGCTGGTCGGCGGCGACGCGCTGAACGGCAATCCCCGCCGTGACCATGACGGCGACTGCCAGGCCCTGGACACGCCACCGCCGGGGCACGAGTGCAATTCCCGCCATTGCCGAAAGGAGGGCAAGACGCGCCGCGTGGCCGCTCGGGTAGGTGCTGTGGACCAGGTGATAGCCCCTCGGATGAAAGACAAAGTGGCGGAGGTCGTTCCAGGGAATGGAAGCGACGCGGACGCGAAGCAGTCCTTCGAGCAGTGTCATCGCGCCCATGGCACCGATCACGATCACTGCAGCCCCGATGCCGCGGCGGCGCGCTGCCACCGCGGCCACAAGCGCGGTCAGCACGATACTCCACGAAGGCGACCCCAGCGCCTGGAGCGGCGCGAAGAGCCGATAGCGGGCGCCCCCCGCGAGATGATGGAAGAGTGCTCCAAGGTGGGCGTCCAGGGACGCATTGCCGCCGGGCTGGGTGGCAACTGTGAAGGCAGCGAAGACCGCGAGCAGGGCGAACCCAAGCCAGAGCAGCTGTGACGTGGAGAGCCTATGTGCCAATGAGAGCCGACCGAAGAGAGAATGGCACCACGAACGGCGCCAGCCGCCACCGTATCCGGTCCGGGGGGAGCGCAGGTTGACGCTACGGGCCGGCCAGGAGGGCTACTCCTGCGCCGCCAATAGGCGCATCACGCCCTTGAGGGCGACCGGCAGGCAGCGCTGGCAGAGGCCATGCTCCACCTGCGGCCCACCGTCGATCACGTTGTCACCGCAGAGGGCGCAAACGACGGTCGCGGACGGCTTTCGATACGACGCCAGACTTCTCACAGAGCTTGCCGCGGACGTGGACATGACCTTCGTGCCTCTGCGGGCATAGTGGTGTCATCCGATCGCGTAATCAAGGTGAGAAACGTAAATTCTCATCGCACGTTTTGCCCTCGCAGCAGGCGCACTTCGAACCAGTGCGGGGGATGGCCCACATGAGCGGGGCCAGCGCTTCTGCAGCCGATCGGGCGCCCGGCGCGAAGGCAGCCGGACCCATGCTCCGCGGCGAACTTCTCCACTGAGATTTTACCGGCGGGTTACGCAAGCCGGTGTCGGCTGTCGTGGGTCGCACCGATCATGAATCCGGGCCGATAGACCCCGCACCGTGCCCGGAGGACCTGCATTTGAGAACTGGAAAATTCGCTCTGCCCTCGTTCGTGGGAGCCGCTGCCCTCGTCCTGGCAGTCGCCGCAATACTGGTCAACGGAAGGGCCGCGTCCCCGGTCCAGGCAGCGGGCACGCTGGCGCCGTTGCCGGCGGGGTGGCCAACGACGCTGCAACTGGGCATGAGCGATGCCCCCGGGGGTGCCGCCGCGCTCAGGGCCACCACCAACTTCGGCTTCCGCTACCAGTACCTCGCCGGCGGCGTCAACACCTCCAACGGCTGGGCCTCCTGGAACCCAAACGGTGCCTTCGTCTCCTACTACATCCAGGACTCCATCGCCAATAACATCATCCCCGTCTTCTCCTACTACCAGCTCCGCCAGTCCGCCCCCGGCAACTCCCTCCCCGAAGCCAAGGGCGTCCTCGCGAACCTCCAAAATACCTCCACCATGGCCGCCTACTGGGCCGACCTCACCCTCTTCTTCCAAAAAGCCGGCGCCTTCCCAAAGAGCACCGTCGTCCTCCACCTCGAACCCGACCTCTGGGGCTACATCCAGCAGGCCGCCGCCAACGACAACGCTGCCTCTGTCCCCGCCCAGGTCGCTGGCTCCGGCAACCCCCTCCTCGCCAACCTCCCCAACACCATGGCCGGCTTCGCCCAGGCTGTCCTCCGCCTCCGCAATACCTACGCCCCCAACGTCAAGCTCGGCTACCACCTCAGCTACTGGGGCACCGGCGTCGACCCCCTCTATGCCAAGCCCGACAACGCCACCATCGTCGCCCTCGCCACCCGCTCCACTGCCTTCTATGCCTCCCTCCACGCCCCCTTCGACATCTCCTTCGCCGAGTTCAGCGACCGCGACTCCGGCTTCTACCAGTACGTCTATGCCAACCCCAACGCCTGGTGGGCTCCCGCTGACTTCGCCCGCAACCTCCTCTACCTCAAAACCTTCAGCTCCCTCTCCCAGACCCGCATCGTCCTCTGGCAGATCCCCCTCGGCAACACCCTCATGCGCGCCGAAAACAACACCTGGGGCCACTACCAGGACAACCGCCCCCAGTGGCTCCTCGGTGACCCCGCCCGCCTCAACCTCGCTAACTATGCCGACGCCGGCGTCGTCGCACTCCTCTTCGGTGGTGGTGCCGCCGGCACTACCTGCGCCTGCGATGCCACCGGCGATGGCATCACCAACCCCCAGCCCATCGACGGCAATACCGCCCTCTCCCTCTCCGCCGACGACGATGGTGGCTACTTCCGCAGTAAAGCCATAGCTTATTACGCCGCCGGCCCCCTCACCCTGCCGAGTTCCTCGCCGGCCCTGGTCACGCCAACGAGCACACCAACGACGATACCTACCAACACGCCCACGACAACACCTACCAACACCCCAACGCCGCGTCCTACGAACACCCCGGCGCCCACGCAAACACCAACGCCACGCCCAACGAGCACTCCGGTCCCGACCGCCACCCCAGCTCCCTCTGGCAACCCGGCAACAGCTTCCTGGACAACGTTTGCCCGCGTTTCCGCAGCGAGCATCCTGCCCGGACATTCTGAGACGGTCTGGGCGTCGGTGCGATCGAGCGTCACGACGCGAGTGCTGGTCGATGTCGAGGTCTATGACTCGAACTGGAACAAGGTGTTCCAGCGGTACTATGACAACGTTTCCCTCACGGCCGGCGTCACGAAGACGTTTCAGCAGTCATGGGCGATCCCGTCCTATGCACGCAAAGGGACGTACACCATCATGATCGGCGTCTTCAGTCCCGGGTGGGGGAGTGTCTATTCCTGGAACTCGAACGCCGGGACGTTCACGGTGAAGTAGCCCACCCGGCCACGCGACGCAAGCCCAGCGCTTGGGCGAGAGCCCGAAGAAGGACCGGCCTCGCCCTGAACCTAACGAGTCCTGCGGGCCACCGGGGCGACGCCACGGCCGGGCGTCAATGCCCGGAGGAACGACGGTCGGGCAAGGTGGTTTGCCACGGCCGGGACCGCATAGGCTGCGCCAGCCACGAAACGGAAGAGCGGGCCGAAGCTCGCCGCCGACGCCGGGCCGACGAAGTAGAGGCCCCGCACCGAGGACTCGAAATGGCGCGACAGGCGCGGAGATCCGTCAACGCGCTCGATCTGCACCCCGAGTGCCGGCGCGAGAAATCGGATCCTGTCCACATCCACGCGATATCCGGTCCCCGCTACCAGGTGGTCTGTGACCTCTTCGCCGTGATGGCCATCCCGGTCTAACGTTTGCAGCCGGAGCTTGCCTCCGGTCGCCTTCGCAGCGACGACGGAGACCCCCGTGCGAACGTCCACGCGGCCATCAACGCGGTCGCGCAGCCACCAGGCCCCGAGCGGACCAAGGTGGTCGCGCGTGAAGCGCAGGCGGCGCTCATCGGGCACGTAGTGCATGAGGGTGGGCAGGTGTTCCAGCACCCATGGCCTGCGGCCCGGGCCGAGGACGCTGTTCGGCCGGCGGAGACGCTCCCGGATGGTCCGTCGGCTGGCCATCTTCCCGCCCCACAACACGCCATCGCGGGCGAGCAGACGGGGGCGGGCAGCGTGTTCATGCAGGAGCGCTGCTGCCTGCAGCGCCGACTGGCCCGCGCCAATCACCGCCACATCCATCCCGGCAAAGTGCGAGAAGTCCGAAACGTGAGCCGTGTGCGAAACCATCTCCGCCGGGAGTCCGGCGAGGACAGGCGGCAGGTGTTCGAATGATGTCAGCCCGACGGCCACGACGACGCGTCGCGCTCGCACTTGTTCACCGCCCTCAATGGTTACGATGAAATGCTCGCCGGCCCCGTCCAGGGCGATCACTCGCGCCGGCTCAACCTGCGGGACAACCTGGCCCTGCACCCAGATGCCATAGTCCGCGAACGTCGCGATCTCGATGGGCTCGACCTCTTCGAGGCCGCGGGCGCGGCAATACCCCGTGAGCGTCATGTCGCGGCGGGGCGTATAGATATTTGTCGCGAAGCCCTGGGACTTGAGATACATGCCCGGGGACATGTTCTTCCAGGTCTCCATTGGCGGGCCGAAGATGCGGTGGTCGATGCCTCGCGCGCGCAAGTGACTGGCGAGCGAAAGGCCATACGCCCCGGCGCCAATGATCACGACATCAGTGGAGCCTACTCCCACGACGAGACTCGTGGCATTGGACGGCGGGGCGTCCCTATGAGTGACCACAGGTGGGACCCGACGACGTCCCGCAATTCGACAAGCGCGGGAAATGGGTCGCGCGGATCAAACGGGTCGAAAAACGCCGGCCGGCGGAAAAAATCAGTCGCAAACGTCGCCAGCGTCTTCGAGCGCGGGCCGCTCTCCAGGTGCGTGGGATGTTTCACGGCGCTCATCAAGTGGCGGATGTCACCGGCGAGCCAGCGCAGCCGCCGGCCCACCACATAGGATGCTACTGGGGGCGGCAGCGGACGACCCGTCGCCCAGTGGAACGTGAGCAGCGGGAAATCGACGCCGCAGGCTATCGGGAGTGCGACGGACGCCGCCATCCTGGGGTTGACCTCCATGAGGATGGGCTTCCCTGCCCGATCTCTGCGAAACTCAACAACGGCGCAGCCTTCGAGGTTCATTGCGCGCACGAGTGCCTCGGCCGGGAGGACAAGTTCGGGCAGGAGCGGGATGCTTTCATAGAACACAGACGTGCCGCCCAGGAGCGGCCGCTCGCGATGCGAAACCTGGGCGAATCTGGCGAGACATTGCCCGCCGGCATAGAACAGTGTCACGGCTTCCCTTGGGCCGGAGAGCCACTCCTGGACGATCACCCTGTTCCCGCCATCGAGCAGCTCCCGGCTGACCGCAGCCAGCTCATCAACCGTCGTGGCGACACCACTGCAAAGGCGCACACCGGAGCGGGACGTTTGCACCCAGGACTGCACAGGTTTGATCACCACCGGCAGGCCGATCTGACCCGCGGCGGCCCGTACGTCATCTTCCGTGCTGGCAACGATCCCCTCGGGAACAGAGATACCGAGGTGGCGGGCCAGAGCGAGGGTGCGCTCCTTACTTATGGCGATATCGAGCGCGCCTTCATCAGCGAGTGGGAGGGCTGTGTAGCGTTCGAGTTCAAGGCGCCTGCGGCGCAGCGCCTCGATGGAGCCGTCGTGTCCGGGAAGGATCATTTGCGCTGGATGCCGTTCGAGAAGGGTGAGAAGCGCGTCGACATAGGCGTCCTGGTCGGCCGCGAAGTCGCCGATCCTCGCCTGGATAGACCAGCGGCGCGAGGAGAATCCGGGCGGCCGTGGCACGGTCCCGCTGACGGCCGCGCCAACGCTGAATCCCTTTTCGGAGTAGCTCCGCATGCTCGCCAACGACTGGCGTATTTCGGTGTCCAGCAGCCAGACATCGACACCATTGCCCACAGCGGCGGGAGCACGGCGCCGGACGCGAACCTTCAATTCCGAGGGTGTAATCCGCCGCCTGACGGTTGTGGCCGCTGCCGGCGCCAGGTCCTGTCCTCCACCTGGCGCACCGACGGAGCTGTCTTTACCGCCGCCGCCACGCGACGCCGCAACCGCTTCTCGTCGATCGGGATCTATCTTCACGAAGTCCGCATCCTTTGAGCACCGGGCGTAATTTGTTTCCGTGCTCCGCGTTGCCCCCAAGAGACCGCGCTGGGGTGGAGTTGCCATCGAGTGGTGGTTGTTCCGGCGGTACCCTCCCTGGATGCGAGTGGGATGGACTTGCTTTGAAAGCGAGCCTCCACCGTCTTCCCACCGAAAGTCCACCATCACAAAATGCCGCCCGCACACACTCCCTTCGAATATGGTGCTCGAACTGACGACCGACCCGGCGACGCGCGAGGCGACAAACGCGGCCATCGCCGCCACTCCTTCGCGTTCCCGCGCACGTGGCCGCGCACCGACTCGTCCCTCCCCAGCCCGGACCGTGCGGGATCAGGACGGCGCGGGCCTACGGGAAGGGCCGGTGGCGTTTGTTATTGCGACCCGCCGCTACCGCACCGTTGAGGTGCTGGCGGCCCTATTCGCTTCCGGGTACTCCGCAATTGAGCGCGGTTATCCCGAAGCGGCACACCTTCTGCGCGAATTCTCGCCCACCCTCATCGTTGCGGTGGTGGACCCACTGCGCTCGGTGGATATCGCGGTGATCCAGACGCTCGCCTCCGACTCTCGCGCGTTTCTGCTCTTGCTCGCACCGTCCGCGGATGGGTTCGCAGCGGGGCTCGCTGCGGGGGCCGATGCCTGTCTCTGCGACGGCGACGGCCTGGAGGTGCTCTCCGCCCAATTTCGCGCCATCCGGCGGCGGGTTTCTGCATGGGGCACATCCGGGACGGAGACGCAATCACAGGCAGGGCCGCTCACCGTCGATTTCGAAGCCTACCAGGTGTTTTACGCCGGCACGCACGTCCCGGTCACGCCGATGGAGTACTCCGTACTGGCATACCTCGTGCGTCACCAGGGAACAGTTTGTTCGCCAGTGCGCATGGTGCACGCGCTCTTCGGAGAGATCATCGACGAGCGCGCCGCCGCCGACCGCATCAAGGCGTTCATCTGGCGCATCCGCCTCAAATTACGCCAGGCCGGAGCAGACGTGGACTTCGTGCGCAACTTCCGCGGTGCCGGATATGTGCTGGATGCCAGCGCGTAATCGGGAGCCGCACTCGTCTAACAGTCATTGACCGCGGGCGGCCGCCCCGCCAATGATGCTGTTGCACTTTTCCTCAACGCTGCCGATGTGACACGTTGCGATCCTGCCGACAAACGGGCTCGCGACGCGCGGGCCGCCGCCGGGGGCACTACCTTGGACTCGATAAACCGCCGATGGATGTTGAACGGCCGTCGAACTCAGGATGCACGCGCGAGCGGTAACCGGGACTTTCTCGATTACATCGATGTGCTGCTCAGCTACCGCGAACAACTCACCGCAGAGCTTCAAGACGTGGAGGGCGAGTTGCGCGAACTCTGGGCCGGTCGCGCCATCAGCACCGCCGTGCCGGGGCCCCAGGAGGCACTGCGCTGACCGCCCTTAATCCTGGCCGGGCACTGGCCCTCTCAATCGCGCCCGGCCTTGCCCACGCTCCGCTACGGATTGAAAAGCCGTGGGGTTACGAACTCATCTTCGCCGAGACGGATGAGTACGTCGGGAAATTGCTCCACATCGCGGCCGGGCATCGCCTTTCCCGTCAGTTCCACCGCATCAAGGATGAGACGATCCTCGTCCAAAGCGGCGTGCTCGCGGTCGAGCTTGGCGACAGCAATAGCCTCCGGACGATTCGCCTGGCGCCGTTCGAGAGCCTGCACATCCCCCCGGGCTCCGTCCACCGCTTCGTCGCCATCAGCGAGGTCGAACTGGTCGAAGTATCGACGCCGCACCTCGACGACGTCGTCCGGCTGGAAGACGATTATGGCCGGGAAGGCACATCGAGCGCCTGACAGGTGCACCCACGCGGAGGGAAGGTGGCCGCATGAGCATCCGAAGGTCCGCCTGGGGGGCGCGGCTGACCGCTGCCGCCTTCGCCGTGCTGGTGCTCCAATCGTGCGGGCCGAGCGTGCCCGCCAGCGGGTCCCGGGCCGTCACCGCCGTGGTGCCAGATGTGGCCTCAGATTCTGCCGCGAAGGCCACGGGGACAACGGTCCCGGGCACGCTGGCGCCGTTGCCGGCGGGGTGGCCAACGACGCTGCAACTGGGCATGAGCGATGCCCCCGGGGGTGCCGCCGCGCTCAGGGCCACCACCAACTTCGGCTTCCGCTACCAGTACCTCGCCGGCGGCGTCAACACCTCCAACGGCTGGGCCTCCTGGAACCCAAACGGTGCCTTCGTCTCCTACTACATCCAGGACTCCATCGCCAATAACATCATCCCCGTCTTCTCCTACTACCAGCTCCGCCAGTCCGCCCCCGGCAACTCCCTCCCCGAAGCCAAGGGCGTCCTCGCGAACCTCCAAAATACCTCCACCATGGCCGCCTACTGGGCCGACCTCACCCTCTTCTTCCAAAAAGCCGGCGCCTTCCCAAAGAGCACCGTCGTCCTCCACCTCGAACCCGACCTCTGGGGCTACATCCAGCAGGCCGCCGCCAACGACAACGCTGCCTCTGTCCCCGCCCAGGTCGCTGGCTCCGGCAACCCCCTCCTCGCCAACCTCCCCAACACCATGGCCGGCTTCGCCCAGGCTGTCCTCCGCCTCCGCAATACCTACGCCCCCAACGTCAAGCTCGGCTACCACCTCAGCTACTGGGGCACCGGCGTCGACCCCCTCTATGCCAAGCCCGACAACGCCACCATCGTCGCCCTCGCCACCCGCTCCACTGCCTTCTATGCCTCCCTCCACGCCCCCTTCGACATCTCCTTCGCCGAGTTCAGCGACCGCGACTCCGGCTTCTACCAGTACGTCTATGCCAACCCCAACGCCTGGTGGGCTCCCGCTGACTTCGCCCGCAACCTCCTCTACCTCAAAACCTTCAGCTCCCTCTCCCAGACCCGCATCGTCCTCTGGCAGATCCCCCTCGGCAACACCCTCATGCGCGCCGAAAACAACACCTGGGGCCACTACCAGGACAACCGCCCCCAGTGGCTCCTCGGTGACCCCGCCCGCCTCAACCTCGCTAACTATGCCGACGCCGGCGTCGTCGCACTCCTCTTCGGTGGTGGTGCCGCCGGCACTACCTGCGCCTGCGATGCCACCGGCGATGGCATCACCAACCCCCAGCCCATCGACGGCAATACCGCCCTCTCCCTCTCCGCCGACGACGATGGTGGCTACTTCCGCAGTAAAGCCATAGCTTATTACGCCGCCGGCCCCCTCACCCTGCCGGGCCCATAGGAAGCGGGAGGGCCAGGGGAGCTCCCCGCCGCGACTCCTGCGGCCGGCGGTAACGGCCCGCGGAAAAATCTACCGGCGTCCACCATTTGACGCCCAAAAACTCCCTGTTCTCGCAACTCAGGAAGGTTCAAACTATGGGCTCATGGACGAGCCACGCACCCCGGAACCCGAAAGCCTGCGACTCCTCCTCGTCGAGATGGCCGACCTCTTCGATGCCATCATCGCCGCCCTGGAAGAGGGACCCGCCGAGGGCGACGCAGCGGTGCGGCGAGCGGAAGAACGCCTTGTCCAGATCCGCGCGCAGCTCGACGCCCGCGGCCGAGGCTCCACCGCCTGACACCTGCGTGGTGCATGCAGGCTGCGGACACTCATAAACACACGCATTGCCCGGCTTCCTGATTGGGGAGCGCGACCGCCGCGGCGGGTGATATGCCCGGGCGATAGCTATCCCAACCATCGCACACCGCGCACAAGGACAGCACGTCGCAACGTGTTCGCACCCGTCCAGGTGTGGCGCGCCCACCGGCGGGCAAGGAAGAGGCCCCCGCTTTCGCAGGGGCCTCTTGAATTCGTGGCGGGGTGCCGGGGGTTAGCCGCGGCGCTCCTTGCGGGCGACGCCAAGGATGGCGAAGCCGGCGGTGAGGGCGAGCAGCCCGAGGGCGGCGATGAAGGCGTTGAAGCCACCACCGGTGCCACCGAAGAAGCCGCTACCGGTGCTCGGCGCGACGGGCGTCGAGCCGGGGCCTGGCGTCTTCTCGCCGAGGACGTTGGTCGTGTTCGAAGGCGTCGCCGTCGGCGTGTTCGCCGGCTTCTCAACGGACTTCGTGGGCGTGGCCGTCGGCGCTACTGTCGTCGGGGTCGCCGTGGGCGTTGGCGTGGTGATCGTCAGTGGCGGCGTGCAGGTGTTGGTGACGGTGCAGCTCGGCGGCGGCGGTGTACAGCCAGCCGGGTTGGTGCAGCCGCTGTTGACGGTGCGGACGTTGAGGAAGTTGGCCGTGCCGATGCCGCCGGCCGGGACCACGATCCCGGTCTGCGTGGCCGAGCCGACAACTGTGTAGTTGGCAACCGGCGGCGTCGCGGTGTTCTCCGTGACGACGTAGTCGCTGCAGGCGGGCACCGAGGCAGAGGCGTTGCCGCTGGCATCGGTGGTGAGGGCGACGTTCGTGATCCCGCAGGCGACAGAGCTCACGGTGAACTTCCAGCCGCCGTTGTTGGTATCGATGATGCCGTTCGTCTCAGTCGTCTTGTGGACGTTGATGGTGCCGTTCGGCTGGTTGTAGACGCAGACGGTGTAGGCGAGGTTGCTCGCCGTGCCGATTGCCTGGTTGGTGACTGCGCTGCTCAGGCCGGTCGCGGCCGGGCAGGTCTGAGAGCCACCGACGATGAGCTTGTAGCCAAGCAGCTGGTAGCCCGACGGCACGCTGTTCTCCGTGACAGAGAAGGTCGCGTTCGGGACGTCGGTCGTGAGGCTGATCGGGGTGACGAAGCCGGTGCCGTTGGTGATGTTTTGCGTGTTGACAGCAGTGTTGGAAGGCGTCACGGAGACGTTGAACTGCTGGATGCTGCTGGGGTTATTGCCGGTGACGACCTTGAAGACCGTGACGCTGGCGCCGATGGTATCGGGCTGGTTGCGCTTGTTGAGGACGCAGATCGTGGTCGTCTGGCCGCCGGTGACGACGATTGCACTCGGGGTGAGGGCGGTTGCACCGGCGGGACTCGTCGGGCAGATGAAGCCGTCACCCTGGCTGATCGGGGCGAAGAAGCCGACGTTCTGCCAGAGATTGTCGCCGGGCTGGCCGACGGTGCCGGCGTTCTCGGTGATGGTGTGGCTGCCGAGGAGCACGTTGGAGATGGTTTGCGACTGGCCGTCACCGAGGTTGCCCCAGGTGCCGCTGTCAAACGTGCCGCTGAACTGCGGAGTCGTGTCGCTCGGGTTCGTGCTGGAACCGGGCTCCACGACCTTCTGGATGACCACCGTGCCCGTGCAGTTGGCGATGGTGGTCGTGGCGGTCGACCAAGTGCCTTCCGCAACCAGCGCGTCGACGCCGGGGACCTTCGTGCCGATGTAAGCAGTGTTGGTGACGTCACCGCAGGTCTTTGCCGTGATGTTGCCCAGGCTGGCGGTGCCCTTCACGTGGAAGGTGTAGCTCTGGCCGAGGGTGAGCGACGGGATGGTGCAGCTCACGACGTTGCTCGAAAGCGCGCAGGCTGTGCCGGTCTGGCTGTCGAGGCTCCAGGTGTAGCCAACGACGGACGGGAGGCTGTCGGTGACGGGGATGTTGGTCTGGGTACCGCCGTTGTTGGTGACCGTGACCGTGAAGCCAATATTCTGGCCCGCGTTCACAGACTTGCTGTCGGCGGTCTTATTGATGGTGACGTTGGGCAGGGCCACGTTGTAGGCGATGCAGTTGATGCCGGCCGTGCCTGCGGCGACGTTACGGATCACTTCCAGGTTGTCCCCGTTGAGGACGTCCTGGTAGCAGCGCAGGCCGCCGAAGCGGGCACTGGTCTGCGTGATCTCCTTGACCCAGAGGCCGTTGCTGCTGCTGATGAGCGCCTGCTGAGCGCTCGACAGCGTCACGTCCACGAGGCCGGCTGCATTGCTACCGGAGCCGGTAGCGGCTGTCGGGGCGCCGACGGCGGTGCCGTTGACGTCCATCAACTGGAACTGCCAGCCATTGGCGGGTGCGCAGTGGGCGGTGTCGTAGTTGTTGAGGGCCACGGGCCGCACGGCGCCGATGCCGTAGCTGGTGCCGACGAAGTCACCATAGCCGCCGGTATCGTTGGCGTTCAGCTCATTGTCGTTGGCGGGCACGTACTGGTAGTCCGTGCAGATCACCTTTTCGAGGGTGATGTGCTGGGCGGGTGCCACGTTATAGGCGAGGCAGTAGACGCCCGCCGTGCCCGACTGCGACAGCTTGATAAGCTCCTGGTTGTCGTAGCCACCCTGGAAGTTGTCGTTGTAGCAACGCAGGGCGATCTCCGTGAAGCCCGTCGGGGGTGTGGCCTCCTTGACCAGGATGCCTGCACCGAGGGCCGCGCTGAGCTGAGCCGACGTGAGGGTGATGGTGGTGCTGCCGCTGCCATCGCTTGCGGTTGTGACCGTGCCGAGGCTGGCGCCGCTGGCATTGTCCGAAAGGTTGAACGTCCAGCCGGTCGGGTCGAGTACGCACCCGCCCGTGCCCGGGTCCGGCGTCACGGGGGTTGCTGACGTGTCCGGGACAGCCGCTTTGTCCGGGCAGATGTACTTGATAAAGGTGACCTGCTGGGGAGTCGGGTCGGTCTCGTTGTGGAACGTGACCGTCTGAGCAGTCGTGCCAGAGGCGATCGTTGCGACGCTGCCTGAAGTGAGAGCGCCGCCACTGACGAGATACTTCGGATAGCCCGTCACATCCGTCCAGCCCGCCGGCCGGGTGGCCGTCTCTGTGACTGTGACGGAATGGCCGACCGCCACGTTCGTGACGGCCACGCAGCCGTTGGCGGTGTCGCTGGCCGGGATGGGCGACTCGTGCGTGGTGATGCTGACGTTCTGCGTGGAGGTCCCATCCGCAACGGTGAAGGTGAACGCGCCGCCGTCGTTGATACCATCGTTGTTGTTATCGATGACCTTGCAGACGTTGATGGTGCGGGTGATTGTCTGGGGGCAATTGACGACGGTCACGGTGTCGGAGGCCACCTGAACGGGCCCGGCAACTTCGGTGGTGTGGAAGACGTCGTTTTCGTACGCCTTGCAGACGTTCGCGACTTCCGAAAGTGCGGGGGCGGTCGTCGGAATCTTCACTGTATAGGTGCCGGTAGCGGCGCCGCTGGCGAGCGTGCAGGCAACCTGGGTGGCTGTGTGCGTGCCGCAGGTCAGGCCGCTGCCCGTCACTGTGGGAGACGTGCTGAAGGTCATGCCCGCGGGGGCAGCGTCAGTGAAGGAATAGGCTGAAGCGGTCGGGCCGTTGGCCACCGTGAGGGTGATCGTCCAGTTGAAGGTGCCGCTCGCGTTCACCTGGTGATTCGTGGCGTCGTCCGTCTTGGTGACGGTGATCGTCGGAACCTTCGCGCACGAATCGTTCCAGACGATGACGTACTGGTCCGACTGGATATTGGTGAGCGCGGGCGGCGTCGTCGAGACAGTAGCCGTCGCGGCGTTGGCGAAACTGCTACCCGTGCTGTAGCCGACGAGCCGATATGGGGTAAAGGGCGCCGGGTCAGTCGAGCACTGGGCCAGGATGCCGGTCTCCGAAGTGGTGTAGCTGGCGCCAGTGTTCATCGCCGAGGTGTCAGCCTGGTAGGCAGGAGCACCGCCAAATCCGGACGGGCCGAGCGTATAGGAGCCGGTGCCGGAGGGGAAGTTGGTCGTGGTCCAGGTCGCCGTCATGGGAAAGCTGGTGCTGTTCGCCGAGGTGTCGGTGGCCGGGGCCTTATCGAGGTACTTGGCGATGTGGACTTTCACGGTGCCTGGAGCACAGTCAAGCACCGTCGCCACCTCGTGGCCCGCTCCGGTTGACGGCCAGACTCCAAAGCCGGGAGTACCGGAAGTAGCGGTCAGCACGGTAATGCTGCTGCCGCCCGCAGGAACGGCAATGCTAAACCTCCAGTCCGCGTTAACATTGCTGTCCGAATACTCCGCAATCGGTCCAAACGTTTGCGGCGCGCCATTGTCGACCTTGTATGTCCCCGACAAGGAGCCTCCGTCGTCTGCGATCTTGTCAGGCTCGTTGATGTCGTTGGATAGGAAGTGAAAACTCGCGAGCCCAGGGCTCGTGCAGGTGCTATCACTCAAAATGATTTTGGGCGGCGTGCACGGCGTAGTCGGCTTGTTGACGGTCGAGCTCGTGTAGGGGTTCAACGCCGGTTTCGGGGTCTGGGCCCAATAGGTCGAGTAGTGACCGTCGCCGTAGCCGTCACTCCAGAAGACGTCGGCCTGCAGTTGAACGCCAGTCACCGTCGAAGGAATCGCCTGTGACGTAGCGGAGACCGAGCTCGTGGAGTTCGTCGCCGGGATCGTCATCCCCGCAAGGGACGGAGTCGTCGAGCCCGGAACTCCCGATCCCGACTGCACGGTCACCAGCGGATTGCTGATAGTGGCGACCAAATTGTAGTCGTTGGTTATCGTCCACTTCACCTGCCAAGAGCCGTCGGCGTTCAGGCAAGCGTTGGAGGGGGTGATGGTTGCGTTATGTGCGAAGGCGGTGCCGATGAGGGCGAGGCCGCCGAGGGTTGCTGCCAGGACAGCCAAAAACGCCGTGAGGAGCAGGGCTCCGCGGCGCTTCCTGGATTTTCCGTAGAGAGCGAGTGTCATCTGTTTTCCGTCCCGTGGTGCTGGTGCCGTCGGTGTGGCCGATCGACGAAAGGTGCTCGGGCGAGGCTCGGGAGCGGGGTGTCTCCCGGTTGTGCGCGCCCTTTGCGCTTGCGACGACCCGCTCGGCTACTGACCAGGGAGCCGGAGGTCTTACCACTCGTCCACTCGATTGCCGCTTTCGGCCTGAGTGAGTGTCGAACGAGTGTACATTACAGGGACTTGACCACAAAATCCATCAGAAACCCGTATGGACTTTGTAACAAAGAGGCAGTAGGAGGGAGG
>JADEYI010001366.1_pt1 | contig 19005 bp, 15 predicted proteins | sample 8542331 | NCBI WGS metagenome assembly JADEYI01 (sample SAMN16510988, study PRJNA670497) | mine drainage metagenome | isolation source: biofilm near Copperflume 1 | place: Germany: Marsberg coppermine Kilianstollen | collected 2018-02
CCGACCCAACTAACTATTTATACCCGAACCGAAACACTTGTGCAGAGCTTCCCTAACGGGGCGCCGGCGGCCTCCGCAACAGGCGCAACGCGCGGGCGTAATCCTCGGCCGTGTTGACGTTGAGGAGACTCAACAGATCGGGGTCGAGCCGCCGCATTTCGACCGCGCTGACCCGCAGAACATCGATCCGATCGGCGATCGCGCCGAGCCGCCGCTGATCTTCCGCGTTCATCGCGGCCAGCGCCGCGCTACACGGCGCTGGCCGGTAGACCGCGTGCAGCGGCTGCAGGTGCCCCTCCACCTCGGGCATCACGGCGTCGTGCGATCCGATCATCGCGCACAGCGCGCGCGCGACGCCAGCGTTGAGCAGCGGCAAATCGCACGAGCAGGCGAAGGCGATTGCGCTCCGCGCATGGGCGAGCCCGCGGCCCAGCGCCACGGCGGGACCGGCGTGGGCGATGGTATCGCGCACCAACTCCACGCCGGGCCACGCGGCGCGCAGGCGGTCGAGCGAGAAGGGTTCGCCGGCGGCCGGCGCGGCGACCACGATAACCTGGGCGAAGGCGCCACTCAGCTCGGCGATCAGGCGCTCGATAATGGTCGCCCGGCCGAACGGCAGAGTCGCCTTGGGCAGACCCATCCGGGAGCTTTTTCCGCCGGCCAGAATAATTGCGCTCGCGGCAATCGTCGTCGGATCCACTGCTGTGTTCTACAAGCTCTGCACGCTTACGCCTGCGCCGATCGCGAGGCGGCGCGGTTGGCCGCAAGCTCCGCCAACGTCACGCAAATCGTCCGCTCATGATAGAGCACGCCTAAATGTCCGGTGTTACGCAGCACGATCATTCGCTTGAACATCCCGTCAGGAAAGCGGTCGCCGCGCGGCGGCGGCACGATCGGATCTTCGGCGCCAAAGATCGCCACTTCCGACGGGCTGTGACATTCGGCGGCGTAGGGCGAGCCGATCGTCACCAACGATCGAACGCCGCCGTTGGCCGATCGCGCGGCCGCTAGCCGCGCGATCGTCCCGCCAAGGCTGTGGCCGATAAGATGCACGCCCGCGCCGCCGTCGGCCTGCGCGCCCATCTCGGCCATCTGCGCGGCCGACACCTCCAGTGCCTGGCGCGCCGGATATTCGAAGAAGCCGAGCGTATCGAAACCGGCGAGCCTGAGGGCGAGTGCGAAGGCGAGCAGATTCGTGCGATCGCCGCCCAGGCCATGGGCGAGGATCACGGTGTCGCGGGAGCGCCGCCAGCCGCGCGGAAATTGCAGGCGGGTTAGCACATCGAGCGGATAAGAGGCCAGGAGCATCCCGGCTGCCGCAATCTCGCGCGCGGAAGTAATCGGGTTCATAGATAGGGCGAATTCTAATTGCGCAGCGGCGCGGCCGCCATCGGTTGGACGTTAAGCGCTTGGCATCCGGGTACCGCGCTCGATGACGGCTGGCCATCGCCGGGGCGATGGGCCGTCCACAGGTCGCATCAGCGATCAAAAAATTCTTTAAAGTCTCCATGGGCACCCATGGATATACTTGAGTAGTGTTAACCGATCTCAATAGTATCTCGGCTTGACATGGTCCGAAATCAAGATTTGGAGCCTGTCAACGAGAATCGATGCGGATAATGGAGGAGGTATTGGGAATGGATATTTGGAAACGGATTGGTCTGAACCTGCTGCTGGCGGGTGCCTTGCTGGCGGTTTCCGGATGCGGCAGAGACAGTGGTGGTGGACCCGCGGTCGTGGTCCATCCAAAACCACGCTCGACGACGGCGCCCGGCTCAGGCGTGTTCGCGGTCGATTGCAACCGCAAGCTGACCTACGTACCGCTGGACACCGGCGACGTTAACGGCGATGGGCAGGTCGCGGTGATCAACCTGGGCGCGGATCCGGATGTCTCCGATCCGCGGCTGGCAACAATCTCGCTCACCCACAAGGACTTTCCGTTGGGCACCGCGCTCGACAACGACCATTCACTGATTATCGTGGTCAGCGGCCAGACCGCGGGGCAGGACGGCTCGGTCGATCTGATCGACGAGACCACCAACCAACTGGTGGCCGGTTCACCCTTTCCCTTCCCGACCGGCAGCCAGTCGGGTTTTTTCGGCCAGGTGCTGTACGATCCGACGACCCATCTGGCGGTCATCGCGACCTGCGACAGCGCGACCTGCTCGAGCGGTAACGCGCTCACGGGATTCGTGACCTTTGACCCCATCACCCACGTCTTCGGCACGATCATTCCGGCGAATTACGCCGAAGCGTTTGCGCTTAACGATAAAACCGGCGTCGTGATCGACGGCAGCGACGACGATAGCACGGGCGCGATTGGCGCCACCGACCTCGCCGGCGGCCGCACATGCACGTTGTCCGACACGAATATCGACAGTGACAACGACGGTTCCTCGCTCGACAACACCACCAACATCGCGGTCGTGAGTAATGAAGCCAACAACGCCACGGTGATTAACCTCAAGGGGTCGTCATTCGCGCCGGCCAGCGGCACGCCCTGCACATTGAATGAAGGCGGTACGCCACCGAACTCGGTATTGGTCAGCGGACTGCCCGCGGGGACCGCGGGGTCGGCGGTCGATGCCGCCAACCATTGGGCGTTCCTGATCGCGGATGGAGTGAACGGCATGGCGCTGCTGACCCTGCCCACGGCCCCGGTGACTCAACTGGTGAGCGGCGACATCACTACCGTATCGTCAGCATTTCCGAACGATCCGCAGGCCAATACCTGGGGCACGAAAGGCGACCCCTACGCCGTCGCGGTCGGCAATTGCGCCAACTTGCCGCACAAGGGATTTGCGATTAACGACAGCTTCACTTTCCTGGCCGAGGTGGATCTGCCGACCTTGCACACAAACCCAGGCGTGATTCCGACGGCTCCTCCGGCGGGTCATTGCGCCGGCACGACTTCGACCGTGACCCAGTGCAACAATGGCAACGGCGTGATCTTCTTCCCGCTGCCGGGCGTGCTCTAGAACCGGGCCGCGGGCGGCACGCGAGTAAATCCGGCGCCGCCGACGATCGCACACGCCGCGCCCCGCGCGTCCCCACGGACGCGCGGGGCGCGCGCTTATTCGGCGACCTCGTGGATCGGCACGGCCAGCGGCGGCAGCATTGGCGGCGGGTCCGCCCGGCACCGCCGGGGCATGCTTTTGCGGCGCCGGGCGCGGCTGGCTATCCTGATGCGTTGAACGGCGCATAGCATCGTGGCGATCAAGCAATCACCCCTGATCACGCAGTATCTCAGCGTCAAGGCGAGTGTGCCGGACGCGATTCTGTTTTTCCGCCTCGGCGATTTCTACGAAATGTTCTTCGAGGACGCCGAGACCGGCGCGCGCATCCTGGAGATACAGCTCACCTCGCGCTCCAAGGACGGCGTGCCGCTGTGCGGCGTGCCCTACCATGCGGCGGAGCCGTACATCGCGAAGCTGCTCAAGGCGGGCCTCAAGGTCGCCATCTGCGAACAGGCGGCGCCGGCGCATGCGGCCGGCGGATCGAGCGGCAAGGGCGGCGCGTTTCAATCCGCGACGGCGGACGGGACGCGCGCGGCCCCCGGGCGCGGCCTGATGGCGCGGCAGATCGTGCGCGTGATTACGCCCGGCACGGTCGGCGAGGAAATGGTCCTGGTCGCCGGGGAAAAGAATTTTCTGCTCGCCGCCACGCCGGCCGGCGACGGCTTCGCGCTGGCGGCGATCGATATTTCGACCGGCGAGTTCATCGCCACGCGCATCGCCACCGTCGCCGCGCTGAAGGAGGAGATCGCGCGCATCGCGCCGCGCGAGATTATCGCGCCGGCGGGCGCCGCCGGGATCGGCGCGATCGCCGCGGATCTGCGCTGTCCGTTGAGCGAAATCGATTCCGCGCAATTTGATCCCGCGGCGGCATGTGCGGCGATCGCGACGCGCTTTGGCGATAGGGCCGGAGCCGCACAAGACGACGGCACGCGCGGCGATGCTGCCAACGCCGCAACGCGCAGCGATGCTTCCCAAGACCGCGTAATCGACGACGCCGACGGTGACCGCCCGCTCGATGACGGCCTGGCCGCGGCGGCCGGCGCCGCACTCGCCTATGTCGAGCGCAATTTCGGCCGCGACCTCGCCCATCTGCGCGCCCCGCGGGTCTACCGCGCGGCTGAGTTCATGCTGGTCGACGAAGTCAGCCGCCGCCATCTCGAACTGGTCGCGTCGAGCGACGGGACGCGCGGCGGCTCGCTGCTCGCGGTGCTCGACGAAACCATCACGCCGATTGGCGCGCGGGCGCTCGCTTCGTGGATCGTCTATCCGCTGCTCGCCCTGGATCGGATTAGCGCGCGCCACGACGCGGTCGAGGAATTGTTCGAGGCGGATCTCGGCGGCACGGTCGCGCAGGCCCTGCGCGAGATTGGCGACCTGGAGCGGCTGGCCGGGCGTATCGGGAGCCTGCGCGCGAGCCCGCGCGACGCGCTGCGGCTGGGCCAGGCGCTGGCCGCGGTGGCGACGCTGCGCGGGGCGATGAGCGCCAGCCGCGGTGATCTGCTGCGGTCGATCGCGGGGCGGCTGAGTCCAATGCCCGCGCTAGTCGTCCAGATCGACGCTACTATCGGTGACGAGCCGCCGGTCAATCCGCGCGACGGCAACACGATCCGTTCGGGCTTCAGCGCCGAGATCGACGAGTTGCGGGCGCTCGCCCTGGACGCGCGCGGGGTGATCGCGCGGCTCGAGACGGCCGAACGGGAACGCACGCAGATCCCGAGCCTGAAGGTGCGCTACAACCAGATTTTCGGCTACTACCTCGAGGTGACCAAGAGCCATCTCGAGCGCGTGCCGGCCGACTTCGAGCGCAAGCAGACGCTGGTCGGCGCCGAGCGCTTTACCACGCCGGCGCTCAAGGACCTTGAGCGCAAGATTCTCGGCGCCGAGGCGAGCCTGCGCGAACTCGAAATGCAGCTCTTTGCCCGGCTGGTGCGCGAGCTGGCGGCCGCGGCCGCCGCGATCCGCGAGACCGCCGCGGCGGTTGGCGAATTCGACGCCTTGCGATCGCTCGCCGCGGTCGCCCGGCGGCGCGGCTACGTGCGGCCGGCGATGAACTCCGGCGTGGCGATAAAAATTCGCGACGGCCGCCATCCGGTGCTCGAAGCGGGCATGAAGCCGGGCGAATTCGTGCCCAACGATCTCGACGTGGACCCTGCCGAGCGCCAGCTTTTGCTGATCACCGGTCCCAACATGGCGGGCAAATCGACCTATTTGCGCCAAGTCGCCCTGATCGCGATCATGGCGCAGATGGGCGGCTTTGTGCCGGCCACCGAGGCCGCCCTGGGGCTCACCGATCGCGTGCTGACGCGCATCGGCGCGCGCGACGATCTGCGGCACGGCGAGTCGACCTTTATGGTCGAGATGCGCGAGAGCGCGCGGCTGCTCGAGGGATTGAGTGCGCGCAGCCTGCTGCTGCTCGACGAAGTCGGCCGCGGCACCAGCACCTTCGACGGCCTGGCGATCGCCTGGGCGGTCGCCGAGTATCTGCACGACGCGACCCGGGCGAAAGTGCTCTTCGCGACCCACTTCCACGAACTGACCGAGCTTGCGCGCGATCGTCCACGGGTCAGGAATCTCAGCATGGCGGTGCGCGAATGGGCCGGTGAGGTGCTCTTTTTGCGCCGCGTCATCGAGGAGCCGGCCAGCCGCAGCTACGGTATCGAGGTCGCGCGCATGGCCGGTCTGCCCGCGAGCATCATCGTGCGCGCGCGCGAAATTCTGCACAATCTCGAACAGGGCGAATTCGACGAGTCGGGCGCGGCGCGGCGCGCACGCGGCGCCAGCCACGGCGCCGCCGGAATCGCGCAGATGGATCTTTTCGCCTCGGCCGACGGCCGCGTGCTCGACGAATTGCGCGGCCTGGAAGTCGATCGGATGACGCCGGTTGAGGCCCTCAACGCGCTGGCGCGGATGGCGGCGCGGCTGCGCGGCGGGGACTGAGCTGGCGCGTGGCCATGAGGAGAGCCGCGGCGATGATGATCGCGTTGACGATCGCCGCAGTGGCCGCGCGCGACACGCCGGCCCGCGCGGCGACGATTACCGGCGCGACGATCGAGCGGCAGGGCGCGGCCGTGGAGCTGCAATTCGCGGTGCACGGGCGCGGCCTCGGATGGCATCTGAGCGCCCACGGCCAGCAGTTGTGGATCGATCTCGCGCATGTGCGCATGCAAATCCCGGCGCGTCCATTGGGCGGGCGGGAGCTGGATCCGATCACCAGCGTTGAATCGATCGACGCTGGCGCGGGCACTGCGCGGATCGTGGTCGAGGTTACCGGCCGCACGGATTATGCGATTGGCCGGGTCGCCCATCGGCTGATCCTGCGGCTGGCGCCGGCGGGCGCGGCGCCGGACCTGGCCGCGCCGCTGCTGATGCGAATGGAGCATGTGCGCGCGCCGGCGGCGGGTTTCTTTCCGGCTGGAGAGGCCCGCAACCGCGCCGCTGCGGCCTATCCGAATTCGCTGCGGCGCGCATCACCGGCGGCCATGCGCGCGCCGCTCGATTCCGGCCAAGCGGCCGCGGACGCGGCGCAAGCGCAGACGCCGCCAGCATCCGCCGCCGAGACGGCGCGCGGCACGCGTCCGCTGGTAGTGATCGACGCCGGCCATGGCGGCCACGATCCGGGCACCGAGGCGGCCGGCGATGTCGCCGAAAAGGATCTCGCCCTGGCGATCGCGATTCGCGTGGCGCGGGCGCTGGTGGCGCGCGGCGTCGACGCCCGCCTGACCCGCGCGAGCGACGTGTTTCTCACGCTGGCCGAGCGCACGCAGATGGCCAATCGCGCGGGTGCCGACCTGTTCGTCTCGATTCATCTGAACTCGAGCCCCGACGCCGCGGCGAGCGGAATCGAAACCTATTACCTCAACAACACTACCGACCGCGCGACGATCCGGCTGGCGCGCATGGAAAATGGCGTGTCGGGCGGCTATGGTGCGGAGGGTGAGCCCAACCTAAACTACATCCTGACCGACATGCGCCAGCAGTATAAGGCCAACGAAGCGGCGTCGCTGGCGCGGATGATCGAGGCCGAGACGGTGGCGGATATCGACGCCTCGATGGGACTTAAGGTGAACGAACTTGGAGCAATGCAGGGGCCGTTCTACGTGCTGGTGGGCGCCTTGATGCCCGCGGTGCTGATCGAGTGCGGCTTTCTGTCGAACTCCGGCGAGGCGCGCCTGCTCGAGTCCGTGCAATATCAGCAGGCGCTGGCTGACGGCGTCGCGCGGGCCGTGATCCATTACTTCAACGGCGACGCCGCGGTGGGCAACCTGTGAACCTGATCGCCAACGACGGCGCGGTCGCCAATCCGGCCAGCGGTGAAATCCTCGGGCGGGCGGAGCTGGCGGCCGAATTCGAGCGCACCCGCAAGCCTGGCATAGTCGCGCGCGCGCATCTGGAGACGGCGCGCATGGTGCTGTTCGAGCGCCATCGCGGCGGCGCCGGAGGGCTCGAGATCGTCCGCGCGCTGACCGTGGCGGTCGACGATCTGATGCGTGCGCTCTTTACCTGGGCCGACGCCGAGCATGGGCATCGCTTCTCGCGCCTCAACCAGCGCCTGGCGATTGTCGCGCGCGGCGGCTACGGGCGCCGCGAGCTCAACCCGTACTCGGATATCGATCTGCTGTTCCTGCACGACTACAAGCCCGGTCCGTACACGGAGGTCGTCACTGAGATCATCCTGCACGCGCTGTGGGACGCGGGCCTGACGGTCGGCTACTCGGTGCGCAACGCGGCCGAATGCGTCAAGATGGCGGCGGCCGATCTCAAGGAGAAGACCGCGATTCTCGACGCGCGCTATCTGGCCGGCGACGAAACGCTCAACGCGCAACTTGAAAAGCTGCTGGTCAGTGACGTGCTCAATCGCGACCAGCGCGGCTTCTTCAACGCCAAGCTCGCCGAGAGCCGCAAGCGCCACAAGCAATATGGCGAATCGATCTACCTGCTCGAGCCGCAACTGAAAGAAGGCGAAGGCGGCCTGCGCGATCTGCATACCGCGATGTGGCTGGCCAAGTTCAAGTATCGCATTCATTCGCTCGAAGAGCTGGTGCAAAAGGCCGTGATCACCCAGGCCGAACTGGCCGAAGTCGAGGTCGCGCACGACTTCCTGCTGCGCGTGCGCAATTCGCTGCACTTCCTGAGCCGGCGCCATACCGACCAGCTCACGTTTGAATTCCAGGAGCAGATTGCACCGATGCTCGGCTTCACCGCGTCCGACGGCGCGGGCGCCAGCGCCAACCTGATGCGCGCGTACTACCAGCAGGCGAGCACGATTCTGCGCTTTTCCGAAGGGCTGATCGCGCGGGTGACCGAGGAGATGGCGCCGGCCCGCTTTCTGCGCCGCAATACCAGCCGCCAGATCCGCCCGGGCGTGCTTATCCAGGGCAACGTGCTGGCGATCGCGAGCAATGATTTTTTCATCCGCGCGCCGCTCAACCTGATCACGATATTCGCCGACTGCCAGGTCCATGGCGTGGATCTGTCGGGCAGCGCCTATCAGTTGGTGCGCGACAACCTGGGGCTGATCGACGACGCGATGCGCAACGATCCGCAGACCGGCATGGCGCTGATGGGCGTGCTGAGCGGACGCCAGCGGGTGGCCGAAACGCTCGAGGCGATGCATCGCGCGGGCGTGCTCGGCGCGCTGATCCCGGAGTTTGGCAATCTGTATGCGCGGGTGCTGCACGACCTCTACCACATCTACACCGTCGACCGTCATTCGCTGGCCGCGGTGCGCGAACTCGAGCGTCTGCGTGCGGGTGAATTCAAGGACAGCAATTCGCTGCTGACTGAGGTCGCCCGCGAGCATCCGGCACTGCCGACGGTCTTTCTCGCCCTGCTGCTCCACGATATCGGCAAGGGCTACGGCCACGACCATCATGAGCGCGGCGCGCTGCTCACGCTGGCGGTATGCGCGCGGATGGCGCTCGACGCGGAGGAGACCGACCTCGTGGTCTACCTGGTGCGCGAACATCTGATGATGTCGCAGGTGGCGCAAAAGGGCGACATCGACAATCCCGGCACGGTTGGCGACTTCGTGCGCGCGGTCGGCTCGATCGATCGGCTCAAGTCGCTCTACCTGCTGACCTTCGCGGACATGCGCGCGGTCGCCCCCAATGTCTACAACAACTGGCGCGACATGCTGCTGGGCGATCTCTACATGCGCGCGCTCAAGGTGCTCGAACACGGCGGGCATGAAGCGGCCGACCCGGCGCGGCGCCTGGCGCTGGTCAAGGCGGCGGTCAAGGGTCAGCTCGAAGCGGCCCATGCACCGCCGGTCGCGCTGGCGGAATTTCTCCAACTGATGCCCGACCGCTATTTCCTGACCGTGCCGGAGGGCGACATCAAGCTGCATTTCGAGCTGATGCGCGCGATCGATGAGCGGCCGCTGGTCTGCCGCCATCGCCATTTCCCGGAACTCGAGTTCAGCGAGTTTATGGTCGTGACGCACGACGAGCCGGGCCTGTTCTCGAAGATTGCCGGCGTGCTCACGGCGAATAATCTGAACATCCTGTCGGCGCGCATCACCACGCGGGCCGACGGCGTCGCGCTCGATGTGTTTCGCGTGTCGCATCTGGGCGGCGCCGGCGCGATCGCGATGGACGAGGAGCGCTGGCCGCGGGTCGAACGCGATCTCGAGCGCGTGCTGCTCGGCGAGCAGGACATCGCGGCGCTGGTGGCCGAGGCGCAGCGCGAGCGCTTTGGTGCGCGCCGCTTCGTGCGCCGCGTGGTGACCGAGGTCAATATCGACAATCGCAGCTCCGAGGAATTCACGGTGGTCGACGTGTTCACGCAGGACCGCGTCGGACTGCTCTTCGCGATCACCCATACGCTGTACCGCCTGGGCCTCGTCATCCACCTGGCGCGCATCTCGACCAACGCCGATCAGGCGCTCGACGTCTTTTATGTATGCGACGTCAACGGCAACAAACTCACCGAGCTCGAACCGATGCGCACGCTGCGCGCCGCGCTAATCGATCAACTCGACGCCCGTCCCGACTCGGCCGCCGCCAACGGCACGGCCGGCTGATCGCGATGGCCGGTACGGTGGATGAAGCGGCGGCGGGCGACGCGGTGAACGATACGTGCGAGGCGGATTGGGACGGCCTGATCGAACGCCATCTGGCGCGCCAGGCGGTCGAGCGCGGGCTCAGCCGCAATTCGCTCGAGGCTTACGGCAGAGACCTGCGCGACTTTCAGGACTTCTGCCGCGCCGCGGCGACGCCGCCCCATGCGCTCGACGCCGCCGCGCTGACCGCCTGGCTCGAGCACCTGGCGGATCGCGGCTATCGCGTGACCAGCCAGCGCCGGCACCTGGCCGCGGTGCGCGGGCTGATCCGCGAGATGCTCGAACTCAAAATTATCGATCGCGACCCGGCCCTCGTGCTCAAGCTCCGGCCCCATCCGCGCGCCCTGCCGCGCACGCTCGGCCGCGCCGACGTCGAGGCCTTGCTCGCGGCGATCGGCGGCACGACGCTGCGCGCCCGGCGCGACCGCGCGATGCTCGAGCTGGCCTACGGATGCGGTCTCAGGGTCTCGGAACTGGTCGGGCTTAGCTTCAGCCAGGTCAACCTTGAAGCCGGCGTCGTGGTGGTCATCGGCAAGGGTAACAAGGAGCGCATCGTGCCGATCGGCGGCGCGGCACGGCGCGCGCTCAAGGCCTACCTGGCCGCGCGGCACAAGGCGGCGCTGGAGCGGAGCACGCCCGACGGCAAAATGCGCAAGCGCGCCGCCCCCGCCGCCATCCGGCCGACCTCGGCGATCTTTATCAGCCGGCTCGGCCGCGCGATGACCCGGCAGGGCTTCTTCAAGGCGCTCAAGGGCTGGGCGGCGTCCGATCCGCAGCTGGCCTGGGTCAGTCCGCATACGCTGCGCCATTGCTTTGCGACCCACCTGGTCGAGGGCGGCGCGGACCTGCGCGCGGTGCAGGAGATGCTCGGCCACAGCGATATCTCGACGACGCAAATCTATACGCATCTGTCGCGCGGCCATCTGCGCAAGGTCCATCGCACGTTCCATCCGCGGGCCCGGCGATCCGCGACGGCGCCGGCGAAGACGCGCGCGCCGATCGAGACGGCCGACTGAGATGGGCAAGATCGCGAGCTTCATGCCGCAATTATTGATCTGGGCGGTGCCGACGATCTTCGCGATCGTCGCGCACGAGGTGATGCATGGCGTGACGGCGCGCATGCTCGGCGACGACACGGCGGCGCGCGCCGGGCGCCTGACACTGAATCCGATCTCGCACGTTGACCCGTTCGGCACGATTATCCTGCCGGGCCTGCTGCTCTTTTCCCATTTGCCGGTGTTTGGTTACGCGCGGCCGGTACCGGTAAATTTCAGCCGCCTGCGTGATCCGCGCCGCGGCATGATCCTGGTGGCCGCCGCCGGTCCGCTGACCAATCTTGCGCTGGCCGTGCTGAGCGCCGTCGCGATGCGCCTGTGCGTGCCCTTCGTCAACGGCCCGTGGGGCGCGGCGATCGCCTACCCGCTCGCCCTGATGCTGCGCGCGTCGGTGATCGTCAACATCATGCTCGCGGTCTTCAATCTGTTTCCGCTGCTCCCGCTCGACGGCGGCCGGGTGCTCGCCGGACTGCTGCCGCGGCCGCTGGCGATGCGCTTTGCGAGGCTCGAGCGCTTCGGATTTCTGATACTATTGGTACTGCTCTATACGAACTGGGTGGGCGTGGTGATCGACCCGATAATCAACGCAATCGCGCGGGTGCTGCTATGACCGACGAGGGTGCGCCGGCCGGTTTTGACGGCGGCGGCGTGCGTTTTCGCCTGCCGATCTACGAGGGGCCGCTCGACCTGCTGCTGCATCTGGTCAAGCGCGCCGAACTCTCCGCGCAAGACGTCACCACGCGGATCATTACCGAGCAGTATCTCGCACATCTCAACCTGATGGAGCAGCTCAATCTCGATGTCGCGGGCGAGTACCTGGTGATGGCGGCGACGCTGCTGCTGATCAAGTCGTTCGCCCTGCTGCCCCATCCGCAGGTCGACGACACCGACGAGGGCGACGAACTCAAACGCGACCTGGTCGAACGGCTGCTCGAGTACCAGCGCTATCGCGAAGCTGCGGCCAAGCTCGGCGAACGCCCGCTGCTCGGCCGCGACGTGTTCGCCGCGCCGCGCCAGGCGGCGCCCGCCGAGACCGCGGCGTCGGCGCCGTACGCGGTTTCGATCTTCGATCTGGTCAGCGCGATGGCGGCGGTGCTGAAGCGGCTGGGCGATCGCACGCCGCGGCGGATCGAGCTGCGCGACATCCCGGTGGCGCATTGCATCCCGCGCATCCTGGCCGCGATCGGCGCCGGCGACCGGATCGAATTCACCGCGCTGTTCGACGATCTGGCCGACCATCCGCTGATCATCGCGACCTTCATGGCGTTGCTCGAATTGATCCGGCGCGGCGCGGTGCATGCGTGGCAGGACGAACGGCACGGACCGATCATGCTGGGCCGCGGCGAGCGCTACGCTGAGCCGCCTCCCACAGGCGACGTGGCTGAAGCAGCGGACGCAGCGCCCGGCACGGACGGCCTTGACGATGATCGCGGAGGGGAGGAGCGCGGCGCTTAAGCGGCGCGCGCGAATACTGGTGGAAGAAGAACGGCTCAAGGCAATTCTCGAAAGCCTGCTCTTTGCGGCGGGCGAACCGGTCGCGCTGGCGCAACTGGTCTCGGCGATCGAGACCGTGCCGCGCGACGAGATTCGCCATGCGCTCGGCGCGATGATCGCCGCCGGCCACGCCGGCGCGCGCGGCTGCGTACTCGAGGAGGTCGCCGGCGGCTACCAGTTGCGCACGCCGCGCGAGCACGCCGCATACGTGCGCCGGCTGCTCGCCTCCAAGCCGCCGCGGCTTAGCCGTCCGCTGCTCGAAACCGTCGCGATCATCGCCTATCGCCAGCCGATCACGCGGCCGGAAATCGAGCTTTTGCGCGGCGTCGATTGTGGCGGCGTGCTGGATACGCTGACCGAGCGCAACCTGGTCAAAATCGAGGGCCGCAAAGAAGCCCCCGGGCGTCCGCTGATGTACGTGACGACGCCCGAATTTCTCGAACTCTTCGGACTGAAAGATCTCGCCAGCCTGCCCGACCTCGCCGAGTTGCGCGCGGTCGAAGGGGCGCGCGACGATCCGGATCGGATGCCCGACGGCAACGGCCATCCGCCGGACGAAGCCGCCGCGCCGGGCGAATCCGCGGGCCTGGTGGACGAAGCGGTAGGTGCGGCAATTGACGCGGCCGCCGACGCGCTCGCCGAGCGCGCCGCCGAGTCTTCATCTGACGCGGCGAGTGACGCCGCGCCGTTCGGCGAAATGCGATCGGCCGAAGAGCCGCACGACGCCGTTGAACGTCCGGCCACCGAGGTCGTGGAGCCGATCGCGGAAGCGGAATGCGCCGCCGAATTCGCACACGAAGCCGAAGCGCCAGGTGAAACCAATTTCACCAGCGAGTCCGAACCCGCGAGCGAAGTCCAATTCGCGCCCGCCGAAACCGCGGAGCCGGAACCCGCCGACGCCGCCGAGCCGTCCGACTCCGAAGATCAGGAATAGCGCGGCGTCACGCCCGGTGCGCGCCTAAACCTTGAAGCGCCACGCACTGCCGTCTTTGACGATATGGCCCGCAGTCGGCGTCGCGAAATGGGTACCGATCACGAGCACCGGCTGATCGGCATAGCGTTCGAGAAAAGCGCGCCGCGTGGTCCGCGCCTGATCGGGAATCGAGTCGAAGCCGCAGTTCCATTCCGGATGGATGCATTGAATCGGATGATGCATCAGGTCGCCGGTGATCACGGCGTCCGCTCCGCGCGAGGAGATGCGCACGCTCAGATGGCCCGGCGTATGGCCCGGCGTCGATTCCAGCCAGACCTCGTCGGTGATGCGCTCCTGCGGCTCGACCAGGTCGGCCAGGCCCGCGTCGACGATCGGCCGCACCGAGTCGTCGATCGGATCCTTGACGAAACTGCTCTCCTCCTCCGACCAGTGGTTCCATTCGGTGCGCCCGATCAGATAACGCGCCTTGGTGAAAGTCGGCACCCAGCGGCCGTCCACCAGCCGGGTGTTCCAGCCCACATGGTCGACATGCAGATGAGTGCAGAACACAAAATTAATCGAGTTCGGCGCGAAACCGCCCTTTTCGAGATCGCTGAGGAAGCTGGTCTGGAGCATGTTCCAGGCGGGCGCCTCGCGCCGCTTGTCATTGCCGATACAGGTGTCGACGACGATACGCTTGCCCTTGGACTCGACCACCAGGGCATGCACGCTCATGCGCACGCGGCCATTCTCGTCGCAGAAATGCGGCATCAGCGCGGCGGCGTCGCGCTTGACGTTCTCCAGCGTCGCTTCGGGCAGTACGAAGGTGCCTTTCGACAGCGTCTCGAGTTCGATAAAGCGGGTGATGGTAACGTCGCCAATTTGCCAGCGGTTCATGCCAAGCCTCCGAGCCGGGTAACTCGCGCGAACTTACCCCGTCCGGCGCCGCCGCCGCAATCGCCGCGCGCTCCGGCCGCCAGCGCGCGTCAGCCCTCGCGCTCCTCGAACATGCCCGTGTCGGGCGCGTAATTCTCAAAGCGCGTGTACTGGCTTAGGTAGGTGAGCCGGGCGGTGTCGGTCGGACCGTTGCGCTGCTTGGCCACGATCACTTCGGCGACGCCCGCCTCCTTGCTGTCGCGATGGTACATCTCGTCGCGATAGATGAAGGCGATGACGTCGGCGTCCTGCTCGATCGCGCCCGACTCGCGCAGATCGGCGAGCAGCGGCCGGCGATCGGGGCGGGTCTCGACCTGGCGGTTGAGCTGCGAGAGCGCGATCACCGGCACCTTGAGTTCCTTGGCCAGCGCCTTGAGCGAGCGCGAAATTTCGGCCAGTTCGAGCGAACGATTATCGACGCCTCTCGGCGGCCGCATGAGTTGCAGGTAATCGACGATGATCAGGCCGAGGTTGACCTCTTTTTCCCGCGCCAGACGGCGGCATTTGGCCTTCAGGATGATCGGCGTGATGTCAGACGAGTCGTCGATGAAAAGTTTCGCGCTGCTCAGGCGATCGGCCGCCTGCACCAGCGTCATGAACTCCTCGCTGGTGAAGTGGCCAGTGCGCACGCGCGCGCTGTCGACCCGCGCGTCCGAGCACAGCATGCGCAGCGCGAGTTGCTCTTTGGACATCTCCAGCGAGAAAAAGGCCACGCCCACCTGCGGATCGGCGTACATCGCCGCATGCGCCGCGATATTCAAAGCGAGCGCGGTCTTACCCATACTCGGCCGCGCGGCGATTATGATCAGGTCCGCAGGCTGCAGGCCCGCCGTGATGCGATCGAAATCGCTGAAGCCGGTCGGCACGCCGGTGACCATCTCCTTGCGGCCGAAGAGTTTCTCGAGCACTCCGATGGTCGCCCGGGTGACCTCGCGCATGTTGTGGAAGGCGGGATTGATGCGGCGCTCGGCAATCTCGAAGACCCGATGCTCAGCGGCGTCGAGGTAGTCTTCGACGTTCGCGGGCACGTCGAACGCGCCCGACGCGATCTCGGTGGCGGTCGAGGCCAGCGTGCGCAGCACCGCCTTTTCGCGCACGATGCGGGCGTAATGGCTGACGTTGGCGGCGGTCGGCACGCTGGCGGCCAACTCGGCGATATAGGCGGCGCCGCCGGCCGCCTCGAGCGCGTTGCGGGTGCGCAGCGCCTCACTCAGCGTAATCGCGTCGACCGGCCGGTTGCGATCCGTGAGGTCGGTCATCGCGCGGTAAATCTCGCGATGAGTCTCGCGGTAGAAGTCGTCCGCGCTCAGCACTTCGAGCGCCTGGTTGATGGCCTCGTTGTCGAGCAGAATCGCGCCGAGCACCGATTGCTCGGCCTCGAGATTCTGGGGAGGAACTCTTTTGAAGATATCGTCGGCCGCCGCCACCTGCCCACCCCACCCTGCCGCAGTCGCATCGCCGCCGCGCATCGACGCGGCCGCCCGGATTACGCATTCAGTATCCGCATCGCCCGTCGCGGCGGCAAGTACAAGTGCGCGCACCACCCGCCATCTGTACACACTATCAACAGATCAAGCGCGGCGCGGACGGCGCGCCGGGGTCGGACGGGCGCCCGCGAGAATCGGCGCGATCGCGACGCCGAAGAGAAACCCGCCCACGTGGGCCCACCAGGCGACGCCACCGACCATCGGCCCCGCCGCACCCGCCGCGATCCCGGCGTAAAGCTGGACGGCGAACCACGCCAGCAGAAAGAACAGCGCGGGAATCTGCACGGTTGAAAAGAAAATGATCAGCGGCAGAATCACGGTAATCCGCGCCCGCGGATACAGCACAAAGTAGGCGCCGAGCACGCCCGCGATCGCGCCGCTCGCGCCGATCACGGCGACACGCGACGCCGGACCCATCGCGACCATCGCGAGGCCGGCCGCCACACCCGCGGCCAGGTAGAAGATCGCGTAGCGCGGCGCGCCCAGCCGGTTTTCGACCGCCGGCCCAAAGATCAACAGGTAGAGCATATTGCCGGCGAGATGTAGCAGGCCCGCATGGAGAAACATCGAGGTGACAATCGTCGCGCACGCGCGCAGGGCCGCGGCGGCCGGCATCGCGCCGATCTGGGCGACCCGCGCCGGGACCATCGCATAGCGCGCGACGATCGCGCCGGCGGCGCGGCCGTCCCGCGCCTCGAGCACGAAGACCGCGAGGTTGGCGGCGATCAAAAGCGAATTGATCGGCGTCAGCCGGCGCGTCGCTTCGCTGTCACGCAGCGGGATCATGGTTGTTTCGGCGCCGCGCGCGCTTCGGGAGCGATCGAAAACTTCATACCGCGGCAACCGGATCGATCGCCGGCCGGCCCGATCGCGCGGCGTATACTAGCGGGCGCGCCGCGCGCGGGCGAGCGCCATTGCTGTTGCGGTCGCGCGGACTTGAGCGTGATAGTTTTGTGTGCGAAAGAGGATCGATGCGCCAGGGCTCCGCGCCGCCCGACCGCCGCCCGCGACGGCGAGCCGGGTTGGGTGGCCTGAGCGAATCGCGGCGTTCGCGCCGCGCCACCGAAGAATCGCGCACCCGCCGGCCGGCGGGATGATGCATGACGGAGGCAACGATGGAGATTGTGAAGCACGAAGTAATGGTCAAGACCGGCAGCGAGAGTATGCCGTGCCACGTGGCGCGGCCGGCCGCCGGCGGTCCGTATCCGGCGCTGGTCGTGGTGATGGAAGCGTTCGGCCTCAATAACCAGATCCGCGGGATCTCCGACCGCTTCGCCGCCGAAGGCTTTGTCGTGATCTCGCCGAATCTCTATTTTCGCCATCGCGACAACGTCGTCGGCTACGACAATTTGCCCGGCGCGATCAAGCTGATGCAGAGCCTGACCGACGATCAGATTGTCGCCGACATGACGGCGGCGATCGATTACGTCAAGACGCTCAAGGAAGCCAAGCACACCTTCGGCACGACCGGCTTCTGCATGGGCGGCCGCGTGGCCTTTCTGACCGCCGTGCGCAACGCCGACGTGCGTGCGACCGCGCCCTATTACGGCGGCGGGATGACCCGCGCGGGCCAGCCGGGCGGCAAGGCGCCAACCGATTATGCGGCGAATCTTAAGGGTCCCGTGATGGCGTTTTTCGGCGGCAAGGACGCCTTTATCCCGGTGGCCGAGGTCGACAAATTCCGCGACGCCCTCAACCAGGCTGGCAAGCCGGCCGAGGTCGTGCTCTACGCCGACGCCGATCACGGCTTCATGTGCGAGGATCGTCCGTCATACAATCCCGAGCGCGCGCGCGAGGCGTGGCCCAAGACCGTCGCGTTCTTCAAGCAGAACCTGACCTGACGGATACGCGGAATGATACCCTGATCGATGCGCCGCATCCCCGTAGCGCAAGCTGGTACGCGGGGGCATCCGCGGCGCCCAAGTGAAAAAACCCGGAGCGAATCGTCGATCGGCGATTCGCTCCGTTTCGTTTCATAACCGCGGCTTCGCAGACTCGCCCGCACCCCATGCCCATAACCGCGGCTTGGCAGACCGCCCGCACCCATGCCCGCTTCGCCCGATTCGAATATCGCGATGCAGGATGAGGTTCCCTAGCCGGGCCACGGTTTGCCGTAACCGTCGAGGCAGGCGACTTCGTTCACCGGCTTACGGCTGACCGGACCGTGCTTGCCCTGCGGATAACCCACCGGCATCAGCGCGTAGGACTGCACGTCGGGCGGCAGATTCAGAATCTGGCGCACTTCGTCTTCGAAGAAGGCGTGAATCGTCGTCAGCGTGGTGCCGAGGCCGTACGCGCGGCAGGCCAGGATAATGTTCTGCACGGCGGGATAGATGCTCGACCCGGCAAGCCGCGCGGCCGACGCCATCCGGGCCTTGATGTCGTCGGGCAGGCTCGCCGCGTTGGTCCACATCGATTGTTTCAGGCACGGCACGATCAGGATCGGCGCGTCGCCCATGTGGTTGAACAGATGGACCACGGAGCGCCAGAAGCGATCGAATTTCGACTGGTCCATGTGCGGCGGCGGCTTGGCGTCGGCGTAGAGCACGGTCAGGATGGCGGAAGCCTTTTTGTAGATCGCGCCGAGTTGCTGGCGCTTGGCGGCGTCCTTGACCACGATAAAGGTCCACGCCTGCGCGTTGCTCCCGGACGGCGCGCGAATCGCCGCGTCGAGCACCTTGGTAATAATTTCGTCGGGCACCGGGTCGGGCCTGATCCGCCGGATGGCACCGGCCGAGTACATCGTTTCGAACAGTCCAAAATCCGCCATGGCTAATCCTCTTTGCTAGTCATCAGATGCGCGATCGGGCCAACCCGTGTCAAAGCGTATGGAAATCAATCATTTGGTCGCTTTCCGGCGGCGCGATCCCGACCGGGGGCCGCTCCGTTGCTCCGGCGCCGCAATCGTCCCGGCGACGCCGCGCACGTATCGCGATCTACTAGCACTGTGCCGGGCGAAGTTAAATCGCGCCGATCGCCAGCCGGACACGCCGCTAGGGAAGCTCTGCACAAGTGTTTCGGTTCGGGTATAAATAGTTAGTTG
>JADEYI010001367.1_pt1 | contig 18973 bp, 17 predicted proteins | sample 8542331 | NCBI WGS metagenome assembly JADEYI01 (sample SAMN16510988, study PRJNA670497) | mine drainage metagenome | isolation source: biofilm near Copperflume 1 | place: Germany: Marsberg coppermine Kilianstollen | collected 2018-02
GAGCCGGACGTGGGTGAGCCGGACGCGGGTGAGCCGGACGCGGGTGAGCCGGACGTGGGTGAGCCGGACGCGGGTGAGCCGGACGCGGGTGAGCCGGACGCGATAAATCGCGTCCCTACAGGGGCGTTCTCGCCGGTTGTTGCTCCGGTGGCCTGCTGGTTCTGGTCTGGCGGGTTGATCTGTTGCTGGTGTTCGCTGTGTTGCTGTTCAAAAGAATCTGGCATAGCGCTACTTCTTTCCATTTCAGGATATCCGGCATTTTCAAGGTAGCCGTTGTGCTGTATGTCTTCGCCCGGCGCGGCTTCCATTTCTGTTTCGCCTGCCGCCAGGCTTTTCGGCGGTAGGGGTGGTGGCGGTGGGATGGGAATAGGGCCGAGTTCGTCCGGCCTGGATGGCGAAGCTGCCGGTTCACCGGTGGCCTGCTGTTCTATTGCGGTGGCGCTGGCTGGGACGCTGGTGTCGCTCTTGTCCTCCGGCGCGGGTGCGGGTGCGGCCGGCGGGTCCACGCTGTCTCGCCAGAGGCGTTGGTGATAGGCGGTCATTTGTTCGGGCGAGATGATCAGTGTTGGTTCCTGCGAGATGTCTTCCTCGTGCGCTTCAGTGGGAGTCTGAGGAATGTGAGGAAATGCGCCGGCTGCTGGTTCGGGAGTCGGCATCGGGGCGGCTTCCGCCTGGACGTGTCCGGTTGAGGCGGCGACGGTTGCCGTTGCCAGGCTGCGCCCGCAGACCTTGCAGAACTTGGCGTCATCTCGATTCGCTGTATTACATGTTGGACAGAGCATACCTGCCCTCCTTTACGATATTTGTAGGGGCGCGACACATCGCGTCCTCCAGATTTATAACTGTTTTTGCAAGCGGTTCGCTTCAGCGTTACCGGGATCGCGTTGCAGCGCTTCGCGCATCATGCGGCGCGCTTCGGTTTTGTTGTTGGTGCGCAGGTAACAGGTTGACATAGCGCTGTAAATGCTGGATTCGTCGGGATTCCACTGGCGGGCTTGTTCAAGGGCGCTGAGGGCTACTTTCCATTCGCGGGCCTTCATGTGGGCGCGTCCAAGTTCAAACCAGCCTTCCCAGGCGGCGGGATCGCGCTGGGTGGCCTGTCGCAAAACGCTGATGGCAGACTGTACCTGGTTCGTTTTCATGTACAGGCGGCCCAACGAGAGTAAGATAAGGGCGTGGTCAGGGTTGATTTTCAGCCCTTCGAGATAATACCCTTCGGCCTCCCGGTTGAAGCCGCGTTTCGCGGCGGCAAAGCCAAGCTGGTAATAGATAGCAGAGTCTGCGGGCGAATAGCTGAGCGCGGTGGTAAAGACGCTGATGGCTTTTTCATAGAGTTCGAGATCATTATAGGTCATGCCCAACTGAAATGAGACATCAGGGGAGTCCGGTTTGAGGGCGATGGCTTTCTCAAAGCATTCGGCGGCGAATTTCAGTTGTTCAGTGAACTGGTTTTTGTCTTTGTTTTTCAGTGTTTGCGCAAACTGGCGATAGGCACGACCCAGGTTGTATTGTACGTCGTAGGCGGGTAGGCCGGAGGTCTGGGCGAGTTTGAACTGGCCGATGGCTTCGGCGTATTGTTTGTTATTGAGAAATTGCAGGCCGAGGCGGTAGGCGTTCTGCGTACCGTTGCTGGCGACGGCACTGGCAGGACTCGCGCCTGGGACGCGGGTCTGCGGCTGGACCTGGCGCGCGAGGATGGGAGCGCGCGGGGGTGGGGGCAGAGAAGCGGCGGCTGACCGGGCGGTGGCTCTGATCTGGGGCGGGACGGTGATGGCGCCCTGTGTGAGGGGCTGGCCGTCGCGCTTGCAAAATTTGGCACCGGGCCGGTTGTAGTAGCCACACTTGGGACAGACGACTCCGGCGGCAGGCGCAGCCGGAGCGGCTGGCACAACGATGGTGGAGTTGGAGATGGCCGGTATCTGGACGGTGGTGGGAGCGGCCTGGGCTACATTCGAGAGACAATGCTGTAAGGCGACGCGCATGGCTTCGGCGGTCTGAAAGCGCTGCGCGGGGTCAAACTGCATGGCTTTGATGATGATTTGTTCGGTCGGGCTGACGAACTTCCCGTTGATACGGACGGTGTGCAGACGCGGGTTTTTGGCGAGAATGCTGCCGGTCGCGGGCGTCTGGATAGGTTCTGGCTCCTGGTTGGTCAGGAGGTGGTACATGGTGGCACCCAGGGAGTAGATATCTGAGCGGGCATCGGTCTGGGCGAGCTTGCCGGGATTCTGGGCAGTGCGACGCTGGCCGGGGCCAGTGGTGGACCCCAGGTGTTCGGGCGAGGCGTATGAGATGGTGCCGAGGTTTTCGGTGTTGGTTTTCTTGTGCGGGTTCCAGCGGCGGGCGATGCCGAAGTCGATGAGGAACACGTCGTTTTCATCCGTTACCATGATGTTGCCGGGTTTGAGGTCGCGCAGGATGATGGGTGGTGTGCGGGTGTGAATGTAGGTTAACGCTTCGCAGACCATCATCATCCAGCGAATGACGGTGTCTTCGTCGAGTGGGGCGTGGCTGTCTTCGAGTATTTTTTCGAGGCTGCGGCCTGGGACGAATTCCATGACGAAGTAGTAGCGGCCTCCCTGTTGAAAGTCGAGAATGAGGGAGGGGATACGCGGGTGTTTGAGGTTGTAGAGCAGGTCGATCTCTTTATTAAAACGCTCAATGGCGGACTTGCGTTCGTCCTCGGTGGTGTTGGCGTCGAGCAGGAGTTCTTTGACGGCGCGAAGGTAGCCAGGCCGATCGACCTGCTCTACTTTGTAGACGGTACCCATGCCACCGATGCCAAGCACGGCGATTATTTTAAATTTTCTATCCAGGATTGTTCCGATTGGTAGCGGTTCAAGAGGCATACGATCTGTCCTTATTCGCTGTGGAGTGGACGCCATATGGCGTCCCTCCGGCGTTGGCGTTACCGGCGGGGGTTAGCTGGCCCGCACCTGGACGACAACGGCTGTGATATTGTCTTCTCCCCCATGTTCATTTGCCATGTCGATTAAGCGATCGCAGAGATGCCGGGGGTCGTCTTTTTGTTGCAAGATACTGATGAGGTCCTGGCGGCGCACCATTTCCCATAAGCCATCGGAGCAGAGCAGGAGGGTATCCCCATGCTGTAAGGTTTGGTGAAAAACGTCGGGTTCGACGCTTTTGTGGCCGGCTCCGAGTGATCGATAGATGAGGTTACGCTGCGGATGGGTGTAGACATCATCAGGGGTGATTTGCTTCTCTTCGACCAGGCGCTGCACCAGAGAGTGGTCTCTGGTGAGGACGGTGAGTTCTCCATTGCGCAGGAGGTAGGTGCGGCTATCTCCGACGTTAACGATGAAGGCCTGGTCGTCCTGTATGAGGGCAGAGGTGACGGTACAGCCAAGGCCGCGCGCGCCTGATTGCTCTTCGCCGTAGCTGATGATGGCGCGGTTGGCCTGGCGGACGGCGGCTTTGAGCGAATCTTCGATGGTTTTAATGGCGGGCGTTTCGGCCAGTTTGCCTGTTTTTTTGGGTTTTGTAAGCGGTTCGTTGCTTTTGGTGCTGTCGAGTTTGATGGTTGCCTGGTCAGCAAGGGCGGCGTCCGAAAGCGGCGAGAGTTTGATAGTTGGTTGGTCAAAGATGGGTATCAAAAAACTTTTCAGGGCCTCGCTGATTTTTTGGACGGCGAGCTTGCTGGCGACTTCGCCGGCGCGGTAGCCGCCCATGCCGTCTGCGACAATAAAGAGGCCGCGTTCTAGTTCTTCGGAGATATAGAGGTAGGGACTATCTTCGTTTTGTTCGCGTTGGCGGCCAACGTCAGTTTTGGCGGCGGCCAGTAATTTCAATGACATAGAATTATTCCTCATAACCCGTCTGGGCAACGTTCATTTTCATGCTCAATATATCATAAATAGGCGTAGTTGTGGGCTATTTTACATGATCTTTTCAAAATATATACGTGGGAAGGTAGAGAAAAGTTGTTTTTGGGGTACGGGGAGGGTCAAAATGTCCCGGCCTCCTATACGTTCTGCCCTCGAACATGTTGGAGCGGGGCTATGGGTGTTGGAGGCGTTCGATGATGTCTTTGAGACGGCGTGTTTCGAGCAGGTGTTGGTCTTGCATACGCTGGAGTTCTTGTTGAAGTTCTTGTTGCATGTGTTCCATGCGGTCTTTCATGTGCAGGATGGCTTCAACGCCGGCGAGGTTGACGCCGAGGTCGCGCATGAGCCGGCGGATATGGGTGACGCGCTCGATGTCACGGTCGGAATAGAGGCGCGGGCTGTGGGGGCTGTTGCCTTTGCGGGCAGGGGAGATTAAGCCGAGGCGTTCATAATGGCGCAGTGTTTGCTCATGCACGTCGGCTTTGATGGCTGCGATACTGATGACATACCACGCGCCGTCTTTCTCGTCCATGATGTCGAACTCCTTTCGTGTGAAATTACACAAACGATGCGCCGCGTATGCGGGCGAGTTGTTGAAACAGGTCGCGTTCCTCTTCAGTCAGTTGCATGGGCAGCATGACTTTGACGCGGGCGAAGAGGTTGCCGCTGCCTTCACCGCGCAGGCGAGGCATCCCTTTGCCGGCGAGGCGGAAGACGCGCCCGTTCTGGGTTTCGGGCGGGATGGTGAGTACGAGTTTACGTGCGTCGGGTAGGAGTACCTGGGCTTCTCCTCCAAGCATGGCGGTGAGAAGATCGACTTCGAAGTCAAGGGAGAGGTCGTCGCCCTTGCGTTCATAGAGCGGGTCGGGCTTGACGGTGATGACCAGGTACAGGTCGCCACGCGGGCCGCCGCCTGTGCCGGGTTGGCCCTCGCCGGCAACGCGGATACGCGAGCCGCTCTCGACGCCCGGTGGTATTTTGACCTGGATGCGTTTGTTACGGGCCAGTTGCCCCTGGCCGTTACAGTTGGCGCAGGTTTTGCCGCCGACTTCGCCGGTGCCGCGACAGAAGGCGCAGGTTTCGGTAGCCTGGATGTTGTAGGTGCGCGCGCCCCCGGTGTAGGCTTCCTGGAGGGTGACTTCGACGGGTTGTTCGATGTTGTCGCCTGCGCGCCGCCGGGGGTCTTCACGCGCTCGCATACCGCCCGCGCCCGCACTCGAGCGACCGAAAAGCGTTTCGAAAAATTCCGAGAAGTTGGAATCGAAGACGGGAGCGGGGCCTGGAGAACCGGAAGCGCGCCTGCCTGGTGTGTGATATCCAAATTGCTCTTGCCAGTTGGGGCCGAGGGTGTCATATTTGCGGCGCTTCTCGGCGTCGGAGAGGACTTCATAGGCTTCGTTGATTTCCTTGAACTTCTCTTCGGCTTTTTTGTCGCCGGGGTTGACATCCGGGTGATACTTGCGGGCCAGCTTGCGAAAAGCTTTCTTGATGTCATCGACGCTGGCAGTTTTAGAGACGCCGAGTACTTTATAATAATCTTTATAGTCCATTTGCTGCCCTCTCTGCGCGGCACAACGTGTGGTTACTTCTGCGGGTCTGAATTGCCTGCGCTGACCTTGACGCGGGCGGCGCGCAATGTTTCATTGCCTATTTTATAGCCTTTAAGGACCTCTTCTACGATGGTGTCTTCCGGCTGATCGCTGTTTTCAACAAGTTCGATGGCTTCATGTTCGTAGGGGTTGAGCTTTTCGCCCACGGTGGTAATGGGTGTGAGTCCTTCGCCTTTCATGACCTCGTTCATCTGCCACATGAGCATACGGAGCGTCTGCTGCAATGCCTGGCGGTCCATGGTCTCCTGGTAGGTGAGGGCGCGTTCGACGTTATCCATGACGCCTAATATGTTGAGGATGAGGGCTTTTTTCTCGCGTTGGACGCGCTCCTGGGCGTTGCGCTCCTGACGTTTGCGGAAATTGTCCATGTCGGCGCGTTCGCGCAGAAATTTATCTTTGAACTCAGACGTTTCTTGCCGTGCCTGGGCAAGCTGCTTTTCGAGTTCCTGCAGGAGGGTGCTCTCAGAAACAGCCGGGGTTTCCTCTGTTTCCTGATCTTGCTGGTTCTCCTGGTTTTCTCTGGATTCTTCCATCGGGTTGTCTCACTCCTTGTCTATCATCATCTATGCGCACTGGTATGATGCGGATTTTATTGTGCCTTTAGTATAAACATTGAGTCAAAGGCTGTCAAGTTCGAGAAATATGGTTCAGACATGCGAGATAGTGCCTGTCATCCTGAGCGCAGCGAAGGATCTGGCTCTCTGGACACCAAGACCCTTCGCTGCGCTCAGGATGACAGGCAGGACACTTCTCAAGTTCGCTCACGGGAAGCCTTCTCTCCACATGTCTGAATACGGTTCATACTGCTTCTTGCTTTAATACTCATCCTCAACGGGTATCTGGTCGTTCTCTTCCCAGCGTTCGCCACGTTCTAGCAGGATGGAGCTGAAGAGGCTGTTCTGGGTGACGGTGATGCGGGTGTGCTTCCATAGTTCAAGGACAGCCAGGAAGGTGACGATGATGACGAGGCGGGATGTTTCGTTTTCGAGGAGTTCCGCGAGCGAGAGGTGGGGGCGCAGGCGCAGGATGCTTACGATTTCTGTGATGCGTTCGCTGACGCGCAAGCGGGCAAGCGGGAGAAACGCGGCGTTGGCGGCTTCGTCGCGCGCTCGTAGCGCCAGGATGCGCTGGAAGGCCTGGGCCAGCATGTTCACCTCTAAGCCGATGAGGGTGGGTGGCGACCAGGTAAGCTGTGTTTCGATGCCAGCCAGCAGGCCGGAACGGGCGTGGGTTTGCAGACCTGCCTCTTCGCGATGGCGCAGGTATTGGGCGATCTCTTTCGCCAGTTTGTATTCGAGCAGGTGGGCGCGCAGTTCCTCGGCCATGACTGCCGCGCTTTCCATTTCACCCGCAAGTTCTTCTTTGGAGGCGTGCGGCAGCAGGCTTTGCGATTTGATGTAGAGCAGGCGGGAGGCGATGGAGATGAAGGCGGCCATGTTTGCCAGTGGCATCTGCTCATCTTGCCAGCTGCGCAGGTAGTCCAGATACTGATCGGTGACGGCCAGCAGGGAGATGGTGGTAATTTCCATCTGGCGCTTTTCAATCAGGTGCAAAAGCAGATCAAGCGGCCCCTCGAAGGCGGGGAGACGGACAACATAGTTAGTCTGCTGACTATGGTTTGCGTCGTTGGGGGAGCCGGAGGGCATATTCTGTTCAAGTTGATCTAACATAGCTACGAAACCTCGTCTACACGATGGAGTTCTGCTGCCGGGCCGTTTACCTGGTGATGAGTGCGAATATAGAGTACAGAGCGTTCTGACAGGCCAGCTTGCGCCGCCAGGTCCGCGCCGATTTCGGCGTGCCACCAGGCATAGCCGAGCGATTGCTGCCACCGGGGTTGTCCGGCGCGTGGGTAAGCGGCCAGACGCGCAAGCAGGCGCGGGGCGCAGCGTTTGCCCAGCACGATGACGGGGCGCGTCCAGAAAGGTACTCGTCCGCCAGCTTTGCCTGCGTCGTGCAGGAGCGCGGCTGCCAGCATGTCCTCGTCGGCGCACCCACGCGCCTGTAGCCCCCGGCAGACGCGCAGCGCGTGTTGCTGGTCGGCGCGTGACATGCTTTGAAAGAGCGGAAGCGCGGATGCTGGCAGCCAGCGGGCTACTTCGAGATGTTCTTTCGATGTTACAGGTGGCACGAAGCCGAGTTGCTGGCGCACCTGCCAGAGACGATAAACCAGTGTGTTCATACCGCTTTTAGTTTTTAGAAGGAATATAGACCGGTCAGCAGGGAAAAATCGAGACTGCTGACCAATGACGCCAGTTTCAACGAGCCGAGCAGGATATAGTATGAGATGCGGAACAGGGGAAAGTTGCCCAGCCCGGAGATTTGCCCCAGGAATGGCAACAGGAAAATGAGCGAGAGAATGATAAATGGCCCGTAGGTGGCTGATCGGGAGAAGCTTACGGCCGGGCGATTGGGCAGCAGGGTATAGAGAATCTGGTAGCCATCGAGCGGGTACAGGGGGATCAGGTTGAAGATTGCCAGGCTGAAATTGACGCTGGCGAAGGTCAGGATAAATTGTGGAATGCGGATAACGAGGGCGTTGTCACTGAGAGAGGCTGGCAACAGACGTAACACAATGGCGGCAAGCACACCAACTACTATATTCATTAAAATGCCGCCAAGGGCGACCATTAAGGTACCAGCATTTGGCCCGCCGCGCAGCTTCCAGGGATCGGGTTTGACCGGTTTGCCCCAACCCAGACCTACCGGCCCGGCGGGGATCGCAAAGAAGGCCAGAATCACACAAAGCAGGGTGCCAAGCGGATCAAGATGCGTGCGCAAATTGAGGCTCAAGCGGCCATTGGTGCGGGGGGTTGGGTCGCCCAGCCAGGTTGCGACCAGGGAATGCCCGAATTCATGCAGTGTCAATGATATCAGGAACGAAATGATTATCATGAAGGCCAGTATTACATTTATCATTGTTTACCTCTCGTTGGAGCATCCATTAACAGATCGATTTCCATACCCTCATAGGCAGAGGATGTGCGCGGGAATTGCGAGCGCGCACCGGCTTGCATGGCGTCCAGTTTATCGTCATCGTAGGTCGGCTCGTGGTGGAACAAGATAAGGTGCCCTATCTGCGCTGCGGCAGCAACACCGGTTGCCATCTCGATGGTGCTGTGTCCAAAGCCCTGACGGGTCTGCTCATAATCGCTGGTGGTGTATTGCGCGTCGTGGATTACCACATCAGCGTTATGAACAAAAGCCAGAAAAGCTGGTTCGCACTGATCCTTCCACTCCACGTCTGTTGCGTAAACCAGGCTGTGACCGGCGTATTCGATGCGATAGATGGCCGCGCCGTTTAAGGGGTGGCTATTGGTCAACGTAACCATGAGATGAACATCGCCTTCCTGTGGCTGTTGAGCAATGCGCGCAATGATGGGTTCGCTCTCGCCCTTGCGCCACAGGATATGCTCGTGCCCGTCGAGGGTGTAAAAGGAACGCCGCGAGGGCAATTTCCGCATATCCACCGGGAAATACGGTTGAGACATAAGTGGGGTTACAAGTTGCTCGATGGGACGGTTGTCCATGCGCGGTCCGAAGAAGTCGATGTGTGTTTGTGGTTCGTACAGTGGATTAAAAAAAGGCAGGCCGATCAGGTGGTCGCTATGTCCGTGTGTAATAAATAGCGAGATATGCAGCGGCCCGTCCGCGCTACGGCGCAGAAGATCATGGCCGAGTCGGATGATGCCGCTGCCGGCGTCCAGGATGATGGTTTGCGAGCCGACTTCGACTTCAACACAGCTTGTGTTGCCCCCGTAGCGTACCGTGCGCGGCCCAGGGGTGGGGTAGCTGCCGCGCACTCCCCAGAAACGCGCCCTGAAACGTGATGTCTCATCTGTCATACTATTTTGCTCCTGCCACAGCCCGATGAAATGTTGAGTGATTGCTACACATTATATCTTGTGGTGTCAAAGTTGGGTAGGTGACCAGGGCGGGGGCAAGCCCCATAAGCGCGAACGTAACCGATTACCAGGGCAGGGGCAAGCCCAGCCCAGCCCGTACCCTACACGATTACCAGGGCAGGGGCAAGCCCAGCCCGTACCCTACACGAAGCCTGATTGCGTTCCGTATAGGGTACGGGCTGGGCTTGCCCCTGCCCTGGTCGCGTGGACAAGCCCGCGCCCTGGTCGCGCCCAGGCGCTAAAGTTCGCGTCTATGGGGCTTGCCCCCGCCCTGGAAAAATTGGGAGAGTAATGCTTGCGTTTTGGTGGTAAATGTGTTTTATTATATCAGCATATATCATTGCGCAGAGCGATACTGGCGGGTTTGTAGAGAGGGTAGATTGGGAAAATGCGGCCTTGTTGCGTCTATTCAGGTAAGGAAGAGCGGGTGTGTTGAAAGTACCGGGACGAGACATTCGATGGCATGGATACTTGAGGAGGGAGCATGGAGATCAAACGCTGTCAACGCTGCCATAAGTTGTTGCGCGCGGATGCGCAAACATGCGGCCGGTGTGGCGGGTATGACTTCTTGCCAGTAGCGCAGACAAAATCACGGCAGACTGGCGTTTTGCTTCCCGGTGAGACGGTCTCTGCGCCTTCACATGCGAGCACCCCTTCCTCGCCAGGCGGGTCGCCCCTGTCACCCTTGCCACCTACTCAACTTTCGCCGCACCGCGCAGGTCACTATGCCGGTCTGCATCCTGAAGATGAGCCGTACCAGTCAAGCTTTTTGCCGGTGCAGCGCGCGCCGCTCTCCGCGCAGCCCGCGCTCGATGTAGAGGAAGTGGAAGATCTGACGTACTCAACGGTGCCAGATATGCCTGGTACGTCCGCGCCCGTTGCTCTGCCAAAACGTCAGGTGGCATCATTGATGCCTGTACTGACGCCCCGCCAGCAGCGCAGCGCGCAGATCTTTCGCGAGCCTTCGCTGGAGCAAAGTGAGACAGAGCGCGATTTGGAAGCTGCTCGTACTTCAGTGCCTACAGCTACTATGGCCGGTGCTCGCCCGCTCGCGCTGGCAACGCGCGCGCCAGGAAATAAGCAGCGGAACGTGGGTGTGCGCCTGCTTTTAATACTCTCGTGTTTCTTGTTTGTGGTGGCAACTGGTATTCTCAGTTTTCTCCTGCTTGACAGCAAGCCAGCGCCCGCCTTAAAGCCGCAATTGACGGCGGAATGGGGAGGGCAGCTGCGCGTGAATGGCACATTGTTGCTCTATGGCAGCAGGTTTGAGGCGAATGCTATGGTGAAGATTACCCGCGATACGAATAGCGCTGTGCTGGATGTTCGTGGGAATCCTTTACAAACGCCTACTTTTAGCACGGGCAACTTTGTTGTATCGATTACGGTAGGGCAAGACTGGGCGGTTGGTCCGCATGTCATCTATGCTACAGATGAGCAGAGCCATAGAGCGTCCATGAGCGTCGTTGTGCAAAAGACGCCGGCGGCTCCGCCGCTTTTGCAACTGGCGCTCAACCATATTGATCTGGGCGAGGATAGCGCGGGTGTGGTTTCGCGTAAAGGCATTACACTTACGAATGTTGGGGGTGGTCTGGTGAACTGGCAGGGCAGCAGCGATTCGCCAGACTGGTTGAAACTTACTCCTCCCAGTGGGAGTTACGCGGGTGGTCAGCAGGTGGTCGTTACGGTGGATCGCAGTAACCTGGCGCCGAAATTGTACACCGGGCATATTCGCTTTACACAGCAGGATAGCAAGAATCCTGCCCTGACGCTGACGGTGACTATGGGGGTGAATCCTGCTTCGGCTAATCTGGTAATTTCGAATGCAGCCTTCACTTTTACGGGTGACACGGTGACAAATCCTGGCACGCAGGCCATTACTATCCAGAATGCGGGCGGACAGGGTCTTAACTGGATGGCTACTGTATCGACTACGAGTGGGGGAAACTGGCTTGCGCTCTCTTCCAGTTCTGGATACCTGGCGACGGGGGCAGCGAGCACTATGACGGTAAGCGCCGTTTCGGCAGGTTGGCGTGTTGGCTCGTACCAGGGGACGATTACTTTTAGCTATGCAGGGGCATCGGCGACGCCTGTGATGGTGACATTGAACGTCAATCCGCCGCCTGTCGCGAAGGTGGCAATCTCGACGGGGGGGTTGAGTTTTCATGCAATTATGGGCCAGAATCCACGCGCCCAGAGTTTTACTCTCACCAATGCCGGCAATGCGCCTTTGAACTGGGGTATTCTTGAGGATGCTAACGGCAAAATGTATGCTCCTGTATCGCAAGCGAGTGGGACGCTGGGACCTTTGAAGAGCGTGGCTATTACCGTTGTCCCGTCTATTGCGCAGGCAGGCGCAGGCACGTTGAACGCGCTGATTACGATAATTGATACCGACGCGGGAACGCCTGTAAAGAGCCAGCAGGTCAAGGTGACGTTTACTATCGTCAACCAGGCGGTCATCAGCCTCAATCAGAGCCAGTTTATTTTCAATCAAACGAAGGCAATTCCGGTCTCAACACAGTTAATCCTGCTGACGGACGCGGGGTCCGCGCCGCTACACTGGTCGCTTACGATTACCAACGGATCTCCAGTTTCATGGCTTACGGTGGATAATGCCGGGGGGACCACGCTTAACCCTGGCGGCGCGGATTTGATCAACGTGCAAAGTGATAGCACAAACCTGTCCCCAGGCACTTTTACCGCTACGTTGACCCTGAGCGATACCGCCACCGTAAACCCGGCTGCGCCAGTGGTGGTCACGGTGACGGTGGTTGTAAGCTAGTGGATGTGGTTATTGTAGAACTTCGGGGTTGAGAATGTTTGGTGGGCGCTGGCCGTGAAAATGCGCTACGATGTTATCGCTTGCCATGGTCGCCATGAGGGTGCGCGTTTTGAGCGAGGCGCTGGCGATGTGGGGCAGCAAAACCACGTTTTCCATGCTGAGCAGTTCCGGTTCGATGGCTGGTTCGTTTTCGAAGACATCCAGGCCCGCGCCCGCGATCTTGCCTGCTTGCAAGGCTCTGACGAGAGCTTTTTCATCAACGATGGGGCCGCGCGCGGTGTTGATGAGGATGGCGGTGGGTTTCATCAAATGAAACTCGCGCTCGCTAATCAGGTGGTGCGTGGAGGGCATGTAGGGTGTGTGGACGCTGATGAAATCGGCCTGCTGCAATACTTCATCCATGGGCAGGTAGGTCATGTTGTACTGCGCTTCGTCTGCGGGCGACATGCGGTACACGTCAAAGTAAAGGGTATTCATCTCGAAGCCACTGGCGCGTTTTGACATGATTTTGCCGATTCGTCCCGCGCCGATCAGGCCAAGCGTGGAATGATGAACCTCGGCGCCACAGAAGAGCAGCGGACCCCAACCGGTATATTTGCCTGCGCGTAAGAAGCGTTCCGCTTCGGGAATGCGGCGGGCGGTCGCCATCAGGAGTGCAAAGGCGAGGTCGCCGGTGGTGTCGGAAAGGACGCCGGGGGTGTTGCTCACGGCGATGCCCAGGCGCGTTGCGGCATCGACATCAATGTTATTGAAGCCGACTGCCATGTTCGCGACCATTTTGAGGGCTGGCGTGCTGGCGGCGCAGGTTTCGAGGAAATGCGCGTCGATGTTATCGGTGAGCAGGCTGTAAATATAGTCGTGACCGGGGCCGCGGCGCAGGAGTTCTTCGTAGGGCCAGATTACCCCTTCTTCCATGGTGGCTTCTACATCGCCAATAGCTTCCAGCAGTGGATACGCGGGGTCTGGCACTTTCTGTGTGACCAGAATCTTCGGACGTGCTGACATTGTGACCTCCCTAAAATAGTTTTATTTCGGCACGCTGGTGGTTTGTGATTCGCGCACCTCTACCCGGGCAGGGGCGGTAAAACGAAAGCGTTTGATGAAGCGGCGGCGCAGCAGCATGGCGAGCGCGGGCCAGCCGTCCTTGAAAGGGGAAAGTTTTTTGGCTTTGCGCGGGGAATAGCTGATGGGCACTTCCAGAATTTTATAGCCGGCCTGCACGATACACGCGGTGATCTCTGGTTCGATTTCAAAGCGGCGGCCTTCCATGGGCAGGGCGCGCGCCAGGGCACCGGGCATCATTTTGTAACAGGTTTCCATGTCGTGAATATGGCATCCGTAGAGTAGATTGGTGATGGTGGTGAGGAATTTATTGCCCCAGCGCGTGGTGAACTTCTGTGGGGACAGGTCGCGCCTGCCGTAGATAGCAACTTTCTCGTCACCCGCCTCCTGCCATTTACGCACGAGGGCCGGCAGGTCCTGGGGGTCGTATTCCATGTCGGCATCCTGCACTGTCACGATGTCGCCACTGACGAGGCCGAAGCCGGTGCGCAGACCAGCGCCTTTGCCCTGGTTGTAGTCATGACGCACAAAGCGATAGGTGGCAAATGCTTCCCGCGTGCGTAATTCTTGCAAAATTTCCCAGGTGCGGTCGGTTGATGCATCATCGATGACAACTACCTCCAGATCAAGCGGCACCTTTGATAGTGACTCAAGGACCTGGGCGACCGTTTCTTCTTCGTTGTAGACCGGGACAACAACCGAAATACGCATGTGCTTCTACCTCGCTTCTCTGGGAGCGCGTTACAAATTTGGATAATTCCTACAGTAATCACGCATTTAGCCTACATACAGGAACGAACGGTGAGCTAAATAGCAACAAATCTATGCGTTCCATATCTGTATTGTACCATCTGTGAGCGCGACCAGCAGTTGCCCCTGGGCGAAATGCAGCGCGCTTATTTGCCAGGGATGGTAGAATTTTTGCGCGATTTGAGCGTTGGCTACTGACCACAGGTCGATCACGCCTTCGTTGATTTCGCTATCCTCGCGCGCTACTGCTACCCATTGCGCGTCAGGAGAGATCGCCAGCCGGGAGCTGGCTCCCATGGTTCCGCATGGTAATTCGGTGAATGTGCCTGCGAGCGTGTCGTACAAACGAATAGTCGTTCCTGCATACACAAACGCGAGCGAGCGTGTATCTGGTGTAACCGCGTAGGGAGGAGCGCAGGCGGCGCAGAGACCGGCGATCAAGGAGCCGGTGATGCGCGGCTGCGGGCGTTCGCGGAAACGCGATTTTGCGCGGGCCTGTATGTCCCAACGCCGGATAATCACCATTTCTTTTTGCTCGCCTGGTACATGAGCGCAGGAGAGGGTGAGCAGGGTGCGCGCACCGGGCGCGAGCGCTCGCAGGCGGATGGCCCAGAATTGCCGCTTCTCGATCTCGTCTTCCGCGCACACTATAGGTTCGCTCAATTCAGAGGCGTCTGCGCCAATAGTGTGTTTGAGCACGTCGGTTCCACGCACGCTTTGAGCGCGTGGGGCGCGGGGGTCTTGGCGCAGCAACGGCAGGGCCAGCCAGACTGCCTGTTCGCCGCCGGGGGTTTCCGGCATTACCAGGTCAAAGGAAAAGTGGGCGGAGACGGCGCGCTGTCCCAGAGCATAGCTCCACAGTAATACGCCGGTATGGGCGTTCCAGATGTGCAGGCCGAGCCGACCCCAGGCTGCAACCATGTTCCCTCGTTCGGAGATACGCATTTCACGCAGCGATTCAACGGTTAACGCGGCACCGGTGGTGAAAATGGCGGGTGTGTTCGCGCTGCCTGCCTGCCAGATCAGGCCCTTGCCGTCCAGCGACCCGGCTGCGACCAGCAATCCCTGCTCTGTTTGCGCGCTGTTGAGTGATGAAATGACGCCCAGCTGCGCGCGCAGCTTTGGCCCGGCGTGAAATGGTCCCCTGGTGCTGAAGATGCTGAGACCGGAAAATTCGAGGTCGCCGGCGTCTTCCATTTTGCGCTGTACGGGGCGCGGGCGCACAATAGCGCCTCTGCGCAGGTCAATTACCCCGCCAATTATGGTATCGTAGTTCAGCCGTTTCTCAGGGTCGCTCAAGACATCGTAGGCGCGATTGACGCGCTTCATCTGTAGCGCGCCCTCTTCTCCGGTCAGGTCAGGGTGGTAGCGGCGCGCCAGTTGGCGGTAGGCCCGTTTGATGGTGTCGCTATCCGCGTCTATGGGTACGCCCAGGGTGGCGTAATAGTTGTCGGGTGTGTCCATATTTATATTTATACTTTGAGAGCTATAATGTCGTTGGCACTTTAGTATCCTGAAGCGGATCGACTTTTTAAGATACCTTACCGAACGTTTGCAACCAGGTACATGTGCTTGCAGTATCCTGAAACGGATCGATTTTCTGGGAACATACATATTCTACCATACAGAGATTTGTTTAATATTTCAGGATGATAAGTTTATAATGATACAATGCGTGTCTGAGGACGAGCGCTGTTCGTAGCAAGACGACGTATCGACCACATATACCAGGTCGCGAAAGTCCGAAATGGCCTCCATAGCTCACCGCGTTCGCGCAGTTCTTTTGGCGTTGGGCGGGTAACAAGACCGTAGGCTTCGCGCACGCCTTCGAGGAAGCCCAGGTCGTCGACGGGTAGCACGTCGGGCCGGCCAAGTGAGAAGATGAGCATCATTTCAGCAGTCCAGCGACCGATGCCCTTTACTTTGACCAGTTCGGTAATCACTGCCTCGTCTTCTACGTCGCTTAATACTGTGAGATCAAGCTGGCCGCTGCTGACGCGCTCAGTCAGGTCGCGGATGTAGCGAATCTTCTGCGGCGATAGCCCGGCTGCTCGCAGCGCGTCGTGTTCGAGTGGCAGCAGGGCTTCGGGGGTGATCAGTCCTCCGCTTTCTCCAATAGCGGCATTGCGCAAGCGTCCCATGATGGCGTCGGCGGCTTTGACGGAGATTTGTTGTGAGATAATGGCGTCCACCAGGGTCTCGAAGAGGTTGGGATTGGGTGTCAAGGTACACTCACCGACTCGCTCAATGGATAGGGCCATGATGGGGTCAATGTCGCGCAGGTAAGCGGTAGCGGTGGTGATAGTTTCTGCCCAGGTGGTAAGGGTTGCCATGCTGTGCTGTGTTCTTTCTTGAATATAAGACGGAAGTATGTTCTAATTCTATCATATACTGGCAAGAATAGATAAGTTTAGGCCAGGAAATACCAGGGCGGGGGCAAGCCCCGCCCGTACCCTATACGGATGCACTCAAGTTTCGTAGCAGGGTACGGGCGGCGGCTCTGCCCCCGCCCTGGTGATTCAGTCATTTCTACGTTGTTGGCAAATCGCGGCGGTTGAAGATCACGAGGCCGGCGATGCCGCAAACCAGACCACCTATCACCGGTACTAATGGATACCAGCCGGTGATGGAGTGTACCGCGAGCGCCTGGATGCCCTGGATGTAGTAGATCGGCTCGATCTTGAGCATCCAGGAGAGGTTATCTGAGATGCCGCCGAGCGTATTCATCAGGTAGAACAGCGCCAGGATGCCAATGGCTGCTCCACCGGCAGCGCGGCTGGCGTTGATGAAGGAGCCGAACAGCACACCGATGCCGCCTGCCAGGAACATGGCGGCAAGTTCGAGCGTTTGCGCGATGATCAACCAGGTCCAATCAATGCCAGCATTCTTTACAAACAATGTGCTGACCCAGACAGCCAGGAACGTTGTAACGCTCAGGATGACCGCTCCAATGGTTGCACCGAGCCAGACTTCGAGATAGTAGCGCGTGCGGCTAATGGGGCGGGCCAGTGCCAGGTCGAGTGTGCCGTTCTCGATACTCGCAGGTAGTGTCGACCCGGCGATGTAGGCGATTATGCCGCCCCAGATCAGCACGTAGAACGAGCTGTACAATTCAAGCGCCGCCAGCGCAGAATAGCTATTGGCATTGGTAAGTTTCGCGCCAAGCAATCCCGCAACTGCGTTCGAGGTCAGGTAGGCATTCATGTTGATCGAGCTGATCGAAGGATAGAGAAAGCCTATCACCACCGCTATAAAGAGTGCGTAGAATGCCCCATACGATAGGATGATTTTGCTGTTCGACAGCGCGCGCATCGTAATTGTCAGCCCACGTGCGCGTTTTTTCGGAGCAGCTACAGTTGTCGGAATAGATGTAGAAGCCATGATTAATGCCCCTTTCTATCGGCTTGCCGCCTCTTTTGTCTCTTCGTAAAACTTCAAGAACACTTCCTCGAGTGGGGCCTCTTCGGCTTGCAGGCGCAGCACTTCGTGGTGGCTGAGGGCCTTGATGAGCGCGTCCATGTTGCCGCTTACATTGAAGTGGTAGGCGGAGTTGTGGCTGGTCACCATGCTTACTCCTGGCATACGCGCCACTTCATCCGCGCTGACGGGGTCGCCAAACTCGACGGTGACGCGCTGGCCGGCCTTCTGGCGCAGCTTCTCTACCTCTTCGATGGTGACGATTTCGCCCTGGCGAATGACCGCCACGCGCTGGCATACTTTCTCGACATCGCTCATGATATGCGAACTCATGAAGATGGTCTTGCCACGCGCCTGCTCTTGTAACAAGAACTCGTTGAAGGTGCGCTGCAAAAGCGGGTCGAGACCAGATGTTGGTTCGTCCAGGATCAGCACTTCGGGATCGCACATGAAGGCCAGCACGACGCCGATCTTCTGGCGCATGCCTTTGGAGTAGCTTTTCAAAGGCCGCTTCATTTCTACGTCGAAGCGCGCCACGAGGTCATCCAGCAGCACGGGTTCGAGGCCCTGCAAGCGCGAGAAGTAGTTGATGACCTGTTTGCCGGTCATCTGCCCCGGCAGGCGCACGTCTCCGGGCAGGTAGCCGATATGCCGGTGTAGTTCCATCTTGTCGCGTTGGGCATCCAATCCCAGCACGCGAAGCGTACCGGACGTGGGGCGAATGACATCGAGCATACAGCGAATGGTGGTGGTTTTGCCCGCGCCGTTTGGTCCCAGGAAGCCGAAGATTTCGCCTTGCTCTACGCGCATGGTGATGCCCTTGACGGCCTGCACCTTGCCATACGATTTGTGGAAGTTGTCAATTACGATTACCGGTTCTTGAGTGGTCATGATGACGCCTCCTCTTGATCTTGCTTTTTTCTTAAAGTTATGACGTTATCGATATACGAAGTTAAAGTATTCGCCGTCTCTTGTCTGGCCTGCTCATCCGGCTGCGGAGATAAGGGCGGCGATGGCGCGAACGTCCTTTCGACGACCTCAGCCGTCATTTCCACAATCTCCTCGTCAGGATATTTGAAATCGTCAGGCATGTACCGGTCAATCACTAAAAAACCTATCGTGATGGCGTCGAGCATATACACATACTTACGAGTATCTATATCATCGCGCACTACTCCACTACTGCGGATGTGTTCAACTAGCGCCAGAGATTGAGCGAGTTGTTCGGAGAAGCTCGGGCTGGCAGATTCTTTGCGCATCCATTCACCGATCAGATCGGTATCACGCAAAAGTACCGCCTTCATGAGCGGATTCTTCATAGTAGCCAGCATCGAGTGTTTCGTGATCCCACGTAAAGTTCCCCCTTCGGGGTCGTTGGCGATGCGCTGCTTAACGTCCTCTGCCAGGTGAATATATTCGCGTTTCATGAGGGCTGTGAACAGGTCTTCGCGCGTCTTCCAGTGCAGGTAAATGGTGCCTTTTGCCACACCTGCATAGCGAGCGATGTCGTCGATGGTTGTTTTGTTATAGCCCCAGCGCAACATCAACTCTCCAGCCGCGTCTAGAATCCTGCTGGCGCGTTCCTCGCGTTTCGAGCGTTCC
>JADEYI010001368.1_pt1 | contig 18968 bp, 26 predicted proteins | sample 8542331 | NCBI WGS metagenome assembly JADEYI01 (sample SAMN16510988, study PRJNA670497) | mine drainage metagenome | isolation source: biofilm near Copperflume 1 | place: Germany: Marsberg coppermine Kilianstollen | collected 2018-02
GTCTTGCAGCACACTAGATTGCACAGGGGGGAACGACCATGTCAGTCCGACCAATTCCAGATGGGTATCACAGCATCCAGCCCTATTTAATGTTCCGTGGCGCGGCCAAGGCAATCGAGTTTTACAAGAAAGCGTTCGGCGCCACGGAACGTCTTTGCATGAAGCGAGAGGATGGCCTCGTCGCTCATGCGGAGATCCAGATTGGAGATTCCTGCATCATGCTGGCCGATGAGAACGCCGAGATCGGGGCTTATGCGCCAGCCCACTACGGCGGATCGCCGGTTTCGCTGCTTGTTTACAGCGTGGACTGCGATGCGACCTACAAGCAGGCCATTGCCGCCGGAGCAAAAAGCGAGCGCGAACCAGCCGACCAATTTTATGGTGACCGCATGGCGGGTGTCGAAGACCCATTTGGCTACAAGTGGTTCATTGCCACTCACATCAAAGATATGTCCCGGGAAGAACTCGAACAGCATGGTTAACCTGCGAGTTTGCTCGCGCCTCCGGAGGCCGCAAAAAACTCTTCGATTTCCTCGAGCGTCTTGCCTTTGGTTTCCGGGAGGAAGAGGGTGACGGTCAGCAGATAGAGAACGGTGCATCCGGCGAAGAGAAGAAACATTGTGGAGTAGCCGAACTTGCTGACGACGGGAAGAAAAATCCCGGCCAGAACTGTCGATACCGACTGGTTGAGCACCAGCGCGATGCTCATGCCGTTGGACCGGATACGCGTAGGCATCAGCTCCGACAAAGCCAGCCACACGCAGACGCCGGGGCCCAGCGAATAGAAGGCCACGAAGACGTACAGGCCGAGGGCGACGAGCCAGCCATGCCGGGTGCCCGGCACCTGGCCGATATAGGCGCGCTGGATCGCTAACGGCGCGGTGCGGGCGCGGTCCCAATTGGCAAAGGGATTTTTCAGCAATGCCTCAAACCGGCTGGTTGGCACGGCGGTTTCCCGGGTGATACGAATCGGCGTGCCCCCGGGCTCATCGGAACGCGCGAAGTTGGTAGCGGCGGTGAAGCCCCCATAGGAATAAATGATCGCGAGCGTCGCCCGATCGGGACGGATTGCGCTGGCCGCGTAGTTTTTTCCGGCCATGAGCGCGCGGGCCTGAGCGCTGTCGAATTGCATCGAGAGGCCCTGATCGGACCGCACCATCGATTGAATCGTACTGCGGCAGTCGAGATTCGCGCGCTCGGTTTTCAGGAAGAGAAAGGCAACCCCGACCAATGAAGCGACGATTCCCGCTGTGCCCAGGATGAACAGGAAGCGACGGCCTTTGCGGTCAACCAGCGTCACACCGATTACCGTCATCAGGAACTGAACCAGCGTGAAGATGACATAGCCCCAATGCGCGCCCAGGTCGGACAGGCCGCTTTGCAGCAGAATGCCGGTGTTGTACGCAATGATCGGATTGATGCCAGTCGCCTGATTGAAGGCGAGGATGGCACAGGCCAGCAGGAACGGAAAGACATACTTGCGGCGCAGCAGCGAGTCCCGTACCCGCTGCCTGGATGCGGAGACGGGCGCCAGCCGGACGGCTGCCGCGACCTGTTCCATTTCAGCCAGTTCCATGCTGGCCTGTTCCGGAGTTCCGGAGCGAAGCAGGGCCGCATGGGCCTGTTGGCGCCGGCCGCGCTTGAACAGCCAGCGCGGGGATTCGGCCAGGAACACGCTGCCGATCACGAACAGAACGCCGGGCGGCAGCGAGACCCAGAAGATCCGCCGCCAAGCCTGGTTCTTGAACATGAAAACCGTTGCCGCATCGGCGGTCTGCGTCACTGCCGCGACTCGATAGCTGTAATAGATTCCAATCAGCGCGGCCGCCACCACACCGAGGGTCAGCAACCACTGGAATATCCCAGTCCCCTTGCCGCGATTCGATGCGGGGAGGCATTCGGCAAGGTAGAGCGGAACCACAACGCCGATCAAACCGCCGCTAATGCCCTGCAAGAGCCGGCCAAAGAACAGCGGGCCGTAGCCGTGCGACAGAGCGATGATGGGAATGCTGAGAATGAATGTGACGCCGCTCAGCGTCATCAGCGGCTTGCGCCCCATCCAGTCGGCAAGCAGCCCGGCGATCAGAGTGGATATCACGCTGCCAAGCAGGACCGCCGCCACCACGATGGAGAGCTGCGCCGCGGTGAGACGCGAAGTAGCTTCCAGGTAGGGAAGGGCGCCGCCGATGATGCCGACATCGACACCGTACAGCAGGCCGCCAAGCCCGGCAACCAGCAGGAGGAATTGGTTGTAGCCGAATCGGTTGCCACGGCTGTGCCTGGTCATTGGGTTCATCCGGATCCTAAGTAACGGGTACGATACGCCGTGCGCTGGAAGAAGGTGTCCTGAATAACAAGGATTTCTGTGAATGATATACGAAGCGCCGCTTGCGGGAAGCGGGAACATCTTCCGGTGAGCGATAAGGCATCTCCAGCACCCGATTGCAGTCGAGCCGCTTGACACGCCGCACTGCGATCGAATAGTCTCAATGCGAGCTATGAATCTATCTCTCCAGAACATGTGTATGTCCATGCGAATGCCAATGTGCGTTTGCGGGCGGCTGTTTTTGGAGATGAGAACGATCCGGTAATTTCTTACCCCTCCTTAAAGACTCAGCGACCCGCAGCGCACAGCCTGCGGGTTTTGCTTTTCACGCTAAAAAATTCAGCGACTTTCAAAATTGGAGAATAAAAATGTCCGACGCCACACCGAACTATCGCCCCGCTACACTTTCCGTCCACGCCGGCCAGGTTGCCGATCCGACCACAGGATCACGGTCGGTGCCGATTTACCAGACGACTTCCTACGTTTTCGAGAACGCCGAACACGCAGCGGCGCTCTTCGGCCTGCAACAGTTCGGCAACATCTATACACGTCTGATGAACCCGACCACGGACGTGCTGGAAAAGCGCGTGGCGGCGCTGGAAGGCGGAGTGGCCGCGCTCGCCACTGCTTCCGGGCAGGCGGCGGAAACGTTAGCCATCCTGACGCTCGCCAGCGCAGGCGATGAGATTGTCTCGACGACATCTCTCTATGGCGGAACATACAACCTGTTTCATTACACGCTGCCCAAGCTGGGAATTACGGTGCGTTTTGTGGACGCGGACGACTTTGAGGGGCTGGGCAAGGCCATCAACGCGAAGACCAAGGCCGTCTACACGGAGTCCCTGGGCAATCCCAAGCTGGATGTGGTGGACATAGAAAAGCTCGCGGCAATCGCGCACGAGCATGGGGTGCCGCTGATCGTAGACAATACCGTTCCATCACCGATTCTCTGCAATCCGATTCAATGGGGCGCGGACATCGTGATCCACTCGGCGACCAAGTTCCTCGGCGGCCACGGCAACAGCATTGCCGGGGTCATTGTGGACGCAGGCAAATTCGACTGGGCCAAATCTGGCCGCTTCCCCGACTTTGTCGAGCCGGACCCTTCCTATCACGGCCTGTCGTATACAGGAGCCTTCGGCAATCTCGCCTTCATTCTGAAGGCCCGCGTGCAGGGCCTGCGCGACACGGGCGCCTGCCTTTCTCCGTTCAACGCGTTTCTGATTCTGCAAGGCATCGAGACCCTGCATCTGCGCGTTCCACGCCATTCCGAAAATGCGCTGGCGGTAGCGAAGTTCCTGGAAAAGCACCCGGCTGTCGAATGGGTCAACTATCCGGGCCTGACCAGCAGCAAGTATCACACGCGCGCAAAAAAGTATCTTCCCAACGGATCCAGCGCGATTGTGACATTCGGCATTCGTGGCGGATACGAGGCGGGGAAGCAATTCCAGAACTCACTTCAACTTTTCAGCCTGCTGGCAAACATTGGCGATGCCAAGTCTCTGGTCATTCATCCTTCCTCAACCACGCATCAGCAGCTCACCGGTGAAGAGCAGGTCTCGACCGGCGTGCAACCCAATCTGATCCGGCTCTCGATCGGGATTGAAGACGTGGCCGACATTATTGCCGATCTCGAAGGCGCACTGGCAAAAGCAACCACCACGAAACAGGAACTGGTTTCCGCATAGGCGACTAAAAATGACACAACAACTGTTACAGCTACAGCCTGATTTCGAAGGCGATTTTCTGCTGGATGATGGCGCGCCGTTTGCGCTGGAGTCTGGCTCAGAGTTGCCAAGCGCCTCGTTGCATTATGCGGTGTACGGCAAGCTGAACGAGGCGCGCGATAACGCCATTCTCGTCTGCCACGCGCTCACCGGATCGGCGCGTGTGGCGGACTGGTGGCCGGACCTGTTCCGCGACGGCCATCCACTCGATATCGACAAGCATTGCGTCATCGGAATCAACGTGCTGGGATCCTGCTATGGATCGACCGGGCCGCAATCCTTGAATCCTGCGACGGGCAACCGGTATGGGGCGGACTTTCCGGTGGTGAGCATCCGCGATATGGTGCGGTCGCAGGAAAAGTTGATCACGCATCTTGGGATCACGCAGTTGCGAGCGGTGATCGGCGGCTCCATCGGCGGTATGCAGGCGCTGCAATGGTCCGTCGATTATCCGGAGCGCGTGGCTGGCTGTTTCTCGGTCGGGGCCGCACCGCTTTCCGCGATGGGACTCGCGCTCAACCATCTGCAACGCGAAATTATCCGGCTGGACCCGGCGTGGAATGGCGGCGGCTATGCGACTGATGCTCCTCCGGCGCGCGGACTGGCGCTGGCCCGGGGCCTTGCCACCTGTACGTATAAATCGCCGGCGCTGTTTACGGAGAGGTTTGGCCGCAAGCCGGACCGCTCGGGCGGAAACCCGCTCCAGTCTCATGCCGCCGCCTACGATGTCGCGGGGTATCTGGAATACCAGGGCCGTCTCTTCAACGAGCGCTTCGATGCCAACAGTTATCTCGTCATCTCGCGCGCAATGGATTCGTTCGATCTTGCGCGCGGATATGCGGGCGAAGCGGAAGCGTTGCGGCGCATGCTAGCGCGGGTTCTTGTGGTGGGAATCTCCTCGGACTGGCTCTTTCCAGCCGATGAAGTGCGCGCACTGGCCGAGCGCATCCAGGACGCGAATGCGGTGTGTAACTATATTGAACTGCACTCCGACCACGGACATGACGCGTTCCTAGCGGAGGCCGCCAATATCCGTCCGCTGATTGAGTACATTGTGCGGAGCGGTTCGCCGCAGACCAGGGAAGTCGATCTATCCGCCTGCGCCAGCGTGTAGCAAAGCCAGCTCGGTGCGGCGAGATCTATTTCGCAGGCAATGGCAGAGGATTGAACCGGGCCGGGAACGTGAAAGCTGCTGGACTTCGCTGCCCCGCAACATTGACGGCTCGGACACCGAAGATGACATTGTCCTTGGAGACGGGCACGGTAGCGTGGGTAGCGTTTCCGACTGAATCGTAGAACTGCCAGTCAGGCGCCGATGTGTCCCGCCAGACAACCTGATAGGTTGTGTTTGCAGGTGCGCCGGCTGGGGCGGTCCAGGCCAGATCGGTGTTGTTGTCGGCCTTTTGCGCGATGATGCGCGCATTGGACGGCGTGCCCGGCGCAGAGGCCAGCGTTGCCAGGGTAGCTGCGTTCAGCCGCGCGACCCGCGCGACGTAATGAAAATCCACATACCGTAACAGGTCGCCGTACTGTAGCCCATCTTCCACGCGAACATCCTGGTGCTGGTGATGGAAGTCCTCGCGCCACTCTGTAAATCGAACTGCGGGAAAGCCGGCCAGGTTGAAAGAGTAGTGGTCGCCGCCGCGCAGGTAACGATCCAGGCGAAACTCCATTATGGGATGGAAGGGTTCCGATTTCGATTGTGCTGCGGCGCCGCCGAAGTATGTTCTGTCGACGCCGACGATTTCGCGCGCCAGTTGGCGGGAGGGCGAATCGCTTTCACCGCCCAACATGCGAATCATGCGAATCTGCTGCTCGCTGGCGGTAGAGGGAATGCCTTCAGAAAAAACCCGGACAACATTTTTATTCTGAAATTTATCTCCCGGGGTGGTATTGCCGCCGACGATGTCGTTGTTCAGGACGCCTTCGAGGCTCCAGCCCTGCTGTTTCGCGTACTCCGCCAGATGATGGCTGCCATCGAGGCCCTGCTCTTCTCCAGCGACAGCGGCAAAGACAATAGTCGCGGGAAAATGCAGCCGGCTGAGCACGCGCGCGCATTCCAGGCTGACGGCCACGCCGCTGGCGTCATCGTTGGCGCCGGGAGCAAATCCGCGTGTGTCCTCGTTAGTACTGTCGCGCGAATCGTAATGACCGGTAACGAGAACCATGCGACCGGCCTGCGCCGGATCGGTACCGTGCAGGACAGCGTAGATATTGTGAATGACTGTCGGCTGCGGGACACGTGGGCCACGCGGCTGGGTGAAGGTGTCGCGCTTCACCTCCAGGCATCCGCCGCAGGCTTGAGAGTCGGCCCGAAACTGTGTCTCTATCCAGTCGGCTGCGGCCAGCACTCCCTGGCCCGATGGCAGATTTTTATCGTTGCTGGAAAGCGTACTGCGATTGTGAAAACCGATCAGGGCCGCGATGTCCTGCTGGATGCGCTGTGGGGAAACCTGCCGGATGGCGGCCTGAATTTGCGGTTCTGGAGGCGCCGGGGAAATCGGCTTGCCGAAGCTGCGATTGTCCATTTGAGCAGACGCGCCGGCGCGGAGAAATACGACGCACAGGATGAAGGCAGAGACCTGGAACTGGCGAGAACACTTCACCTGACTATTTCTCCATGAGGCAAAATTAAAAAGATTAATAAGAGAGTGCCATCTTAAACTCCGGACTGGAACGATCGCAAATCAAAAAAAATGCGGCACAGAGACTCCTGTGCCGCATTTACATCTTGATTCAAAAAAATAATGGCTACTTGGCGGGATCGCTGGGAGGGCCCTGCTCGTCGGGATTCTCCATAGCTTTGTCCATAGTTTCGCGGCGCTTGGCACGGGCCTCGGCGCGTTTCTCGCGTTTTTCTTCGAGGATCTTCTCGACGCCCAGCATTTCCACGAACGCTGTTTCCGCGCCATCGCCCTTTTGGAATCCGCTGCGCACGATGCGAAGGTATCCGCCCTGGCGGTCTCCGTAGCGCGGAGCGACAGTCTCAAACAGGCGCGAAACCGCTTCCCGCGTTTGCAGATATGCCAGAGCCTGACGCCGCGCCGGCAGATCGCCACGCTTGCCCAGCGTGATCATTTTTTCGACGTGTGGACGCGCGGCCTTGGCCTTGGTGATGGTGGTTTCGACGCGGTCCTCAAGAATAATGGAGGTCACCAGGTTGCGCAGCATGGCGCGGCGATGGCTGGTGTTTCTTCCGAGTTTGTATCCTGCTTTGCGATGACGCATGGCGAATCTCTCTTTATCTAAAAAATCCAGCAGCCCGAAGCTGTCTATTCCGACAGCTCCGGACGCTTTCGTGCGTTAGAAGTTCTCTGGCTCTTCCTGCGGCGCCAAAAGGTCGGCGTCGAAGTCCTCATCGTCCTCATCTTCATCGTCGTCGTCACGATGGCCGATGCTGGACAGAACAGCCGCGGGCAGAATGCTGGTCGGGCCCGGTACCGGGTTGCCGCTTTCATCGATGCGCATGCCAAGAGACAGGCCCATCTGCGCCAGCATTTCTTTAATTTCATTCAGCGACTTGCGGCCAAAATTCTTGGTCTTCAGCATTTCGGCTTCAGTCTTCTGAACCAGCTCTCCAATGGTCTGGATACCGGCATTCTTCAGGCAGTTATAGCTGCGGACAGAAAGCTCCAGCTCCTCGACGGAACGGTTCAGATTTTCATTGCGGATCAGGGGCTCGTGCGATCCGGCAGCGGCATCGGCTTCCAGCTCTTCTTCAAAGTTGATGAAGATGCTCATGTGGTCTTTCAACAGCTTTGCAGCCAGACCGATAGCGTCCACCGGCAGGACAGATCCGTTGGTCCAGACTTCGATAGTCAGCTTGTCATAGTCAGTGATCTGACCCAGGCGGGCCGCTTCGATGGCGTAGTTCACCTTGCGGACCGGAGAGTGGACGGAGTCGACCGGGATAAAACCGATGCCCAGATCGGAGTCGAAATTCTTGTCGGCGGAGATATAGCTGCGGCCCCGCTTGAGGCGCATCTCCATGTCGAGTTTGCCGCCTTCGCTGACGGTGGCGATGTAAACGTCCTTGTCCAGTATCTCTACGTCGCTGTCGGCCTCAATCATGCCGGAGGTGACGATGCCGGGCTTGTCGGCGCGCAAATAGATGGCCTTCGGGCCTTCGCCATTCAGCTTGAAAGGGACCTGCTTCAGGTTCAGAATGATGTCGGTCGCGTCCTCTACGACGCCGGGTATCGACTGGAACTCATGCAGGACACCTTCAATGTGAACCGCAGTGACGGCCGCGCCTTCAATAGAAGACAACAGGACACGCCGCAGCGCATTGCCGATGGTTGTGCCGAAGCCACGTTCAAATGGCTGCGCGCTGAACTTGCCGTATTTTTCGGTCAACGTCTCCAGATCGACGGAAAGACGTTTCGGTTTTTGAAATCCACGCCATAACATAATTGATTCGCCTGACTTCCCGCTCGGCAACGCCGCGAAGCATTCTGCAACGGCCGGGCCTGTTCTCCTGGTTTAGGAATAATTGCGTTTGAATGATTTGCATCGGTTACAGCTCGCGCTGTAACCGATGGACGATTTACTTGCTGTACAACTCGACGATCAACTGCTCGTTGACCGGCAGATGGATGTCCTCACGCTTCGGCAGCGAAAGCACTTTTCCACTCATATTGTTCTTGTCGATCGCCAGCCATTGCGGCTGTGCGCCTTGTCCGCTGTAATCGCGGGCAGCTTCAAAGGCGGGCAGAGTTTTGCTGGCCTCGCGCACGCGAACTTCGTCCCCGACGCTGACCTGGTAGGAAGGGATGTTCACCTTGCGGCCATTCACTTCCACGTGGCCGTGACGCACGATCTGCCGCGCCTGACGGCGGGAGATGGCAAAGCCAAGACGAAAGGCGACGCTATCGAGCCGGCGCTCCAGTTGCTGCAAGAGCAGCTCGCCGGTAACACCGGGCGCCGCATTGGCCTTTTCGTAGTACGCGCGGAACTGGCTTTCCAGCGCAAAATACATGCGCTTGGCCTTTTGCTTCTCGCGCAATTGCAGGCCATAGCCGACGATCTTCGCCTTGCGGTCGCGGCCATGCTGGCCGGGGGCGAAGTTGCGCTTCTCGATGGCGCACTTGTCGGAAAAACAGCGGGGGCCTTTCAGAAAAAGCTTGATGCCTTCACGACGGCAAAGGCGGCAGACAGGTCCGGTATAACGTGCCACAGAAATCTCCTGGGTTCAGAGGCCGACCGGTTTACGGGCATGAAGCCCTTCGTCCCGATCCGCGAACTTTGTTACGGCCATTACGAACAACGCGCAACAGCACAGTCTTTTAGTTTACACGCAATTCCACGTGCATTTCGCAGCAATTCCGCGCATTTACACGCGGCGGCGTTTTGGCGGACGGCATCCATTGTGGGGAACCGGCGTCACGTCGCGGATGGTACGAACGTCAATCCCCGCAGAGGCCAGAGCGCGGATCGCGGACTCGCGTCCCGACCCCGGGCCGCTGACGCGGACATCGACGGAGCGCATTCCATGTTCGCGCGCCTGGCTGGCGGCGTTGGACGCAGCCTGCTGGGCGGCGAAGGGAGTGCCCTTGCGCGATCCACGGAAGCCGAGCGAGCCGGAGCTCTTCCAGGAGACGGTGTTGCCCTGCCCGTCCGTGATGGTCACGATGGTGTTGTTGAACGACGCCTGAATGTAAACGACGCCGTAGGGAACGCTCTTGCGCTCGCGCTTCTTGAATTTCTTGTTTTTGGCGGCCTTGCCGGCAGCGCCCGCTTGTGCTTTTGCCATTAGGTCTTCGCCGTCGCTTTCTTCTTGCTGGTGACTGTGCCTTTACGCGGACCCTTGCGGGTGCGGGCATTGGTGTGGGTGCGCTGCCCCCGGACCGGGAGGTTGCGCCGATGACGCAGGCCGCGATAGCTCTGAATTTCAATGAGCCGCTTGATGTGCATGGAGACGTCTTTGCGCAGGTCGCCTTCCACCTGGCCTTCGCCTTCAATCACCTGGCGGATGCGATTGACCTCGTCCTCGCTCAGTTCCTGCAGCTTGCGGAATGGATCGACGTCCGCCGCTTTCAGGATCCGGAGCGCACGAGAGTCGCCGATTCCAAAAATATACGTGAGCGCGATCCGCGTCTGCTTGTTGCGGGGCAGATCGACGCCTGCAATACGTGCCATGAATTTTCCTCATTCTTGCTTGCCCTGACGGATGCACCATCGAGAGCGGTTATGCCATCCTGTAAAAGCTGGACAGCGGTTTACGGAATTCTTCCGGGTTCATCGCAAGCCCTTCTACGGCTAACTAGCCCGGAGGAAAACCGGCACGCACAACACCTGCGGGCGTTAGCCCTGGCGCTGCTTGTGCTTGGTGTTTTCGCAGATCACACGCACCACGCCACGGCGGTGGATGACTTTGCACTTGTCACAAATTTTCTTTACCGATGCACGAACCTTCATTACTTTCCTGCTTCCTTCTGTTTACAAAGCTGCTGTTTGCGCTATTTATAGCGGTAGACGATGCGCCCACGGTTCAGGTCGTAGGGGCTGAGTTCGACCGCGACCTTGTCGCCGGGCAGGATGCGGATAAAGTTCTTTCGCATTTTCCCGGAGACATGGGCCAGCACCTGATGCTTGTTTTCCAGTTCCACCCGGAACATGGCGTTGGGCAACGTTTCGACCACCGTCGCCATTACTTCAATCGCGTCTTCTTTCGACAATCGCTGCTCCAGCTCTGGCCCAGATAACTGCGGGGCCTTCGCATTGCTTGGACATCTGCTACTAAACTCCGTGCGCCCTGAAACTTCAGGCAGTCAGGACTTCTGCACCGTCAGCCCGGACCGCAACCGTATGCTCAAAATGCGCGCTCAAGCTGCCATCCACCGTTACCGCAGTCCACTTGTCTTCCAAAACACGAACTCCTGGCTGTCCTGCGTTCACCATCGGCTCGATGGCAAGCACCATGCCTTCGCGCAATTTGATTCCCTGCCCGCGTCGTCCGTAATTCGGAATCTGCGGATCTTCGTGCATCTGCGTGCCAATACCGTGCCCGACAAACTCCCGCACCACGCTGAAACCCGCCGACTCGGCCACTTCCTGTACCGCCGCTCCTACATCGCCCAGCGTCGCGCCCACCTTCACCGCGCCGATGGCCGCGCCGAGGGAACGCTCCGTGGTCTCCAGCAAAGACTTTGCCACGTCGGAGATCTTTCCAACCGGCAGCGTGAAGGCGGAGTCGGCATAGTAGCCGTCGATGATCAGGCCGCAGTCAATCGAGACCACGTCTCCCTCCCGCAAGATACGCTTTGCCGAGGGGATGCCGTGCACCACTTCACTGTTTACCGACGTACACAGCACGCAAGGATAATCATTGTACCCCTTGAATGCCGCGATGGCGCCGGCCTCCGCGATCCTGGCCTCGGCGATCTTTTCGAGGTCCATCGTGGACATGCCCGGCGCAATACTTTTTTGCAACTCATCCAGCACGCCGCGCAATGCGATCCCGCTGCGCCGCATCTTGGCAATTTCCTTTGACGAGCGGATTGAAATCGCCATGCCTACTCTAGCTCCGCAGACGCACAATGGCGTCCATGACCGATCGGGTTACATCCTCCACCGGCTGTTCTCCATCGACCTCGGCAAACCTGCCAAGCGCCTTGTAGTGCGCGACTACAGGGGCTGTCAGTGCTTCGTGAGTCCGCAGACGCTCACAGGCAATCGATTCAGAATCATCGGCACGCTGCGTCAGCGGGGTCCCGTCCATATCGCAGACTGTGTCATTTTGCGGCGGATGGGAATAGATGTTGTATATACGGCCACAGGTGGGACAACTGCGGCGGCCGGTAAGTCGGCGTAAAAGTTTAGTATAGCTAACCTCAACATTTACAGCAACTACTGGGAGCGCCCCGCCCTGCTGGCGCAATTGATCATCCAGCCAGGTCGCCTGCGGCAAAGTGCGCGGAAAGCCGTCCAGAATATAGCCGCGCGCGGTGTCCGGCTGCTTCAGCCGCTCCAGCACCATAGCCTGCACCAGATCGTTCGACACCAACTGGCCCGCGTCCATGACCTGACGAATCTGAATTCCAAGCGGGGATGCGGCCTTTACGGGATCTTTTCGCATTTCGCGCAGCAGGTCACCGGTTGAGATCTGGGGGATGGCCCAGTCAGCCATCAGGATTTTGGCCTGGGTGCCTTTGCCGACACCGGGTGCGCCTAACAGGAGAATTGGCCCCGGGACGATTCCGTCTCGCAGTGCCGTTTCGGAGTTGATCCGCATCTCCTGCACCGGCACTACCAGGACCGCCTTCCGCGAACGCGTCCGCTTTTGCTGGAGAACCCATCGTAGTGCCGCATGATCAGGTGGGCTTCAACTTTATTGATGGTGTCCATCGCCACGCCGACGACGATCAGCAGTGAAGTTCCGCCAAAGTAAAAATTGACGCCCAGCCCATTGGTGACCCAGGTAGGCAAGCGATCGAAGAAACCACCGACCAGCCACAGGTGGTTCAGATGGATGCCACTAATCATGAATTGCGGAATGAGCGAAACGATAATCAGGTAGAGGCCGCCCACCAGTGTGATGCGGGTAAGGATGTCGTTGACGAAATCCGCCGTGCGCTTGCCGGGGCGAATGCCGGGAATAAAGCCGCCATATTTGCGCATGTTGTCGGCAATGTCATCGGGGCGGAAGATGATGGAAATGTAGAAGTATGCGAAGAAAAGAATCGCAATGCAGTAGAGCAGCTCGTACCAGGGTTCGCCCACATTCAATGACGCAAAGATAGGCTCCCAGAAGCGGCTGTTCTTGAAGTACGCCATGTTTTGAACCAGCAACGGGGCCGAGAGGATCGAAGCCGCAAAGATGACGGGCATGACGCCGCCGGCATTGACGCGCAGCGGCAGGTGGGTGGACTGACCGCCCATCAGGCGACGCCCGACAATCCGCTTGGCGTATTGCACGGGAATGCGGCGCTCGCTGCGCTCCACAAACACGATAAAAGCGACCACAGCCAGCATGACGCCCAGCAGCAGGATTATGGCAGGAACAGTAAAGGCGCCCCATGCCTGCGTGGTCACCTTGCCATAAAGGTCGGAGATGCCTGCGGGAATGCCGACCACGATGCCGGCAAAGATCAGCAGGCTCATGCCTTCGCCGATACCGCGCTCAGTGATTTGTTCCCCCAGCCACATGACAAACGTGGCGCCGGTGGTCAGAGTCAACACCGTCATCAACACAAAACCGGGACCGGGATTGGTGACGTAAGGCACGCTGCCGGAGCCATGCACCAGCGTCAACGCAATGGCAAACGACTGTACGATGCCCAGGGCGACGGTCAGGTAGCGGGTCCACTGGGTGATTTTCTTGCGGCCCATGTCGCCTTCTTTTTGCAGGCGTGCCAGCGGCTCATAGACCACGGTCAGCAGCTCAAAAATAATGGCCGCGGTAATGTAGGGCATGATGCCCAGCGCAAATACCGTCAGCCGGCGCAGGTTGCCGCCGCTGAACATATCGATCAGGCCAAGCGAGCTGCCGCTGTTCTGCTGAAAAAACTGCTCCAGCAGCTTGGTGTTCACGCCGGGTGTAGGAATGTGCGATCCCAGCCGATAGACGGCCAGAATCATCAGCGTGAACAGCACCCGCTTGCGAAGGTCTGGGATGCGAAATATATTTGCGAACTTTTCCAGCATGAAACTCCCGCCTACCTCTCGCCGGACATGCTCGCCCGGCCTACGCAAAGCCCAGACTATTCGCCGATCAGGACAGCCTTGCCGCCAGCTTTTTCGATCTTTTCCTGGGCCGTCTTGGAGAACTTGTGCGCGTGCACCGTGATCGCCACCGTCAGTTCGCCCACACCCAGCACCTTGACCAGAGCATTGCGCTTACGAACCAGCTTCAACGAGACCAACTTCTCATAAGTGAGTTCGCTTTCGCCGATTTCGGCAATGCGGTCCAGGTTCAACACGGTGTATTCCGTGCGGAAAATATTGGTAAAGCCGCGCTTCGGCAAGCGGCGGTGCAGCGGCATCTGGCCGCCTTCAAACCCGCGCATCAGGCTGGAACCGGAACGCGATCCCTGCCCCTTGTGACCACGGGTCGAGGTCTTGCCCATTCCCGAACCCATACCACGACCGACACGTTTCTTGTTGGAGTTGGCGTTTTTCGGCGCTCGTAAACTCGATAAATTCATGACTTCCACCCTCTGCCGTGCGGATATTCTCCGGCTTCGGCCATCCTTGCGCAACGGACGATTGTCTCGACCGCCAGCGTAAACCTTTAGTCGACGATACGCACCAGGTGCGGAATCACTTTTACCATTCCGCGCACGGAAGCTGTATCCTCGCGCTCCACAATCTGCCGGAGCCGCGTGAAACCCAGCCCCTTCACCACTCGCTTGTGCTTTTCCGGGGTGCAGATGGCCGACTTGTAATATTCGATCCGGATCTTCGCCGGTGTCTGCTTGTTCGCCATGATTACAACTCCTCTACCGACTTGCCGCGCAGGGCAGCGACTTCGCGCTTGTCTCGCAACTGGGCCAGCGCATCGAAAGTTGCCCGGACCACATTATGCGGGTTGGCCGATCCTAGACTCTTCGTCAGAACGTTTTGAATGCCGACCGAGGTCATGATGGCGCGAACCGCCCCGCCCGCGATGACACCGGTGCCTTCCGGCGCCGGCTTCAGCAGGACATTGCCGGAGCCGAAGCGGCCCAGGACCTGATGGGGAATCGTCGTGTCCGTCATGTTGACGCGGACAAGATGTTTCTTCGCCGCCTCAATTCCCTTGCGGATCGCCTGCGGAACTTCCTTGGCCTTGCCGGAACCGAACCCGACCACGCCGGCAGAGGCGTCGCCAACGACGACCAGCGCAGCGAACGACATGTTCTTGCCGCCCTTGACAACCTTGGTCACACGGTTGATCGAGACCACCTGATCCTTCAGATTGTATTGCCCGGCTTCGAGCTTTTTCTTGATAATTGCCATTCCGTCCGTTTTCCTTTCAGACCCGTTCGCAGGTCTGTTCCGCCCGTTGGTTCAAAATCTAATAGTTCGATTTGAAGTGGTCGCTGCCTAAAAGTCGAGTCCCGCTTCGCGCGCGGCATCCGCCAGCGCCTTGATGCGGCCATGATACAAATACCCGCCGCGGTCGAAGACAACTTTCTTGATGCCTTTTTCTTTTGCCTTTTCCGCGATCAGCTTTCCCACTTCTTTCGCCGCCGCGACGTTGCCGCCGGTCTTGATTTTGCCGGAGACGCTGGAGGCCGATGCCAGCGTGGTCCCTGTCTGATCGTCGATCAGCTGCGTGTAAATCTGGTTCAAAGAACGATACACGTTCAGACGTGGCCGCTCCGCTGTTCCCTGCATCTTGCGGCGAATCCGGTCATGGACCCGCTGGCGATTGTTGTTGCGCAAAATCTGTGGAATCATAAAGCCCCTTCTTCCTAAAAGCGGAGATGCCCCGCATCCCCGTTCGGTTTCTGGCCAGACTACAGCCAGATTGCGTTCAAATTACTTCGCGCCCGTCTTACCGGCCTTCTTCTTCAGCTTTTCGTCGGAGTAGCGGACGCCCTTGTTCTTGTAGGGGTCCGGCTTCCGCAGGGAGCGCATGTCCGCCGCTACCTGGCCGACCTTCTGCCGATCGATTCCGCTGATGCTCAACCGCGTCTGCTTCGGATCGATAGTGACCGAAATTCCAGTCGGCAGCGGAAACTCGATCGGATGGGAATATCCCAGCGTGAAAACAACCGTGTTCTTGCCTTTCAGTTCCGCGCGATACCCGATGCCGACAATGTCGAGGTCGCGTGTCCAGCCCTCGCTGACGCCACGCACCGCATTCGCCACCAGAGCGCGAGTCAGGCCATGAATGGCGGCCTGGGAATCGTCCTTACGGACCACGTGAAGATGGCCTTCTTTTTCCTCAAAGTTCAGGCCGCCAGGTATCGCCTGCTCGACTTTGCCTTTTGGGCCTTCGACAACAACGAGGTTGCCTTTGACGGTGTACTTGACGCCTTTGGCTAATGGAATCGGCTGTTTCCCAATACGTGACATCTTGAATGATTCTCTTTCTATCGGCTTGCGAGTCCCTCGCTCTTGGCGGGCGAGTTCCACTGCATCCATTTTGCTTCGACTGCGTTTACCAGATTTCGCACAACAGCTCGCCGCCCACGCCTTCGCGGCGCGCTTGACGGCCTGTCATCACACCCTTGGGCGTGGTGATGATGCTGATGCCCAGTCCGCCCTGCACGCGCCGGATTTCATCACGGTGAACGTAGACGCGGCAGCCCGGGTGCGACACGCGGGAAAGACCGCGGATGGCCGCCTGATTGTTGGTGTCGTATTTCAGGTACACGCGCAGAAAACGCTTACTGTTCTCCTCGGTCGCCTTGTAGTTGCTGATGTAGCCCTCTTCCTTCAGGATGCGGGCAATCTCCAGCTTTAACTTCGAGGCAGGGACGTCGAGTTTCGCATGGCGCGAATGAATCGCGTTGCGAAGTCTCGCCAACAGATCGGACACTGGATCGCTTACACTCATCGTATCTCCTTCATCCCCCGTTCGCTCCGGTAAGGGAGAACCAGCGGGAATGTTGCTGCGCCACCGTTACGACGGGGGCGCTTGATAAATTTTTCGGCATGGCCGAAGCCACGCGGTCACCAGGAAGATTTCACCACTCCCGGAATTTCACCCTTCAGCGCCAGACTGCGGAAACACAGGCGGCAGATGCCGAACTTGCGCAGAAAGGCCCGCGGCCGACCGCACAGATTGCAACGGTTGTGCTGCCGCGATGAAAACTTCGGCTTGCGCTTGTCTTTGACTCTCTTTGCGGTAGTTGCCATCGGTTCTTCTCTTATCCTCTCGCCTGATCTTTATCTAGGCAGTCTGCCGGAACGGCATACCAAAGTGCTGTAACAAAGCCTTTGCCTGCTGATCGTCCTTGGCCGTCGTCACGATGGTGACGTTCATGCCCTTCAACTTGTCGACCCGCGAATAATCGATCTCCGGAAAGATCAACTGATCGCGCACGCCCAGGGTGTAGTTGCCGCGACCATCGAAACTCTTCGTGGACACGCCTTTGAAGTCGCGCACGCGAGGCAGAGCGGTCGAAATCAGCCGATCGAGAAACTCATACATCTTCTCGCCGCGCAATGTCACCATAGCGCCGATCGGCATGCCTTCGCGCACCTTGAAGGCGGCAATCGATTTCTTGGCGCGGGTGACCACCGGCTTTTGCCCGGTAATCAGGCCCAGGTCCGTCATCAGGGGATCCATCACCTTCACGTTCTGTGTCGCCTCGCCGAGGCCCATATTGAGAACGATTTTTTCCAGGCGCGGTACGGCCATGGTGTTCTTCAGACCCAACTCTTTCAGGAGCGCCGGCTTGATTTCCTTCGCATACTTTTCTTTCAATCTGGCTGCCATAATTCCGTCCGTCCTTGCTTCTTGAAACATCTTGAAAGTTCGTCACGGTTCCGGGTTGGAGGATGGCCTGACAGGCGCCCCGCATACCGTTTCGTAACAGCGTGCGTGTTTCTACTTCTTGCTTTCGAGCGTCTGGCCGCACTTGCGGCAGACGCGCACCTTGTTGTCGCCTTCAAACTTGAAGCCCACGCGAACCGGGCCGCAGTTGCCGCAGACCAGCATCACGTTCGAAACGTGGATCGGATTTTCCTGCTCCGCGATGCCGCCCTTCACGTTGCGCTGCGGGTTCGGCTTCACCGTCTTCTTCACCATCATGACGTGCTCGACCAGCAGGCGATTGTCGTCCTGCATTACGCGCAGTACGCGACCCTGCTTGCCCTTGTCCTTGCCCGCGATGACCTGGACCTTATCGTTACGGCGAATCTTCAATCCCGACATAAACCTTTTCTCGCTTCCTCTTCGTGGCCGATCCGAAATAAATTTCTACTTATAGAACTTCCGGCGCCAACGAAACAATCTTCAAAAATTTCTTTTCCCGCAGTTCGCGGGCCACAGGGCCGAACACGCGCGTACCCACCGGCTCGCCGGTTTCGTTAATCAGCACGGCGGCGTTCTGGTCAAAGCGGATGTAGGTGCCGTCGCGACGGCGATATTCCTTACGCGTCCGCACGATAACCGCCTTCACCACTTTGCCCTTTTTCACCTGACCGTCGGGGGAGGCTTCCTTGACCGCGGCGGTAACGACATCGCCCAGGCCGGCCTTGCGGCCGGTCGATCCACCCAGCGGCAGAATCACCTGCAGCTTGCGTGCGCCGGAATTGTCGGCCACCGCCAACATCGTTCTCATCTGTACGGCCATGTTTATCTCCTGAAATCTTTACACTTCATAAATCCGCGGACACCTGAAAAAGTCGCCCGGCATGGCGCCCAGGACTTCCTACACGGCCTGAGGAACGTTTTCTTCCACCTGCGCCAGATTCGAGCGGCGAACGATCTCTTCCAGCTGCCACCGCTTCAGCTTGCTCAACGGCCTGGTTTCACGAATCCGCACCACATCTCCGACGTGCGCCGTCTTGTGCTCGTCATGCGCATAAAACTTCTTGGTCGTGCGCATGGTCCGCAGGTATTTTGGATGGGCCTTGCGCATTTCGACGGCAACCACAATGGTCTTCTGCATTTTGGTCGAAACGACCTGGCCGACCTTCTCGTTGCGTTTCGATTCCGTGGGAGTGCCGGTGGCCGAGGCCGAGGCGGCCTTCATGGCTTTCTTTGTAGCTTCTTTCATGGCTTAACTGCCACCCTTCTTCGCATTTGCCTTGCCGCGCTTGGCGGCGGATTTCGCTTTGGAGGTTCCGCCCGTCTTCGTCTTGCCCGCGGCCTTCGAGGTTTTCTTCGATGCCTTTTTCGCCTGCTTGCCGGACTTGACGCTCTTGGCCGACCTGGACTTCGCCTTCACCGATTTTTTGACGCTCCGCTTGCGCTTCGGCCTGGCCTCAGTCGAAGCCTCCGGAGCTGCGATTCCCAGCTCCCGCTGCCGCTGCAC
>JADEYI010001369.1_pt1 | contig 18960 bp, 20 predicted proteins | sample 8542331 | NCBI WGS metagenome assembly JADEYI01 (sample SAMN16510988, study PRJNA670497) | mine drainage metagenome | isolation source: biofilm near Copperflume 1 | place: Germany: Marsberg coppermine Kilianstollen | collected 2018-02
CCCGGCCCGTTGGGCCTAGTGCTCGCACGGGCAAAGCCCGGCCCGTTGGGCCTAGGGCTCTGCCGGAACCTGGGATGAGAGCCAACGTCAATGAAGACTGCGGTGGTTTTCGTCTCCTGTGACCACAGGCCGGGTTTGGTCGGAAATCCAGTCACTCCACGAGCCCGCATAGAGCTTTGCTTTCTTGTACCCGGCAATTTCCATGGCCAGCAGGTTGGCGCTAGCCGAAACCCCTGAGCCGCAGTAAAGAATGACCTCTTGATCCAGACCAGCAAAGCGTTGTTGCTGCGAGGCGGCATCCCTGAACTGCCCATTGGCATCCAGGGCCTCTTGCCAATCGCGGTTAATTGCACCGGGGATATGACCCGCCACCGGGTCTATGGGTTCGCTCTCCCCCCGGTAGCGGGCGGAGGCTCGAGAGTCTATCAACACTGTCCCCGGCGCACGGTTTTGCACGGCCTGGGCATTTAGCACCATCTCGGGGCGGGGCCTGGGGGTGAAATGGGCTTCAAGAAGGGTTGGAAGGGTGGTTTCCAACTTGCCCTCGGCCCTCTTCCAGGCTGCGATGCCCCCGTCCAGCACAGCCACATCGTCGTGCCCCAGCCAGCGCAGCAGCCACCATAGGCGCGGGGCGAACATTCCCCCTGTTGGGGGGTCGTCGTAGGCCACCACGAAATGCCCGTTGCCGATGCCCGCATTCGCCAGGGTCTGGGCCAGGGCTTGCGGCTCGGGGAGCGGATGACGACCCCCTTTGCGGTCTGGGCGCACCGCTCCAGAAAGGTCGGTCTCGAGGTTGAAGTAGAGTGCGCCTGGGATATGTTCTTGCCGGTAGGCAAAATGCCCTGCCAGGGGGTCGCTCAGCGAAAATCGGCAGTCTACTATGCGAAGGCGGGGGTTGGTCAGATGGGCTTTTAGCCACTGGGCATCTACCAGGGGGGTTGGATACATGACCCAAGCCTATCAAAAAGAGCCGGGGATTCCCCGGCTCTTTTGGGTTGTGGCCCCTTTTTACTTTTTGACGCAGGGTTTGCTGCCGTTGGCAATCAGGAACTGTTGTAAGGTTTCGGTCTGCCCACCGGAGAAGCTCAGGATAACGTGCTGGCCGGGAGGGCAGGCGGTGGTGTCGTCCAGAGTGCCCTGGAAGGTGACTACTTTGCCGCTGAGGTTCAAGTAGCCGCCGGTAATCTGGATGGTCGGAGGGTTGGTGTCGAAGCCGCTGGCGCTAAACTTCAGCTCGGCGCTGTCGCTGCCGCTGCTGGTTTTGAAGTCGAAGTCTACCGAAGTCCCGTTGAAGCTCTTGAGCGCCCCACAAAGGGTGGAGTCGCGGGTCAGGGTTCCGTTGATGTTGATGTTCCAACTGCTGCTCACGCTGCCGCTGTCGCCGGTGATGGTGAAGTCGCCCTTGGTGGTGATGGTGGTATTGCTCACGCTAAACTCGAGGTCGCGCAGGTCGAGAATCGGCACTCCGCTAGCGTCGTGAATATAGCCGGTAATCTTCAGGCTGTCGGGTACGTCTAGGAGATAGTCTCCAGGCGCGCAACTGCTGGCGTGCCAGGCCACGTTCAAGGTTAAGTCCATGACCGTGGTGCTGCCATAGACCAAGATGGCCTCGGCCTGGGTGGGCACTTCTTGGGTATTGGCGGCGGCACTGTCGCTGGGACTATGGGCTTGCACGGTGCTAATCCAGTTGACCGTGAGGGTGGCGGGGGTGACGGTGTTGCTTTGGGGAATCCACTTCACCACCAGATTGCTGCTGGGTGCGGGCGTGGAAGGGCAGGTGCCGGAGGTGCAGTCGTAGATGCCCCTGGGCAGGCTCGAGGCCGACTGGGCGAAGACCTTGGAGAAAGCCTTCAGCCCACCCAGCACCTGGTCTTTGCTCTGGCCCATAGCCAGCGCTCCCAGGCTTTGGGTCAGCCCATTTACATTCAGAATGCCGCTGGGAAAGCCCTGGAAGAGCTTGCTCAGCTTGGCCCCGGCCTGGTTGATATCGGTCTGGCTCGAGGTCTGGTAATTCTTGACGCTGGTTTGCATATCCGTGGGCGAGACGTTGGGGCTGGGTGTACCACTGCCGTTATTTGAACTCCCGCCGCACGCCGCCAATAGCAACACCCCAGCTACCAACCACAAACGCATCATTTTCATAGCAACCTCCTCAAAAGTGTGGGTTCATTCCGCTGTCAGGTATAGCAGATAGGGCGTTATTTAATCGTTACCTTTGGTCGAACCCGAGAAAATCTTAGCTGCCCCAACGTCACATCAGCGTCACAAAAATACAGGCTGGGCTGGAGTGCGATAGCATTGAGCCATGTCAACTTTCAAAGCCCTGGTAGTAGAGAGCAGCGAACCCTATACGGTAAGGATTAGACCGGTTTCACCCGACGAGCTTTCCCCCGGCGATGTACGGGTACAGGTGGCCTACAGCAGCCTCAACTACAAGGATGGTCTGGCGATTACCGGGGCTGGCAAGGTAATTCGCAGCTTTCCGCTGGCTCCGGGCATTGACTTCGCCGGAACCGTGCTCGAGTCGGCCTCGCCGGAATATCAGCCTGGTGACAAAGTGCTGCTCACTGGCTGGGGGGTGGGCGAACGGCACTGGGGCGGCTTGTCTCAGCAAGCCAGGGTCAAGTCGGAGTGGCTGGTGCCGTTGCCCAAGGGGCTTTCTTTGCAGCAGACCATGAGCATTGGCACCGCGGGCTTTACCGCCATGCTATGTGTGATGGCCCTCGAAGATCACCATCTGGATAGAGCTCGAGAAACCCTGGTGACGGGGGCTGCGGGGGGAGTGGGCAGCGTGGCTGTGGCCATTCTGGCCCAACTTGGTTACAAAGTGGTGGCGGCTACGGGCCGCAGCCAGGAATCGGCCTATCTGAAGTCGCTAGGAGCGAGTGAAATCCTGGATCGAGCGGTACTGGCTGGGCCTGCCAAGCCCCTCGAGACCGAACGCTTTGGTGGAGCGGTAGACACTGTTGGGGGTGCGGTATTGGCGGGAGTGCTGCCCCGAGTTGCCTATAACGGTAGCGTAGCGGCTTGTGGCAACGCCGGTGGAATCAAGCTCGAGACCACGGTGTTTCCCTTCATCCTGCGCGGGGTGAATCTTTTGGGCGTGGAGTCGGTGATGTGCCCCAAACCCCGGCGGGTGCGGGCCTGGGAGCGGCTGGCGCAGGATTTGCCGCTGGAGCACCTGAACCACATGACCCAGATTGTTCCGCTGGAGAGCGTGCCAGCACTGGCCCAAAAAATCCTCGAGGGCCAGGTGCGGGGCCGGGTGGTGGTAGACCTGAATGCGTAAACTGTAAATACCATGAACCTGGTCTATGGCGTCTGTAAAAAACTGGCCTGGCTGCTGATAAAAGTTCTGTTTGGCTTCCAGATAGTGGGTGCGGGAAAAGTACCTCCGCAAGGGCCAGTGATGCTGGCTTCTAACCATATCTCGCTCATAGACCCTCTGGCGGTGGGGGCGGCCTGTCCGCGCCCGGTGAGCTTTATCGCCAGGGCCGATGTGTTCAAGTATCCGGTGCTGTCGTGGATATTGCCCAGGGTTCATGCCATCCCCGTTGAGCGCGGAACCAGCGACCTTGGGGCCTTCAAGGCCGCGATTCGTGCGCTCAACCAGGGGCTGGCTTTTGGCATCTTTCCCGAGGGGCGGCGCAGCCGCACCGGGACGCTCGAGCCCTTCAAGACTGGGGCTGCGGCCATCGCCCTGCGAACGGGTGCTACCATCGTGCCGGCAGCGGTTATCGGAACCGATAAAGCCTGGCCGGTAGGGCAGGGGCCACGCTTTTTTCGTTCCGTCACGGTCATATTTGGTGATCCTATCTCGGTAACTAAAGGGAAAGCCGACCACCAAGCCTTAGATGACCTGACAGCCCAGATAGAAGCCGCAGTCATCGCGCTTTTGCCATCCGAATATGTCAGAAAGCCCACCGTTGTGGCATTCGGTTCTGAACAGAACGGTCATTAAGTCCGGCTAAGAGCTTGCAATTTGGATATAAGCTGTGCTACACTCCGTGCTGAAGGGAAAATAAAGGAGGTAATGCATGGCTGGTAAAGCTGGCTCGAAGAAAACCAAGACCAAAGCCGACCTGATTGACTCTGTGGCCTCGAGCGCCGGTCTCAAGAAAAAGGATGCTAAGGCTGCTGTAGATGCGTTCCTGACCAAAGTGGAAGATGCCCTCAAGGGTGGCAGCAAGGTACAGCTCACCGGCTTCGGCACCTTTGAAGTGCGCAGCCGCAAGGCCCGTACCGGCGTGAAGCCCGGCACCACCACCAAGATCAAGATTCCCGCTTCCAAATACCCTGCCTTCAAGCCCGGCAAGGCCCTGAAGGAAACCGTCAAGAAGTAGGACATTCGCTCGTGGGCCTGAGGGCCCACGTTTTTGTGGGGTTAGTTCCCTTCCAACGGAGGAGGCCAAAAGCCCCTCCGTTGTTTGTTTGGTCGGGATTCATACCAAGTTCGGTTGGATCGTCACCGTTCGGTGACGATCCAACCTGACCGACGGGAGTTAACTAGGCTTCACCAAGATGGGCCTCTAACAAGATGGGCCTCTAAGACGCTTTGAACACTATCTTAGTGTAGCCGGTATCAGCCGCAATATCCTGGAGATTTTTTGGAGTTCAATTACGAAGATTTCATAAGTGAGAGGGTTGCTTCGGCATAAAAGGGCAATAACTGGTGATTACTTCCTCGAGGACGCACTAATCTCTATGTCCTCTTCATTTGAAGTGTGAGGAAAACCCCTCGAGGCCAGCCCGTCTCTGCTATAGCCGCAGCAGAGGCCGCCACCAGGGAATCGCCAGCAGCACCACCAGCAGGCTCAGGCCATACCAGATCAGGGCTTGGCGGTGTTTGACAGGGGCTGTGGGGGTTCGGCGGATGCGGACGCTGCCGATGTGGGCCAGGGCCACCGCCACGATCATGAGCAAAACGTGTTCGACCAGGAAGAAACGGGTTTGCGAGGCCTGCATGGCTGCTCCAAAGTTGGTCATGGCTGCTCGGATCAGCGGGCTTATCCAGTAGAGCAGAATTCCCAAGAGCAACTGTATATCCATGGTGCTTACAAAAACCCGTCCAGCAGTCTGATCGGAGGGGCTATAGGTTAGGCTACGAAGGCCCCGAACCGACGTGAACAAAACCCAGAACGCGCTTAGCAACACCAGCCAGCGAAACAGATTGTGGAGTATCAGCAGTAAGTCATGCATGGGGGTTAGTTTAAGGCCGGAGGGCCTAAAAAAGCCCCTCTTGTGGAGGGGCCTCGAGGGTTTTGCCACTTTATCGCCACTGTACGACGCGCTTGAGGTCGTGGCGGTGATGGCTAAAACCTTCCTCGGCGGCGATGCCGGTGGGGAGCAAAGCGGCTATGGCTACGTGTTCGGGCAGACCCAGCACTTCTTTGACCTTGGCTGCGTTGAAGCCCCCCATTGGATTGCTGTCGTAGCCGTAGGCTTTGAGCAGCAATACCAGATAGCCCAGCAGAATATAGGCTTGGCCTGCGCCCCAGTTTTCCCGCTCCTGCTCACTGCGGGATTCCCACATTTTGCGGGTGTTAGCAGCACGGGCCAGCTTTTGCTCTTCGGGAAAGTCGGGATGGAAGATTTCTTCGACCTGCTCGAGGGTGTCCTTCATGTCGCTATATACCACCAGCACCGTCGGGGCGGCCCCTACTTGGGCCTGGTTGAAAGCGGCTTCGCGCAGGCGCTCTTTGAGAGCAGGGTCTTGCACCAGGACAATGCGCCAGGGCTGGAGGTTGTTGGCACTGGGGGCTTTGAGGGCCAGGGAGAGGATTTCCTCGAGGGTGCTCTGGGGAATCTGCTCGGGTTTGAACTTGCGGATGCTGCGGCGGGTAAGGGCGGCTTCTTTGACGGATAGGATATTTTTAGCGATAGCATTCATACTCGAGGGAGTGTAGACTTTCTCAAAGTGAACCGCTGTAGTACAGTATACATTTCATAGCACAATAAATTGAAAAGCATAACTCGAGCACATCCAAAAGGTTTATTCTAAGCCATGGAACAAATAAGCCGTGTGGAGGCTGCCAAAGCTGTCCTTGAGCGGGTTTTCGACTTCGAGACCCAGATGATGTATATCGAAGGTGAGGGGGACGCGGCGCTGGTATGGATGCCCGAGAGCGTACAGGCCGACCCGGAACTCAGCGCCAAGTTCACCGATCCCGATACCGGTGGGCTCAGGGCTCCCAACCAGCTTTGCATTCTCGTTCCAGATAGTTCCCCGTTTGGTTGGGCCTATGCGTCGCTGGGGGCTGAGGAACGAGGGATTGCCGAAACCGCCTCGGTGGTGGACAACGCGGTCACCGCAGCTCTGGTGATGCCCCACCACAATATCCCCAGTAAGTCCTGGCAGCTCGCACCGGATGTGTTCACCAACCCAGGGGTGCTCGAGGACTTGATACAGCAATATGGCTTGAAGGTTCGCCAGGACGGTGCAAACTGGACAGCGGAGGGCGATTCGATATTGCCTGCAACTGCCGCTACCAAAGGCGAAGCCATCGTGCTGGCAGCGCTGCGCAAGCTGGGTATAGAAGACGTAACCATTACTCCCTGAGGCTTTTTGGCCTTGCAAGCCACGATTATTCACAGCCCATTCACAAACCTGCCCCACTGCCTTCACCTGGTTAGCCCTAGGCTTATCCCATCGCTTAGGGGCAAGTCCCCAGAGCGAAAGGAGAAGAGATAATGGACATCGCAATGGCACACTTTGGCATGGGATATGGGATGGGCTTCAACCCGTTCTTGGCTTTCTTCGGTTTCATCTTCAATCTGCTGTTCTTCGTGCTGTTTATCGCCGGTATTTTCTGGCTCTTGCGGATGTTCCGCCGGGGCGGCTGGGGCAGGCACGGTTGGCGCGGGATGCGCTACGCGGGTGGCCCTTGGGGTGGTCGCGGCAACTGGTTGCGGGGTAGCGACGATGCGGTAGACCTGGCTAGGGAGCGTTTCGCCAAGGGCGAGATTTCCAAGGAGCAGTACGACACCCTCAAGGCGGGCCTCGAGGCCGAGCAGGCCAAGGAAGAAGACTGGCGGCCCCCCTTTATGCGCCGCGACGATGCCCTCGAGCTGGCCCGGATGCGCTTCGCCAAGGGAGAAATCACCCAGGAGCAATACGACGAAATCAAGAAGGGCTTGAACTAAGCCTGAGTGCGGAGGGGGTTCAGGCCCCCTCCATTTTCCGTAAGATGAGGTCGGTCATGAACCGTTTAATCCCCCCCCAGATTATGGGCCTGGCTTTGGTGCTGGGCCTACTTTCACTTTTGCTGTGGCCCGCCCGATTCGCGCCCCAGGTCGGGGCCGCGCTCTTGATTTTGGTGGTGGGGCTGGGGATTGCAGGCTGGGCTGTCTTGGAGTTTCGCCGCCACCACGCCCCCATAGACCCCACCGCCCAGCCCAAAAGCTTAGTAACCAGCGGCCCTTACCGCTTTACCCGCAACCCCATCTACCTGGGGATGTTTTTATTGCTGCTTTCGGTAGCCCTGTTTCTGGGCTCTTGGCCGATGCTCGTGGCCCCGCTGGCCTATGGGCTATTCATGAACTACAGTTATATTCCTCGAGAAGAAATCAAGGTGGGTACTGCTTTAGGGCAGTCTTATCTGGAGTACCGTCAAAGGGTGCGGCGCTGGCTATGAATGCCATCATCCTGATTGTCGAGGACGAGGCCAGACTCGCGGAAATCCTCGAGGATTACCTGCGCCGTGAGGGCTTCCGCACCGAACGGGCCAAGGATGGTGGGCGGGCCCTCGAGCTGTGGCGGGCCGCCAACCCCGACCTGATTTTGCTGGATATCATGCTACCTGTGCTGGACGGCCTCGAGGTGGCGAGACGGGTGCGCTCGGAGTCAGAGGTTCCCATCATCATGCTCACCGCCCGCGACGACGAGGTAGACAAACTGGTGGGGCTGGGTCTGGGGGCCGACGACTACGTGGTCAAGCCCTACAGCCCGCGCGAGGTGGTGGCGCGGGTCAAGGCGGTGCTGCGGCGAAGCCGGGGGCACCTGCTGGGGGCAGAGGTATACCGTGCGGGTGGGCTGGAAATAGACCTGGGGGCTTTTGAGGCCCGTTGCGATGGGCAGTTGTTGGACTTGACCACCAGCGAACTGCGGCTGCTGGGACTGCTCGCCAAAGAACCCAACCGGGTGCGCCAACGGGCCGAACTTCTGGCAGTTACGGGCGATGCCGAAAGCTTTGCCGACGAGCGCACGGTGGACGCGCACATCAAAAACATCCGCCGCAAGCTGGGCGATTGTGGCGAGCGAATCGAGACGGTGCGGGGCGTAGGCTATAAGCTAAGGGACTCGGGGTAGCCATGTGGCAGCGAGACTGGAAGCGATGGCAGGCTGAGCGGGAGCGCGGCTACCAACGCGGAGTGTTCTGGCGCTTTGCTCGAGCCCGGTCTCGAAACTCGCGCTGGGGTCTGCGCCGCCGCCTGACCTTGATGTTTGCCTTCGTGGCCTTGGCAGCGGTGTTTATCACCACCTGGTTTACCTTGGGGGCGGTATTCAACACACTATTTGCCAACGGGCAAATTGCTCAGAATCACGGGCTGATGTTTAGGAAGGGTGAAATCCCCTGGGATGCCCCGCAGTTTGCCCAAGCCAGGGAGGCTTACGGGCGCATTACTGGGACGGCTTTCCTGGCAGGCACGGTTTCGTTCGTGCTGGCAGTGCTGATGGCAGCTTTCGTGACCCGCATCCTGACCCGGCCCCTGAGTGCGCTTACCGACGGAGCCAAGCGTCTCGAGGCCGGGGAGCGCGGCATCCGCCTGAAGGTTCCCCGCTCGAGGGACGAGCTGCGCCTGCTGACTGAAGCCTTTAACGGCCTGGTGACGGGCCTGGAGCGCCAGGAAGCCTGGCGGCGGGGCCTGATGGCCGACATCGCCCACGACCTGCGCACCCCCCTTTCGGTGCTGCGTTCGGAGATTGAGGCTATGCAGGACGGGGTTTCTAAAGCAGACCCGGCGGGCCTTGAGCGGCTGCACGCTCAGGTCATGCTGCTTTCGCGGCTAGTGAGCGACCTGCGCACCCTATCGCTGGCGGAAAGCGGTGGAACCCCGCTCAAAAAACAGACCCTCGAGCTTCAGCGTTTCTTGGATGGCCTGGTCGAGGCTTTTCGGCCTCGAGCCAAAGAAGCAGGCTTGGAGTTGGGTCTTCAGAGCGTAAACCCTGACCTTAAAGCCAGCTTTGACCCCGAGCAGATTACCCGTGTGCTCAACAACCTGCTGGATAACGCCGTGCGCCACGCGGCGGGGCCGCTCGAGGTGAGCGCCACAGCCGAGGGGAGTGGAGTGCAAATCCGCGTGCGCGACCACGGGCCAGGCATCCCGGCAGAGGCCAAGGAGCGGGTTTTCGAGCGTTTTTATAAAGCTGATTCCTCGCGCACCCGCAAGGAGGGCGACCCCGGCGGCTCGGGGCTGGGCCTTTCGATTGCCAGGGCCATTGCCGAGGCCCACGGAGGCCGCCTGGAAGTTGCCAACCATTCCCAGGGCGGGGCGGTATTTACCCTGCACCTGCCCTGACCCCAGACTCGCGTCCTGGACGGGATTGTTTGAGATGACAATTGTGCCGTGCGGGACGGCGGTTATCAAACCTCATTTGGGATAGGCAAATCTACGGCCCCATACAGCCGTGACAACTCGTCCGGGGTTAGGGGCCGGGATTCGCCGGTTGCTAAATTCGGGGGTAGCTCGAGCGGCCCAAAGGCTACGCGCTTCAAATAAACCACCTGGTTGCCCCGCGCCGCGAACATCCGCTTGACCTGATGAAACTTGCCCTCGTGGATGGTCAGTTCGACCTTGCGGGGGTCGGATGAAAGCTGCAAGTCGGCGGGTTGGAGCTGCTCCCCCTCGAGCGAAGACGAGCCGCTCACCCTTTCAGGCTCGAGGTCAAAGCCCGCTGCAAATGCTGCTATATCGGCGCTTGTGGCCGGGGATTCCAACTCCACGTAGTAGCGCTTGTCCACCTTCCAACGGGGATGAGTCAGGCGGTGGGTCAGTTCACCGTCGTTGGTGAGCAGCAGCAGCCCCTCGGTGTCTTTGTCCAGGCGGCCCACCGGCATCCAGTCGTCGCGGGAAGCCTCGAGCAATTCGGTAATGGGTTGCCCGTCGCGGTCTTTGGTGGAGGTCACGTAACCGGCGGGCTTGTTGAGCAGCACGTGAAAGAATCGCTGGTAGGAAATGGTTTCCCCGTCTACTTCGATATGGGTCTGGGCGGGGTCAAACTTGAAAGCTGAGTCGTGGACGACCACACCGTCCAGAGCGATATATCCGGCTCGAGCCAGCCGGTCTATTTCTCTACGGGTTCCAATGCCCAGATGAACCAGCACTTTGTCGAGCCGTTCTTTCGCCATACCAAATAAAAAACCCCGGACATCTCCGGGCTTGATAGTTAACATACTATCGTTTTATACGTTATGCGTCAAGACTATGCATAAGTCTCGTCCCTGGGCCAGTTTGCTTTAGGTGGTTGCCCTGGATACACGGCTACAAAGGGTGGCAGGCCCTGCTCGAGGATGATTCTTACCCTTGTATCCACCTGGCGGCTGGTATACCATAACCCCCAATGCTGGCCCCACAAACCGATGAAGCCTACCGACGACTGCGCCGTCTGATTCTTTCCCTCGAGCTGCGCCCCGGCGAGGCCTTGGTAGAGCGCAAACTCGAGGAGCGCATCAAGGTTTCGCGCACGCCCATTCGGGCCGCCATTCAGAAGCTGGCCCGGGAGGGCCTGATTCACCGCACCGGGCGGGTCTATAGCGTAGCCCCGGTAGATTTGGACGAGCTAAACGAGGCCTTCGAGTTTCGCAAGGTTCTCGAGACCAGCGCAGTGCGCTTGGCGGCAGCCCGCAAGCCCAATACCAAAGAGCTGAACGAGCTTCTTTCAGCGCTGGAAAAACGCCTCGAGCCCGAGGTCGAACTCGAGAAAGCCACCGACTTCCATCTGGCCCTGGCCCGACTTTCGGGCAACCGCTTCCTGGTAGAGTCGCTCTCGGAGGTGCTGGGCCGCATCTACCGCGCTCGCTTTTTGGAAATCACCAGTGAGAGCGGGGTGCAGCAGGCTCAGGCCGACCATACCCGGTTGGTAGAACTCGTAGGAGCGGGACAGGGTGAAGAGGCCGCGCGATTGGTAGAGGAGCACTTGGGGCGCTCGAGGGAGCGCTTGCTGCAAAGCCTACAACGCAGTAGTCAGGGCCTAATTCTCTTGGGGGGAGAATCCCGTCCACGCTAGTCCAACCTGATTTATAGGGTCATACCCGCCCACTTGAATCCTCCTAAAAGCCTGGCATATATTTATACTAAGTTTAATATTTCATTTGGGATTCATTTTTGCCCTCGAACCCTGTAAAGTGTTAGGGCAAAACTCTACAGGAGGGTGGTTTGATGCGACAGGTAGTCTGGGGTGTTCTGTTGGCAGGGGTGTTCGGTATGAGCTTGGCTTTCACTCCCAAAGGCCCAGAGTGTATTGCTCCGGCGGGAGCTGGGGGTGGGTGGGATTTTACTTGCCGGGCAGTGACCCAGGTGATGTTTGACCTCAAACTTACCCCCCAACCCTTCAAAGTTACCAATCTGACGGGTGGGGGCGGCGGGGTGGCCTACGCCAACGTGGTTTCGCAGCGAGGGGACGATGCCAATCTGATTGTGGCGGCCAGTCCTGCTACCACCGTGCGGCTGGCCCAGGGGCAGTTCAGCCGTTTTAGCGAGCGGGACGTGCGTTGGCTGGGTGCAGTGGCCGCCGATTTTGGAGTAGTAGCGGTCAAGGCGGATGCTCCCTGGAAAACCATGCAAGAACTGGTCGCAGCTTGGAAAGCTGACCCTAGCAAGATTGCCGTGGGCGGCGGGAGCGCAGTAGGCGGACAAGATCATATGAAGGTGCTGCTTTTGGGCCGCGCCGCAGGTCTCGAGCCCAGAAGCGTCAAGTACGTGCCTTTCGATGGTGGCGGGCAGGCCATTACCTCTTTGCTGGGTGGCTTCATCCAGATTTTTGCGGGCGATGCCTCAGAGGTCAGGGGTCAGCTCGAGGCGGGTACGGTACGGGTGCTCGCGATATTGGCTCCCCGTCGTCTGCCCGCACCCTACGCTAACGTACCTACTGCTAAAGAGACCGGCTACAACGTCGAATGGGTGGTCTGGCGCGGCTTCTATGTCCCCAAGAATATGCCCGCCGATGCCTACGACTACTGGTTGGGCACCCTACGGCAGGTCGAGAAATCTGAGAGTTGGGCCAAGATACGTGAGCAAAACAGCTTGGGTCAGTTTTTCATGATAGGGGCACAATTCCAGGTTTACATAGATCGTCAGGTCAACGACTTCCGCAATCTTTCCAAAGAACTGGGGCTCATCAAGTAGTGGTAAACCCCATGTCAGACCGTGTTTTGGGGATTTTGGTTTTGCTGCTAGCCCTGGGTTATGGCTGGCTGGCCAACCGGCTCGAGGTGGGCTTTTTTTCCGACCCGGTTGGCCCTAAGCCCTTTCCCTATCTAATTGCGGCCTGTACGGTATTGGCTGCGCTTTGGCTAATCGCTCGCCCTGACCCTAATCCGCAGTGGCCTCCAAGGGCTTTCGGGCCAGCTTTTGCCTTGGTGCTTGGGAGTCTGGTGGCGTATGCCTATCTGGTGGTGCCCTTGGGATTCATCCTCACCACTACCCTCGAGATGACCCTGCTCTCGCTGCTTTTTGGGGCACGGTGGTGGCAGGGATTGGGTGGGGCGCTGGCTTTCAGCTTGGGGGTGTACCTGCTGTTCACCTACGGTTTGAGCGTGCCTCTGCCCGCAGGCAAACTCTTGGGACTGGCTTAGAGCAGTTTTCAGAAAGAATAGAACTATCTCCTGACTTAGAAAGACCGGGCCAAGCTCCTTTTTGCCGCCATGAGTAGTGGCAAAAATAGCGGAAACCGCGAGGTTCTCTGAACACCGCTCGAGCCCGGCTTGCAGAACTAACTGGGCCGGTTGTGCGAGCAGAAAGATGTCAGCCATCAATGGATATTGTTCACGCGCTCACCAATGGTTTTGGCGTAGCCCTACAGCCCATCAACTTGCTGCTGGTGTTTTTGGGCTGCCTGGTAGGAACCCTGATTGGAGTTTTACCAGGAATCGGCCCCATCAGCGGGGTAGCCCTGCTAGTACCCCTTACCTTTGCCCTCAAGCTCCCGCCCGAGTCGGCTATTATCTTGCTGGCAGGCATCTACTATGGAGCCATGTACGGCGGCTCCACCACCAGTATCCTGCTCAACATTCCAGGTGAAACCTCTTCCGTAGTGACCACCCTAGATGGCAACCAGATGGCTAAACAGGGCCGTGCCGGGCCAGCGCTAGCAGTAGCGGCCTGGGGTTCTTTTATCGCTGGGACACTATCGGTGGTGGGGCTGATGTTGTTGGGGCCGTTGCTAGCGAAATGGGCTATTCGCTTTGGGCCTGCTGAATACTTTGCCCTGATGATTTTTGGTTTTTCCACCCTTTCAGCGCTGGCTGGAAAAAACATGGCTAAAGCCCTCATCTCCACCCTTTTGGGCCTTATGCTGGCGACCGTAGGTCAAGATCCACAGTCGGGAATTTCTCGCTATACCTTCGGGCTGCTTCAGCTCGAGGATGGCATAGATTTTTTGGTGGTGGCTATCGGCCTATTCGCCGTGAGTGAAGTTCTGGTTTTGCTCGAGGAGAAAACTCCAAATGCCGTGCGAACCAGGGTGGGCCGCATCTATCTCTCGCTTAAGGAGTTTGTATTTTCGCTGAGTTCCATATTGCGCGGCAGCGTGCTGGGCTTCTTGATAGGGGTATTGCCGGGGGCTGGAGCCAGCATCGCCAGTTTTGTTTCTTATACCCTCGAGAAGCAATTGCATGGCGCTCGAGGTAGCTTTGGACAAGGGGATATTCGTGGAGTGGCTGCTCCCGAATCGGCCAACAATGCCGCAGCCGGTGGAGCCATGATTCCTCTGCTTACGTTGGGCCTTCCTGGCAGTGGTACTACGGCCATCATGCTAGGGGCGCTGGTCAGCCTGGGGGTTACACCGGGGCCACAAATGTTTCAGCAGCATCCTGCAGTGGTGTGGGGACTGATTGCCTCGATGTATGTGGGAAACGCCATGCTGTTGATGCTAAACCTACCGCTAGTGGGTCTTTTCGTGCGGTTGTTGAGCGTACCCCGCTGGTTTTTACTACCGAGTGTTCTGGCAGTAAGTTTTATTGGGGTCTACGCGGTCAACAACAACCCTTTTGATTTGTTGCTGATGACCATTTTTGGACTAATGGGCTATCTGATGCGCAAATTTGATTTTCCCTTAGCTCCGGTGCTATTGGGTTTGGTGCTGGGCTATCTGATGGAGATTAATCTCCGCCGAGCCATGGCAATCAGTAATGGTGATGTAAGTTTTTTGTTTAGTAGCCCGATTGCCATTGGGCTATGGCTACTGGCTGGACTTTCACTCCTGGCCCCGGCGATTTTGAGCCGTTTTGTCAAGAGAGAGGCTCTTGGGGACGACGAGATTTAAAAAGACAGGGCTGACTCAGCCCTGTCTTTGCTTGGTGGCAAATTAGCGATAGACCACCCGCCTACGCTCGCCGTTAGCATCCTGCGAACGCTCGCTGCGCTCTCCCCGTTCCTGGCGCTCGCCACCGCGATGCTGACGGGGGCGCTCGCCTCGGCCTTGTCCCTGACGTGATTGGTGATGCACCTGGGCTTCGGCGGGAACTTCGCTGGCCCGGCTCAGCCGCATACCTTCGATGTTGGCAGAGGCCAAATGCTCGAGTTCTTGCGGGCGCACGTCAATATAAGCGGCAATGTCCCCCTCCAGGCGAATCCGCCCCAGGTCGCCTGCCCCCACGCCTTTCATCAAGGCTACAGCGCGGTTCACGCTCAAGCGCTGCCCGGAGAGCTTGAGGGTAATCCAACCCTCTTCGCCGGTGATCAGGCTCTTGGGGGAGGGTGCGCCACCCAAAATTAGCGCCAACATCCCAGCTATCGCATTCACTCCGTCCTCGGCCAGTAGCCTGCTGGCATATTCGTGCCAGAGGTTGCGGTCGGCGGCGGGCTGGTTGGAAAGGCGGCGGGTCAGGCCAGTCCAGCGAGCCTCCATCACCTCTTCGGGGGTGGGGGAGTTAATTTTGCGGAAACTCCGCTTTACATCGCGCTCGAGGATATCCAGGTCGCGCCGTTCGCGGGGGCCGTAGAGGAGCACTACCCGTCCGCTGCGCCCGGCCCGTCCGGTGCGTCCCGAACGGTGCAGATAGGCATCGTTCTGGTCGGGCAGGCGGAAATGCACCACAAGGTCTACCTCGGGGATGTCAATTCCTCGTGCAGCCACATCGGTAGCGACCAGCACGCTGGTATTCCCCCGGCGAAAGCCGTCCATGACCCGCTCCCGGTCGAGCTGACCTAAGTCGCCGTGGATGGGTGCGGCGCTATGGCCCCTGGCCTCGAGGCCCAGTGCCAGCTCACTGACTTCGGCCTTGGTATTGGTAAAAACGATACTGCGCTCGGGGCCGTAGGCGTAGAGTAGATCGGAGAGGGTCGAGAGGCGGTTTTGCACCGGGGTTTGTAAGGCCAGTTCCTCGTAGGAGATGGCCTCATCCTTGACCACGTTCACGTGGGTATGGTTGCGCTGGAAGCGCTCGGACAGCCGCTTGGCCCAGGTGGGTACAGTGGCCGAGAACAATAGGGTCTGACGGCCTGTTGGGGTAGCCTCCAAGAGCTTTTCCACGTCCTCCTCGAAGCCCATCGAGAGCATCTCGTCGGCCTCATCGAGCACGGCAATCTCGACTTGTGCAAGCTTGAGGATGTGCTGCTCCATGTAGTCAATAGCCCGGCCCGGTGTGGCGACTACCACGTCGGTGCCGCGCTTGAGGGCCTCGGCCTGGCGGCCATAACCGGTACCACCGTAGATAGGGGTTACGGTGAGGTGGGGAGCCAACCACTCGAGTTCCTTGGCTACTTGCAGGGCCAACTCGCGGGTAGGGGTGAGGATAAAGGCCCGTGGGGTACGACCCCGTTCGCGGTTGGGCTCGAGGTGGTTGGCAATAGGAAGACCAAAGGCCAGGGTCTTTCCGGTGCCAGTTCTAGCTTGGCCTAGCACATCGCGCCCTTCCAGGGCTAGGGGGATGGCCGCCGCCTGAATCGGGGTGGCCGTGACAAAACCTTTGGCCTCGAGGGCAGCACGCACCTCAGGCCGCAACGAAAATGCGGTAAATTCCATTTTTAGAGTCCTTTCCGGGTTCTGCCGCTCATCCCAGAAAGAACTTCTATGTCCTGACTTGTTAGGGGGATTTACGGTTTTGAACCAGAGGTTGGGGCTTCAAGCCACGCAACCTTAGCAGTATGCGGGTAAAAGCCGCAAAGGTCAAGCGATATTAACCCCAGCAGGCTTTTCCCGCCCCCTGATATTGGGGATTAATCGTTTGCTGAGCCAGAGTTAACTTTAACCCTCTCCTCAGTTCGTCTTCATCCTGCTTGAGCAGACTCAACAAAGTCTCGTGACGGACTTGAGAGACGACTGACCCCCAAAATTAACGCCCTCGAGTGCATGACGTTGCCCAGATGTAGGAGGTTAACCCTGTGGGTATGAAATCCCTCGCGGCTGCGCTAAGCCTGGTGCGCCGGAACCTATTTAAAGACCCTGGCTATTTGTTTCGCTACGCCCTGCGCTATCTTGACCAGGATTATCGTATGTCGGTCAAGTTCATGTCGACTAAAGAGCTAGTGTCCTCGCTCGAGCAGGGCAAGTCGCTGATTCGCATCAACGACGGGGAAATCTGCCTCATCACCTATGGCAGTATCCACTACCAAAAGTTTCATCCGCGTCTACGGGAATATCTCCTGAAAATCGTCCTCGACTACGACCACCAGACCAGCCCTTACCTAATTGGCCTTGCCGAGGAGTATTTAGGAAAGCCCAACCGAGAAATCAAAGCCAAACAGATGTTGCGCATCTGGCTGCCGGTCAAGATGGCTTTCGAGAGGTTTTTCCCCAAAAACCCGCTTTATTTTGATGCCCATCTGTTTTACCGCAGCGGAGCTTTCGAGCAGGTGCTGGAGCGTATTCTCCAGTCACACAGGGTTATCCTGGTGACCAGTGAGGAGAACATTGGCATGGTCAAGAAGACCGGGCTCGAGCAACGCCTCGAGGTGAGCTTTGTAAGCTGTCCAGCCTCAAATTCTTTCGACCAATTTGACGAGATTCTTGAGCAAGTCACCAGCCTGATTGAGCCAGGCCGAGAAAAGAACTACCGCGTTCTGCTGGCGGCTGGCCCGGCTTCTAAAGCCCTGGCCTACGAGCTGAGTAAACGCAAAATCATCAGCTATGACCTGGGTAGGGGAGTAGAGGCTGTCCATCGCCCCAACCAAATTGAACACGAGATTTATCAACGCTCGGATGTGGGACAGCCTTCATGAGGCTCTCCACCCTTCAGTTTCGGGTGGAATATATCGCGGTTCTCTGCTCAGATGGGCCCAGTAAATAGGCTCAGGCTACCCCCAGGTTCTTTGCGAAAACCGCTCTAGAGCAGTTTCTAGGAAAGAAACTCGCGCTGTTGTGAAATGCAGATACTGTTGCAAGCCCAGTTTCCTAGATTCCCTGAGGATAATGCATGCTTATTCCTGAAAACCACTCTAGGACAGTGGAATCACCTCCACCACATCTCCAGCGCCTACCGATTTTCCGGCTGCTAGCACTACCAGCGCGTTACCTACGGCCATCGAACGCAAAACGCCGCTGGACTGATTCCCTGTGCTCGAGACGTGATAACGGCCCTCTTTCCAGCCCAGAACGGCCCGGCGGTAAACCTGCTTGGTAGGGTTAGAGCTAAAAGGGGTGTCGGTCACAGCTTTGATAACCGTGAAAGGTGGATCAGTACGGGAAAGCAGCTTGAACAAAAAGGGTCGCCCAAACAATAGAAAAATCACCATGGCCGAGACTGGATTGCCCGGAAGCCCCATCAGGGTCATTCCTTCCCAATCGGCGAAGAGAAAAGGCCCGCCGGGCTGAACCCTGACCTTCCAGAAATGGATCTGTCCTTCGCGCTCGAGCATCTGCCGCACGATGTCGTGCTCACCCATCGAAACCCCCCCCGAAGTCAGCAGCAGGTCGAGCTTTCCAGCTCGCAGTAGCTGACCCCGTAGGCCATCTATGTTGTCTGACACCTTGCCCAGCATTACCGGTTCGCCCCCGGCTTCTAGCACCAATCCGGCGATGGAGTAGCTATTGGAGTTGTAAACCCCGCCGTAGGGTAGAGGTTCGCCCGGCTCTACTACCTCATCTCCGGTGGAGATAATCCCCACTTTGGGCCGCAGCACTGTGGGAATGCTGGGATAGCCCATTGCTGCTGCCAGCCCTATGCGTCCAGGGGTGAGCAAATCCCCTTTATGTAAATAGATGCTCCCCTGTTGTAAATCATCCCCTTTGCGCCGGATGTCTGCGCTCGAGGCGGGCCGCATCAACCAAACATATTCGTCTTCGCGCAGGGTGTCCTCTACACGAATTACTGCATCTGCTCCCTTAGGGACGGGAGTTCCCGTGAAGACCTGTACGGCTTCTCCGTGCTGAAGGGTTCCCTTAAAGGGATTTCCTGCCGGGGAAGTGCCAATCACCTTGAGCCTGACCGGATTGCCTACGGCGGCGGAATGCGCGTCGGCCTCGAGACAGGCATAGCCATCGAGGGAAGTGTCATCCGCATCGGGATGGTTGACTTTGGCGGTTAAATCGGCCCCCAGAGTTCGTCCCAAAGCTGAAACGAGGGGGGTCTCTTGGCTGGACTCGAGCGCCAGAGCTTTTCCCAATACCACTTCCAATGCGTCCTCGAGGCTAATATTCTGCTTCATATCTATATCCTACTGCGGGCTTGGTTAGAGCGGCTTGTTGGCAGTGCAGCCCTTCTCAGAACCATATTCTCCCTATTGACACTCCTCTGAAACTTTGCTATTCTTCTCGTTGCGCCCCATAATGGGAGCGCAAGAACAATGACAAGTAAGCAGTTT
>JADEYI010001370.1_pt1 | contig 18939 bp, 20 predicted proteins | sample 8542331 | NCBI WGS metagenome assembly JADEYI01 (sample SAMN16510988, study PRJNA670497) | mine drainage metagenome | isolation source: biofilm near Copperflume 1 | place: Germany: Marsberg coppermine Kilianstollen | collected 2018-02
TCCTTCGCGGATTGTCATCCTTCGCGGATTGTCATCCTTCGCGGATTGTCATCCTGAGCGCAGCGAAGGATCTCTCGTGAAGCCAGGCGCAGATCCTTCGCTGCGCTCAGGATGACAGCCGGTGGGTGGGGCTTGTCCCGCCCTGGTTATTTCGCCGGACGAACACTATTATAAGGAGCTAACCATGATTGTTTTCCAATACGATCCTGAAATTATTCGCCGCTACCCTTCGATTGTAGGTGGCGTGATTTATGCGCGGAACATGATCAACGGCCCAACGCCGCCGCAATTGCAGTCAGCGTTTTCGGTGGAACAACAGGCAACTCTACAGCGCACCGGCGATACGCCGCTCAGCCAGATTCCATCGCTGGCAGCGTGGCGCGGCGCATTCCGCGCATTTGGCGTGGAGCCGACGCAGTACCGCTCCGCCGCCGAAAGTCTGCTGCGCCGCCTCACGAAAAAAGGCGACATTCCATCTATCAACACGCTGGTCGATCTATGTAACCTGGTCAGCATCCACTACGCCCTGCCGGCCGCCGTATTCGATACGCGCGCCATCAATGGTACATTGACCGTGCATTTCGCCAACGGCGGTGAGCGCTATACCACGCTCGGACAAAACGAAACCGACACCCCCGAAGAAGGCGAAGTCGTTTTCAGCGACGATACAGGGCTGGTCATGGCCCGTCGCTGGTGCTGGCGACAAAGCGAACAAAGCGCGGCCCAACTCGACACGGCCAGCGCCATCATTACCATCGAAGCGCACCATGCCAATGCACACCAGGATATTGAATCCGCTCTGCAAGATGTGCTGGCGCTGCTCACGACATATACGGGAGGCACGTATATTGCAGATATTCTTGATGTAAAGAAACCGGCATTTGAAGTGCAAACGGAAATGATAGGAGAACACCATGCCCTCAACAACAAATAACACCAGCCCGGCCCTGAAAATTAGCCAGGCGTTCGAGCAGGCGAAGCGCGAAGGGCGCGGCGCTCTCATGCCCTATTTCATGTGCGGCTTTCCTTCTGCTTCCCAGAGCGTCGAACTCGCGCTCGCGGCCATCGAGGGCGGAGCAGATATCATCGAACTGGGTATGCCGTTTAGCGACCCGCTTGCCGATGGCGCGACTATCCAGCACGCCGGACAAGTAGCATTAGAGCGCGGCATGACCATGCGCGGCTGCATGGAAGTTGCGCGGCAAGTTTCGGCGCGCAGCGATGCCCCGCTCATCCTGATGGGCTACTACAATCCCGTGCTGGCGTTCGGCATCGAGCCATTTTGCCAGTTCGCCGCAGCCAGCGGCGTTTGTGGCCTGATCGTTCCCGACCTGCCACCGGAAGAGGCCGACCCGCTACAACAGGCTGCCCAGGACAACGGACTCAGCCTCATCTACCTGGTACCGCCCACCACGCCCGGCGCGCGCATCGCACGCATCGTACAGATGGCCACCAGCCAGAGCGGAAGCTTCATCTATTGCGTCTCGCTCAGCGGCGTAACCGGCGAGCGCGCCGAATTGCCCCCCCATTTGCATGATTTCATCCAGCGAGTCTATGGCTATACGAAAGATCATGGGTTGCCACTGGCGGTTGGTTTCGGATTGTCCACTCCCGCCCATATCGCCGAAGTGACCAGCTATGCCGACGGCGCGGTGGTTGGAAGCGCGCTGGTCAGGCTGATAGAGCAAAATCCGCCCGAAAAGCAGGTTGAAGCCATTAAAGCCTATATTCAGGGCCTGCGAGCGGGTAGAAGGGAAATATAAAACAAGTTGTAGGGACGTTTGAGTCGCCCGTGTGTCCAAATGCTTGCCAGTATCCCTTACAATAAGCATATTAACAGCGCAATACTGAGGGGGCGGGTCGGACGATGATGTTGGGTGGGGACGCTTGCGTCGCCCTTATGAGCTTGTTGTAATGAAAGGGATCAGCATGTATTGTAGAGGCATCCGGGGAGCCACCACCGTTGAGCGCAACGAGCGCGAAGAGATACTGGCCGCGACTATAGAGCTATTAGAATTGCTCATTTCGCGCAACGACCTGCGGGCAGAAGATGTCGCCAGCGCGATTTTTACCATGACGGACGACCTGGATGCGGAATTTCCTGCGGTAGCCGCCCGTATGTTGGGCTGGTCAGAAGTTGCCTTGATGTGTATGCGCGAGATACCGGTACCCGGTAGTCTGTCAGGGTGTATTCGCATCTTGCTGCATGTCAACACGGAGCGCGGCGCAAGTGAAATGAGTCACGTCTATATACGTGGGGCGGTCAATTTGCGTCCAACGTTCAACATGCATTAAACTAAACTGGTAACATGTTACCAAACGGCAGGCAATCATGACGTAGCTGTCACGATCAGCCGGAGAACTGGCGATGATAGCCAGCAAGGGGTAGGGCTAGGCATAAGCCATTCATCCGACGTTTCAGGCACAAAGGAGCAGATTTCATGATTGTCGTAATGCAGGCGCATAGTAACGACGAAACTATCGAACACGTCTTAACTTTCCTCAAAGGTCACGGGCTGAGCGGTCACCTCTCGCAGGGTGTGGAACGCACCGTCATTGGCGTACTTGGCGCGGTCGGCCCTTCGGGAACGCATTCAACCGCCGGCGGCCTCAACCCATCCATCAGCGAGGCATTGGAGGGCTTGCCGGGCGTCGAACAGGTCTTGATTGTCAGCAAGCCCTTCAAACTCGCCAGCCGCGAATTTCACCCCACAAACACTATCGTCGAGGTGCCAGTCTCCTGTATGTCAGATGGGGTAGCGCGTATCGGAGGCAGCGCGGTTATCATGATGGCAGGTCCATGCACCGTAGAGAGTGAAAAGCAGTTGATGACCACCGCCGAAGCGGTGCGCAAAGAAGGCGCGGTCATCCTGCGCGGCGGAGCCTTCAAACCCTCCACATCACCCTACGGTTTTCGCGGCATGGGCGAGGATGGTTTGAAATTGCTGGCGAAAGCGCGCGACGCCTTTGGTATGGCGATCATTACCGAGGTCATGACGCCCACTGATGTAGACATGGTATGCGAGTACGCCGACATTTTACAGGTCGGCACGCGTAACATGCAAAACTATTTCTTGCTGGACGAGGTCGGGCGTGTCGATAAACCCGTCGTACTCAAACGCGGCATGTCTGCCACCATCGAAGAGTGGCTGCTGGCGGCGGAATACATTCTCGCGCAGGGCAACCCCAACGTCATCCTGTGCGAGCGCGGCATCCGCACCTTTGAGAAAATGACGCGCAACACCATGGACATCAGCGCTATTCCCCTGGTGAAAAAGCTCTCGCACCTGCCCATCATCTCCGATCCCAGCCAGGGTACCGGACACCGCGATCTCGTTTCCGCCATGTCGCTAGCCTCGGTTGCCGCCGGCACCGACGGCTTGCTCATAGAGGTTCACCCTAATCCCGACGAAGCCCTGAAGGACGGAGCGCAGTCGCTGACCATCCCCCAGTTCCGCAGCTTGATGCCACAGGTGAACGCTGTAGCCCGGGCAATCGGGAGGGACGTAATTACAGACTAAACTATCCGGTTTTCAGAAAAGAAAAGGAGGCATTTGATGTACTCTCTAGCTCAAGTGAACATAGCGCGTATGCTGGCTCCCCTGAGTGACCCACTTATGGGCGAATTTGTGGCGCGGTTGGACACGGTCAACGCTTTCGCGGATGCCAGCCCCGGCTTTGTGTGGCGCTTACAAACGCCGGGGGGCAATGCCACCGACGTTCGCGCCTATGAAGATGAGTTGATTCTTCTCAACATGTCGGTGTGGGCTTCGTTAGAAGACCTTACGCGCTATGTTTACGCAAGTGAGAGCCTGCACCGCGATGTGTTGAAGCAGCGCCGCCGCTGGTTTCAACGCTTCGATGGCCCATATGTGGCGCTCTGGTGGATTCCCCGGCACCATATCCCCACCGTTGAGGAAGCCAAAGAGCGCCTGGAGCATTTGCGCGCGCATGGCGAAACTCCTTATGCCTTCACTTTTAAGATGCCTTTTCCCGCGCCAGATGCCAACATAGAACAACCCGTGCCAGTATTTGAAGACTGTTTAGCCTGATGTATGAAAAGTCGCGCCTCCGGCGCTCAACAGATTGGTGGGTTTGGCACAGGGCTGCCCACGCCGAACCCACCAACAATCAGAAAGAAGTCCGCTTACAGGCAGATTAGCAGAAATACGACTATTTTGGAGATTCACAAAAGAATGGGAGTATCGCTCCACCCTTGTCATCCTGAGCGAAGCGAAGGATCTGCGCCGCTCAGCAATGGTCTGAGGAGATCCTTCGCTTCGCTCAGGATGACAAGCTCTTCACTTTGTTCCACCTTCTATTCCCCGCATCTTTTGTGAAACTTCATAATCACTCTGCTGGAAGGAAGAACGAGATGGACATCCTGATGCTTACTGAGGAGGACGTTCAAAACCTCCTCGACCCCGATTCCCTCCTCGGTGTGCTAGCCGAAGGGTTCAAGTCGTTAAGCGAGGGAAAGGTCGTCGCGCCTCCACGCAATGAACTGAGAATGGGGAAGGCTGGATTCGTGCTGGGTATGCCGGCCTGGCAGCCTCAAAGCGATGCAGCCATCAAACTGGTTTCTATCTTTCACGCGAATCAGCAGTTGGGCCTTCCTTCGCACCTGGCTCTGGTTTGTCTTTTAGACGAGCAAACAGGAACGCCCGTTTCCATTTTGAACGGCACCGCCATCACTGCCGCCAGAACAGCAGGCGCGGCGGCTCTCTCAACCCGGCTATTAGCGCGCGCGAATGCTTCCGTGTTGGCGATCCTCGGCGCTGGCGTCCAGGGCGTCGCGCATGTTAAAATGCTTCCTCGCGTGCGCGATTTTCGCGACATTCGCATTGCCGCGCGCACCTTTTCCCATGCGCAACAACTCGCGGCAACGCTTCCCCAGGCTCGCGCGGTCGCGTCATTTGAAGAGGCCGTTCGCGGAGCAGACGTTATTTGCCTGTGTACATCATCCGGCACCCCCATCATCTCTGCGAACTGGCTCTCACCTGGCGCGCATATAACTTCTGTTGGCTACGCGCCCCCTGGCGGGGAACTGGATCGCTCCGTGATAAAGCAGGGGAACCTGTTTGTCGAGACGCGCCTGGCCTTCGAGCCGCCGCCAGCCGGTTGCAGCGAACTATCGGGACTCGATCCCACCACCGGGACAGAGCTGGGGGAAGTCCTCCTCGCCCGGCGTCCCGGACGCCAATCAAACCTGGATATCACCATCTACAAAGCGATGGGTCACGCCATGGAAGACATGGTTACGGCTAACCTGGTCTACCAGCGTGCCAGGCAGCAGGGCGTTGGACAACTGGTGAAGCTATAACGTTACGCTTTTCGTAACGACGTAAAAAGCACAGCAACACTGCTCAACGCGAGTCCTCCCGCGATCAAAAACAGCACGGTTTGCCCGCCAGGCGACACGAGTAGCAGCCCACCTACAGCCGCGCCCAGGGGTTCGCTGCCGAAGGATAAGAAGCGGAACGCGCTGTTCACCCGCCCTTGCAGGTGTTCGGGCGTAATTGAGAGACGATAGGTAACAAGCGTCACCCCGTAGACCGGCCAGAGCAAACCTATGACACCAAAGCCCACAATCAACAGCGGCGCGGACGGAGCAAGCGCGAGCAGCAGCGCCGCGCCAGCCCAGACAATTACTGAGCCGATCATGATTAGAGCGAAGCGCAGGCGCGCTCTTAGCAAGGGAGCTATGACGCCACCCAGAACGCCGCCCACCCCTTCCGCGCTCAACACAAACCCCAGTGTCTGTACATCGATATGCAGCGACCCGCGAGAGAGCACGATGATAATGAGCGTGATGGGGCTTTGCAGGAAGTTCACTACTGTCGTGAGCAAAGCCATGATACGCAACAGGCGCTGCTGCCACAGGAAACGCAGCCCGTCAGCGATTTCCCTGTACAGGGAGCGTCGTTTTTCTGTTGCGCGCTCCATCTGAAACGACACGCGGATGAACAACAGCGAAATGACTGAGACCAGGTATGAAATGCTATCCGCAGCATACGCCAGGACCGCTCCCGTCGTAATCTGGGAAGCGCGTGCAATGATAAAGGCTCCCAGGCCTGGGCCAAAAAGCGCCCCAACAAATTCGGTGATAGTATCAAACGCATACGCGCGCGGCAGATGGGCAGGTTCTACCACCTGGGGCAGAGCGGCAATCTGGGCAATGCTGAAAAACACATAGCCGGTACCCTCAATGAAGGCTACGATATACAGGTGGATGAGCGTGACATGTCCCAGCGCGAAGGCCAGAGGCACAGAACCCAGCGCCAGCCCGCGCACACCATCACAACAGATCATGGTCAACTTGCGGTTCCAGCGGTCAAGCAACGCTCCCGCAGGTAAGCTGAACAGGAGATATGGCGCTTGCCGTACCGCCACCATAAAGCCTGCCTGCGCCGGTGAATGGGTCAATGCCAGCACCAGCAGGGGCATAGCCAGCCGCGAAACGCTCGAGCCGAGTACCGAAACATTCTGGCCGCTCCACAACAAGAAAAAGTCCCGGTTTCGCCAGAGGGAGCTTTTTCGTCCCTGTTCCTCTTGAGGATTCTCTATCTGATTCAAAAAGAGGTTCCCTCAAAAAACGCGCCAGCACCGGCGTAATCGGCGCGTAACGACGCCGCATATAACTCCACTTGCATCGACTGAGAGGGATCATACTGCATATTCCTTTGCCTCATAAGAAATATTTGCCTACCTTGCAGTGCTATTATAACACGACTCTTCAGCCTGCACTATGCGTAACGGATTACTTCCATGGTTTCCCAAAATTCTCTCAAGATGTGAAGTTCGTCACAGCATAAACAGTTTTTCTATGCTATAGTTGTATGAATGCACAAAAGGCCGCTCTTTCTCTCTAGTGAGGCTCTTGTTTAGTATGAAAAATATGAGGAAAAACTATGAAGTCTAACAAATTCTTTCACCATTTACCCGCTTTGTTGTTGGTGGGTTTTCTCGCAGTTGTGATGGGGGCTTGCGGTTCTGCTGTCTCTGGAACAACAACGGGCGCTGGAACGTCGCCCACAACAACAGCAACCGCGGCAACCACCGTCCCTACAGTAACGGCAACCGCGGCAACTACCGTCCCTACAGTAACGGCATCACCAACGAAGGTAGTCACTCCACCTTCCCAACTGAATGTGGCTATTGCGTGCGCGGGTACGAAGCAGAATGGATATGGAGTGGATGTAATCCACGGCAAAGTATGTGCTCAGACGGCAGCAAATGCAACACTTTCCATTCAGGTCATCTATTGTAATGGCAAACCCGATCCAGGCCGTGCCCTTCAAGGAACGGTGACCGCCAATGCTAACGGCTTTTATGAATGGAATTGGACACCGCAGCCTGACTGTAAAGGTCAACCCATTTGGGCATGGTCGGTGACAGTTACTGCTCAACTCAATGGTCAAACAGCAAATGCAACCAGTCAAGGCATGGCGTAATCTCTTTACAGGATAGCTCTGGTAACAGAAACGTGAGACGATAGAAAAGTCGAGTTACACTGATTCGTACCATGCTGACATGGCGACAATACACGTAAGATAAGCAACCAGGCGTAATATAGTAGAGTAGCGGCGACCCTTGCGGTCGCCGTGCTTTTTGCATCAGGTTGTGCTCCTTTTCGCCATGTTTTCGCTGTTGGCTCAAGAAGCGCACAACCTGCTTTCTTTGGCAACCTCTTCCTTTCAACTAGCACATTGGTTACTACTCTCCGCCACCCTCGAAAAGCTCATCGGATTTGGGTGCCATCTTGATCTGTATATCATCGTAGCGATTCACTTTGTAGATGATGGTTGAAATCCCCCAACTGGCGATGAACACACCAATGATGATGTAGCCAATGATGCCGAAGTTTTCACTCAGGTTTCCAATGAAGCGCCAAACGCCGCCGCTCAAGCCTAACTGACTGCTCAAGATACTGAGTGCCTCGATGGTTCCCACAATGAGAGCGACCAGTACGGAGACTAAGGTGATGTTCAAATTGTAGTAGAGTTTGCGCATAGGCTTGACAAACGCCCAGCCATAGGCACCAAGCATGAGAATACCGTCAGTGGTGTCCATCAATGACATCCCTGCCGCGAACAAGAGGGGGAAGATCAATATGGTCCAAAACGGTAGTCCCCTGGTTCCCGAAGCCGCTGCAATGGCCAACAGTGCCACCTGGGTAGCAGTATCAAAGCCCAGGCCAAAGAGGAGACCAATTGGATACATATTCCAACTATGGCTCACGACCTTGAGCAGTGGCTTAAAAAAGCGACCCATCAGACCACGCTTGCTCAAGAACTCGTTCAGAGTCTGATCACTATACTCTTCCCCTCTCTTCACCCGTTGAAACGTCTGGAAGATTTCCCAGAGTACGAGAAGATTGATGATCGCGATCACGTACAGGAAGACTGCCGAAACTGTTGTGCCGATCACGCCACCAATATTTCTGAGAAAGTTAAAGTTACTGACAAGTGAAGCGGCAATCGCCACGCCGACCGATAATGCCGTAACAATGGTGGAATGTCCAAGCGCGAAGAAGAAGCCTACAGCTACTGGACGCTTATTATCCTGCATCAATTTGCGTGTCACGTTATCAACAGCTGAGATATGATCTGCATCCACAGCATGACGCATACCAAATGCATACGCGGCTAACCCGGTACCGAGGAGCAACAGCGAGCCTGAAAATGAGAGGAGGGCAACAATCCAAATCACAATGTTGATGCTGATCAACAGGATATACATGCCGATAATCTTGCTACGTACATCACTTGAACTGTCGTTGAAAACCTGTGTGAGTGCCGAAATACTAAAATTACTTTTCATGAAACCTCCTGGGAATACAGCTGGTGGACTTAAAAATAACATGCACACTACTGATTTGGAGATACCTACGCGGCTTCGCTCTACGAGGGTCAATCTACACGTCTCAGAGAAACAGGAAGAAACAAGTATATACACATTGTAGTGTCCTTTCTTAGATTATACGAAATAAATTATCTACTTGCAAGTTTATTGCAACTGTAATACAATCGCTAATGAAATAAATTCTTATCTGAGAAAAAGAAGGCATGAAATAGAGCATGATGAACACGAGGCACAACAGATTGCACGAGTGTGGTTATCGTGTCACTCCCCAACGATTCAACTAGCAACATTGGTTAGATAGCCCTGAGTCATACTGACGACGAACACTGGACAAACGCGCAATTTCAGGGTATAGTATTTCTTAGAGCAAGCGAGCTTTATTATTCCTCTGTAAAGCCTGCCTCTCCACTGACCGTCCATCCTCTAGCATTCCTCGTTTTTGTTCCAATTCCCACAACGGAACAATTCCACATCCTCAAGGAGGTACCTCTATGCCAGAACTATCCACGACGGGCGAAATCGCCAGCTTTCTCGATGTCAACCAGTTTCAACCGGGCAGGACACAGTTCGCCTGCGGCTTCTTCGCCTGCGCGGTTGTAAAATCAATGTCCCCGGTTGGTCAGCGCCCCACTCAAACGGTCCAGGAGATGATTGCCGAGGCCGAGCAATGGTACGCGCAATTTGACGGCGACAACTCCATACGCAACATGGACGGCATGAGCCTGCAACAACTTTACAATCTGCTGGCGCAGATTGGCCTGCGTTATCGCGCAAGCGCCACGAATAGCGACCTGTTACGCGCGTGGCTGCGGCTGGGCTATCCTGTCATCGTGGCGTGCGCGGAAAACAGCATCCATGACCTCGCGCTGGGCGATGCTATCCCCTATCCCTGGCATCCTACCGGCAACCATATCATCACGCTGACAGGCATCGCGCCCGGTGACAACTTCCTTGTGCGTGATACCGCTAATGTCACCAACCTCTACAACCCGGACAGTTTGCGGCCCGGCCCGCGCCGCTACGATGCCGCTGCCCTGCAACTGTTGAGCGCAACAGTAGTCATTCCCGCCTGGCTGCCCGTGCCACCAGACAACTTTGACCCGCTCAAAGAAACGTTTGTGCCATTCGTCCCGCCTGGCTGGCGTGATGACGGCGCGACCTTGACCGCACCCAACGGCCATAGGATCGTGAAAGGTTTCCGCGAATACGTCCTTGCTAACCAATGGCACCCCGCCAATATGCCCTTGCAAGAAGAGCAGGGGCGCAACCCGCTGGAGGAATCGAATCCCGCGCTTGGCGGTGGCACACAACAGGTATTCAACTGGACCGCCCTCGAATGGACACCCGCGCGCGGCGTCTTCGTGGCATGGATAGGCCAGGAATTATTGCGCCTGCGCGCCGACAAAGCCGCTCTCCAAACACTAATAGCCACCCTTGAAACGCAGGTAAACAAGTCAAGCGTGTGAGATACCTGAATCAGTGAACCTTCTGAAATGTATGGAACATTTCAGGGAAGCGACGGCGGCGCGCATACAACCAGTGCGCAAAATCATGGAGATTCCATCGTACAATTTACACAAGGGTTTTGAAGCTAACCGTTCCTGTATACCACTACAGGAAGGAGGTTCTGATATGAGTAATGGAGATGCGCCCGGCAGTTCTACACAATTACGGGCTGATGTTGTGCTCGAAGGCGGCGGTGTGCGCGGCATCGGCCACGTTGGCGCGCTCAGTATCATGGAAGAAAAAGGCTACCAGTGGGGCAATATCGCAGGGACATCAGCAGGCGCGTTTGTTGCCGCCATGCTTGCTGCCGGTTATACAGCGAGCGAGATGTATAGCATCATGAAAAACGAGGTTCAATTTTCTCGGTTCGCGAGCGACTCTGGTCTGGACGGGCTGCTGCCGGTGGAAGCTTTCCATATGCTTCAACGCGGCGGTATGCATACTGGAAACTTCATCGAGACGTTTATGCGGCAAAAGCTGAGCGCGAAAGGCATTGTTACGTTTGGAGACTTGATTTTGAATGCGCGGGAGCCGAAACATTCCAATTTCCGCTACCGGCTGATGGTCATCGCCTCGGATATCAGCACTGGAACAATGCTGCGCTTGCCGCAGGATATGGAGCTCTTCGGCCTTGATCCCGATGAACTGGATATCGCGCAGGCTGTGCGCATGAGCGCCAGCATCCCGTTTTTCTTCATGCCCATACAGCAGAAACACGCGGACGGCAGAGCCAGCCTGATCGTAGACGGTGGCCTGCTCAGTAACTTTCCGGTCTACCTTTTCGATGTGCCCGGCGTGCCGCGTCGTCCCACCTTTGGCCTGCGTTTGGTGGACGTGCCGCCCACAGTAGAAGAACCCTGGCCACCCAATCCTACCGGCAATGCGCTAGAAATTGGCCGCGCCTTGCTCAATACCCTGCTGCGAGCGCACGACAGGCTCTACATGGACGATCATACCTATGTCCGCACGATAGCCATTCCGGTCAATGGCATTAGCGGCACAAAATTTGATCTTAGCCCTCAGGAGACCCAGACGCTCTACCAGAATGGCAGAAACGCCGCCGAACAATTCTTCACAACCTGGGACTTTGAGGCGTATAAGGCCACCTATCGCACTGGTCATCCTCCCAGAAGCCGCCGCGAACAATTGCACGAACATATGAAACGCGCTGGATAATGTATGAGGGCGGCGCAAACACCCCCTACGTTTTCAAGTAGGGGCGCTTGCGTCGCCATCGTACCCTCACAGGCGAATGGCAGTTCTGTCTCGTCGAAAATTTTCAGGAATCTCAAACATTTTACACGAATGCAATTCGGTAATACGCCATCTGCGTCGGTGCCTCCTCGACTCCTACCATGATGCTTTGCACATTCACAATAGAATATTTGGCGAGCGCGTTGCGCAATTCGTTGCATATGTATTCCGCCAGCCGTTCAGCCGTCGAGTTATCGATGGGCAGTTCCACTACGTCTTCTCGCGGGAAAATATAGCGTTTCTCGCCAAAACGCACCTCCCACTCGTCAGGCAGTTCTTTCAGTTCGAGGTGCGGGTTAAGCATGGGCAACAGAAAACGGTGGTTGAGTCGCTGGCAAATCTCCCTGGTCAGCTTTTTGATGATGGTGAAGTCGAAGACCAGCTTATCCTCGTTCAATGTGCCTTCCATCTCGACCAGCACGCCGTAGTTATGCCCGTGCAGCCGCTCGCACTTCCCACCAAACGTAATGAAGTGGGCCGCGCTAAACTTGAGAGTGCCGCCCTGCACTTTTACCTTGCGCGAAACGATGCCATCTGTCAAAGCGATTCTCCTGCTCTTCGTGAAGCCCTCTACGCATCATACTATATCATATGAACCTCGATGCAGCCGCGCACAGGAAAAATGGGGATGAAAAGGGTAACAATCACCTCTCTAATACATGGCGTATCTTGAGGGCGATTTGCAAAGACAATCTCAATTCGGGGTCTTCCAGCGCATGGCCCAGCAGTTCTTCGATGCGACCCAGACGGTAGAGCAGAGAATTGCGGTGCAGGTGCATAGCGCGGGCAGTCTCGCTGAGATTGCCATTGTAGAGAAAGAAGTTTTCAAGCGTTCCAATTGGATCGATGCTGCTTCGTGTATCGGCATCGAGCAAAGGGCCGAGCGTCTCTTCGTAAAAATCCGCCAGTTCATGGTGTCCATGCAGGTGAAAGAGCAGCCGGTAGATGCCAAGTTGCGCGAACGAGTGCAGTTTCCCGTTGCCGAAGAGTCGCCGCCCGATTTCCAGCGCTTGCCCGGCCTGCTGATAGGACTGTGGAATAGAGGTAATAGTGCGGGAAAGATAGCCAACACCGCCGGAATAAGCGTTTGATGCGCCTTGCCCCTGCTGCGCGCGCGCCAACGCTCGTTCCAGGTGTGTCAGGGTGGCCTGTTCATTTTCAGCTACCGGTTCTTTATCATCCTCCGTTCCCGCTACCGGCAACAGCGCGATCAGGCGACGCGCTTCGCTGGATACCCAGGCGGCAGGACAGGCGCGTAATACCTCTTCACGCAATCTTCTTTGCCACTGCGACTGAAAGCCGTTTTGCGCGAAATCGGGTTCATCCGGCGCTAGCTCAAAGATTGCAACGACTTGCATAGAGGATAGATCGTAGCCCAGGAGACGCGCGCGCGCTATCATCTCTTCGGGCTGGGCGTAGTTTCCCCGAAGCACATCCATGAGAGCTTCGGACTGGTAGCGACTCTCCACCTCGCTGCGTTCGCGTTCGCGCGCAAACTCCAGGGCCAGGATTGGCGCGACAAGTCCGAGAATGAGACGTTCGAGGTAATCAAATTCGCCCTCGTGTCCGATCATCGACAACCAGCCAACCACGTCATGTCGCGCCGAAATGGGCATCATGTTACGCGCCAGACCCACCTGCCTGAGCGATTCTTCGTTCAAGGGTTCATGTAAGTAAGCCCGGTAGTCGGGTGGCGCAGCCTGGTAGCGAATGCGCATAGCAGCGTCCTGCACCACAATCCACTTATCGCTGATGCGTGAAAGCTGTTCGCAGATGCCATGAATACCCGCGCCATGCGCGCTCAATTGCATCAATTGGTGCGAAATTTCGGTAGCTCTCCGCTCGTTTTCGCCGCGAAATCCTACCACAAAGGTAATCACTTCGCGCTCAATTTCCTCAAGCATCACTGTGGCGGGAAGCAGAAATAAGGGGAAACGTAATGAGTTCGCCAGGGAAATGGCTTCCTGTTCGAGCGATTCGAGCGAAGGAGCGGAGACCGCAACGGCTGCTACGCCTGCTTTATAGAGGCTGTCCAGCAGATGTGGCAGCGTCTCATCCAGGCGGCGCAACTGTGAGAGTGAAAGCAGGGCCAGCTCCCCTCCGCGCACGCTTTCAAAGGCCGGTAGGCGCGCGCGCATGCGGGAGGCCCATGTTACGCGGCGATGCAATCCCTCGGTTCCCGCCACCAGTTGCGCCCCTTGTGGAGCCAGCAGGCTCAGGATATGACGGACCGACGCCGACGAAAGTGGAGAAGGAGCAGTGCTCATGGTCTACATCTTATCAAAAAAGGGAAAGCGCGGCGTTTATCGCCGCGCTGTCGATGTGGCTGGAACGCCGCTGGCTTTCTGGGCCGCTTTGCGCTTCAACTCGTACTTCTTAGCCTTGATACGATGTTTGCGGTTCGCGACTCGTTTTGTTTTGTTCATGCCAGATTTCCTTTCATATACATTCTATCGTACAGGGACATTATTCTTCGCTCTCCATACCGCCTTCAAATTCGATTTCGGTCAGTTCTTCAGGTTCGTCGCCTCCATCAAAGTATTCATCATCGCTGGTGATATCGTCATCATCATCGCGGTCATAACGCAACATGCTGTCTTTGGTGTAAGCGCGAATGACATCGCCGCCGCCCTGAGATGGGAAGCTCACCTTGCCAAACATGCTCGGATGCTGGTACTCTTCGCGGATCATCAGCCGCACCTGCCCGTTTTCCATCACCAGGATAGCGGCAGCGTACCGGTTGCCACCCTCCATGAAGTTAATCAAGCGATTCGCCAGGCGCAGCTCCACCTGTCCGATATCCTCTCCAGCGGCGTTGCGCACCAGCAGCGTATGGCCGGTGACGTACAATTGTACGCGGTCGCCCACGCCTACTTTCGCAAGCGCCGTACCCGAGGCGATATTGATCAGGTCGGTTAAACCGGTCTTGCCCGTTTCTTCAATGAAGAGGCGCGGATCGATGCGCTCGGCTCCTGTATGCAGGTGCGCGGGTTCTTCCTGAAGCTGCGCGAGCCGTTCCAGGTTCTTTTTCGCGATGGTGTTTTTCGGGCTATATTTCAACGTCTGCGAATAGGCCTGGCGCGCCTCGGCAAAATGCCCCAGCTCGCTATGGGCCTTTCCCAGGCGATTGTACGCATCCGGTTCAAAGGGGAAAAGGTTCAAGATGTTCTTGTTGGTGACGACTGCGTCTTCCCACTGGCCTTCCTGCGCCTGCTGAATAGCAAGGTCCGTCCATTGCTTTTTCAATCGGGCCTTTTCTTCAGCCGATTGGGTCTGTGTCATGTAGCTCCTCCTCTATCCCACTGGGATGTATCAAGAATGTGTGCATATTATAACGCAATCGCGCAACCCTGCAATGACCAGGATGTGGCGCGTTCGATCTGTACCTTTACCAGGTCGCCGGGCTGGATGGGACGCCCCACCACTTCGCTCTCTGCGGTAGACTGCGGGAAGTATACCAGCTTGTTGGTGCGGTTGCGCCCCTTCCACTGCCGCCGACCGTGCGCATCATTAGCCTCTTCGACCAGCACTTCTTCCACGCTGCCCAGCAACGGCTGGTTCAATTCAAAGGCGATACGCGCCTGCACCTCTTCTACGGCGTGGAGGCGGCGTTTCTTCTCCACCAGGGGTATATCGTCTTCCCAACGCGCCGCTACGGTGCCGGGGCGCACGGAATAGGCGGCCACATGCACTACGTCAAAGCGGATCTCTTCGAGCAGGTCGAGCGTGTGCTGGAACTCTTCCTCTGTCTCGCCGCAGAAGCCCACGATAATGTCGGTGGAAAGCGAGACGCCGGGCCACAGTGCGCGCAGGCGCGTAATGCGGTCGCGATACTCCTCCAGTGTGTAGCCGCGTTTCATGCGCCGCAGCAGTTCGTCATCGCCTGCCTGCACGGGAATATTGACGTGTTCGCACACTTTGGGCAGCGTGGCCATGCGCTTTATCATGCTGTCGTTCATATGGCGCGGGTACGAAGTCATGAAGCGGATACGCTCCAACCCGTCGATTTCGCTGAGGTGCGCCATCAATTCGGCAAGGTCGGGCTTGCCCGGCAAATCCAGCCCGTAGGCCTCAACGGTCTGGCCCAGCAGCGTCAGTTCTTTCGCGCCTTTGCCCACCAGCGCGGCGGCTTCCGTGACCAGTTCATCGACCGGGCGACTGCGCTCGCGGCCCCGGCGATAGGGTACGATACAATAAGTGCAAACCTTGTTACATCCCAGCACGACGGGCAACCACGCGGTAGGGCTGGCCTGCGCCGGTTCGATTTTTGTGGGATAGTGAGCGGTGCGCTCGCCCATTTTAGGCGTGATCGCCATAGGCAGCACGGTACGTTTGCCGGTAGTATTAGTAGAGGTGGCGAAGGTGGGCAGGATATGCTCGATAGGTTCAACCGGTAAGGGTTCGTCGGGCGGCATAAATTCGATATCGAGACAGCCCGCACCAGAGATGGGCGTCCAGCGTTCTTCCAGGAAGCGCGGCAGGATGTCGGCCTGTTCGACCTTCATGAAGAGGTCGATATGCGGGTAGCGTTTGCTCAACTCGTCGATGGTCTTCTGACTACCGATCATGCAGCCCATGAGAGCGACCAGCAAATCGCTGCGTTTCGCTTTGGCGTGTTTCAGCATAGCAAGCTGGTTGTGCGCCTTTTCCTCCGGCGCTTTGCGCACGCTGCACGTATTGAGGATGACCAGGTTGGCCTGCTCCATATCGGCCTCTTCCCAGCCCATTTCGTCGAGGAGCGTCTGAATACGCTGCGAGTCGGCCTGGTTCATCTGGCACCCCACGGTCCAGATATGATACTTCCCTCGCGCAATGCTGGTAGTCGCTGTGGTCATCGCGTCGCCTTCCTAAAGCCTTTTCGGTGAAAGAATGTCGTCTATGAGCTATGCTGATTGGTGTACAAAGGATTACCCGTTCTAAGGACGGCATTATAGCACACTTCTCACAAGTTTCATAGCGTTTTTCGCTTGCGGTCGTCATCTTTCTGCACAAGTGACCAGGGCAGGGGCAGAGCTACAGCCCCTACCCTACACGTTCTCCGCTACACTGCATAGTTCAGGAGTGTGAATGATTGCTGGCAATGGTTAGTGATGCAAACTGGAGATGGTAACGTCTATGCATCAGGCTCATCTTCAATCAGTTCGGAGGCAGGCACACCTAATGCCGCCGCTAGCTTATTCAGCGTTGTCGTGGTGACTTCTTTGTAGGGATTTCGATAAATGGCTTTCACAGTATTATAAGCCACATCAGAGGCACGCGACAATTTGCCCAGGCTGAACCCCTTTTCTTGAGCGACCTCTTTCACCCGCAAGCGTATCATTGGCTCTCTCATTGCATAGTAGTGCATGGATTGTACCAGTAAGTACGTATTGACAGAAGTATCATGCTGGGTATATATTTCTAAGTACGTATTTAGAATGCAATATCGGAACAGAGAGAGGATACATGAAGGATGAAGACGGCAAAAACCTTGTGGATGTTAGACGTTCCATATGAGGAAATAAGGGGAAGTATGCTTGTACCGCTCTATGCGGAAGATGAACAGGAGGCATGGATAGAGGCGCATCGATGGGCATTACGATGCGATCGAATGCTTCCCACAAATGCTAAGCTGGTACACTTCGCGCAAGGGTTCACTGTGAACAGGCGCGTGCTACCTGGAAGTTTAGAGGCGAGAGCAAGCGAGCGAGATGATGAGTAACTGCTCGCTTGCGCCTAATAGTTGTCTAACTTTACAAAACTTACCGGTTCAGCATCTTGAAGGCCAGGTGACGCCCTTTGCCCTGGCCGATAGCCAGCGCGAACCACATCTGGAACCAGGAGTTTATTCTTTCAGACGTATGCTAAAATTACCATACATTTACTATTCCCGACGCTGAAAAAATGAAAGGATTTTCTCGATGGATTATGAGATGTCACAAAAGAAGCGGGGAAGCGTAGGAGGAGCGAAGCGAAGGGCCTGTCATCCTGAGCGCAGCGAAGGATCTCCGCCGCTGTGTATCGGTCTGCGGAGATCCTTCGCTGCGCTCAGGATGACAGGGTGGGAGCGATACCCTCATTCTTTTGTAACACTTCATCATCGCGTCGGCGTTGGGTGAGTGCCGACGTGAGCGGACGCGATACATCGCGTCTCTACAAATAACCCGGAAGGACGGAACCTGGGTTTCAGGCGTGGTCACCGGGTTTGGAACTTATATTACATACAAAGGGTGAAAATCAGTGATCGACTTACAAGACATCCAGGCGGCACAGTCTCGTATTAACAGCTACATCCGGCACACGCCACTGATAGAGGCGAAGCCCGTCAAGCAACCCATATGCCAGGCCGAAACACTGTATCTCAAACTCGAGTGCTTGCAGATTTGCGGGTCTTTCAAGGCGCGAGGCGCGGTAAACAAACTGCTTAGCATTCCCCCGGAACAGCTCGAGCGTGGGCTTGTCACCGCATCCGGTGGCAATCATGGATTGGGAGTCGCCTATGCCGGGTGGATTGCGAAGGTGCCTGTGACCATTTACCTGCCGCAGAGTACACCTCTGGCGAAGGCGCGTTTTCTGGAAAGCTGGGGAGCGCAGGTGATCTTCGATGGGGCTGTGTGGGACGAGGCGAACCGGGCGGCTTTGCTAGCATCCGAACAGCAAGGCTTGAACTATATCCATCCTTTCGCCGACCCGGCCGTGATTGCCGGGCAGGGAACGCTAGGCCCCGAAATTCTGGAAGATGCGCCGGACATCGATACGCTGCTGGTAGCTATCGGGGGTGGTGGTCTGATCGCAGGAATGAGTAGCGCGGTACGCAGTCTAAAACCAGGTACGAAGATCATCGGGGTTGAACCCGTTGGCGCGCCTACACTCTATGAAAGCGTGCGAGCGGGCAAAATTGTGGAATTGTCACAGATTACGACGACAGCCGGGACCCTGGCTCCTCGCCGCAGCTCTGCTCTCAACCTGGAGATCATCCAACAGCATGTGGATGAGATCGTGCTGGTGACGGACGAGGAGATGCGCGAGGCGGCGCACTGGCTATGGAGTGAGATGGGCGTGGCAGCCGAATTGAGTGGAGCGGCAGCCGTTGCCGCGCTTTTGTTCGGCAAAGTATCTCCCGAACAGTCGGAGAAGGTGTGCGCGCTGGTATGCGGGGCGGGAAGCGACGGGATACAGTGAGGAGATGCCTGGCTCGTCCAAAAAGTCGTTGGGCTACTGACATACTGGTGTCACTTGCATCGGGTAGACTGTGAGTATGACAGAAATGGAGCGCCGTCACTAAGGAGACTCACGCTAATAAGATGACCAGTAAAGTTCGCTCTAGTATGCCTA
>JADEYI010001371.1_pt1 | contig 18920 bp, 16 predicted proteins | sample 8542331 | NCBI WGS metagenome assembly JADEYI01 (sample SAMN16510988, study PRJNA670497) | mine drainage metagenome | isolation source: biofilm near Copperflume 1 | place: Germany: Marsberg coppermine Kilianstollen | collected 2018-02
CGACAGGGGCACTCGGCTCATATGCGTGCATGCTCGGCGGGCCGGCGCGGACGACGCTCTTCATCGTCACCAACTCCGGCAGTGGCGCGGCAGCGGCGGCGAAGACCGACGGCCGGATCGAGTGCGTGGAAGTGGACGTGCCCGGCGCCGGGCTCCCATAGGAGCGGATGGTGGACAACGAATCCACGCACAAAGATGACACGGGCCTTCGCGGGAGAGTAGCGATCGTGACAGGCGCCGGAGCGGCCGGCGATGGCATCGGCAACGGGCGCGCGGCGGCGATGCTGCTTGCCCGCTCGGGCACGCGCGTGCTCGTGGTGGACCGCAAGCTCGAACTGGCCGAGCACACGGTCGAGATGATCGTGGCAGAGGGCGGGACAGCGGCTGCCTTGAGCGCCGACGTGACCGACGAAGCGCAGTGCAAGGGAATGGTCGCGGCGGCGCTCGATCGATTCGGGCGGCTGGACTTCCTCGACAACAACGTGGGCATTGGCAGCCGCGGGAGCGTGGTGAACGAGGGCGCGGAAACCTGGCGGCGCGTGATGCAGGTGAACGTCGAGACGATGTTCCTGGCGGCGAAGTACGCCATCGCGGCGATGATCGAGACGGCCGGGGGCGGGGCCATCGTGAACGTCTCTTCGATCTCGGCGCTGACGCCGCGGGGGCTGACCGCATATTCGACATCGAAGGGGGCGGTGATCGCGCTGACGAAGGCGATGGCGGTGGACCATGGGCGAGACGGTATCCGCGTGAACTGCGTGGCACCGGGACCGGTCTATACGCCGATGGTCTATGGCGGGGGGATGAGCGACGAAGCGCGGGAGCGGCGCCGGAAGGCCTCGTTGCTGGGCATCGAAGGGACGGGCTGGGACGTCGGCCAGGCGGTGCGCTTCCTGCTATCGGAGCAGGCGCGCTACATCACCGGCCAGGTGCTGGTGGTCGATGGCGGGGTGACCTTGATGGGGCCGGCGCGGGACACCTGAGGCGCGGGCTGAAGTCGGCGTTCAAATTCAAAAGAGGAGATAGCGATGGCACGGCTGCCGTTTCTCGACAAGTCGGCGTTGCGGCCGGAGGACCAGGACCTGCTGGCGCGCGACATCAACCTCTACCGGGTGCTGGTGCACAGCCCGGGTGCTGCGCGCAACTTCGGGCGGCTCGGCGGGTTCATCCGCTCGAAGAGCCGGCTCGACCCGCGCCTGCGGGAGATGGCCATCCTGCAGGTGGGCTACCTGACGCGCTCGGCCTACGAGTATTCCCACCACGTCAAGATCGGGCAGGAGTTCGGCGTGCAGCCCGGCGACATTCGGGCGATCGCCGAGGAGACGGCGGGGCGGGCCACGGCGCTCGAACCGCTGGCGCGGGCCGTCCTGCGCGCAGCGCGAGAAATGACGACGGAGTTGACCATCTCCGGCGAGACGTTCGCGGTGCTGCAGGCGGGGCTGGACAACGAGTGCCTGCTGGACCTCGTGATGACGATCTCCTTCTACAACGGGGTGGTACGCCTGCTGGGGGCGCTGCAGATCGAGGTCGAAGCGGAGTATCAGCATTACCTGGAGGAGTTTCCGCTGGCCAAGGACTGAGGGGCGAGAGACGAAAGACGAAAGACGAGGGACGAGAGGCGAGAGACGAAAGACGAGAGGACGGGGCGCGGTGCGAGCCTGTCGGTTAGGCGGACGGCGCTCTTCGCAGAGGCCGGGCGAGAGAAAAAGCGCGGCCAGCAAGGGCGGCTGGTGTGAGTTGAACGCCGAGCATTAGCTGCGCGGCCCCGCGCCCGCTACACGGCCACCGTTGTCCGGCCCTCGGCGTCGGGCATGCCACCGGCCAGTGGTTCGACGTAGCGGCGGATGGCGAGGGCGACGGCAGCCCCTTCGCCCGCCGCCGAAGCGGCCTGCTTGGTGCTGCCGGCGCGGACGTCGCCGGCGGCGAAGATGCCGGGCACGCTCGACTGGAGCGCTGGGTCGGTGGTGATGAAGCCAGACGGGTCAGTAGCGACGAAGTCCTTGACGACGGCGGTGTTGGGGGAGAGGCCGATGAAGACGAAAACGCCGGCGGCCCCCATTTCGCGGAGCTCACCGGTCCGGGTGTCCTTGAGGGTGACCGATTGGAGCTTGCTGCCGCCCTTGAAGGCAACCGGCGTGGCGTTCGTGATGACCTCAATGTGGGGGTGCGCAAGGACCTTTTCGACCACGACCTTGCTGGCACTGAGCTGCGCGTCGCGGGTGACGATGGTGACTTTGCTGGCGAATTTCGTGAGGAAGATGCTCTCTTCGCCCGCGGAATTGCCGCCGCCGATGACGAGCACTTCGCGGCCGCGGTAGAAGGGGCCGTCGCAAGTGGCGCAGAAGTGGACACCGGCGCCGATGAAGTCGTCTTCGCCTTGGACACCGAGACGGCGGTAGGTCGAGCCGAGCGTGAGGAGGACGGCCCAGGCGCGGTATTCGCCGCCATCGGCGGTGCGGACGAGGCGGTATGGGCCATCTTCCGCGACGCCGGTGACCTCCTGGGCGGAGAGGATTTCGACGCCGAAGCGTTCGGCCTGGGCACGCAGGCGGCCGGCGAATTCGGCGCCGGTGACGCCCTCGGGGAAGCCGGGGAAGTTGTCGAGGCGCTCGGTGACGCCAGCCTGGCCGCCAACACCAGCGCGTTCGATGACGAGTGTGTCGATGCCTTCGCGGGCGGTGTAGAGAGCGGCTGTGAGGCCGGCGGGGCCGCTGCCCACGACGATGAGATCGTAGAAGCTGCGCTTCGCCGTCGTCTGCAGGCCGAGCTTTGCCGCGAGCTCGGCGTTGGAGGGCTCGATGAGCGTACTGCCGTCGGCGAAGACGAGGGTTGGGATGACGTGCTTGCCGTTATTGAGGCGCTCGACGAGGGCGAGTCCCTCAGCGTCGCCATCGATATCGACGAACGTATAGGCGACGCGCTGTTCGCCGAAGAACTGCTTGGTGCGCTTGCAGTCGCTGCACCAGTTGGTGCCGTACAGGGTGATATTCGGGGCGGGCACCGGCATGGCCTCCGTGCAGTGGAGTAGGCGCGCGGCCGGGAGGGACGCGCACGCCAGTCTTGCATGGCGTGCGCCGGTCCGTCTTGTGGAATCGTGCGGGAGGCAGCGTGGCCCCGATTATGTGAGGACGATGAGCCGTTCGAGGCCGCGGAAGCCGGGCACGCGCTTCCACTGGTACTCCTGTTCGGCGAGGCGGAGGCTGGGGAAGCGGCCGAGCAGCGTTGTAACGCCGATCTGGGCCTCGAGACGGGCGAGGGGAGCACCCAGGCAATAGCGACGCCCTCCGCCGAAGGCGAGGTGGTCGATATCCTCGCGCGTCACATCGAAGCGGTGAGGGTCTTCGTGGAGACGTGGGTCGTAGTTCGCGCCCCCGAGCGAGACGGTGATGGACTGACCCGCGTGCATGGGGCATCCGGCGATTTCGCGGTCATCGACGGTGATGCGGCCGGAATAGGTGACGGGGCCCTCGAAGCGCAGCATCTCTTCGACGGCGTTGGGGATGAGCTCGGGCTTATCGCGGAGGAGCTGGGCCTGGTCGGGGTGTTCGAGGAGGTTCTTCATGCCATTCCCGAGCAGGTCGGTGGTGGTGACGTTGCCGGCGGCAAGAAGCAGGCCGATCATCGTCGTCACTTCGTCGTCGCTGAAGAAATCACCGTTGTCTTCAGCGCGGATGAGGGCGGTGATGAGGTCGTCTTGGGGATTGGCGCGACGTTCGGCGATCGCCTTGCGGAGGTACGCGTCGAACTCCTGGCCAGCGATTTCGGCCTTGCGCTTTGTCTCTTCAGAGGCGAAGGGGTCGAAGCCGGCGGCGACGCCGTCGTCGGTCCAGCGCTTGAAATCGGCCTGGTCGGCGGGGTCAACGCCGAGCATCTCGGCGATGACGATCGTGGGGTAGGGCTGGCAGAAGGCGGTCATGAGGTCGAACGACGGAGCTTCGGCGACGGCGTCGAGGAGCTCGTTTGCGATCTCTTCGATGCGCGGTCGCATGCGTTCGATGGCGCGAGGGGTGAACGCCTTGGTGACGAGGGAGCGCAGGCGGGTGTGGTCGGGCGGGTCGAGGAAGAGCATGCTCTGCCCGCCATCGACGCCCTCGCGGAACATCTGGTTGAAGGTGCCTTCGGCGGCCTTGCGCGGGTCCACTGCGAGGTCGCGGTCGTTGAGGATGGCCTGAACATCGTCGAAGCGGGAGACGATGTAGCGGCCGAGCTGGGGGTCGTGTTGGATGCGGCCGGCCTCGCGGACCTGGTCGAGGAGGGTAAAAGGATCTTTCTGGTATTCGGGGTTATACGGGGAAAGTGCGATGCCGTTGGGCACGGGAGTGGACGGGGGAGTCTCTGTCATTGCTGGTCACTCGCAGGCAGGATGAAGGGTAGGATAGCAGATCCGAACGTCATTCGGAGAGGGAAAGCGCGATCCGTGGCTGCGCGGGCAGCGGGCCTGGCGTAGGCTTGGCGGCACAAGCCTGCGGAGGGACGCACGATGGATTTTCGCTTTGCACCCGAACAGGAGGCGTTTCGCTCGGAGGTGCGCGCCTTCATCCGTGAAGAGCTGCCAAAGAGCGGCGAGGGAGAGTCGTTCACGAAAAAGCTGGCAAAGAAGGGCTGGCTGACGATGTCGTGGCCGAAAGAGTATGGCGGGCAGGCCGCTTCGCACCTCCAGCAGCTCGTCTACAACGAAGAGATGGCCTACCACCGAGCAGCCGGCCAGACAATGGGGACGGACCGGGTTGGGCCGACGATCATCCTCTTCGGCACGGACGAGCAGAAGGCCGAATTCCTGCCGAAGATCGTCCGGGACGAGCTCTACTGGTGCCAGGGCTTCTCGGAGCCGGGTTCCGGCTCGGACCTCGCATCGCTGCAGACGCGGGCGATCCGGGACGGCGACCACTACGTGGTCAACGGGCAGAAGATCTGGACGTCGGGGGCACAACGGGCGGACTACATGATCCTGCTGGCACGGACGGACCCGGATGCGCCGAAGCATCGCGGCATCACGTATTTCCTGGTGAACATGAAGTCTCCAGGGATCACGGTGCGTCCGCTCGTGCAGATGACCGGCCAGGCCGGGTTCAACGAGGTCTTCTTTGAGGACGTGCGGGTGCCGGCCAGCGCGGTGGTGGGCGAAGTGAACCGCGGATGGTATGTGTCGACGGCGACGCTCGACTTCGAGCGCTCGGGGATCGGGCGAGTTATCGGCAGCCTGAAGACGTATGAGGAGGTCGTGCAGTATGCCCGGACGACGCCTTCCCGGTCGGCAGGGGCACGGACGTTGTTCGATGTGCCCTCAATCCGTCACGCGCTCGCGGATGTGGGGTTGAGCTTCGTTGTTGGGAGGCTGATGTCCTATCGGGTCGCGTGGATGCAAAGCCGGCAGATGATCCCGAATTACGAAGCGTCGATGGCGAAGACGTTCGGGACGGAGCTGCACCAGAAGCTCGCGCGCGTCGCCATCAACAGCCTTGGGCTGGCGGGCCAGGTGGCCGAGGGCGCTCGTGCGCCGCTTGCGGGCACGGTGGCGCAGCTCTACCTATCGACCGTCTCGCTGACGATCGCTGCGGGCACCTCGGAGATCAACCGGAACATCATCGCGCAGCGCGGGTTGGGGCTGCCGCGAGGATAGCCGCCCTTCACCCTCAGGTCCGGCGCTGGCCGCCCGCTAGCCCGCCCATGGGCACGAGTGCCGCCATGTCGATATCGAGGAGCACGGGGCCCTCGGCGGCGACGGCGCGGGCGAAGGCGTCGTGGAATTCGGCGGCGGATCGCACAGTCTCGCCATGCATGCCCATGGCGCGGGCAACGGCCGCAAAATCCGGCGTGGCGAGGTCCACTCCGGTTTGGCGGCCTTCGAAGGTGGTGGATTGGATGGAGCGCAGGACGCCATAGCCACGGTCGTTGAAGAGGCAGACGATGATGGGCACATTGTGTTGCACTGCGGTCGCGAGTTCGCCGATGTTGAGCATGAACCCGCCATCCCCCTGGATGAGAGCCGTCTTCTTGCCGCTGCCGATGGCCGCGCCAATTGCGAGCGGGAGCCCGGGCCCGATCGCCGCAGACGTGGAGTGGATCGAAGTCCGTGGGGCGAGGATGGGGATGAGTCGGTTGCCCCAGAGATAGGCCGGGACGGTGGCGTCGCGGACGATACAGCTATCGCGCGGGAGTAGCGTGCGCATGCTGTCCATGATGGCGGAGTAATCAGGCCCGATCTGGTCGCGGATGTGGGAGCGGACTCCGTCGCGAATGGTGCGGGCGCGCTCGGTGAAGGCGGGGTCACTCGCGGTGCGCCCGCCCAGGCCACGCAGCAGCTCAGCCAGTCCGAGCCCGGCATCCCCAACGACACTGACGGCCGGGGTGTAGTTGCGGCCGATGACGGCCGGGTCGGCATCGAGGTGGATGAGCTTTCCAGGAATTTTGATGTCCCAGTTTCGCGTGGCGCCGCCCTGGAAGCGCGTACCGACCGCGAGCACGACATCGGCACCTTCGATGACTTCGGTGAACTGTGGCTGCTGGGGCAGCGGACCCATGGCGAGCGGATGGTCTTCGCTGATGGCACCGCGGCCGGTGGTGGACGTGAAGACCGGTGCGTTGAGCGCCTCCGCGAGGCGGGTGAGGGCGTCGCCAGCATCAGCCGAGACCACGCCGCCACCCGACCAGATGAGCGGGCGTTCGGCGCCGCGGAGGGGCGTAGCCGCGCGTTCGAGGGCATCGCGGTCTGGCCGAACGCGGGGCCAGCCTTCGACCGCCGGGACATCGATCGCGGCGCGCGCGTATTGGAAGTCGACGGGGATCTCGATGGCGCCCGGCTGGTGGCGGCCGGTCATGATGTCAGCGGCGACGCGGAAGAGCGCTTCGCCGATCTCTTCAGGCCGGCGGACGCTCTCTGCACGGCGGACGATGGAGCGCAGCATCGGAAGCTGACTTTCAGCTTCGTGGAGGAAGCCTTTGCCTTTGCCGTAGTAGGCGGAATCGATTTGGCCGGTGATCATCAACACAGCGCTGGAGGCGAACGCCGCTTCAAAGAGGCCGGTCATGCTATTGGTCGCGCCAGGCCCGGTGCTGGTGATAGCGACGCCGAGCCTGCCGGTGGCGCGAGCATAGCCGTCGGCGGCGTGGAGTGCGCCCTGTTCGTGGCGGACGCTGATGGGCGTGATGCCGCCGCCGCGAAGGATGGCATCGTAGATGGGGATGTTGTGGACGCTGACGATGCCAAACACCGTGTCCACGCCAAGCGCCCGCAGCGATTCATAGACGGCCTGGCCGCCGGTCAATTCGCGCATCGCGTCCTCCGTCCGTGTGTTACGACGCCGCTGGAGTCGTTGGCTGCAGCAATTCCGAATCCTACCAACGCGGCGGTGCCGGCGGCCAGCGTGCTGCCGGGCAGCGCTGCTCAGGCGAGTTTCGCCTGCCCGTTGATGGCGCGGCGCAATTCCGCGGGGAGCTGAAAGTGCATCGCTTCGGGACTTGGTGCGCGGCTTTCTACCACCCCGTCGAAGCAGTCCCGCAGATAGTCGAGGCAATCCCGGACAATTTCTTCCGGTGCGCTGGCACCGGCCGTGACACCAACCGCAGCAACGCCATCCAGCCAGCGCGGGTCGATGTCGGTAGCGTCGTCGATGAGGTAGGCGGGCACGCCGCGCTCGTGCGCAATCTCTGCGAGACGGCGGCTGTTCGAGCTGTTCTGGCTACCGATGACGAGGACGACATCGACTTCGGAGGCAAGCTGGGCCACAGCGTCCTGCCGGTTCTGGCTGGCGTAGCAGATGTCTTCATGCGGCGGCGCAGCGATGGCGGGAAAGCGGGCGCGGAGCCGTCCGATAACTGCGCCGGCGTCATCGACGCTGAGAGTCGTCTGGCTGAGGTAGGCAACGCTTGGAACCGCATCCAGGTCAAGCGCATCGACGTCGTCCGGGCTCTGGACGAGGGTGATGCGATCTGGCGCCTCGCCGATGGTACCGACCACCTCGTCGTGTCCTTCGTGGCCAATGAGGACGATGTGGTGTCCGTGGCGAGCGAACCGGATCGCTTCCGAGTGGACTTTCGTCACGAGCGGACAGGTGGCATCAATGACGCAGAGACCGCGGGCACCGGCGCGGCGGCGGACATCTGGCGACACACCGTGGGCGCTGAACACAAGAGTGGCACCGGCAGGGACCTCTTCCACTTCATCAACGAAGATCACACCGCGGGTGCGAAAGCGCTGGACGACGTGGGTGTTATGTACGATTTCGTGGTAGGCGTAGATCGGTGGAGGGAACAATTCGAGGGTGCGTTCGAGGGTGGCGATAGCCATGTTTACGCCCGCGCAGAATCCACGGGGGCTGGCCACAAGAACCTTCATCGCGTGCCTCCTGATTCATTACCGTCACCTTTACGGGGAATACTAGACATCGCAAGCCCGGTTGAGAACCGGGTACACCGGAGTATGACAGAAAGGCGCACAGGTGATGCCGAACGAAATTCGCGGCGAAGCGGCGCCCAGGCCGGTGCGGGAGTTGTTATGATACCGGCGCAGTCAAAGCAATCAGATTCGCGAGGCTCCGCTCGAACACGGCCGTTGGGCCAATCCCAGTGCACTGGCGGAGTTGCAAAGCCGGAGTTGCCGAATGTCTGTCTTGCGCGGCCGCCGCAGGCCACACCCGCTGGGACACGCAGCCCCACTGGCCGTGGGGCACGATGCTGGCGCCCACGCGGAGCGCGCGGAGGGCGAGCGTCCACGCTCCAGCGCTGGGCGTCTCGACGAGTCGATCGGTCGTGCCGTCGAACACTTGCTTTCGTTGCAGTCCCCGGACGGTTACTGGTGGGCGGAGCTGGAAGCGAACGTCACGATGGCCGCCGAACACATTTTCCTCGAACGCTTCCTCGGGATTGGAGACGAACAGCGCACCCGCAAGCTGCAGCGCTACATCCTCTCGAAACAGAGCGAAGATGGGTCGTGGCCGATCTACGCCGGCGGGCCGGGCGATGTGAGCGTCACCACGGAGGCATACTTCGCGCTCAAGCTTTCAGGCATCGACCCGCTGACGGAAGAGATGGCGCGCGCGCGCCTGTTCGTCCGGGCGCACGGCGGCGTGGCAAGGACACGCATCTTCACGAGGCTCTGGCTTTCACTGTTCGGGCAGTCGGATTGGGCGGCCTGGCCCATCATGCCTCCTGAGGTCGTCCTCTTCCCGTCCTGGTTCCCGTTCAACATCTACGAGTTCGCTTCCTGGGCGCGCGGGACGATCGTCGCCGTCCTCGTCGTCTGGGCCTACAAGCCGGTCATCGAGATCCGGCCGGAGGAAGCAATCCCGGAACTCTACCTCGAGCCCGGAGACCGGTCCGTCATCCATTTCCGCACGGGTGACAACCGGTGGAGCTGGCGGACCGCGTTTCTCGCAGTGGACCGCCTGATGCGCCTGACCGAACGGCTCCCCTGGAAGCCGTTCCGCGGCCACGCGTTGGCCGCGTGCGAGCGCTGGATCCTCGAACACCAGGAAGCGGACGGTTCGTGGTGTGGGATCCAGCCGCCGTGGGTTTACTCACTCATCGCCCTCAAGTGTCGCGGCTTCGCCAACGATCACCCGGTGATGAAAAAGGGGATCGAGGGGCTGCTCACCAGCTTCGCGCTCGAAGACGGCGAGACATTCACCGTGCAGCCGTGCCTTTCGCCGGTGTGGGACACTGCGCTGGCCGTGACGGGCCTGCGCGAAGCAGGCCTCCCGGCCGATCATCCCGCTCTGGTGCAGGCCGGGAAATGGCTTCTCAGCGAAGAGATCCGGACGCAGGGCGACTGGTGCGTGAAAGTGCGCAACGTCGAGCCCGGGGGCTGGCCCTTCGAGTTCGTCAACGACAAATACCCGGACACCGACGATACCGCTGAGGTGCTGATCGCCCTTCGCCTCATCAACCTGGGCGATGGCGCACAGGAAGTTGCCGGGCGGGCGACCCGGTGGTTGCGGGCAATGCAATCGCGGAACGGCGGCTGGGGCGCCTTCGACCGCGACAACACGCGCACGTTCGTGACCCAGATCCCGTTCGCGGATTTCGGCGCGACTCTCGACCCGCCAACGGAAGACGTTACGGCACACATCCTTGAGTGGCTGATGCTCGACGGCGCGCGCACCAACGATGCGGCTGTGCGTCGCGCGGTCAGCTATCTGCACGCGACGCAGGACGACGACGGCAGCTGGTTTGGGCGCTGGGGCGTGAACTACATCTATGGGACAGGGGCAGCGCTACCGGCGCTCGTCCTGGCCGGCGAACGCAGCGACAGCCCGCGCGTTCGCACGGCGGTCGATTGGCTACTTGCGCACCAGAATCGCGATGGCGGCTGGGGTGAATCGTGCGCCTCCTACGAAGACCCGACGTGGAAGGGGCGCGGCGTGAGCACGGCATCTCAGACGGCGTGGGCACTGCTGGCACTGCTGGCGGCCGGCGAAGCAGCGAGCGACGCGGTGGCGCGCGGCATCGGCTATCTTGTAGAGGCGCAGTTGCCCGACGGCCGGTGGGCGGAAGATGAATTCACGGGCACGGGCTTCCCGCGAGACTTCATGCTGAACTATCACCTTTATCGCAACTACTGGCCGCTGTGGGCGCTGGGACGCTACCGCCGCATCCTCGCCGGGGCACCGATACACCTGCCGGGGAGCAACCCATGGTCCTAGCACCGCAGGCGGAGCCGGCCGGAGCGGTGCCGCCGGACGGTCTGGAGGATGCGTATCGCTGGTGCCGCGACTTCGCGCGTGCACACGAAGAGAACTTCACCATGATCTCCTGGCTGTTGCCGCGCGCCATCCGGCCGCACTTCGCCGCGCTTTACACGTTTTGCCGGATGACGGACGACCTCGGCGACGAGGCAAGCGGTGACCGCCTTGCCCTGCTCGACGAGTGGGAGAGGCAGTTGCGAGACTGCTTCGCGGGCCAGCGGGCAACGCCGGCGTTCATCGCGCTTGGCGGCACGGTCGACTGTTTCGAGATCCCGGCGGAGCCGTTTCTGAGGCTGATTGAGGCGAATCGCATCGACCAGCGCAAGACACGATTCGAGACCTACGATGAACTGCTCGAATACTGCTCGTTTTCAGCCGCACCGGTCGGCCGGATGGTGCTCTACGTGCTCGGCTACCGCGACGATGCACGCCAGCGCCTCGCAGACGCAACGTGCATCGCCCTGCAGCTCACGAACTTCTGGCAGGACGTGACGGTTGACCGGGAAAAGGGCCGAATCTACCTCCCGCTGGAGGACATGGAGCGGTTTGGAGTGGGCGAGTCCGACCTGAACGCCACGCGGGCGACCGCGCCGGTGCAGGCACTCCTGCGCTTTGAGGTGGAGCGGGCAAGAGCACTATTCAGGGAAGGGCAGGCGCTCGAACCCATGGTAGACCGCCGCAGCCGTCTGGACGTACGCCTGTTCCGGCTGGGGGGAGAGGCAACGCTGCACGCCATCGAAGCGGCGGGGTACGATGTCCTCCGCGCACGCCCAAAGGTGTCAAAGCAGCGCAAAGCATGGATGGCGCTCAGCAATGGCGTACGCTTGAAGCTGGGCATTTAGAGCGTCGAGGAGAGGACAATGGTCGCAGAACCAGCCCAGGCGCCGGCCGCTCCCTTCCCGCTCGCCGATGCCCAGACGTGGTGCCGGCAATACACGAAAGAGCGAGCGAAGAACTTCTACTACGCTTTCGCCATCCTTCCCCGGGACAAACGCAACGCGATCTACGCCGCCTATGCGTTCAGCGGCATGGTCGATGACATTGCGGACGAGCTGACCGACCGGGAAGAGCAGGTGCGCCAGCTCGCGGCGGCGCGAGAGAAGCTCCATGCTTGCGTTGCGGGTGACCGGCAGGGGGCGCTGTATACGGCCCTCGGTGCGGCGTTCGACCAGTTTCAGATCCCGGTCGAACTCTTCGACGAGCTCGTAAACGGCGTGGAGATGGACTTCACCATCAACCGCTACGTCTCCTGGGAGGATCTGCGGCAATACTGCTATCGCGTTGCATCGATGATTGGCTTGATCTGCGCTGCCGTTTTCGGCGCCAAAGACGCCGAGGTCGCGCGGCAGTATGCGATTGACATGGGTATCGCGCTCCAGATCGTCAACATCATGCGCGACGTGAAGGAGGACGCCGAACGCGGACGGGTCTACTTCCCGGCAGAGGACCTGGCGCGTCACGGTCTGACTCCCGACGACATCCTCTCGGGGCGGTATGACGCGCGCTTCGAAGGGCTTATGGAGGAGTATGGCAAGCGCGCCCGGCGGTATTTCCGCAGTGGCCGGCGCTTGCTGCCGCTCGTGGACCTTCGTTCGAGGATGTGCGTGAACGTGCTGCAAGGGGTGTATGCAGCGATCCTTCGCGAGATTGAACGCCGAGACTACGATGTCATGAGCGAGCGCGTGAGCCTGAGCACCGTCCGCAAGCTGGTGCTGATAGGGCAGCTTTGGGCGCGCGCCGCACTGATTCGGCCCAAGTGAACGCTGCGGTCGTGGGCGGGGGCCTTTCCGGGCTTGCGGCCGCGTGTGAACTGGCGGAGCGGGGCCACAGGGTGACAGTGTTCGAGCGGCGGCCGTGGGCGGGCGGAAAGACATATTCACGCCCTGACCGCGATTCAGGTGAGGCCGTCGACAACGGCCAACATGTGTTCATGGGCTGCACGACGGAGTACATCGCCTTCCTGCGGAAGCTCGGCACGCTCCATCTCACGCGGCGCCAGGCCCGCCTGCGCGTGGAGGTGCGCGACCTGACTGGGGGGCGTTCGGTCATCCGCGCGGACCACCTCCCGGCACCGCTCCACCTGGCACGGTCGTTCCTGGGCTACGGGCAGTTGACGATGGCAGAGCGTTGGCAGGCGAGTCGCGGCCTGTTCGCGGCTATGCGTCTGCCTGCCGCCGGGCGCGAGCTCCTGGATTCGTGCACGTTCGGCGAGTGGCTGCGCAGACACGGTCAGGGTGCGGCGGTGGTGGAACGGTTCTGGGATTTTCTTATTTTGCCGACGTTGAATTGCCGCGCGGCCGAAGCGAGTGCGCGGGACGCGCTGTTCGTGCTCCAGGAAAGCTTCTTGAAATCGCCGCGGGCAGCCGCGATCGGGCTCTCACGCGTGGGCCTCAGTGAGCTGCACGTCGAGCCGGCCGTGCGCTACATCGAGGACCGTGGCGGTCGCGTCGTCACGGGGACAGAAGTGCAAGCGTTCGAGGAGGGTGGACAGAGCATCCGTGCGCTCCGCGTGAACGGGCGTGCGGCACAACGCTTCGATGGCTATGTCTGTGCGGTGCCGCACACCGCGCTGCCGGGTCTCTTGCCGCCTCCGTTCGCGGAGAGTGCGGAGATGGTGGCGCTGAGGCGGCTGCCCACCGCACCGATTATCAATCTGCACTGCTGGTTCGACCGGCCGGTGGCCGATTTCGCTTTCGCAGCATTTGCCGGGTGTGAGCTGCAGTGGGTGTTCAACCGCGCGCGGATCGAGCGGGAGCCGGCACCGGGGCGATACCATCTGGTGGTGTCGCTGAGTGGCGCGCGCGAGTTCATGGGCCTGACCCGGCGCGAACTGGAGGAGCGTTTCGTGCCTCAATTGCGCCGAGCGCTCCCGGGGGCTCGATGTGCCAGGCTGCTGCAATTCGTGGCGATAAAGGAACCGGAGGCAACATTTGTGCCGGCGCCGGGGATTGTGCGGCCGGAATCCGCAACGCCGTATCACAACCTTGTGCTCGCGGGGGCGTACACTGCAACCGGATGGCCGGCAACCATGGAGTCGGCGGTGCGAAGTGGCATGCAGGCGGCGCGCCTGCTGGACGAACGGAACGCGGCGGGCCTGCTGGCACCGCTGGAGCAGCCCACCACACGGGCATCTTGAAGGGAGTCGATTCATGGGAATCCCAGCGAGCCAGGCAATAACAGTGAGCGGCTACCTACTCAAGCAGAAGGTGAAGCGCAACAAGCGCTACCCGCTGGTACTCATGCTCGAACCACTGTGGCGATGCAACCTCGCCTGCGTGGGCTGCGGCAAGATCCAGCATCCGGAGGAGATCCTCGGGACATACCTCTCGCCACGCGAATGCTGGGAGGCCGCCGAAGAGTGTGGGGCGCCGGTCGTTTCAATCGCTGGCGGCGAACCACTGGTGCACCCACAGATCGACCGCATCGTCGCGGGGTTGATTGAGCGCAAGAAGTATGTGTACCTCTGCACGAATGCGATCCTCCTGGAGCGCTGGCTGCCGAAGCTCACACCATCTAAGTTCCTCACAATCAGTGTCCACATGGACGGCCTGCGCGAACTCCATGACCGCTCGGTGGACCGTCCCGGCGTCTTCGACAAGGCAGTCGAGGGCATCAAGGAGGCGAAGCGGCTGGGTTTCCGGGTGAGCACGAACACGACGGTCTTCGCCGACAGCTCGCCGGAAGACATGCGGGAGCTCTTCAACTTTTTGATGGATGACCTGCAGATCGATGGCATGATGGTCTCGCCGGGCTATGACTACCCGAAGGCCCCGGACCAGAGCGTCTTCCTGAGCCGTCCGCAGATGATCGAGACGTTCCGGACGATCCTTTCGATGCCGGAACGAAAGCGCTGGCGTTTCTTCCACACGCCGATGTTTCTCGACTTCCTGCAGGGCAAGAAGGCGATGCAATGCACCGCCTGGGGCAACCCGACACGCACGGTGATGGGCTGGCAAAAGCCCTGCTACCTCATGAACGAGGGATACGCAAAGTCGTTCAAGGAGCTCATCGAGGAGACGGAGTGGGAGCGCTATGGATATGGCCGCGACGCGCGTTGCACAAACTGCATGGCGCACTGCGGCTACGAAGCGACGGCGGTGACGGCAACGATCGCAAGCCCGCTGGAGGGCGTCAAGGCGGGGATGGCGACGCTCGTGGGCCGCAGCGGTTGATGCATGTCCTTGTTGTTGCCCCCATGGAGCGGGAGCGGGCGGCGCTGCCTCGTTGGTCCGGAGCGACCGTTTGCGGCGTTGGAGGCGATGCGCAGGGTGCGGTAGCCGCTATGCTGAGTGGGCACAGGCCGGACCTCGTGCTCCTCGCCGGCTTCGCCGGAGGGCTCGACCCTTCGCTTCCGCCAGGAGTGACGATACTTTGCCGGGAGAGCATCGATGTGGACGGCCATGCGCTGGCGCCGTCGACCGAGTTCAACGCTGCCATTCAAGCGGCTCTGCATCTGCGGCAGCAACCATTCGTACGCTCGCGGCTCCTCACCGTTGCCAGCCCGGTGACCGGTCCCGGGGCGAAGCGCGATCTCTGGAACGTGCATGGCGCCGGGGGCGTGGACATGGAAACGCATGGAGTCGCCCGCGCGGCCAGCGAAGCAGGCGTGCCCTGGGTGGCGCTGCGGGTCGTGCTGGACCCGGCGCAGCACTCGCTGCCGCCGTCGCTCGCCGCGTGGCAAAGTGAGAAAGACGAGAGGGCCATCGCGGTTGCGGCGCTCCGTCGTCCGTTGGAATGGCCAGGCTACGCGCGGCTCGGGCTTGACCTTTACCGGGCCCGCCCGGCTCTGCGGCGGAGCGTGGCGATCGCGCTGCGAGCATTGCAGCCGGGCGAGTAGCGCGCTCAGCCGGGTGCGATGTGGAGGTCTTCGGGCAGGATTTCGAGGATGAACCGCTTACGCTCGCGGACCCCGAGCACCTCATAGGGGCGGGCGGCGATCTCCACCTCGAGACCAGGCCCAGGACCATTTGGCAGGAAGCGGAGCGAGTGCGCATTCCCGTAGGCGGCTTCTTCGACGATTGATGCGTCGATGTAGTTGCCGGGGCCGAGGTGTTGTGTCATGTCGCGGCGCATGTTGATGCGCTCGGCGCGGACGATGACATCGACGGCTGAGCCTGGCGTTGTTGGCGGCAAGGCGGGGTTCGGCTCGCAGCGCAGGACTAGCCCGGCCACCTCAACCCGGATTTCGTCAACGGTGCGCTCGAGGATGGTCCCTCTCCAGATGTTGGCGACGCCGGTGAGTTCGGCGACACGCCGGTTGACGGGGCGCCGGAAGACTTCGAATGGCGTCCCAAACTGCAGGAGTTGGCCTTCATCGAAGACCGCGATGCGATCCGCCAGAAGGTGGGCCTCCCGCAGGTCGTGCGTGACGAAGACGACAGTCAGGCCGAACTCTGCACGCAGCCGCAGGAGCTCGCGCCGGAGGGTCGCGCGCAGCGTCTCGTCCAGGGCGCTGAAGGGCTCGTCGAGCAGCAGGAGACGGGAATCACGGGCGAGGGCGCGGGCGAGGGCGACGCGCTGCTGCTGGCCACCGCTGAGAGTGGCTGGCTTGCGTCCGCCGAAGCCCTCGAGGCCGAGTTGTCCGAGCAGCTCTCGCGTCCGCTGGTTTCGGTCGATACCCGTGGGCATGCCGAAAGCGATGTTCTCCGCGGCCGTCATGTGGGGGAAAAGCGCCAGCTCCTGGACAACGTAGCCGAGGCCCCGATCCTGCGGTGGGAGGTTCAACCCGGCGGCGGAGTCGAAGACGGCCCGGCCGTCGATGAGGATCTGGCCCTCATCCGGCCGCAGCAGGCCAGCGATGAACTGGAGCGTCAGGCTTTTGCCAGCACCCGAATGCCCGAAGAGGACGACGACCTCTTCGGACGCCTCAAACCGGGCTTCGTAGGCGAACGGGCCGAGGCGGCGACGGGCGCGGAAGGCGAGGCTCACGGGACGGCCGGGTTGCGGGCCACGGCGAGGCGAAAGAGGACGAGGACGGCCAAAGCCACGGCAAGCAGCAAGAGTGAGAGCGCGATGGCGCCGTCGAGGCCCAGCGTGCTGCCTTCGAAGGCCTGAATAATCGCCAGCGGCATTGTCTGCGTCGTGCCCTGCAGGTTTCCGGCGAAAATGAGCGTCGCTCCGAGCTCTCCCAGCGCCCTGGCCCAGCAGAGCACGACGCCCGCCAGCAGCGCAGGCCATGCCTGTGGCAGGATGATGCGATAGAACGTGCGCGCACGCGAGGCGCCGAGGGTGAACGCGACGCGCTCCATCTGGGCGTCCAGGCGTTCGAAGCCACTCTTCGCCGCCCGGACATAGAACGGGGCGGCGACGATAAGCTGCGCCATGACGACGGCGGTGGTGCTGAAGCCGAACGTGAACCCGGTCCAGCGGTCTATCGGTTCGCCAATCAGCCCCTTGCGGCCGAACGCCGTGAGCAATGCCACTCCGGCCACCGTCGGGGGAAGCACGATGGGCAGTTCGATAAAGGCATCGACAAGCGCCTTGCCGGGGAACCGATGGCGGGCGAGAAGGTAGGCGACGGGCGTACCGAAGAGGATCGCGAGCAGGACGGTCAGTGTAGACGTCCAGAGTGAGAGGATGAGGGCATCCGTAGCCTGCGCTGTGTTGAGCAGGCTCCAGACGTGGCCATTCCGTAGCCCGCGGTCGATGAGACCAGCAAACGGAAGCACGAAAAAGAGGGCAAAGGCGAACGTGAGGAGCGCGATAACCGGTGCGATCGCGCGGTCCGTTGGCGCCCGCAGGCGGGTGGAGGTCAATTTCGAGCCGGCGCGCAATCGGCTCATCGCAGGCGATCCTGCCGCACATTTCCGGCGACAAGGACAGGCTCCGTCTCCGCGTTACGCGGGTCCGGGGCTGCCGAAGCCATACTTCGTCAAGATGGCCCGGCCGGGGCCGGACACGATGAACCTCTCGAAGGCGCGGGCGACATCGATGTGGGAGCTGCGCTTTAGCACTACCATCGGGTATTTGGCAACCACGTTGTATTGGCGTGGGATGGGGATCTGCGTCACCTGGCTGGCGGCTGTCGCCGCGTCGGTGGTGTAAACGATCCCGGCGTCTCCTTCGCCGGTCTGGATTTTCGCCAGCACCGAGCGAACGTTGGCCTCGTTGCTCTTGAGGTTAGCGAGCACCTGTGCCGCAAAGTTCGGGCTGATCGCCCCGCCGGCGGAGGCCTTGGCGAGAATTTCGCGCGCATAGTTGCCGATGGGCACGGCGGGTGCAGCCAGGATCAGCTTGATCCCGGGCTTCGAGAGGTCCTGGAACGAACGTACGACCTTGCTCCCCGCCGGGACGACGACGACGGGGACGTTGGTTGCGAACTCGACCGGGGCCTCGGCCACGCCGGTTTTGGTCACCACCGTCATCTGGGCGCCGTCGGCGGAGGCGAACACGTCGGCCGGTGCACCCTCGTTGATCTGGATCGCCAGGGTTGATGAGGCTCCGAAGCTGAAGGCCACCTTTGTCCCGGGGTTCGCCGCTTCGAATGCCTTGCCGGCCTCGGTGAATGCGTCGCTGAGCGATGCGGCGGCGAAGACCGTGATACTGCCCTCGAGTGGGGCGGTGCTCGGCGTCCCCGGCGGGACGCGGGTCGATGCCGGTGTTGGCAGGGGGCTGCCAGTGCAGGCAGCGGCGACGAGGACCGCAGCGGCCCCGAGCAGGGCAAGCAGGAGGCCCGCCACCCTGGCGACGGCCGGCCGCATCACGCGAGCACCTATCATGGCCGCACCGCCGCGATGGTAGGAGCGGAGGAGAGCTCGGTAGCGTAGGCACGCAACCAGTTGCCAACCGATTCAGCGGCCGAGACCTTCGAGAGCGCGACAAGGCGGCGAAAGCCCTCGTTGTCGTTGGCGCGATCGGCGAGGCGGGATCGGTAGGCCTCGCACACTTCGATCTCGCGGCGAAGCAAGTCGCGTTCGCCATCGACGTCGATCTGGTGGAGAAAGTAGAGTTTGAGGAGGAATTCGAGGCGCACTTCGCGCATGCGCTCGACCGGTTGATGGAGCCAGCGGTCCAAAAGGGAGCGGCCGGCCTCGCTCAGCACGTAGCACTTACGCGGTGGGCGTTGGCCGATGCGCTCCTCGTGGAATGTGACCAGCGCGCGCTCTTCGACGTTGCGGATGTAGGTGTAGAGCAGGCTTTGTTCGATTGGGCAGACGTCGGAGAGTTCGTCCCGGTCGAAAAAACGCGCCATTTCGTAGCCGTGCATCGGCCGGAGCGCGAGCATGCCGAGGACGGCGT
>JADEYI010001372.1_pt1 | contig 18910 bp, 14 predicted proteins | sample 8542331 | NCBI WGS metagenome assembly JADEYI01 (sample SAMN16510988, study PRJNA670497) | mine drainage metagenome | isolation source: biofilm near Copperflume 1 | place: Germany: Marsberg coppermine Kilianstollen | collected 2018-02
GGCAGGGTATGCGCCCAAAAGATCGTTTACCATCGTGTAAATAGCCTTTCATCAACCCTCGGTGTTGAGGGCAGATAGCAGTTGTGGTAGGGAAACACTATATCTGTACTGAACAGACATGTGCCCGTCGTCGAACTCTTCGTAGGTATGAGGCACTTTGAGATTGCCGAGGAGGCGCGACATTATGCGGGCGCTGAATTGCAGGTTGAACTCGTCGCGGCTGCCGCAGTCCATGTAGAGGAGGCGCAAGCGGCGCAGGTTGTCAATGTAGCTGGGGGCGAGCACAATGGGGTCGAAGCGCAGCCAGCGCGACCAGACATCCTCTTTTATCTCGCATGTATATGTGTCTACGGGCAAGTCTATGCCCAGGAAGCTGTCAGGTCCCGGTGAGTAGCAAGCCGACATGGCGAGCACGTTGAGGGCCGCGAAGTCATCGGAGGCTTTTTTGGTTTTGCCCTCAAAGGCGGCCCACCATGCTTCAAGGCCGCCCGCACGGTTGATTACGTTGCAGAAGTTGGGGAACTCGGGCTTGTAGCATAGGTCGAAGTACATGTCCCCACTGTGGCAGGCGAGCGCGCCAAAAACATCAGGGTGGCGCATCCCCAGCATGAAAGCGCCATAGCCGCCGCTCGATTTGCCTAATATGCCCCGCGCCTCAGATGATGGTATGGTGCGGAAATTGGCGTCAACGAAGGAGACGATCTCCTCCACAACGTAGTCCTCGTACCGCCCAACGGCAGCCGAGTTGACATACTGGCTCCCGCCCAGGCGCGTGAAGCAGTCGGGGAGGACCACTATGGCGTGAGGCATGCCGCCCTCGTAAAGCTGCTCAAGGCGGCGAGGCATGTTGGGCTGCCAGGCGTCCCAGTTGAGCATCCCCAGGCCGGAGCCTGTGAAGCCCGCGAGCATGTAAAGCACAGGGTAGCGCCGCGAAGCTTCGGGGTCGTAGCCGGGCGGCAGAATAACGGGAAGCTCGCGCACGGCAGGGTCGCCCAGCGGGTTGCCTTCCAGCGCCTTGCCCGGCACCTCGACCATCTGCACGCTAACACGCTCGCTCATAACGGCTCTCCTGATTGACAGAATATAAGCCATTATAGCGGCCCCTCTCACCGGGACGCAACCACCCAGAGTTGGCCCTGTAGTGTGAGACTGCTCACCTAGAGAGGATTGTTACAGTTGCCCAGCCGGCATGAGGGTTGACCGGCTAGGGAGTGGGTGTGAAGGTGGGCGAAGGGATAGGAGTGCCATTAGGGTCGAGCCATTGGCGGGTGATTAGGTCGAAGTAGAAGGTTACGGGGGGTTGGTGGTCCGTAGTCGTTAGCGTGAACAAGGTTCCGTTCACAGCCGTGATCTGCACGGCGCCTACCCGCCGGGGTGTATTAATTGTTTGTGTATCGGTAGTATCGCGCGTATGAATGAGTACCACGCCCTGTGTAGGGTCACCGGCCCGCCCCTCGTTGCCCGTCCACACATTTACGATTCGTCCGTTGTAAACGCCTGCCCAGCAAGTAACGAACTGCGGTTCAAGTGTGTTCTCGCTGACACAGCCAAGCGCCATGCCAAGCTCAGGTGTGGCACTCGGCCCAGGCGAGCCCACACCTGGAGTCCAGGTGGGAAGCGCGGTCTCAGCTACAGAGGTTCTTATTGCAACCATCGTTTGCGTCCATTGGGCAATTGCCACCTCTTTGTAGTTTGGTGAAGGGGTTATTGCAGGTGTTTGGCTTCCCGCTATCGTTTCACTGGGGACAGCCGTAACTACCACTGTAGCGGTTGTTTCAGCAACCGTAGCGGCGACAAGGGGAACGCTCAACTCTCCAGCGCTTCCACAACTAGCTAAAATGAATGCTGATGCCAGCAGCACGCCCGCTGAGATAATCCGTCTAACATTCAGCGCTCTTCTTCGGTGCCTGTCCATGAGGTTCTCCCTTCGGTTTGTTACAATCTTCACTTCCTAACGTTTTACACCCTACCACTAGCGGTAATTAGCTTAATTTGCGGCATAGCCACGGGCCTGTTCGTTTCGTTATTTCGCCAGTGAACAGGCCCGTGGCTGTATATCATGGGCTACAGCCCGTACCTGAGTTACCGTTGCTACACTTTATGTCTGTGGAGTTAATAAGGTTCTGCTTGGTGTCAGGGTCTCCGTTTATCTCAAGCCAGTGGACTTGCCACGCCTCGTCAGGCTTGAAATAAACGGTCTTCGAGGCAACCCTACACGGACTCGTGGCGCATTCGCTCATCACACCGCTGAAGCTTAAGGTCAAGGGCTGATGGCTCTCGATACTCCATCGCTTTACTCGATTCCAGTCTCTAGAATACTGGGGAATATAGATTTCGGGTAGGGAGAAGGCGCTTGTTAGGCCGTAGGATACATGGTAAAGTTGATCCACGCCCCATGCCGAGCAGCAAGGAAATGGGGGCGGCACCACAGGGGTAGGATCTCCCAACGCAGGCCGAGGGTAACCATCAGTGCTGCCGAAGTTATAGTAACCACCAACGTTCTGGTTGTTGTACGCCTCCGTCCACCACTTCGTGGGATTGTAGCTTGTATCATAGTCCGGTTCCGCGTCTATAGCCGCTGCTACGCTCACTTCTGAGTAAGCGGCTATATCGTACTTTATCTTTTTTACCATGGCCGCCCATGCCTGTGCGTGGGCGGCTACCTGCACGGTAGGCGTAGGAAGCGCCCCAAACTGGTTGTTTATACCAGCGGCTACCGTTATGCCCCTAACGAAGGGTCCTGCGCTGGGGCAGCCGGGGGAAGGATTGTAGTATGCATCATGGTAGCCTTTGGCAAACTTCTCTACAGCCGAGGTGATATCCAAGCCCGCACCTGAACTGTCAGTGATATACGCCTTCTGTGCGGAAGGCCCCACGAGTAGGGTGCCATAGATGGGGCTTGACGATGAACCAAAGTTGCGCGCCTGCCCGAAGTCTAGGATGGCGACTCCGCTATCGCCCCGCGCCGCCGCAACGCAGCCCTGAGAATAGTAGTTGTTGATAGTACTTGCATCCAGATTGTTCTCGTAATAACTGAGGTTCGTGTGCGGAGCCATAGGCGCCTGAATGCTCTCTACTAACGTTTGCAACGCGCCATAACTATAAGCAGTGTAGCTGCCAACGGCCCATGTACTGGTTACTACCGTGGTATTGCCGGGGATAGTCCCTACTCCGAGCAGGGTGCTGTCCACCCCCGGAGCTGGTGTGTCTACCGTAGCCCAAGCGGTATCGTTCCAACGCATCACGAGCGCCTGATTGCCTGTCCCGCCAGAGGGCCAATAGGAACCTACCGCCCAAGCGTCCCCCTCGGTGGTTAGCCATACGTGGTTCAGCTTATTGTCTATGTTCCCAGGGTTCGGACTGGCTACTACGCGCCACGTACGGCTGCTACTCGGCCCATCTCCATATTCAGCGAGCGTTTCGTACAAGTCGTTGCCGCTATAGTAGGAGGCGCCCACCGCCCAAAGGTGGCTACCGTAGAAATCCACGCTTGTTAGGTACGAGTCGGAGGAAAACGATGGGCCTGTTACGGTACTCCAAGCGCTGCCGTCCCACTGAGCAATAAGAGGCCGCCGATTGGGCGCGGTTCCCGTATAGCCTACAGCTGCTACGTTCGTGGTTGTGATTACGGCTACCCCGTTGAGCGTTCCACTGCCCGGTACGGAATAATCGTTCCAGGTCCCTGTGATGCCGTTGTAACGTTGAATACTAGCGCCCACCGCCCAAACGTTGTACACCGTTTGCGATCTCACAGCGCCTATGGATAGGCCGCCTGGGCGGTTTGGCACCTGCGTCCACATTGATCCGTCGTAGTGAAGTATGCCATTATCCCCCACCGCATAAATATCACTGTCGCTGTTGTTAACTGCCACAACACCGTTTAGCGTCCCCACATCTGGGCTGTTTGAAGTGGTCCACTGCATGCCGTTCGAGTGCTCCACTAGGGACTGCCCTCCTTGTGGAGTTATATCGTGCCCTCCCACAGCCCAGATATTACTCTGGCTTATCACCGCCACCCCACGCAGTTCATTGTTCAGGGGCCCGGTGTTCGGGCTGATGCTCGTGCACCAGTAAGAAGAGGCATTGCAAAGCACGTTAGGCGTTGGAGTAGCAGTGGCGCTGGGGCCATTCAGTATGGGAGTGCTACTCAAGCTCTGCAAGCTAATGTTCAGTGGGCCTACTCCATCATCAGCATAATCCATTTCTATAGGGTAGAAGCCTGGATAGGGGAAGCGCACCACCACCCCAGCGTTCCCCGACGACCCGTTTTCCACTGTTATTACAGGGAAGTTTCTGAAGGCTGTAACTACCTCAGGAGTAGGAGGAGGGTAATCACCTGATATGAAGCTGGGCTGTGGCCCACCTACTATTCCATTGAGCGGGCCTATTCCCCAGATGAAGCCATTGTCAAAGGCAACATTGAAGGTGATGTCAGCGGCCTGTGATACATAGACTGTGCTGCTAAATACCGCCTGAAAGCTCGTCAGGTCGCCTAAACCTGCTGCCAATAAGGTGGTAGTAGGTGTAGGCGCAACAACTGTGATTTGAGCAGGTATGAGATTGCATGGGGTTCTCTCATCCGCATCGGTCAATGGTAGTGTAACGGAGTTTACAGTCGTACCATTGCAGATATAAGCAGCAGGTGGATTGAAGTTGAGCAAAGGGAACTGCTGAGTAAAGGCAGGTGGAGTTTGGGTTGTTGCGACGAACGCTTCCGAAGCTCCATAGAAGAAGCGGCCCTGCACATTAGTGATGTAAACCGTAGGTGTGCTCAGGGGAAGGATAGAGTGCGCCTTTGGCGTGGTAACAGGGGCGGCAGGTGTAGTGTTCTTTGATGAGCTAGTTGGCAGAGGGGTTGAGCTTGAGGCTTTGACGGCTCGTTCGGGTGTGCCCGTACCTGTGCTAATAGCAGTAGGAGTAGGAGTAGGAGTAGGAGTAGCAGTGCCTGTGGATGTTGGGCTTGGCATGCCTGTTTGTCCTGTGTTCTTGCCAGTGGAGGCGCTAAGTGCCTGTGGCATCTGCCCAGATAGATAGGGTAGATCAGATAGAGGAGGTATTGCTGCAATGCTAAGTTCTGGTGGCTTTATCCCCTGGCTTGTGGCTCTCATTGAGGCTGATGTCGAAGCTGGACCCACCTTTGTGGCATATACACCTGAGTTCCAGACCACAGCCACGAGCAACGTTAGCAGGAGGCTTGCGGCTACAATCACAGAGCGTAGTGAAAAGATGGGCAATAAACGAGCCATCATAGAGGAGCCTCCTGTATGGAATAGTTGTGCTGACGAGCGATCGCCGATAGAGAGGGAAGAGATACGCCCGTGGGTGAGAGTGGGGCAGAGCAGGGCTGCAAAGACGTGAATACTGGGCGTGGGGAGATGTCGTAGCTTGTAGCCCAGATGGAGCCATCCTATCGCTGGTATGCTACCCTGTCTATGGGAGATAAGTACTATTACGTGCTAATGCCAGCCATCTGGGCTGCTCGTGCGTTACTCTACTCTAACCCTTGAATCTTCATCTGCCTGGTGGATATTTGACCACAGCCCTCTCATTATGTATATAATGCAACTGACAACCCGAAGCGGCTTCCGGGGCATTAGTGGCTACTCGCCACCTGTATCAGTCGAGGTCGGCAGGGTAGAATCGCCGGTTATCAGGATAAACGTTCATTGTTCGCTAACCACGCAAGATGGGTCCATTAGAGACAGAAGAGTTCGACGCAAACGATTATCCCCCTGAGTACGTAGCTGTGGGGGTGGAAGACAGCATGCCCACCATCCTTGACAGGGTGGAAGAGGCCCTTGCGCGCTCGCCGAACGTCGTGCTGATCATACCGAGAGGCACTTTTGTTTTTCACACCACGCATGATCTGCTGGCCCTCGGCAAACTGCAATGGAAGCGCGAGGTGCGTGTCTCTATCGCTTCGCCTGATCCGACCATCGCGGGCCTGGCGCGGGTGCTCGGCTTCCACATTCCCGACCCCCTACCCGACCACCCTGCGCTTGCGGGCGATCCTTCCCTTGCTAGCACCTCTCTTGACGGCGATGTCGAGAAGCCGACAGCCCCACTCTCGATAGGGAACGCGGGTATCGCTCCTGAATGGGTTCTCTCGCCTGCGGTGCCTGCGTATACTTCCAGCAGCCTCAGCTCCACATGGCTCAACCAACCTGCTGATGGCGCTCACAACGCTGAACGCGGCTCCCGCAATTCAGATCTGTATGATGCGGCTTCCCATTTTCCCGCTCCCGCTGCTGCGAGACCCGGTATGCCGCCGCCGCGCACACGCCCACGCCAGACGGGCCAGCTTGTGCCTGCTATGCTTACTGACACGTCGCTGCCCGATCTCAATGTAGCAGCGCCCGGCGCTTCGGTTACACAGTCCGGGCGGATCAAGGCCCGGCGGGTAATCCTGGCGGGCGAAGCCTACCAGAACGTGCGAAACGTCAAGTATGGTGGTTTGAGCAGGCCGGTGCGCTGGGGCAAGGTGCTTGCGGGGGTGGCTATTCTGCTGTTGCTATCGCTGGCGGCGGGCTCTGCGTATGCTTATGTCTACCTGCCTGAAGCCACCGTGTCGGTTACAGCCCGCAGCGAGACGATACCGCCTCTTCCAGTGCAAATCTCGATAGTGACCTCAGCCTCTGCTCCTACTGCTACTTCTACAGGCAAAGAGGGGGGTGACACCACACCTGGCAACACGATCAGCGCTCCATCCTTGATCGCCAGCCTGGTGAAAACGCCTGTGGTAGAAGAAGGCACACGGCCTGCGAGCGGCACGCGACAGGTGCCCCAGGGCACGGCCCAGGGAACTATGCGCTTCACCAACAAGACAAGCAGCGATGTTTATGTGGCTGCGGGCGTCACCTTTAAAGCGCCAAATGGCGTTACAGCGCAAATCACTCAAGGTGGTACTGTACGTGCCACAAATTTCGTGCAGCAATCATTTGGCACGCTCGACTTGCCGATTGCTGCCACCGTCGAAGGCCCAGAGGGTAACATACCGGCCGGGCAGCTTTCCGGCGTCTACAAGGATGTGCTCACCTACCTCAACTCGGCGATGCAGGGCGGCTCAATGAAGAGCGTAAAGGTAGTCACTCAGGGGGATATAGACGGACTGGTAGGCGAGTTGCGCTCGAAGGCAGAGGCGGCTCAGGCTGCCGCTCTCCTTAGCGTGGTGCCTTCAGGCTCCGGCCAGCAGATTATTACCAGCACAATGGCTCTCACCAATACGATTTTTCAGGCTGACCACAAGGGCGGTGATGACGGTGAGACGGTACGAGTAGTGCTGACAGGCACGGCGCAGGTCTACACATACAAGGAAAGCGACCTGGCAGACTCACTAAGGCAGACGGTGAGCGATTGGATACCTTCTAATAAGCCCGCAAACGCCGGGCCGACCCTCGATGTGAATAGCATACGCTACACTCCTCTGGCCCTTCAGGCATCAGGCGATGGGCGTGTAGTTTATACAACCGACGTGACGGCGCGAATCCTTTATAGCGTAACGCCCGGATTGCAGACCGAGATACGGCAACTGGTGAGAGGCAAGGACGTAAAGCAGGCAACTACTCTGATAACCGAGCAGTATCACGAGTATATCAACCCGCCCTCCGTGCAGGCGAGGGTGCTCTGGTTCAATATAGACAAGCTCCCCAGCGACCCGGCGCGCATAAATATCGAGCCAAACAACCCCGGTGACTATGCCCCCGTGCAGACGCCCGACCAGCAAATCACCCCCGACCCCAGGAGCACTCAGCGCTAGTATATGATGTACTTGCTAAACGCTTCTATTTGCATAGACGTACAGGATGCGCAGTTTAGCATATGTAGGAGCAGCATAGTTGGTTCTCCCGTGTAGGAATAATGAAACAGTTGTCAATCAGGTTCAGCCAACAATTCATCTGCTTAACAATGATGAGTACTCTCCATGGGAAGGTAAAGGAAGCACGACAGCTATACTTATTTGATGCAGATATGGCCGAGATAGCTCATCTTGATGCACGCTTGTGGCATGGATCGTTCAATGCCAGGGAAAGCACACTACAGCAACTCTCCCCTTATGTCGGTAAAATGAAGTCAGGTATGGCAAAAGTGCTTATTAACTTATATTCAGCACCGGGGGATATAGTGCTGGACCCTTTTTCGGGTTCCGGGGTTGTACCCTTGGAGGCTGCGTTGTTAGGGCGCTCTGTTTGGGCCAACGACCTGAGTCCCTATGCTTATGTGCTAACGCGAGGAAAACTACAAACACCCGGTAGTGAAATCCTTGCTCTTCAGCGCGCAACAGCCTTGATTGATGCTGTAGAAGAGGATGCTCTTTCCGTAGATCTTAGCACAGTCCCTGAATGGGTGCTAAACTTCTTCCACCCGGATACGTTACGGCAGATCTTAAGCGCATTCCGTATACTCAAGGAACAACAAGATTACTTTCTTACAGCTTGCTTATTGGGTATTCTTCACCACGTTCGCCCGGGTTTCCTTTCATATCCTGCGAGTCATCTGGTTCCTTATCTTCGCAAAAGCAAATATCCTCCTGAGCAGTTCCCCGATATGTATACTTTTCGGGGTTTACGCCCTAGGCTATTGGGGAAAGTCAAGCGCGCATATCGCAGGCACTTCCTACCTGCAAATTGGGAGCATCGAAGCTATGAGGTGCTGAAAACAAATGCTATGTGCTTGCCGATTCTTGATGAAGCTGTAGATGCGATTATCTCAAGTCCGCCCTATTTTGGTGCATTGGACTACGCTCGTGATAATAGACTCAGACTATGGTTTTTAGGATGCGAAGAATGGAAGGAATTAGATAAGGCATTGACAGCAAATAGTAAAGTATACCTGCCACAGATGGCTTCTTGTCTGAAAGAGATGTATAGACTTCTCAAGCGCAAGGCGCACTGCGTACTCGTGCTTGGCGACGTAGAAAAATCTGGGCAAACACGCCACACAGCTGAGATCCTAGCTAACTTAGCTACAGAAGTTACTATGGGCGGATTCACGGTTGAAACGATCTACGATGATTTGATACCTGATGAGCGTCGCTCAAGACGGCAGACGCAGACAACCAAGTTTGAGCGGATTTTAGTAATGAGGAAGGTGTAAGTTACCCGGCTCTGATATGATGAACAGCATCTACATGGGGGACAACCTTTCTATCCTGGCAGGGGTAGAGTCCGGCTCGGTAGACCTCATTTACATTGACCCCCCGTTCAACACGGGCAAGATACAGAAACACACACGTCTCCAGACATCACGCTCAGATACGGGAGACCGCACCGGCTTTGGAGGCCGTCGCTACGAGACTGTGCGGACTGCTTCCCGTGAGTATGCTGACGCTTTTGACGATTACCTCTGCTTCCTTGAGCCGCGCCTGCGCGAAGCATACAGGGTTCTGGCTTTGCACGGCACCCTCTATTTCCACATAGACTACCGGGAGGTACATTATTGTAAGGTCACGCTGGACACGATCTTCGGTAGAGAATGCTTTCTCAATGAAGTAATCTGGGCTTATGATTACGGGGCGCGTACTCGCAAGAAATGGCCGCCCAAGCACGACAACATACTGGTTTATGCCAAAGACCCGCGCAATTACACTTTCAATGCTGACGCAGTTGAGCGCATACCGTACATGGCTCCTGGCCTGGTAGGTCCTGAGAAGGCGGCTCGCGGTAAGCTGCCCACCGACACATGGTTTGTCACTATAGTGCCTACCAACAGCAAGGAGCGCACAGGCTATCCTACACAGAAGCCTATCGGCATACTGAAGCGGATAATCGCCGCCTCATCTAATCCCGGCGACCTGGTGCTGGATTTTTTCGCGGGCAGTGGGACAACGGGTGCCGCCTGCCTGTTGCTCGGCAGACGCTTCATACTGGCTGACAACAACGCTGAAGCTCTCCAAGTTATGGCGCAGCGATTTGCGGACACCAGGGAGATCGAGTGGCACGGCTTTGATCCAGTTAGAGGTAATATTGATGAGCGCAACCGGGGCTGATACCCGATTTTCAGCTCAGCTAGCCACCCTTCAGCTATGAGAACGCTTGGCCTCGACCTGGGCAAGCGGCGCATCGGCGTGGCGGTAAGCGACCCGCTGGGTCTGGTAGCGCGGCCTGTGGAGACTGTGCAGGCTGTCTCTCTCAATGTGGACGTGGAGAAGATAACCGCCATTGCCCACGAGATGGAGGCCGAGCTAATAGTGGTAGGAGACCCTATCCACATGAGCGGCGACGCGGGCATAATGTCTGGTCGCGTGCGCAAATTTGGTGATATGCTCGCTCATGTTTCAGGTCTGCCAGTGGAGTACTGCGACGAGCGCCTTACAACAGTCGAGGCTCAACGCATACTCCACGACTCCGGTGTCCCACCAAAAAAGGTACGCAAGCAAATAGACGCCGTTGCCGCCGCGGTAATCCTGCAAAGCTATCTTAACACCCTCAGGCCGCCCCGCACGCCAGCCGATCCTCTGGAAGATAGATATTGGTAACATTGGGGGAAATCGCGGCACGCAGGCACGCAGGCACGCAGGCACACTAAAGCAATACCCAACTCGCACTCCTCTCCACAAAGGGGCCTTTTTCTCTCGAAAACAGATATAACTCCGTTATGTGGAGTTATATCTGTTTTCATATTCTTTACTCTCCCTTCTCACAAAGAAAGAGACAGAAGCTTGCCTAACGGGGGCCCATCCTGCTGATGCCGTAAGCTAAAGCGCCCGCTGCTGCTAGGCCCACCAGTGGGTTGCTAAGTGTTCCACCGGGCTGGAACAGTTTCTTGAGAGCGTCAGGTTGTTGCTGCTGCGCATAGGTATGCATACGGGCTACATCTTGTGGAGTCATCTGCTGAGGATTGGTGGTCTGCACACCTGCGTTCTGCGGATTAAGCCCATGCTGCTGGAACATATTGAGAAAGCTATTGCCCACGGCAGGCAGCTGCTGCGGCGGCACCTGCTGGTAGCCATAATTGGTGGCCTCTTGCACTTGCTGAGGGCTGGCTTGCTGAGCCCATTGGTTGTAGGCCTGCCCAACCTGGTCGTGCGGCACCTGATCAGCATTGCCCGACTGGTAGTTCTGAATCCATTGTCCTAGCTGGGGCGGCGCGCCAGCCGGTGCGTTACCGCCTGTGAATTGCTTGATAATGTTTCCAAAGTCCATTTCTTATATCTCCTTTCGATAGGGCCTGTGCGTCAGGCGACCTCTTCTATGCGCCCGAAGTACATTGCCGCGTACTGTGAAGCAATACTTGTGCCAGATGGCACGTCGTCTATTCAGGCGCGGGTGGGTAACAAGTGCGCCAGGTTGAAGCGTCTCATAGACCAGCTATCTATGGGGTATTCGTGGCCGAGGCTAAGGTGCAGCAGCGCACCATGCTATGGATGCCGGTCAACCACACGGGTCAGGGGCAGCTCAGTGGAGATTGGCTGTGAGCGTTGGCTGGCAGGCGTCTGAGGCGAGGTGGTCTACCAGGTCGTGGAACAGCGCAGTTGCGACGGGGTCATGGTGGAGGTTCTCTTCGAGAGCGAAGGTAGTCATAATGACACGACCTTTGCCATAACGGAACTGAACTGTATGTACTGCCGGGTGGCGCACCCACCCTGATAGCATGCCCGAAAGGAAGTCTTCCTGCACTGTTTTGTCCTCTACGGGGAGCCCCAGGATTGTGCGCTGGGGCATCACGTGCATGAAAGGCATGCTGAGCGGGTTGGGAGCTTTTAGCCTGCGGTGGACTTGCGGTCGCAGCCAGCTAAAACTGGTGATCCAGTTGCCCCCGTAAGCAGCGCCCCTACCCTGCACCCAGAAGAATGGGCTGGTGCCCTGGCTCAGGAATAAGAGGTCGCCCCCGTCACGTACCCACTGTAGCAGCCTGGCGTTCGGGTAGTTGGTTACTGCCAACCCTGTTTCCGGTGTGATGTGGCGCGTCGTCTGATAACCCAGCATGCTAATAGTGCTTACAAGGTCGAGGCCCACCCTGCCTTCGGCTGCCGAGCCGCGGGGCGGTACCGCCTCTATCACTGGCGCATCGCTCTGCGGCGCGGCCTCCAGAGCTACTGTGGGGTCTGGCCCGCCCGAAGGGGTGGCGCGCACTCTGTTGTGCCTCGTGATTACCGCCACCTCTCCCTTGTAGCTGTGCTGACGCGCGGTTGCGGGCATCACCAGCACGTCCAGGGTGTTGCGCGCCAACCTCTCTCTCTTGTTATCGAGGGCAAGCTTTACCTGCACCATTTGAGGGCCTTCAACTTTGGGCAGAGGCCATGCCTGTAGCTCCAGCGCCTCTACCTCGGCTCGCTGTAGAGCAGGCGCTGCACAGTGTCCACCCAGATCTGTCCCTCCGATAGACCAGCCTAGCTGCGCGCCGCACCAGTCTGCCTTGCTGTAGTGGGCCAGGTGTGGCCGTACGTGCAGGCGCTGGTCGTCCCAGTAGGAGTAACGCTCGCTTTGTGAGCAGATCATATCAGGAGCATTGATAGATGAGAAGATGTCGAAGTAGGCTTTGGGGTTCCGCTCGAAGTCAAGGAGGCCGTTGCTTTCCCAGTAAGCGTCCGCCAACTCGGTTATGACGTAGCCCCTAACAGCAGGCTGCCGTCTTAGCGCCTCGATTTCAAACTTCAGTGCGGCGAACTGGTGCCACTGTGTGGCTGTAGCGAATTGCTCATAACTGCCCCAAATCTTATCCAGCCCCAGCTTATGAAATCGTTCTTCCACGCCGCTCGGCCAGCCCGCCTCTCCCTCCCAGGGCGACCACCAGGGGCCAACATTGAACCAGTGCGGCTCGCCCTCTCTCTCTTTGCTTAAGGATCGGAGCGAAGGCAGGCCCCAGTTGCCGAACTCTGACAGCACAAGCGGTTCCTGCCCGGTACGCTGCGCGTCGCCGTGACTAGAATAGCTCCATAGCGGCCTCAAGTTGAACTGCTCTATCGTCTGCGCGAAGCTCCTCGCCCCGTCAGGTATATTAGCATAAATGTGGAAGTCGTCCAGGTCGCTTTTCACATGAACGTTTGGTCCCCACGGCTGTGGGCAAGCCGAGTTGTCAACCACCAGCCGTGTGGGATCAAGCTCTTTGCATCGTTCGTACATCTCTGCTAACCACGCCCGATCAGATGCTTGCAGGGCGAGCGCAGGCCCCCAGTCTTCGTTTACTATCGTCCAGATGATCAGTGAAGGATGATTATAGTCACGATGGATCATCTCTCTCAGGGTTTGCTCGACTCGCGCCTTGATACTGTCATTCAACTCTAATTGCTCGGCGTGCAGGGTGCCTTTGGGATAGAAGGTACGCCACGAGGGGATTTCGGCCCAGACGAGCAGCCCCATCTCATCGGCCAGCTCGAGGTATAGAGGGTCGGGTGGCTTGATGTGGCAGCGCAGGTTATTGAAGCCGAGTTCTTTGGCCTTTCTGAACTCCTCGCGCAGATACGTCTCTGAGGGGACTGTGTAAATTGTGTCGGGATAAAGGTCCTGGTCGAGGGCTGAGAGGAGATAGATAGGCTCGCCGTTGAGCAGTATACATCCATTGCTCGTTGAGATTTCGCGGAAACCGAAGAGGGCGCTTAGCTCGTCTTTGCCCTCCGGCGTTTCCAGGAGGGCAGTGGCTGTGTACAGGTAGGGGTCATCTAAAGCCCAGAGCCTTGCTTGGCCCACATCTATGTCCATCTCATAGACATTCTGTTCGGGGACCAGAGGAAGCTCGGCCTCCCACTTTGCGCCGTCGGGAGAGGCAACTGTGGCACGGATTGTGCCGTTTGGGATAGATAATTGCCTGCTGCCCGCCATGTGAAGAGCGATATGGGCTACGCCGTTGTGAATATCAGGAGTAACCTTGAGATGCTCTATGTAGGCAAGAGGCACGGCGGTGAGGCTCACGCCTTGCCAGATACCACCCACATTAACATACCACTCCTGCTTGCCGTGGGGTATGTTGTTAGCGTCGAAAGGCGGCTCGTTAGAGTTTGTGGAGGCAGGATATGAGGGCCATCTAGGTATGATGATATTCGATTGAACAGAATCGTATACCCGAACGACGATTTCGTTGCGCCCAGGCTGCGCATAGGTGCGAATCGGCATGTTGAAAGCTGTATAGCCACCTTCATGCTCTCCGGTTAGATGTCCGTTGATGAAGACCTGGCACCAGTAATCAACCGCGCCGAAGCTCAACAGAAGCTCTCCCGACAGCCACTCATCATCTAAATCTATATATCGGCGGTACCAGGCATAGCCACTGTAGGCCCGCATATCGGGGAGGGCGGCCTGCCAGGGCATAGGCACTGGAATCTCCAGTTCAGGGAGAAGTGACTCGACTGAGAGGGAGCCATCGGGATCAATCTGGAATTGCCATAGACCGTTGAGTGAGCGATGTTGCCGCATTTTGCTTTGCCTTTCGGGTGGTAGATGCCTGGCGTTTAGCCGGTGTTCGCAAGAGGGAAATCGCCACTCGGCTATCGCCAACTATTGACAGCCAACAGTTGCTGGCTTATAATCTGTCTACTTTCTTCTATAATTTTCGGTAGCGATTCATATTTTGTTGTGTCAAAGAGAGTTTGTCAAGGTCTTTCTCAGCGAGGCGAGAAGGGGAATGTGCGATGTTGCACGGCAAAACGCTTCACCTGGAAGCCGGGGCACCTGACGACAAGGTAGTTACTACACTGAAGGCGCTGGCTTCGCTGCCACGCTTGCGGATCATGCAGTACCTCTCCGAAGGCGAGCGTTCGGTGAACGAAGTGGCGCAGGCTCTCAATATGGCTCCCTCCACTGCTGCCGCGCAAATCAAGCTCCTGGAGGACGCCAACTTCCTGCGCACCGACCTCCAGCCGGCCAGCCATGGCTTACAGAAAGTCTGCACTCGCACCTACGATAGTCTGGTTATTGAGCTCCCCTGCTTTCCCTCTGTTGTTGACAGCTCTGTTGAGGTCGCTATGCCCATTGGCGCTTACACGGGCATCGAGGCGACACCCACTTGCGGCATTGCCTGTGAGACATCCGTGATTGGCTATTTTGATGATCCACTCAGTTTCTATGAGCCTGAACGGGTTCACGCGGGGCTTATCTGGTTCCACAGTGGCTACATCGAGTACAGCTTTCCGAACAGGTTGCCCCCTGGCGCCAGGCTGACGGGCCTTGTGGTGAGCATGGAGATTTGCTCGGAAGCGCCTTTGCACAACAACAACTGGCCTTCTGATATTACGCTCTGGATCAACGGCCAGGAAGTAGGCACCTGGACCTCGCCCGCCGACTTCGGGCGTCAGCGCGGCCAGCTTACACCGCCCTGGTGGGATAGCAGCGACTCGCAATACGGGCTGCTCAAGCGATGGATGGTAAAGAGCGAAGGCTCTTTCATAGATGGGCACAGGCTTTCTCAAATAGTGATTCGTGACCTTGCTATTGAAGAGCAGCGAGTAATTATAGTGCGCCTTGGGGTAAAAGCTGATGCGCTCCACGTGGGTGGTATGAACCTCTTTGGCAAGTCGTTCGGCAACTACCCTCAGGACCTGGTTCTCCGCCTTGAATATACCCCTGGCCTGCGCTCGGAGAAGAACATGGAGAAGGAGACGTAATGAGCGCCCTGGCTGAGAACTTCAATAGTTGGCTGTCAGATGAAACGAAAGGAGGTGAGCAGAATAATAGCTCAATCAAGGAAAACTACAAAGAGATAACTGGAAGGTATCAAAGGAGGAACATTCCAATGTTGTACAAGCTCAAAAGAACAGCAGGCATAGTTATGCTCATGGGCATGCTCATACCATCGCTGGCGGCGTGCGGCAACAGCGCCACACCCACTACAAGCACAGGTGGCACAACCACCGAAACTCCCACTACAGGCGGCGTGATGACAGGCACGATCTCTACAGGTGAAATGAGCACAGCAACCACCGGCACAGGTGTAATGACAGGCACCGCCACCAGCGGTGAGATGATAGGAACGGCCACTACCAGTATCTCCGGTGGCATGACCCCGACCACGTCCGGCGTGATGACAGGCACCACGACTACCGGCGCTACAGGCGGCGTTACTTCGGGCGGCCCGATTACTCTGCCCGGTAACTGTGCTAACACTTCAATCAGCTATTGGACCCCACTGAGCGGCCCCGACGGCCAGGCCATGACCGCCCTGACTGATAGCTTCAACAAAGAGAATCCCAACGTCAAGGTGAATATCACTACAGGGTCATTCACCGATTACAATACACAGCTTGGCACTGCTGCCGCCTCGAATACGCTGCCTGACATCGCTATAATCAACGAGGACCAGGTTGCTACGCAGGCGTTTCGCAACGTGATTCGCCCTATCCCCGACGCTGCGATGAGCGGGATCGGTGTGACCGCTGCTGATTATCCGGCGGTGGCCTGGGGCGCAGGCACTGTAGCAGGCAAGCAGTACGCTATCCCGTTGAGCTTCGTGGCGATGACCATGTACTACAACGAAGATATGCTCAAGGCCGCGGGCATCAACGCTCCGCCGACCGACAAGGCCAGCTTTGAGGCAGCCGCCAAGGCTATGACCGCCAACGGCAAGAACGGCTTCCTGCTCACCACCGGCTTCCCTGTGCAGCAGATCTTCCAAACGTTACTCCACCAGTACGGCGGTACAGAGTTCAGTTCAGATGGCACGAAGGCTACCTGGAACAGCGATGCCGGCGTGCAGGCCCTTACATGGATGCAACAGGCATCGGCCAACTACGGCCAGAAGAACCTCGAAGTAGATGCCGACCTCAACGCGTTCAAGGCGGGCACCGTTGGCATAATCTGGAACGGTATCTGGCAGCTATCCAGCGTGACGGGTTCGGCGGTCTCCTTCACAGGCAAGGCGGCCCCTGTGCCGCAGATCGGCACCCAGCCCGCAGTGTGGGCAGGTGGCCCACTGCTGACCTTCACCTACACAAAGACCCCTGATGCATGCAAGGATACTGTAGGCGCTATGTTCTACAAGTACCTGATTGATCACTCCGTTGACTGGGCAAAGGGCGGCAACATCCCGGCCAACAATAAAGCACGCGAGAGTGCTGCCTTCCAGGCTCTGCCGCAAGCCAACATCGGCCCGTCTGTTGCCAACCCCGTCTTCCCGCCCGCCATCCCTGGCATCGGCGATGCTTTCGCGCCTCTGGGCACCCAGGTTGGTGCGGTTTTAGCAGGCACCCAGACCGACATCAAGAAGGCGCTCGATACGGCGGCGGATCAGGCTAACACCATCCTGACCCAAAACAAGACGAACTACGGTAATGCACCCAAACAACCGTAAGTAGTTACGAATTATGAATTATGAATTATGAATTGAGTTCTTCCAATTCATAATTCATAATTTGTAATTGTCGGAAGGGTGGCTGTATATGGCAATCAGGACTGCGGAGACAACTCTTGAGGTCGCGCGCGCCACAACTGTGGGGCGCAAGTTTAGCTGGACACCTTATCTCTTTATCTTGCCCCATCTGATCTTTTTCGCCGGGTTCATATTATGGCCTTTCATCAACGGCATCTTGATCAGCTTGCAGCAATATGATTACCTGCGACCCGCACAGAACAAATTCATAGGGCTGCAAAACTACATTGACCTCTTTGTGCCCGGTACATTAACCTTTAGCGAGTTTTGGGACTCGTTAAAGAACACTGCTATTTTTGTGGTGATAAGCGTACCGGCGCTGGTAATCATCCCGCTGCTGCTGGCGGTGTTGCTCAACATGAAGATACCGGGACGCAATATATTCAGGGCAACTTACTTCGCGCCCTGGGTGCTGTCGGTGTCGGTGGTGGGCTTGCTGTGGTGGTGGATCTTCCAGAGTTCGGGCGGCCTGATCAACTATTACCTGAAGGACCTGGGCATGGTCACGCCGCGCTGGCTCTCCAGCTTACCCTGGGCATGGATCGCGATACTGATAGCAACCGTCTGGTGGACTATCGGCTTTAATATGATCATTTTGCTGGCGGCCTTGCAGGATATACCCGACCAGCTTTACGAAGCAGCCTCACTCGATGGCGCATCACCCTGGCAAACCTTCTCCAGGATAACGCTGCCAATGCTGCGCCCTGTGCTGTTATTCGTGGTGACCATAACCATCATCGCCTCATTCAACCTCTTCGGCCAACCGTTCTTGATGACAGGCGGCGGCCCACCACAGCCGGATGGTACAAACGCCACGACGCCTGTCATGTACCGCATCTATATCCAGGGTTTTACCCGTCCTTTACAGGGGAGCGCCGCGGCCATGTCGTTCGTCGTGGCGATGATCATGGTCATCGTTTCGTATCTCAACTTCAAGATTTTCCGCCAGCGCGAGAACGACTGACCTCATCTCGTCTAAGGCGAGTTACGCAGCCGTGTGGCTAGTAAGTACGCGCAGCCGGCATAGTAATTCGGTTACACTTTTGTTTAGAAAGGAGCAAGTCTATGGCCGTAACTACAGCCAGCCCGAATATCGGGACGAAAGCGCCTGACCCTAGCGATGGCAGAATGCTCCGCAAGATCGTGAGGCTTCTTCCTGCTTACCTGCTAATGGTGCTGATCGCCGCGCTGGTAGTGCTGCCCCTGCTCTGGATGTTATCCACTTCCCTCAAGCCCAAATCACAGTGGTTCACTCAGGATATTGAGTGGATACCGCGCACATTTACGCTCGACAACTACCAGAGGCTGTTCAGCAACCCAGCTACTCCCATCGGCAACTGGTTCTTCAACAGCGTCTTTATCGCCCTTGTGAGCACCGCGGCGGTGCTTACTATCGACTCGCTTGCCGCGTACGCCTACGCACGCATGGAGTTCCCAGGGCGCAAGTTCCTCTTTGGCCTGATGTTGCTCACCCTCTTTCTCCCGGGCATGATGTTTCTGGTACCCAACTTCCTGACGATAGCCAGCCTGCATCTGCTGAACAACTGGGCGGGCGTGGTATTGCCCGGGCTTGCCGGCGTCTTCGGCGTATTCTTCTTACGGCAATTCTTTGAAG